>Ga0299906_10000277_pt1 | contig 50334 bp, 38 predicted proteins | sample RVTome_14_FD_200259 | JGI IMG/M metagenome (GOLD analysis project Ga0299906, IMG submission 200259) | Soil microbial communities from uranium-contaminated site in the Upper Colorado River Basin, Wyoming, United States - RVT145D125 (version 2) ... | reverse complement strand
CTCCACGATCCGCATCTGGGCACTGCCCAACCGGACACCGGGCAGCACACTGCCGGACAGCGACGCTTCACAGTTCTCATAGTCCGACTCCGCCATCACGAAGGTCATGTCTCCCGTGCGGCTGCCGATGGTGTTGTCGGTGCAGCCATCCAGACAGGCATCCCAGTAGACGCTCTGGCCCGCCAAGGAACGGTTCGGCGTCACATTGACCGTCACATTGGCCAACACCCCCACCGGACGGTACGCCGACGACGGGGGATGCATCGCACCATTGGCCAAATCCGCTATGGCGATCAGACGGATCACGCCGGTCTCCAGCCGATAGGTGAAGTACTCCCAGTCCGCCAAGGCGGATCCCCGTTCGACCTGCGCGATGCTGAACACCTCATCATCATAGGCAAAGGCCAGCTCGAAGGAGCCGACATCCGACTGCGCGCTATCGAGACGAATCGGAATAGTGGTCCGTCCGCCGACCGCGACATCCACCGGCGATGACACGTCACCGGCCGCCACGAAGAAGGGACAGTCGGGACGCAGCACCGTGACGACGCGTTCACAGAACGCCTCGTTGCCGCAGGCGTCGGTCGCCGTGTACGTGTAGGTGATCGGAACCGAAACATCGGTGCACCCCACACCGCCGACCGAGGAGCGCTCGCAGACCACCGTCACCGGACCGCAGTTGTCGGTGACCGTGGCGTCCAGCACATCACACGGCGGCAGATCGACAAAGCGCTGCACGTCGATGTCAAGCATGCAGGTCACCGTCGGCGGGGTCTGATCCTCCACCGTGATGATCTGGTCGCAGGTGGCCTGATTGCCGCAGTCGTCGGTCGCAGTGTAGGTCCGTGTCACCGTCCCGCCGCAGGGGCCGCCAACCAGCGGACCGTCGGCGCAGGTGATCGTGACGCCACCGATATTGTCCGTTGCGGTGGCATCGCCGGGATCGCACGCAGTGATCTCGGTTTCACACTCAACCGAGTAATCATCCGGGCAGGTAATGTCCGGCGGCGTGACGTCTTTGGTAAAGCACCATGAAAACGAGCATGTGTCGCTGCTGACGCGGCCGAAGTCGTCGACCACTTTGAAATAGACGCAATGGTTGCCGTCGCTCAGACCCGCGAATCCTGCCAGTGCCCATGCGGCGTTGCTGTAAGCTGTGCCGCTGAGTCCGCCCGCAAGTACGGTCCAGCCCGCACCGTCGCAGCCGTCATACTGATAATAGACAGCGTCCAGATCACAGTCGTCCGACGCCGAAATGTCCAGCGAAGGAACTGTGTTGAAGCACAGCCCGTCGGTGGGGCCGTTGAATGTGAACACCGGGTCTTCGCAATCGGTAGTCAATGCAATCGGTCCTGCCAAGGGCACCGGGAACAGCACAAAACCGGGGTGCCACAGGTTGCGTGCGACCATTTTGATCTCGTCGTCCAGACAGCTTTCCGTCCCGCTCATGGTCACGCTAAATATGGTTTCGGGTCCGTAGAGCGAGCCGACCGTCATCGTGAAAATGACCTGCAGCGTGTCGCGGTTGCCGGACGGATGCGATGTCTGACCCCAGAAGAAAATCACACCGTCGGGCACCGACGTGGTGACCGCGTCGACAGTCAACGACGAGGGATAGGAGATCTTGATCTCCGCACCGGCGAGATCTTCGACGATCTCACCGATCAACACATCGAACGTAAAGTCGCCGGAACAATCATAAGCAATCGCATCAGGTGACATGAGCAGGCCGCAGTCGACATTGGGATTGTTGTCGACGTTGGCCCCGGCGCCGCCGACCGGATACGGGGGTGTGCCGTTGTAATCGCTCCAGCAATTCTCGTTGTAGTAGTTGCCGGGCGTGTCGTCGTCCGCGTTGGTCGTGTTGGAGAAGATGTTGAATTGGGCATCGACCGTTCCGCTGTAGTTGGCCAAGCCGTAATTGGAGTTGTACAGGCGGTTTGACATCACGATTGAAGACAGCGCCGCGGTCGGGTCGCGGTACAACTCCATCCCCACGTCAAAATTTGTGATTTTGTTGTCGTCGGCTGAGAAATCCATCGTCTCAGTGCCGAAGACATAGGCACCGATTCCGACGCCGTTGCCGTCACCGTCGACGATGTTCCCAGAGACACTTGTCGTCAGCGCCTGAATCCCCGCCGCCTGATGGCCGCCGGCTGTGGCATCGAGATCATAACCGGAATGCGGCGGCGTCTTGGTTGAGACACCGGGGTCAGCGATGATGTTCCACCAGTAGGGCGTCGCGCCCATGCCGGCGGTTGTTGCGGTTACGGTGTTCCCATCGATGTTGCCGCTGGCGTCGATGTACCACACGCCGACCTGACACTCGGAGATGCTGTTGACGGTTGTCGCAACCAAGCCCGCACCCGAGAAGATGAGGACTCCGGCTGAGGCAAAAGTCGCCGGCGTGTAAGAGAATCCGCTGATGTCATTCTCATAGATCGAGCCCTGCGCGCCATTGGAGAGCTGGATGCCATTCTGCGCGATAAACGTCACTGGTCCGGCGCCCGAAACGTCGTTGAGAGTGGCGTGGGCGGTCAGGTCTGCACCGGCCAGGACCATTGCGTTTTTCTGGAATCCAAAGACGTCGTTGTCAGTGACCAGGAGCGTGCGGGCGTTACCGTCATCGGCGAATCCATAAATCCCGACACCATGCTGTGAACCGTCGATCGGCGTGTTCCGGACGTCCTTGACTTCGCATCCGGAGACCGAACCGCCGGCGTTGCGATAACCGATGCCGATAAAGCGGTAGTTGCTGTTGCCCAGTCCCAATCCGTCGACCGTCAAATCCTGAATGGCAACGGAGGAAGAGTTTTCCGCCGAAATGACGGCATAGTTGCTGTTCGGACCGGGCGTGACGAATGAATGCGCCATTGAAGCGGTCGCCTCGATCGTACTGACACCCACACCCGAGCCGATCAGATTGAGATTGGTGTAGCCGTCAATGATGACTTGCCCGGGGTAGTTACCCGGCATGACATAGACCGTGCTGGCGGTGACGAGATTAACCCCTTCCTGCACGCGGTTTTCGGCGCCGGTCTGCGGGCTGTCGTCGTCGACCCAGAGTGACGAAAAGTCGCCCTGGAATCCGGCAGTGCCGCCATCGCTGTCGATGGCGTCCAGCCACGGCGTGTAGTCGATATCGCCGACCACTTGCCCCGCGACAACGCCGGGATCGACAGAGCCCCACGAGTTGGCCGAACCGTCGACGGTACCGCCCGACCAATTCGAGCGCATGCCGATGGTGTTGCCGCCCAGCGAATTGGAATACGCCGATGCGGCGGTGATGATACCGGCCCCGCAGGACGACTGACACTCGAAGACTTCGATGCCGACCTCAAACCCGGTGACGATGTTCTCATTGGCGGTAAATGCCAGATCGTCGGGACCGAAGCCGCCATCGGCCTCGATGCCGAACGTCACTGTGTTATCGCCGCCGCTGAAAGTGACGGTGTTGCGGAGAATGTCGACTACGAGGAGTGCCGCCGCCGATTTGAAGTCAGCGCCCTTGGCGGCTTGCTCCGGAGCGGCGAATGGCGCGGGGATCGCGTGGTTCGGATCCGACGCGATGATGCCCCATGCATAAACGCCGATTTTCTCGATGGTCAGGTTGTTTTCGTCAATCGTGCCTTCGCCGTCAAAGTTGTAGATGCCGACATGGCCGCCGGTCACCGTGTTGCGGCTGATGTCGATGCCGCCGAAGTAATTCAGGATGCTGGTAGCGACCCACTTGATGGCCGAATTCGTGTTGTCGTAGGCGATATCGGCAACTACGTTATCCTCCACGCTTCCCGTCGCCAGATCGGCAAAGACCTGTATGCCGTTCTGGGCTGTGATGTCGGTCGGGCCGTAGCCGGTTACCGTGTTGTCGTGCACGTTGACATCCAGCGGCGTATTGGCAGCGGCATTGAGCGCCATGCCGTTCTTCTGGAAGTCGTGGATGTCGCAATTGGCAACTTCGATCGAACGGGCGATTCCGTCATCATTGTAACTATAGACCGCGACGCCATGCTGGTTCCCGTTGAATGGGGTTTCGCGTATGTCGCGAAGCTCAACCAGATCGACCAGGCCGCCGGCGTTGTAGAAGCCGATACCGACGAAGCGGTAATTGCCGTTGCCGCGCCCGACGCCGTCCACCACCAGATTCTGCACGGACACGTTATCCGCGCCTTCGATCATGACGATGGGGAAGTTGTTCACCCCTGAGGAAAAACTCGACGACAGCGAGGTCGGTGACAGAATGACCGTGCCCGGTCCCGAACCGATCAGGTCGAGATCCTCGGTGATGACGACTTGTTCTTCGTAGGTGCCATCCGCGACATAGACGGTGCTGTTAGCCACGTTGTCGACGCCGTCTTGGACCGTAGCAAAGGCATTGTAGCCGAAGAACTTACCCGACTCGACCTCGACACCGGGGGCCGTTCCTGCCCAGTCGTCATCGACATAGACAGGGTCGGTGCTGCTTTCCAGATCAATGAGGAATGAGTCGCCGGTCGTCAGGTGAATCTCCAGCGCATCGACATGCCCGTTGAAGGACGACCAGCCGCTGCCGGTCGAGATGTTCAGATAGAGTACAGTCTGCGAGGCATAATCGATCGGGGTCGGATCGGCTCCGACGCCAGCTCCGGGATACGATGACCAAGTAATGTCACCAGCGGCGATGTCCTGAAGCGTCGGTCCGCCGTAGAAGCCGAAGTTGCCGCAGTGGTTGGCATCAAAGAAGGTCAGTTGGTTCGTACCCGCATCGGTGTTCCAGGTGTTCCAGACCCAGGCCGACGGGGCGACATAGCTGTTGGAATACAGCGGCTCGGCATTGAGCCGATTGCCATACCACGACGCATCACCGCCGACATAGGGCAGAGTGTAGATCAACAGGTAGAAATCGACGCCGCTGGGATTGGTGCCGTCGTTGACCGTGTGGTAGGTGATATTGGCGATTTCGCCGATCGTAAAGCTCTGGCCGAATTGGGCCAGCGGGTCGATGTACATCTCAAGCTTCGGCGCCGGGTAGGTCTTCGACCACGACCCCGCGCCCGTAAACTGCTGTGCCGTACCATGATCGGCCGATGATGCGGCGGCGTACGGCGGGCCGAATACCAAGTTTGACACAGCTGCTCGTGCTGCCACGGCGGTCGACAGCAGCGCGATCGCCGCCAGTGCGACCATGGCCGGTACTTTTGAGACTCGCTTCGCTCTGTTCATACTTCCTCCCAGAAGTGAGATGTGATGATGAGCCCGCAGAATCGCACGCGCTCTGAGTGATCCTCCTGATTTGTCAAATGGCCGTCGGTGATGAGCTTTGGCACATCAAGTCGGAATAGTAATGTCACTAATATGAATTGCCTTTCTCCTCTCAGGCATGGGCACCATTGTCCTCCCTCGATTCAGCGGAGACACAGTGCTCCGCTGCACAAAGTTCGTAATGATGCCGACCACGAGCGAGGTGACGTCTGCAAACAAAAGAATAGTAACAGAACTCGACCCATGCGGAGTGCGGGCGATGAGTCCGGTGATCAAGAAATCGATCGCGGTCACCATAGACCTGCCGATTTCGGGAGTCAAGCCGAATTGCCCAAATTTGACAAAAACCGGCATCCGCTGAATGCGCACACCGATGTAGTGAATCTACATAATGTTGATTGCGGACTTCGAATATCCACGGCGCCACTGTCAAACGACAAGTCGCACAACATGTTCATGCCACCGTGACCGCGCCGCTGAAATGTCCATTAATGAACCGACATAGTCCGATTAGGCATCGATGCCTCGCCGTCGTGCAACACCCCGGTGATCGTCCGGCGCCCATGATGCCGGCTTCGATGACCCACTCCGGCATCCGCGCAATGCACGATCATTCATCGTCCGGCATCGCTTGTGTCCCAGCCGCCTGGCGACGCTCTGCACCGTCAATGACCGCTTTCTCTCTGCCAACTGCCGATCCATTTGTCCGTTTGGATCCTCCGTCTGTTTCATATCCCGGAAATCCGGGCTCACCCGCCCCCAAGTGACGCCTCTGCGCCCCATCCCTACCGGGCGGGTTCTTCGACAAAGGCGCGCGGCGGGCAGCAACAGGCGACGTCGGCTCAGAATTATGAGGTCGCTTCAATGAACCGAGGCGCCGACCCTGCGACGCAGAAGGGAATTGTAGCCGATCGGTTGTACTCGTCACGCGGATCGGGCGGCGTGTGTTCGGTCCATCCCACCCGATCACAATGTCGGCGCCTTGCGCCGAATACGACAAGGACTGGCACAGACACCTGTGCGGACACTGTCGTCAAATGCGGCATTGATTCCCGGCACAGGTCGCCGATGATTGCTTTTCCGGGCGACCGATCGCGCCTGATCGGTCGCGCACGCGGTGGCCCAGAGCGCGACGATGGAACAGCATTTTGCCAAGGTTGTTGAGTCGCTCGCGTCCGTCGGCGAATTTGTCGCACAGTTCGCTGCCGAAAGCCGGCTGAGTACCGAACTGACCCAACAATTTCAACTGGCGATCGAAGAGGTCTTCGTCAATTACGTCCGCCACAACAGGGAGTCATCCTACGACATTACCGTACAACTCTCCGTCGATGAAAACATCGTGCGCGCGTGCCTGATCGACCGGGATGTCGAACGATACGATCCGACCACTCGCCCCGCGGTGGATACGGGGCGTCCGATTGCCGATCGTCGGCCCGGCGGCCTTGGCGTTCATTTTATCAAAGAGATGATGGACGATTTCATCTACGAGTATGACAACCGGACATGCCGGATTACACTGATCAAGCATCTGGGGACTGCCAATGTTTGAGATCGCCGCAACTGACCCATCAACCGTTGTCTTGTCGGGTCGATTCGACGCCTCGCAGGCGGAGAAGGCCGAGGCGGTGTTGGATAATGTCAGTGGTCATACAACGTTGGACTGCCGCAAACTCGACTACATCTCAAGCGCCGGGATCGGTGTCATCCTCGCCACGTACAAACGACTCGACGAGTCCGGCGCCACCCTGTCGATGACCCATGTCAATCAGCATGTCCGTCAGGTCTTTCACTACGCCGGCCTGGACAAGATCATTGCGCTCAGCGGCGACTGATGCCCGCTTCTCGTATTGATGTGACGCCATAATCTTGTGGGTCCCTCGGCCTCAACCGACTGATTCGGATGAAGCGTCTTGCGTGTCGCCCCACGGGTACTTAGCTTGGATCGAACGATCCGGGCACTTTCCAGATGCACACTACGCCTGGATTCACACTCTGCTGAAACCGGCATCGGTGGGCCGGCAGCTCGGAAGCCCTCACCTCGGGCAGCGCCGTGCCGACCAACCTTTTGCCCTCCCGATTGTCATTATGTCGGAGAAAGACGACAGCCGACTGGTGTCGGCGAGCTTGGCGGGAGACACGGGAGCATTCGCCGAATTGGTCGAGAAGTATCAGAAACCATTGTACAACACGGCATTACGAATCATCGGCAACTGTGAGGACGCGCAGGACATCACACAAAACACTTTTCTGAAGGCCTATGACAAGCTCGGCGATTATCGCCGCGAGCATCAGTTCTTTAGTTGGATATATCGGATCCTGATCAATGAGTCACTCAACCTTCGCAAAGTCACCGGGCGTTACGAAGCGCTGTCTGAGCATCTGGCAACATCCAACCCCGGCCCGGATCAGGAGCACGATGCGCAAGTGCTCTCCGAGCGCATCGAGATGTGCCTGCGGCAGTTGCCGTATGATTCGCGCATGGTCATCGTGCTGAGGCATTTCAACGACTTTACATACGATGAGATGAGCGCATTGCTATCGATACCGACCAAAACCGTGAAGTCGCGACTATTCACCGCGCGGCGGGCGCTCGCCGATATCCTGAAACGCCATGGGGTGCGGTATGGTAATCCCTGAACATTACATTGAACTGATGCAGCGGGCCATCGATGGGGAGCTCTCCGTCAGGGACCAGGCAAAACTGGACGGGTTCCTCGCCACATCCGCCGAAGCCAGGGACTTCTACGAGCTTCTGCGTCAAGTTGCGCGAATCAATGAAGTTCTCCTGCCCAGCGATCCGCCGGCCCAGATGAAGGGCCTAATCCTGAGCGCGATTGATCCGACGCGGTATCGTTCACCCCGGGCCGCCGGCATCGGGTCATGGCTGTCGGAGACATTTCGATGGCTGGCAGCGCCGAAACTCGTGTTCGGCGGCGCGTTCGGACTGTTGATCGGCATCGCGATCGGAGCCGTCTCGGTGGGTGGCAACCGCGACACCACGACCATCGACCGCTCGCTCGTCTCGGGCACGATGATGCTCGACAGCCGGGCATCGGCGGTGAGCGAATGCCTGTCGGAGGCAATTCGACGGCAGAGCTTTAAGGGCCAATTCGTGGTCGCAACCGGCGAAGTGTCAGCCGTCCTGAGACTGGTTGTCGATGCCACCACGCCGACGACCATCAGGCTCGACTATGACCCGGCCGGTTGTGTCCTCACCGGGTTTTCGCAGCGAAACGATTTGGCGACACCGGTCGCCGGCACGAGCGGAATGGCCCTTGAAGTATTGCCCGGCAAGAACGAATACACCTTCGTATTTCGGACAACCGGCCCCGGCTCAAAACAGGTTACCTGCATCGTTTCGGGAGGCGACGAGGAGTACCGTCGCGCGTTGAATCTGGTAGAGGAGCCCTGTTGACCGGAGGAAAGTTACTGAATGCCGACTTTTTTGCCGACTTTTGAGCCCTTGGATTGTCATTCCCAATGAGAACTGTCGAACACCTCACCATAACGAGAAAGCCCAAGGAGGAACTGTAATGAAGAACGGGAAGATCATCTTCGTCGGAATCGCCGTGGTTGCCGCCGTGATTATCGGCGTGTTTGCGCTCGACGGCTACCCGCCGAACACGGAGGATGTGGCCGGTACCATCGGAGCAGCCCATCGGGATCGCACAACCCAGATCGAAGATGGCGATGTCCAGATTGCCGATGCGGAAATCGCCGAGCTTTTGCAGGATGAGCACGTCATTTCGGTGATTCAGAGCCCAGAATTTCAGAATCTGGCGTCAAACCCCGGATTCCTGGAGGTGGTCAGCGACCCGAGCTTCGCGTCGCTGATTCAGAATCCGGGGTTTGTCGAGCTTGCGCGCGATCCGCGTTTCGTTGAGTTGGCCCAGAGCCGGGATTTCGCGGCATTGGCCGACAAGGGCGCACTCCTGGCGCTGGCCTCGAATCCGGCGATGCTCGAAATCGCCAAGGATCCGCGCTATGTGGAGTTGGCGCAGGCAGCGACGCTCGATGCATTGGCGTCGCGTCCCGGATTCGTGGAGATCGTGAATTCGCCAGTCTTCGCTGACTTGGCCAGCCGTGAGGTCTTCCTCGCGTTGGCGCAGGACAAGACATTTGCCGATCTGGCGTCAAAGCCGGAGATGCTCGAACTGGCCTCCAGGCCGGGGTTTGTTGAGTTGGCAAAGGACCCGGCCGCGGCCGCGCTCAGCACAAAACCTGAACTACTGGCGCTGGTCAAGCAGCCGGGCGTGATGGCACTTGCCGAGAGACCCGGAATGCTGGAGTTGGCTGCCAATCCGGCTTTCCTCGCGCTGGCGACGAACCGGACATTGGTCGAACTGGCTCAAAAGCCCGGAATTCTCGCGCTGGCCGGCGATTCGCGGTTTGTCGAGCTCGCAAGCAAGGATGTCTTCATTGCACTGGCTACCAAGCCGGAATTCATCGCACTGGCCAGCCGTCCGGGGATTATGCAATTGGCCCTGCGCCCGGCAACATTGGAACTGGCATCAAGACCCGGCGTGATGGAATTGGCCCAGAGGCCGGAGATACTCGCACTGGCCGACAAACCGGGAGCTCTTGATCTCGCTGTGCGTCCCGGATTTGTGGAACTGGCCAGCAAGGGCGTCTTCGCCGAAATGGTGAAGTCAGGCGACATCGTCGCGCTGGCCTCGGATCCGAGATTTGCCGCACTGGCCAAAGACCCGCGCTTCGTTGAGTTGGCATCGGGCCGCGGTGACGGTTCGATCGATTGATGTTTGACATCGGGGCTGTCCGCGCGACAGCCGTTGCAAAAAAAGAGGAGACGTTGCTGATTCCGCAGCGTCTCCTCCGTCTTTTTTGCCGCATATTGAACAGCCATGTTCGTCCGTTCTATTCGCACACTGCTACTTCTCGTCCTTCTCAGTGTCCCGCAATCGGCGTCGGCAGGACTGAAGTCGGTCGAAACTGCGCATCTGCGCCTGATCTACTTTGACGGCATCCATTCCTTCATCGCGCCCCACGTGGTGCGGTGCTTCGAGAATGCCTACCGATACCATGCGGACCATTGGGGCGGTGAGCTTCCGGGGAAGGTCAATGTGTTCCTGCATGACATGACCGATCAGGGAAATGCGGGCGCCAGGAATATTCCCAGCAATCTCATCATCTCCTCGATCGCGCCGTTTCATTATGCCTATGAGACGATGCCCGCCAATGAGCGGATGAACACGATCATGAATCATGAGATGGTCCACATCCACGCCATGGACCGCAGTGCGCCGAACGACCGCGTGTTCCGTACTCTGTTCTTAGGAAAGCCCGAGCCGGTGGCCGACGCGCCCCTGTCGATCGTCTACGACTATCTGACGTCGCCGCGTCGCTCGGCGCCGCGGTGGTACCACGAGGGCATCGCGGTTTTCCTCGAAACCTGGATGGCGGGCGGATACGGCCGCGCCATGGGACCATATGATGAGATGGTGTTCCGCACGATGGTTCGTGACAGCGCCCGCTTCTACGATCCGGTCGGTGTCGAGTCGGAAGGCACGCGCATCGACTTTCACGTCGGCGTCAACTCGTATCTCTATGGCGCGCGGTTCATGAGCTACCTTGCTCTTGAGTATGGACCGCAGCGCGTCATGGAATGGGTCAATCGCGACTCGGGGTCGCGGGCGTCGTACGCTTCTCAGTTCGAACACGCGTTCGGCCAATCGCTGGATGACGGTTGGCGCGAGTGGATCGAGTGGGAGAATACGTTTCAGAGGGCGAATCTCGCGCGCGTGAGAGAATACCCGGTCACGCCGGCACGCGACATAACCGATCATTCTCTCGGCGCGGTCTCGCGCGCTTACTATGATGTCGGGCGGCGCACGATCTATGCCGCGGTCGGCTACCCCGGGCGATTGGCCTTCCTCGCGGCGATTTCCATCGACGACGGTCGCGTGCGCGAACTGTGTGATGTGAAGAATCCGGCCCTGTTTTATGTCTCATCGGTGGCCTTCGACTCGACGAGCGGGACCCTGTACTATACCACTGACCATTACGGCTGGCGCGATTTGCGCTCCGTCGATATCGCCACAGGCCGCTCGAACATGTTGCTCAAGGATGCCCGCATCGGCGATCTGGCCTACAACCATGCCGACTCCTCGCTGTGGGGTGTTCGTCACTTCAACGGACTCTCGACCATCGTGCGCATGCCGCGGCCTCACGCGCACTGGGAAGCGGTGCGCGTGTGGCCATATGGAAAAGATGTCTACGATCTCGATGTTTCCCGCGACGGGCAGTGGCTGTCCGCCTCCCTGGCGGAAGTCAGCGGACGCCAGGCGCTGATTCGCATGAGCATCCCGGCGTTGCTGGCCGACGACACCGTCTACACAGAGTTGCACGATTTCGGCAACACCATTCCGCAGGGATTCGTCTTCTCCGAGAATGGACGGTATCTGACCGGGTCGTCGTACTACACAGGAGTTTCGAACATCTTTCGGTACGACATCGCCGCCGACTCGATGGAGGCGCTCAGCAATTGCGAGGCCGGATTCTTCCGGCCCATCGAGTTCAGCAGCGACTCGTTGATCGTGTTTCGGTATTCGCCCCGTGGATTCGTGCCCGCGATCATCGCGGCGAAGCCGCTGTCGGACATCAATGCGACCGAGTACCTGGGGCAAGCAATCGTCGAAACCCACCCGGTTGTCAAGGAATGGATCGCCGGATCTCCGGGACGAGTCGATTACGATGAGGTCGTCACCCGTGAAGGCGACTACCATCCGCTGACCAGTTGGCACATCAGTTCACTGTACCCTGTCGTTGAGGGATACAAATCGACCACGGCTCCCGGTCTCCGGCTGAATCTCTCCGACCGCCTCGGTTTGCAGGAAGCGCATGTGACCGCATCGTACTCAACGGAAACGAATCTGCCCGAGGACCAGCGTTGGCACGTCCACTCGGAGTATTCATACAGCAACGTCGATTTGTCGTTTTCCTACAACCACGCGGACTTTTACGACTTGTTCGGACCGACCAGGACCAGCCGCAAGGGGTATGCCGCCGAGGCGTCGTATACAAGAAATTTACTCTTCGATGAACCACGTGCGATGGATTTGGAGTTGAGCGCCGGGTATCACGGGAATCTCGAACGCCTTCCCGACTACCAGAATGTCGCGGCATCGTTCGACGAATTCGGCACCGGGGCGATTGAACTGAACTACGAGAATGTCACCGCCTCATTGGGTGCGGTCGACATCGAGAAGGGGCAGCGCTGGCGCATCGGCCTGTATTCGACATTCGCGGCCGATAACGCGCACCCGCAGGGAATGGCGGGATTCGACTATGGGGCGCCGCTGCCGATTGCGCACTCATCGGTATGGGCGTGGACCTCGGCAGGATTCTCCCCCGGCGACCGCGATGAACCGTTGGACAACTTCTACTTCGGCGGATTCGGGAATAACTGGGTCGATCATCATTCGATCAAGCGCTTCCGTGAGTGGTACAGTCTTCCGGGGCTGACGATCAACCAACTGGCGGGGACCTCCTTTGCCAAAGCAACGTTGGAGTGGAGTCTGCCGCCGTTGCGATTTCGGCGGCTGGGTTTTCCCGCGCTGTATGCCTCGTGGCTGCGCACGGCGCTCTTTGCAACCGGATTGGCGACCAACGTAGACGATTCCGATCTGAGCCGGAGCGCCGGCAGCATCGGTGTGCAGTGCGACGTGCGTCTGCAACTGCTGTCGCAATTGCGCCTGACTTTCTCGACTGGTTACGCGGTCGCCGCCCCCAGACATCGGCGCGCCACCGACGAGTGGATGTTCTCGCTGAAAGTCCTGTGACAGACGTCGCCAAGATTCTGGTCAGTCTGACTCCGGTCTTCGTCCTCATGGGCGGACTGATCGTCCTGGACAGTTACAAACTGGTGCCGCCGCGGGCTGTCATTGCCGCAGTGACGGCCGGATGTGCTGCTGCGCTCGCTTGTCTGCCGATCGGATATGCGCTGACGGCCGCGCATTGGATCGAACCCAGGATGTACACGCTCTATCTGGCCCCCATTGTCGAGGAAAGCGCCAAAGCGGCGTATATCATCGTGCTTTTGCGCAAGAATCGCATCGGTTTCATGGTCGACGCTGCGATCTATGGATTCGCCGTCGGCGCGGGATTCTCGCTTGTGGAGAACAGCTTCTATCTGATCAATTTGCAGGATGCCCCGCTGGTCGTCTGGGTTGTGCGCGGTATCGGCACCGCGGCCGTTCATGCCGCGACAATGACTGTCTTTGCGGTAATCACAAAACGCATTGTCGATCAGCGCGGGCGAGTCACGCTCACGACCATTGTGCCCGGGCTGCTCCTGGCCATTTTGATTCACTCGGTGTACAACCATTTCGTCTTCTCGCCGATCGTGTCGGCCATCATCGTCCTGGGCGTGCTGCCGCCGCTGGTGTTTATCGTGTTCGGCCGCAGCGAGCGGGCGACCCGTCAGTGGCTGGGTGTGGGCTTCGATGTCGATCAGGAATTATTGGAGATGCTGGCCGATGGCCGATTCAGCGAGTCGCGCGTGGGGCGATACCTGGAGTCGTTGCGCACACACTTTCCGGGGGCTGTCGTCGTCGACATGTTTTGTCTGTTGCGCATCCACACCGAACTGTCATTGCGGGCCAAAGGCATCCTCATGATGAAGCGGATGGAGATTCCGATACCGCCCGATCCGGAAATCCCGGCAAAACTGGAGGAACTGCGTCATCTGGAGAAAAGCATCGGCTCGACCGGGCGTCTCGCGATTCAGCCATTGATCCACACGTCCGGCCGCGAACTCTGGCAGGTGGGACAATTGTCGTAACTATCGGTCGTTGGATGGCCAGCTTGCGAAAACCATAGGTGCCGATATATTGGTTTGGAGTCCCTCACAACCCCGGCAACGGGACGATCGGCATGGAGTCGCGAGTGGCGCAGACTCATCAGACGGGTCATCCACGGTGGTGGGCGGTCATTGCCCTGTCGGTCGCGCTGTTGCTTTTCCCCGGGCAAACCCGGCAGGAGCAACCGCAAACTTCGGGAGCCACACGACACGTTGAGTCCACTACAGAGGGGAGCACCAGGCCGGTCGCCGCGAATGCCGACTCGACCCGATTGGCCGGACTGGCCGCGCGCTTTCCCGATGGGGTCATCCCCCTGTGGGCGTTGCGGCAGGATGCGCCCGTCGTCTGGAGTGGCCCGGAGGGGTTGCTGCAATCGGCTCTTACAGGAGGGACAACGAACTGCTCGCCAAGTCTCCAGTTCCCTGTCACGCGCGAGTTCATCGCGCCGCACTTTGACTCAGCCCGGCGCGTCTGGGAGATATATGTACGAGATGCGGCGAATCAGCAGACCATCCGCCACGACATCGACAGCGCGCTGAATCACACCGAGACGATCATCCCGCTCAACGCCGGGATTGTCTGGATTGCCCAAGACCTTGACTTGGACGGAAACATCGAACTTGTGACCCAGATCAGCGCCGACTTGACCATCTACTCGACACCCGACTGGACGGAGAGATCAAAGTTCTATTGGCCCGGCTACAATGTTGTCAATCATCCTACGTTGGTTGATCTCGACGACGACGCCTATCCGGAGATATTCGCGACACCAAACACCTTCACGACCTCCCGCACGGTGATCATCGACTACGACCCAATCCTTGACAGCTTTGTCAAGATCGATGACTGGCCGGCACCGGACGGTGCCATCGGTACGCCGGCCGTCGGCGATTTCGATGAGGACGGCAGGGTCGAGATCATTTCGGGAAACAACAGCTTCGGGTACGGGCTCTTTGAGTGGACGGGCGCGACCCTCGCCTATCGCGGTGTGATCACCGACACTGCCTGGGGCGGCAATGCCAGTGCCGTGGCCTGCCGTCCCAAGCCGGATGGGAAACTGTACGCTCTGCTGGGACACTCATCGAGCCAGTTGGGGTATCGTTATAACCTACTCAAGGCGACCGGAGACAACGTTTTCGTTGTCACTGACTCCTTCCAGGAGAATACGGGCGCGACTGGCATCCATCCATGTTGGGCGGTCGATGTCGACTGCGATGGGCTCGACGAGCTGGTGATGCACTTCTTCCCCTCAGAACGCGCTTGGGAGTGGAACGTCGCCGCCGGCGAATTCGGGCAATACTGCACGTGGAGCTTTGATCAGTACGGCAGCATGGTGAGTTGGCAAACCGTTGACCTAGATCAGAACGATGCACCTGAGTGGTCGTCGGTCAATCACACCTACGAATTCCGGGTATTGCCCGGCGATTCGTGTCACGGCTGCGACACCTCGAATTCATGTACACCTCCCAGCCCCGATTGTTACTGTTTCTGCCACGCAGATCCTGTTTGCAACGGATTGACGAACGTCTTTGATGTCGTTGCGGCGGTCGATGTCGCTTTCCGTGCGGGTGTGCCGGAACCCGATCCGTACCCGCAGTGTCCTTACTTCCGCACGGACGTCAACTGCGACAGCGTAACGAACGTGTTCGACGTCGTGGGATTTGTCGACATTGCGTTTAGATCGGGTGATCCCAATTCGATCATTTGCAGTTCGTGCAGCGTCCGTTCTCACTGACCTGGCTACGGATGCCCCGGCACCATCTGATTCCAGGTGCTGTCCTGTCCCCACTCGCAGGTGATGGACTCCAGATGTCGCGTCCAGTTGATCGGATCAGCCAGAGGCAACGGAAGTCGAACCGCTATGGTCGGGTTGATCCAACTGGGATCCATGTCAATCACCGGACAGTCCTCACCCGGCTCCATCACCGTATACTCGATTGTTGATCCTGCCTGACCGGCATGAAACGCATCCAACCAGATTCCGCCGCCCCAACGCAACTGTTCTCCGGCCCGGAGAATGATCACCGCATGAGTCGAGAAATCGACCGGCGGTCCCCACCAGAACGGCGACATGGGCAGGGGCGGCTCACCGGGGTCCATCCCGATGCTGTCACCCGGTACGTTGGTGGAGTCGCCTCCATGGCCCCACTGCGACCAGCGGATGGAATCGCAACTCAGCGCGCTCTGCACCCAAGCGGTCCATCGTTCCGCATCGCGAATCACCGTCTCGTGAGGTCCCAGATCACAGGGGGCGTCGGTATAGTACAGCGGCAGCGGTTCATCCGGGTCCGGCTCCCAGTGGCATGAATGGGATGTGTCCCGCCGCAGCCAGATCACCGGCTCCGACAACGGCCCCGGCACGGCCACCGCGACCACCGGTGATGTCGACTCGAGGATGAACGGACGCATCATCAACTCGCAGCAGTTTTCCGCGAGCGATGTGACTTCGTAGCTGACCACCCCATTTTCAACACTGTGCACCCACACACTGCGCATGCATTCGGACGACGAATCCGGCTCAATGCGGATGGCAACCACCACCTGGTGATCGAAGTCCACGAAGGGGACCTCGGGAATGCATGGGTCGCACGGCATGGTCGAGTCTACAAACGATGTGTCGGTCCACACGCTGTCATCCGGGTGTCCGGGACCAACTTCGCCATTCGGTCCGCCGTTGTGATGGTACCAGAGGCACGAGTTGGCGGTCTCCCACCATGTCCGCCACTGCGCGGAATCGCGGATGACGATCTCACCGGGACTATCGGCGCAATCTGTTTGGGAGTAGAAAAGCGGAGTCAGCCCCGGGTCGGGGAGTATGGGTTCTACGACGCTGTCGGGCAGGAGTGGACCGGAGTCCTCCGGCCCGCCATTGAACGGATCATCGTCTGTCAAGCGCCCGCCACCGGCCAGCGGAGTACGCACATCTCCCCGCGGCTCAATCGGATTCGACCCGTTGCAGGCGGCAATAGCCGCCGCCAATACAATCAATACGGCCTGCCGAATCATACCCATCCTCACAGTCAGAGAGCTAAGGGTCCGTGCTCAATCCCCATCTACACTTAAGCCGCCCGAATATTCCCCGGAATATGACGCGACGCGGGTCAAATCGAACAACCAGCACAGGCGAATGTCCATCGGGCGGTCTGCGCCACGACTACGCCGCCTCAGCAGAGGGGCCGGTGCGGGGCCGCCCGACATTGCCCCGTTTACGGCCTTGCATTGTGGCGACCGAATGATCCTATGGGGAGACGGCTAAACTGTCAATGGGCGACGTGTAGATTTTGCCATGTTCTCGTGGTAACTAATTGTCCGGCTCGATAGACACGGAATCGCGCAAGAGAGGTCTTTCAATGCTCCCCATGGTCAGAGCCGTGCCGTCGGTCCGGGAACCGAGGGGAGAATCCTCAGGGTGCATCTGATAGACATCTGCTGGCAATCAGGTCGACTTCGTCGTGGTGCATGACGGGCGACTGATCGTGACTGAGGTGAGGGCATCAGCACACCTCGACCGGCAATGGGCGATGATGTCGAGGTGTTTCACTCCGAGTTGGGGAATGAGAGTCGAGCCCCGGCCACGGTATTCAGTTCGGAGCGATATGATTGCCGTTGGGTGACGACGTCACTGCGCTCCCCTGATCGAGGCAATGGTCAGTCATCGCCTCGATTGCGGCAGACTCGCGTCTAACGCCTAACGCCCCTGCCAGTTCTTGCGACCGGAGTCGTCCGTCTGCTGTTTGTTTTGTTTCCTGTTCACCTCTTTCTGCTGCTTCTTCGCCTTCTGCTTCTGGCCCTTGGCTTTGTCCTTACTGCCCTTGTCTCCCATGGCGTGCTCCTTTTGGGTTTATTCATCGATACCACGGTTCAAAGCGAATTGGATCATACCGTAGCCGCTCGCTGTCAGGGCGGGCGCTATGTCGTCGGCAGACTGCGACGGCGGGCTTGGCTAACCGCGTGCGTCGCAGCAATCATGAACCCTCAACTGCGATGACTGCCGTCTTGACCAGTTGCCGTTCGCCAATCTCTGTCCAAACCAACAGGACCCCCGTTTGACAGGTCGCCATCCTGGGAAATCCACTGGCGCGATCCTGGCTTGTCTGAGCCACTCTTAGAGGTTTGGAAAGCGTCCCTTGCCGATCCACACGGCGAGCCATGATCATCGTGCTATCCCCCATGAGTTCCAACCAACAGGAAACTACGGAATGGTCATCAAGGAAAGCCACATTGACTCGTCCGAGAGGATCGCCGAGATCGACGCGAACCGGAACGTCGAATGAAGCGCCGCAATCGGCAGAGAACGCCGTGAACACGGTCGGTTGCGAGGCGGAGCCCAGCGTGAACCAGGAGATTGCTATCAGCGAGTCTTGTGATGCGATGGCAGGACCGTTGACGGGACAACCTGCGATTCGCCAATCATCCCGGTGAATGGAATGAGGCCCCGACCATGCGTTACCGGTATGTCGCACGACAGAAATATCGCGTGCTTCATCCGGGCCGCGGTCGCGATAGGCGACTATTAAGGATCCGTCAGCCGCATGCACGGCCGAGGTCTGGCAGCATTCGCATGTTCGCTCATCCAGAATGACCGCGTCGGAGACTGCCCCCGCGGTGGAGACGGTGGCGAATCGCAATGTCATGCTCCCATCGTCCGAGACCATCTCGCGTCCGTCCAGCCAAAAAACGCCCCAGAGGGTATCCGCCAGGGCAACGAGGGACACGAATCCGTGTTCGGTCGGTGAGCGATCGTCATGCACGGGAAATGAGGGACTCCAACTGATGCCCCCATCCTGTGACAAGGCCAATCGAATGTCGTACGCGTCCTCACCAACCTCAACATCTTCCAGCCAACTGGCGAGGATGCCTGACCGGCCGGTCACGGCGATTGCCGGAAAGTCTGCCCAGTTTACGATCCAATTCGATCCCGAAGCGATTTCGGTCGGCTCAGACCAGGTGCCCTTTACTCCGAATCGAGAGAAAAAAAGGGTATGCGACTCGTCGGGATTTGTCTGAACCCAGCTCATGAATACGGAGCCATCCGGGCCTTTCGCCAAATTGGGAACCCGGCTGCGAGTCCAGGCCGGGGAGGGAATTTCGGTTGCTCTCAGATCTCTTCGAGGTCCGACTTCGCATTTCGTGCAAAAGAGGAGGGTGCTGATCGACAAGACCACCATGATGGCCCCGGGAGTTGAGCCGGAACAGTATTCCAAGCGCCTTCTGATCACAGCGATCTCCTGCGATTGCGTCGCCCAATCACCTTAAGCGATTCAGATTCAAAGAGCCACAAGATTGAAGTGCGCCGGGGCGAATCCGCGTTGGATATCCCTGCCGCGCAGCCGATCGGAGTCAGATTGCCGGCCGGCTCTCCCACAAAACCGGCGACCTGTACGACTTCCAGCGGTCGCTGGGGCGCCGGCAAATCATCGCAGTGGCAGACTCTCCCTCACCTCGGATCGCATCTTGGTCTTGAACCCATTGAAACCCACTGCCAATCACGGTTCTCCGAGCGGTGACTCACAAGGGGAAACCCGCACCTGCTATCTGGCATTCGTGCTGTCGTCGAGGACACGGAAGGCGAATTGATGTGTCACGTCGGTAAACTCGTGCCCATCGACCAGCACGTAGGGATAGATGAAGTAATTGATCTTGGGTGCGTCGCGATCGTCACCGAGTCGGATGTCGCGCCCGATGGTGAAGGCCACACGGTTGGGGTCGAGCGTGCCAAAGAAATAGTCCGTTTGATCAGGGTGGGTGATGGCTTCGGAGGCATCGACCGGCACCCATCCGAGCCCCTCAATGTAGAGGTCGGCCCAGCAGTGATAGCCGCCGATCGCGCCGCCGGCCGAGTTTGGCGGGATGGGAAAGCCAATCACAAACCGCGCCGGGATTTTCGTGGCGCGCGCCATGCCGATCAACAATGAGTGGATGTCGGTACAGTTGCCGCGCCGCTCGCTGCACGCGAAGATCGCATCACCCCGTCCCCAGCCGCTGCCGGTCTTGTCGTAGCGCATCGACTGGAGAATGTGCGCGTAGAGGACGCGAGCCCTGGCGCTGTCGCTGAGCAGCCCGTCGGTGACCCTCATGGCCTCCGCGGCAATCTGACCATCGATGGGTACGAGAACATCGGGACTCAGGAATCGTTGGATGCGGCCACCCGTCTTGCCGGCAGTGTCGGTGATCGGGCGCGCTTCGCAGCGACGAGCACGAAAGGTCATCTGTAGGGGTAAGCTGTCCGGCAGATCGGACGACGCCTCGATGTAAATGGCGACGTTGCCATATTCGGTGTCCTCCATCTGCCGATAGGGGAGCGGCGTGACGATCTGTAAATCGGAAATGGTCTGACAGGCATCGTCGTACGGAATCGGCACCCAGATTTGCAGCCGCCTCGACGCGGCGGGAATGTTGCGGACGACGGCCCCATAAGTGAATTCAAGTTCCCTGGTCGCAGGACGGACGGTGCTCGCCCTGTCATCCTCCGGGGAAAGCAGGGCCAGCATCACGGCGACTGTGAGTGGTCTGATGATCGCGGTACCCATGATGGTCGCCCGTGCGGAGTGCAGACTTGCTACAACAGGGGCGAGGCGCCCCGTTGACGCAAAGCGAGTATTCCGCCCTCAAAGATCGAGACCACGACACAGCGACTCGACATCACTACTTCGGCACGTCGGTTTTCTTCCAGATTCCGTCCTTCTCGGTCCAGTTATACCGCGGTTTGCCGTCGAGTTTGTGCACCGAGACCTCGGACACGTCCAAAGTCTTCTCATTGCTCGTCATGAACACGTCCAAGTCATAGACATGACCGTCAGTCGACTTGAAGTCGGCGCAGGCGAAGTACACGCCGTCGCCCAATGTCGCCAGTTTGTCCTCGTGCACTTTCGCCAGGGTCAACTGCAGGACCTTCTTATCGAGCGGGTCGTAGACAAGATAGAACCCGCCCTTCAGTTTCGCGTCGCCGGCGATGTAATCCTGAATCGCCTTCGACAGCATCGGAATTGTGACGGTCTCCTTCGTTTGCTCGGCCTTCGGATGTTCGGACGGGTGTTCCGACGGATGTTCGGGGTGTTCCTGCGCGTAGACGGGCTTGAACACGAAAAGCGCCGCCGCCAGGGCAAAAATTGAGATCACTCTGAATCCTGTTCGTCCCATCGTACTCTTCCTCCTGTCTGAATTCCGCTCGATGCGGCTGTCTCATTGCAAAGTACAACTGAAGGTAGGCGATGTTCCCGCCCCGGGCAAACTTAGAAACAGTTTCATAACCCTGTTTCGACATGCTCGGGAGTGCCTGCCGCGTGCCCCCCGCGTGGCGAGAGCAGGCGCCACCCGGGGCGGGCGACGCCACATTTCCGGGTGATATAGCTGATTCTGGGTCACCGCCCACGCCCGATTTCCCCCGTTCATAACTTCAAACGAGGTGACCGGGCGCGGATGACCGCCACGTCACCCCGATTGACACGACGTCGCGCATTGCTTATCACGTGGTATCAGAATACTCGGTGTTGGTCCTGATGTATTCAATTCGAGGAGGTTGACGATGGGACGCTCTTCGTGGGTTGCGGTTTGGGTGCTAGCAACGACCTCGATTTTGGTAACTTTGACGGCACAGGCGTATCCCCCCGGGGTCGGTATTCTGGCGAAGAACCGATCGTGTGTGAGCTGCCATCCGAATAACGGCCCATGGGCGGACGAGGCGCACACGATTATCGATATCCTGGATGCGACAACGAAGCAGTCGCTCGAAGGCGCTGACGGCGTTTTCGTGATCGAGGTGAGTCGGGGGCAGACGCGCACGGTGCAGACCGTGATCGGCCGCTCCCGTGAGGACACGGTAAAACCACCGCAGCGCAACGCCTGGCTTTACGTCGATACGACCCAACTGGCCACCTCGTCGCTCTCCAAGTTTGCTCCCGGGTGGGAAGTCAATCTTCCGATGTCCTGCCGGGTCGTCGGCGACGAAGTGTCGGCTTTCGAGGGGGCGCACCTCACATCGCTTCCCATGACAATCCGCCCCGCCGATGCCGCGCGTGACGCGGAGCTTGAATTGCAGGCCCTGCTGACAGCAGGAGAGTCCGTGAAAAACAAGGCCGCGGAGGGGCTGATCTCAAACTATTTCGTCCGCAAAGTGCGGCTGAAGGTCATCGACCCGTGACGGGTATCGTCTACGCGATGCGATCAATCGTCGAATCGCAGTAGGGTCACTCAGGAACTCGTCCGGAGTCTCCGGAGACGCGGGCTGGCTCTCCTGCGATCCGATCGCCGAAGTTCACGCTCGTACGACAGGACCGGGGATCTGCACCCGGTACAGCTGGCGCTGGGGCACAGACAGATTACGACGACGGAGGTGTATGCGAGGGTGAGTGACGATTCACTCCGCAGAGCCGCTTCCATCTGCCCGCACTGAGCCATTCTGTTACGTTGCGGCACTCGTCATGCCTAAGTCGTTTGCGCCGACCAAGTCTCCAACCTCTCATGGGTCGCACTCGTATAATGGTCAAGCCCGTAGGATTGATGGTGACCACAGGATTTCTCCAACGATTGCCTCTCACGGCCGCACTCGGTCTCACTCTGCTTGCAATGCTCGTTGTCGGTTGCCCGGACTCCAAGACTGTTAATCCCGAGCCGCCCGCTGGCTATCCGACTTCACCAGGCTCTCGCTGGACGTATTGGGCCTACGACTCATTGGGCCAGCACGGCGACACAATCGACGTTGAGATTCTGGAAGAGCTTGCTACGGGGTATTCGGGCGCGACGTCGTGGACGGTGCATGTGCATGGGGGAGAAACCTACATCGGTTTCCTGCGCGGCGGTACAAACTTGGTGGAGGAGCGGGGTGACTCGTTGTTGTTCTACTGGGTCGCGATGGAGCCCGAGCCGTACCCCTACCTGCTCTTCGAGTTTCCCTTGGAGACCGGCCGATATTGGAAGCTACCGCCAGACGCGCATGTCGCATACAACGATTCCACAATCGTGGTTGGACGAGATGCGATTCACACCGAAGCCGGATTCTTCCCGGACGCAGTCTTGCTCAGGCGACAGATCAGCTGGATCGACTGTGCCCAAGTCGATGAACTCTGGTTCGCTGCGGACGTTGGCGTGGTGGGCTGTCGAACGGTTGTGTCGGGGTTGCCCTGCATCGAGCAAACGACCACGTGGGAGCTGTTGTCCTACGACGTTGACGACGAGTGATGCAGATCTGATTAGGCGTTATACGGCGTTCATCATACAAACCGGAATCTCGATTCCCGGGCAGCGCGGGATCTTCGAGAAGCGGCAAAGCCACAAGACCGGGGACCTGTACTTCGTCCAGCGGGCGCTGGGGCACCGGCAGATTACGACGACGGAGGTACATAAACGGACCAGCGACCTGACCTTGAGACGGGTGGTGGTCAATTGAGTTGGGGGTGAACAGGTCACAATGGCGAGATTGGCGTTGGCGGCTCCTTCTCCCTAAAATCAGCCATTGTGAGTACAAACCGGTTGTGCCAACCCCCGTCGATTCTAACTTGATGCCGGCAATTGGGAGTCAATTCACACATTCCCGGGAGGTAGCAATGGGACTTGTCCTGAGGGCCCTGTCGGTGGTTGCTGTGAGCGCCATTGCCTTTTCCGCATGCACGCGTGACCGGCACGTGGAGGAGGCGTCGATGAGAGCTGAGAATGAGGTGGTCGTTCGCGGATACATGGAGACAGTAATCAATCAGCGCGCACTTAACGAGTGGAGCCGATTCTTCGCGACACGAGTGCGGGTCGGCGGCGTTGAAATGGGCCCAGACGAATTCCGACAAATCGTTGATTACTTCGCCAAGGGGTTTCCCGACTTCCAAATGTCGATTGAAGAGCAGATCGCGGAGGGAGATAAGGTCGTGACACGTGTCACTTTTCATGGGACACACGACGGAGAGTTTGAAGGTATCCTTCCGACCGGGAAGCGGGTTGAATTCCGAGGTGTTGCGATAGACCGGATTGTTGACGGGAAAGTCGTCGAGATGTTGCACCAAATCTACACTTGGGGGCTGATTCACAAGTTGCAGCGGAAGGAGTGAGCCGCGAACCGAGACCTGGCCTTCGTCCAGCGGGTGGTGGGACACCGGCAGATGACGACGACGGAGGTGTATGCGAGGGTGGGGGAAGATCGGTTGCGGAGCGCAGTCGCTGTGGGATGTGACGCACCCCAACTGAGCCTGTCGATGATTAGACAGTTTGCGTTAGTCCTCAAGTACCACGATTCCATGCTTCAAACCGGGCTGTGTCCTGCCACGCCGACCCGGCTCCCCGCTGAGGCGGCGTTGGCCTGATCGGTCACCCAGCATGGGATTCAAACAATCCCGCAGCCCAAAACGCCTGGATCCGTCCATTGTCGCCTTCGTATCGATGTCTGGGCAGGTCCTGTGGCAAATCTTCAGCGATCAAGCAAAAGACGATCGTACGAAGTACGCCGAACGCATATCAGTTGTGAGGCTACTGAGAACTGGCGTGCCGGGACTGGCATGCGGAGAGATCCGACCCGTATAATACGTCTGCCGATAGGCGGAATCCTTCATTCGTAAGTGATCAGCGTTGACACAGGCGGCGCGGCACATGAGTCCTCTTGGCGGTGAATTGGAGATTCATTCTCTCCATCTGGAAACTCATCATCGATCGGGCCAGCCCGGTGACTCGGAAGAATCTTCCGTCTGTGTGGACAGACTCGGCGGACATAAAGTCATTTTCCACAACCTTCGCGCGAATGCGACACACTCCGAATTCAGCGGTGCCCTCATGCAATACCGGATGCTGCGTCTGTCCGATGGTGCCCCGCTTTCCGTGTCGGAGGACTTGATCGTTCGCGACGGGAAAGTTCGCGGATATACGACAAAGTACATTGACGGTACTCCACTCTGTGACGCGGTGGGCTGCCTGGGAACGGCGGGCGCGCTGAGTGTGCTGAATGATGTCGTGTCTGGACTGTCGCTGCTGCACTCGTTTGATCACGTGCACTGCGATCTTTCGCTCTCCAACATCATCGTTCAGAGAACACCGGCGGGATGGAAGGGCACGATCATCGATATGGGAATGCTGGCGCGTCAAGGAACTGTCCGCAGCAGGCAGTTGCAAGGAACTCCGGGATTTATTGCCCCCGAAATCTGGCAAGCGAAGCCTATAACCGTAGCCGCAGATATCTACTCCCTTGGGAGTCTTGTCCGTCACTTAGTACCTGGTATTGGTCATGCGAGAGTCGCCGCTAAGTTAAGAAAAATCGCGGATGACTGCACGGCGGCCAAGCCGATCGACCGCCCGCAATCCGTACTGCAGATTCACGATCGCATCATTGAGATCGCGAACCATTGGCCGGAGGGACAGTGTGTCATTCACGATCCCTTCGTGGCACTTCGCTGGTCGGGAACGTCGCAGCGCGCCGCCTCAATTGAACGCCTAATCCGACGGGAGGAGACCACGCGGGTTGTCCTGGTTGGCGGAGCGCCGGGCATTGGGAAGTCTTCGATCATTCGAGAGTGTTGCATCAGAGTTCAACTTCGCGGTCGTCAAACGTTGCGACTCAGCGGTGGTCACAGAATCGACGAAATCATCCGCGCGCTCAACAAGACAATCCTCCCCGCGCGACTGCGAGGAGTGTTGGGAGATATCGCGACGCAACTCTCGGTCTTCATCGACATCCCCGATTCCCGCCCGATAACGACCGATCACCTGATCGGTTTGGTCGAATGCGCTGTTCGACTCAATGCGGTTCTCTTCCTCGAGTGCCATCGCCGTGTCCCCAAACCCCTCCCCTACGGAGCGGTCTATATCGAAATGCCCCGCGTGACGCCGGACGAATGTATTCTCGCAACGAATCATCTCCCAATCGGTCCTGAGCGAAGCGAATACATCGGCAGATCACTCCACATCTCGTCGGGCGGCAATCCGGGCATGATGACTCAGGTACTCGGCAATGGATGGCAGAAGATGACACGCCGGGCACTGAATTTTGATTACGTGCCTCCAGGAGTCGAAGAGCGGCTACGTGGACGATTCAGTGAACTCAGCTCCGGGTCACAGAAGACTGCAGAACTGGCGGCGGTCTTTCACGGGCGCTTCTCCATCGATTGCATCCAGTTAGCGCTGGGGGAGGATGTTGACGTTTCGAGCTGTCTCTCCGAGCTGGTGAGAGCCGGATGGGTTCGACGGAATGAATGTTCGAATGGCGACAGTGAGTTTGAGTTCTCGGGCAGATTGGCACGCAATGTCGTTCGAAGAATCCAGGGTGAGGTCAAACTTCGCGATTCCGCCGCGCGGCTGCACTCGCTCCTCTGTTTGGAACACTCAGACTCTCTCGTGAGTCGGTTGGAAATGAGTAACCTCGCACTCTTGTCGGGGCGGTGTAGCCACTTGCCGCTGCCCGATGATTTTGATCCCGAACTTCAGACGCTGGAAGACCTGAAGTTGTCCCTGCTTGTCCAGTTGAAATCCAAGCCGCTCAAGCGGCATGAGGATACTTCACGTACCGTGCACCGTCATCGAGTCATCGCCGCGTCTTACGCTCGTTTGGGATACACCGACAGGCAATATCGTTGGGCGCGTCGTGGGTTGGCATTCTGGGACAGCCACCGCGAGAACGAATCCCTGACTCTTGAGTTGCAGTCGGATCTAATCGGGCTCAATGACTTGGTTGGCAACAGGCAGCAGAAGGAAGTCTGGCTCCAGCGAGAGCTACGGGATACGAGAGTATTGCCGTCCCAATGCAGAGGCCTGCTTCTCTCCGAGAAGGCCGGATGCGCCTTGGCGAGAGGCGATCCCCAAGCGGCACTGCCGTCACTCTACGAAGCAGAAGTCCTCTTTGGAATGATGCCACCGCGACCTGGCGATTTGGCGGCGCTGAAGAACAGAATGGGCATTGCCTTGGGATTGAGCAAAAAGTATGCGGCAGCGCAGGATCGCCTTCAAGAGGCCCACGATCTGGCGCAGCGAGAAGGGGACAGGACATTGATCCTGCGCAGTCATGGTAATCTGGGCTGGATTTCCCAGTTGAGCTGTGATCCGATGTCAGCCCTACAGAGCTTTCGCAGCGCAGCTCGGTACTGCCAACAAACATCGTCGGAGACTGAGTATGTTGCCATACTGTCCAATCAAGTCACCTGCCTGGTCGATTTGGGACAAGGATTCCGCGCCCGGCGCACGGCAAGGTTTGCTGTCGCGTTGGCGGAAAAACTCAACGATCCGGCGCTGTTCGCACACGCAGCGAATAACTACGGGTGGGTCATGGCATTGCAGGGCCATACCCGGGAGGCACTGCACTGGCTAACGTTGGCTATCCAGAAATGGACTTCCTTGGGATCGGTGGAGCAAGCGTTTCGATCAAAGCTGAACATTGTGCGTCTGCATCGGATCACCCGCCTTTTCAAGCATTCAAAACAGATGTGCCAAACGCTGCTCACGCGATGCCGGGAAGAGGGATGGTCGGACCTCGAAGGTGAATGTGGCTTGGAAGGTGTGCGAATCGCCCTCGCAGAAGCCGATGTCGATGGGGCGATCACCCATGCCTCGGCATACCAAGTTACCGAGTCAAATGCGACGGCAAAAACTCAGCGCTACGCAAGACTCCTCTCAATCGCGATCCACCTGCAACAAGGGAATACTGAGCGGGCACGGGCCGGGCTCGATCTGATGGAACGTGATTCAGTCAGTCGGAGAATTCATCCTCTCAGGACAGAAGAGTTGATTCTGCGTGGCCATCTCGCGATGCTGTGCGGGGAGTGGGAGACGTCGTTGAATCACCTGAGGGACGCCTCCGGTATGGCATCTCGTGCCCTGCGCAAAGACCTGGAGCTTGACTCCGCGTTGAGGCGAGCCATGCTGGCTGACCGGTTGGCAAGCGCACCGATGGGATTGAAATACATCCGATACATTCTTGAGGAATCCGAAAGGATGCAGGCCGAATTGAAATGAGTGACCTGGTAGAACTGACCAAGCAGCGATTGGAATCTCCTTCAGGCGGTCGCTCAGGATCCGATCCGATTGAGGACCTCATCTCGATCCTTGTGGCAATACCCAATCGGATTGAGATGTTCGAGGCACTGCTGGCGACGGTGCGGAAGTGTTTCCTGGCCGATCACTGTGCCATTCTCTCGCACCACAAACCGACGGACCGCTGGTTTGTAGAGGCACAGCAGGGGCTGGACAGAGCGTCTGTTGCTGACGCCATCGCCCTGAGTTGGACCATCATCTCGGAGACCACATCCGCTGCCCGTTCGCTCCTGATCCCCGATGCGCGCGCCCACGAATTGACCGCCCAGAGCAAGAGCATTCGGATTCACAACGTACGTGCCGTTCTCTGCGCCCCCATTCTGGATGGGGAGTTGCGCGTCTGGGGCGTGCTCTACCTGGACAACTGCAGTTTGCCGGGCGTCTTTGACGGCGAGTCACAACGGCAACTCGAAGTCTTCGCCAGATTCGCCGGAATCGCCATTCGTCGGTGCGATGACCTGGTTCGGCTCGGCACGCCTCTGGATGTCACTTCGCGGATCGAGCCCGGCCTCGATGCGAACATCTTTGAATTTCCCAGCGCGTCGATGAGAAAGGTCATGTCGTTGTTGAAGAGAGCTGCCGAGCACGAGGTTCCGATCCTCCTGTTGGGCGAAACCGGGTCCGGCAAGGATGTGCTCGCGCGCTGGGTGCACGATCACAGTCGCCGACGGGATGCGCCCTTCGGACACATCAATTGCGCGGCATTGGCGCCCACTCTCGTCGAATCGGAGTTGTTCGGCATTGAAAAACGGCGGGCTACCGGTGTCGATTTTCAAGAAGGCCGCCTGAAGCTGGCGGATGGGGGTACGGTTTTCCTTAACGAGATTGGCGAGCTGCCGCTGTCGGTGCAGGCCAAGATCCTGCGGGTGCTCGAGGACAAAGTTTTGGATCGAGTCGGCAGTTCCAATTCAGTCGGTGTCGATGTCCGGTTCATCTGCGCGACGCACCGCGAAGTGCCGGAGATGGTAGCGAGCGGCGCGTTTCGAAGAGATCTCTACTTCCGGATGAATGTTTTCGAAATCACCGTTCCCCCCCTTCGTGAACGACCCGAAGATATCCCGATTCTGGCCGATCACATCCTCGATCGTCTGTGTCGGAAGCACGGGAGGACCACGATCAAGATTCCGAAGACGATTCAAAACCAGTTCAGCAGAATGCCCTGGAAAGGCAACATTCGGGAACTGGCGAATCTCCTGGAGCGGGCCGTGATTCTTCAGGAAGGTAATGAACTTAGTCTGGAGCCGGCGCCAAGTCATACTCCGGATGCCGCGCGTTCTCAACAAGCTCGAATGCCGAAGCGTCTGGACCTGCCCGAGGCGATCGAATCGTACGAAAGGTCTATCATTATGGATACCCTGCGAGAGTCCGGTTGGGTGCTTCGTTCGGCGGCGGCCCGATTGGGTATCCCCTACTCGACGCTTCGTTCGAAAACCAAGAAGTATGGGATTCAGGCGCCAAAGCGCATTCGTTGACGGCCTCCGGGCGAAATTCAGTCAATTAACGGCTTGTGCAGAATGGCCTTGTGCGCGCATGGTCAGGCGCTGAACGCACAGTGCGAGATCTCGCGTTTATCGTTGGCAAGTTCACGCTCTCTGCAGGCTGTTGCGTACTAATCGAGCGAGAATCCGCGCATCGTACGAAGTTCTCCGAGTCCGACGTGAGGGCTGATCCGATTTCGCCGTCATATCCTCTTATCACTTAAGCTGTTACAATTTTAGTTTTCGATCTTGGGGTTGCCGGTCGTTTTCGGCACGCCCCTTTATAGTGCGACCGCCTCATGAACATTCGCTCAAGAGGAGGTCACATGGCCGCAATTCGCAAATCCGTTTCGACGTTGGCGGGCATCATCACACTCGTGATTCTCGGCGTCGTGCTGCTGTCTCCGCAGTTGATTGAGGCGGATGGTGGATCGAATCCTCCATTCCCCGGCCGGGATTCAACGTGGGTCAATTGCGATACCATTCACGCCGACACATCCGGCATTCCCGACTAAGGGCCGGAAGTAGTTCGACTCTTGGTGCATGTCGCAGACGATGTATCGACAGGCCGTGGAGTCGGTCGTAGTCGACTGGGCAGGTTTTCGCCCTGCGATGAAAGAGATTCACCGGCGTCTTGAAGTGGCCATCGCGGAATGAGCGAGAACCCGCGCGTTTTCCCCGGCATCGTGTTCCTCAAACTGTCGAGGAGGATAACTCGGGGCCACGGAGCGCGCACTCTCGGGGATGCGGGGGATAGCGTGCGGGTGCGTCAAACGCTTGCCTGATTGGCACGAAGTTTGTCTACGCCCCGACCATGGAGAGTGGGCTCGACTCGCGAATGAGTGCTGAGGCAGTTCCTGATCACGGATGTTGAAGTAGACGTTCCATCCCGAGGGTTGGCGATGATGGCATTCGGGCAGCCGATGAGGATGCGAGACGTGTTCTCGATGGCGCAGGGCTCATCGCTCGTGAGAAGAAACTGCCTGGTCTTGGGACCGGCCGGTTGTGGAAAGCTGTCACTTGTCAGATCGTTCTTCAGCGCCGCATCCGACCGGTCCCAGCTATTTCTTTTCGATTTGGAAATCGAACCGGCAACACAATTGGCTCTCGTTGAGCAACTGGTTGCCCGCTCCCTATCTGATGGGTGCCGCCAATCGGAGATCTGGATTCTCCGAAAATTGGATTCACTCACCGATGCCGTGCTGGGTCGTCTGTTGATCGCCCTTCAGCGCCAGCTCAACCACGTGGCCATCAACGAGAATGCGTGCAGGCGGATCTTGTACGCCACAGCCCGTACGTACCCGTCTGGCGCTCCTGTAAACCGAATCGTCGACTCTCTTTTCCCGCTTCAGATTCACTTGCCGGGGCTGCCATCGACTCCCGGCGAACTGCGCCCCTTCGTCTACGATCTGCTTGGAGAGTTATCAATTAAGCATGGGAAGTCCATGAATCGAATAGACTCTCAGGCCTTGGATCTTTTGGCAACCCGTCCCTGGACCGCAAACCTGCTCGAACTCCGTAGCGTGCTCGAGCGGGCGTTTCTGATGGAAGACTCAGACTCTCTCACTCCTCTTGCCCTGACACGGGCCATGGAGGGATAGAGAATCCGTCAAACCTGATCACCCGTCTTTGTGAGATCCGGAGCGATGCTGTATCGAAAGTGAGTGCTCATGCTTAAACTGTTCAGCCCGGCCTTTGAAGACGGTGGACACATTCCGGTCCGTCACACATGTGATGGAATCAATACTTCACCCCCTCTGGCCTGGAAAGAAATGCCTCCCGGATGCAAGAGTCTGGCACTCGTATGCAAGAACCAAAACGCGACCAGCGGGCCGCGAATTCACTGGATTCTCTACAACCTTCCTGCTACGACCAGCGAAGTTCCTGAGAACGTCCCGCCAGAGGAGAAATTGTCTAATGGAGCACGCCACGGCCTCAACGACTTCCGAGAATACGGTTACTGCGGGCCGTGGAGATCCAACCCAACCCAGAAGTACGCATTTTCTTTGTACGCCCTCAGGTCCTCACTGGTCCCGTCAACTCAGACTAAGCTCGACGAATTACTCGTGGCACTGCAGGGTCAGATTCTCGAAGAATCCCACTTGTCGGGAACGTATTAGAGCCCATCCCCAAAATGCTTTGCAGGCGGTTGGCTATTGATCTGGTTTCCGGTCATGTCAAAGGGGGGCACGATCGCGCGGCGATCGGTGACGGACCGGCAGTGGGCGGCGGTCCAGCCGCATTTGCCGCAGCGGCAGACACTTCGAGGTCGGCAGTTGGCGGATAACCGACTCTGTCCCAAGGGCATTCTCTGGGTGCTGTGGACGGGGTCGCCGTGGAGCGAACTGCCGACCCGGTACGGGAGCAAGAGCACGGTGCACTGGCGGTCGTGCCAATGGACCGCGTGTGCTGTCTTCCTGGATTTGTGGCGAGCGCTTCTGCAGGAGTTGGACGACCGACAACGGGCGCGCTGGGACGGGTGTTTGCTGACGGCACGTTGTGACTGCGAAAAGAGGAGGAGTTAATGATCACCCTCCGGAAGAGGCAGTGAGACAGTGAACTCCGCTCCCTGCGGTGTCAGGTTGCGGACGGTAATCGTGCCACCGTGGTCCGCCACAATTCGCGCGACATTCATCAGCCCGAACCCATGTCCCGTCAGCTTGGTTGAGACCCGCTGCTGGAGCAACTGTTCCCGGATTGAAGGGTCGATCCCGGGACCAACGTCCGAAACGGAGAGGGTCATTGTTCCGGCATCCTGCGAGCGCCTGGTCTGGACAACAATCGACGGATGAGCGATCGAGGCGGATTGCATCGCCTCAGCCGCGTTGATCACCAATGTATAGAGCACCAGTTGGATGCCAAAAGGATCGACGCTCAGTTCGGATACCTGCGGATCGAAATCTGATTTGAACACAATGCCGGCGAGTTTGTTGAGCGGTCGCAGGAACTCCAACTGTCCGGCGATAAACTCATTGAAGTTTCTCAGCTGCTTTTTCCCGGTCGGATGAGTTGTGTGGAGCAAACTGTCGGCGTATAACCGGGCATGCTCAAACGACTGCCGAGCTCTCTGCAGATGGGGTAACGCCTGTTCGGGACGGTTCTGAACGATCTCCTGCTCCGTCAAATGCATATACCCGCCGAGGGCCTGCATCAGGTTTGAGAGATCGTGGGCGATCTCAGCGGCCATTTCACCTTTGATCGCCAGCCGTTGGTGGTCACTGAGGGATCGTTGCAGCTCCAGGGTACGCGCTTCCAGTTCCCGCAGGCGCCGAACCTCAGCATCCCGAACCTTTGCGCTGAGAACCCCCAGTACATGCTGCGCCACTTGGGGGTAGGCCGCCATGACCCCAAAAAACTGCTTGCGCGACAGCTCGAAGATCCGCGTGTCCGTCTTGCACATTGCCGTGGCGTACCGCGGCGATACGTCGATGAGTGCGGCCTCGCCCACGACATCTCCCGGACCGCGCGACTCCAACTCCAGGGTGCCCGCCTCGCTCCCGTGCTGAATCGTCACCAGGCCCGAGCGCACCACGAAGATCGACTCGCTGGGTTCTCCCTCTCGGTACAAAGCTTCGCCGCCCGGCATTAGCCGCGTCTGCATCTCCAGGCGCAGGGCGGAGAGGACTTCCTGGGCAAGGCCGGAAAAGACTTTGGTCTTCTCCAGAGTGACTCGCGTCGTTTCGCTCAGGGATGTGCAATCTGTTGGTCCCATTATGAGCTCATTGTCAGGGACAAGGGGGTCCACATGCTCCGCGGGGGTGGAGCTCTTTAACTCATCGTCAGTGCCAAATAGAATGGGAGCAGCAGGCAGCTGAATGTCGTCATGGCACGAATGCCCGTCCAGTCCGCCATCTGATCCAAAGACAAAGGAGGCCGCCTACTTACCAGATGACTGGCGTAGAGGTGAATGGCGGCCAACAGAAGGACAAAGGCGACTCCCACGATGCGCCCCTCCGTCGCCAGAATGATCGCACCGGCCAGCCCGCCCGCCGTCGGGGGCGCCCCGGATATAATGGCCCAGACACCGCGGGTACTCCCTGTCACCGCATTCCCTGCCATTATGAGTTAAGATCGGCATGATTGGCCTGCCCTTGAGACGTGTGCGTTCGAAATCGGGATACCCTTGACGCGGTGGACAAGCGCTGGGGTTAGGCAGATCACGACGACGGAGGTGTATGCGCGGGTGTCAGACGACAGGGTACAGCGAGCGCTTGCCGCGGGCGATCTTGCCCCGTTTCTGTCGACAGTTAGTTAACATAGTGCCAGCCGCTCTTCAAATGCCACGGGGCTGAGATACCCCAACGCCGAGTGCCGCCGTTTGCGGTTGTAGAACATCTCAATATGCGCAAACAGATCGTGTCTGCCGTCTTCGCGTTATTCGTACCGTACCCGGTGCACGCGCTCGACTTTGAGCGTGTGAAAGAAGCTCTCCATCGTCGCATTGTCGTAGCAGTTGCCCTGACCGCTCATTCTGGGAATCATTCCGTGCTGTCGGATCATTGCCTGGTACTCCCCCGTGGCGTACTGGCTGCCCCGGTCGGAGTGATGCAAAAGGCCGGCCGGGGACGCCGTTGCTCGAAGGCCTGACGCGGCGCGTTGAGCATCAATTGCCGTGTCAACCCACAATCCGCCGCGTGCACTGGTCCATCACCGCCGTCAGGTACAGCCACCCCTGTCTGGTCCAGATGTACGTCGCATCGGTCGCATAGGCCGCGTCGCGTTGCGTGATCGGCCCGATCTGGGCCAGACGGTTCGGCGCCACCGGCTGCGCATGATCCGCATCAGCCGTATGCTTAAACTCCCGAGCCACCGCGGTCACGCGGCGACCGCCATCGGTCACTAAGCGCACCGCCTCGATCTTAAACGCTTTCGTGTAAGTCCGACGTGGACGTGCCATAGAACACCTCCCGAACACAAGATGCTACGTTTTCGAGGTGTCTATGAAACCGGGGGAGGATCAGACACACATGCATGAAGCGTGAACGGCAGTGTCTCATGGTTGGAAATCCGGCAAACACACCGGCACTTGTCAGAATTAGATCGTCCATGACAGTAGCGTGACAGTGTGACAGATTCCTGGCGCTTTCCTGGTGGCCTGATCAGGAGGGAAGTGACCATGAGACGATTGAAGTTGTTCATTCCGGGATTGCTGTGTGTGGCATCAGTGCTGATGACCGCGTCCAGCGGGCCAGCGGCGACCATTTCGGGAGTAATTCGGGACCGAGTAACCAACAATCCCGTTCCAAATGCCACTATCAGTCCGGCGGGCGGACATGAGGTCTCCGTGGCCGATGCGGATGGTCGTTTCTCGTTGACGACAACGTCCTCGGAGGTGAGAGTCGAGGTCAGCCATATCGGCTACGTACCGCTGCCCGATGTCACCTTACACTCTGGATTAGAAAACGAGCTTCTATTGATTCCCACGTTGTCACAGCTCAATGCGATAGTCGTCAGCGGCAATCGATTCGAGGAAACCGCCTCTCGAGTTCCACTGCCGGTCGCGACCGTCGGGTCGCAAGACATCCGTGAGAAGGGACATACGACGGTGATCGATGCGATCCGTGGCTTGCCTGGCGTGGATCTCAACGATGGTGGTCCCTTTCGCGGGCGGCCGGTTATTCGTGGCGTTTACGGTACGCGGGTGCTGGTGCTCGTCGATGGCGAACGACTCAACGACCATCGCGAGGTTACCGACTTTGGCGGGACGACTGTGTCGTTGCTTGATGTCAATACGATCGAGCGCGTGGAGGTTGTCAACGGACCATCATCCGTGACATTCGGTTCCGACGCCATGGGTGGGGTCATTAACGTCATCACCAAGAACGATCCCTTCAATGATCACACAACGCCCTGGGTGACGTACGACTCACGATACTCCACGGTGGACCACCAAACCTCGAATCGAGTTGGGCTGGGATTGTCCGGCGGGGACTTTGTCGTCTCCGGTGGGATCCTGCAGCGAGAGGCCAATCGAGACTACTCGATGCCGGACAATGTGGCGGATAACGATGAGCGATACGCGGTCTACAATTCACGCTTCTACGACAGTTTGAACGCCGCTCGCGGCACCGGGTACGCGTCGGATCGCGTGGCCAATTCAAGAGTTCGTGTCAATCACTACGATGGGCGCATTGCCTACCGTCCCGCCGACCGTCACCGATTGACCCTCGAGGTGAGCGCCCACCGGGCCTCCGACGTTGGTTTTCCCGGAGTCCCCAACGACTCAACGCCATTCTTCTTCTCGTGGCCGAACCACGACCGCGACAACATCGCCGTGACTCATCGGGCCACAGGGTCAAGCAAACGACCGTCCGAATACCAAACACGCGTTCACTACTCGAGCGTATCGAAGGACTTCTTCACGGACTTTTACGACAATGTGAGTTTCCCGGCAGGCCCGGGAGCGATGGGTTTCCTCGAGACGACGCTGAGTCATACTGACGTCTCGCGATACGGACTTACGCATCAACAACTGCATCGGCCCGCCGACGAATTCAAGCTGATCCTGGGACTCGATGCGTGGCGTGAGGCGATCGACGGGCGTAGTACGACGGTGACACGATTCGAGGGGTTTGGCCCGTTCCCGATATTCGACACATCTGCTGCGGCCAACGTGCCGAAGAACTCATGGCTCGCCCTCGGGGGATATGCGGTCGGAGAATACCATTGGGACCACCTGCAGGTGGATGCCGGGGTGCGATGGGACAGCTATCGCGTCGAGACCGAGGAGACCCCCGGCTACGTGGACGACCAGGAGATGCCCTTGCCTGCAGATGACCAAACGTACAGCGCTCTGACGGGCTCGCTGGGGTTGGTTTACCCACTGTTCGATGTCGTCAATGCTGTGTTCAGTCTTGGAACCGCCTACCGCGTTCCCAATACGGTCGAGCGCTTTTATTATGGCACGGCCTCCGGCTCGGAGACTCGGCCGAACCCTGACATCAAACCTGAGAGAGTCATCACCGGCAATTTGGGGCTCAAGGCGGATCATACCAACACCGCCTATTCGCTGATCGGCTTCTACAGCAGCTATTCGGATTTCACTCAACTACGAGACTTCTCATCTGATCCCATGACGGGACGACCTCTGTGGCACTATGAAAACGTGAACGATGTCGTGATTTATGGTCTGGAGGCGCTTGCGGAACTCCGATTCGAGAGAGGCTGGTACGGGCGTGCCGCATTCTCTTATGAGCACGGCGAGAACCGCAGTGAGAATCAGGCACTCTTTGTCGCTCCAGCCAAGGTGGCTCTGACCGCCGGATACCGGATGCCGGGGCACATACCCTTCGGTGAGATCACAGTACGTCATCTGAACGATCAGAATCGGGTTCCAAAGACGTCAGCGCTTGACGACATCGCCACCAAAGGGTTCACGATCGTCAACGCGACAATGGGCATTGACGTCTTCAATGGAGTCACCCTGGCGATCAGCGGGAACAATCTATTCAACCAGATATATTCGGAACCTTTCAATGGGCGAAACCCCGACAACCCGATACCGGAGCCGGGCCGTAACCTGGTCATCAGTTTGTCGGCGCTTATGGGTCGCTGACGGAAAAGATGTGTTGCGGGAATTGCATCACGTGTCGCTGCTCTTTTGAAAGCGGTATCCGAGTCCCCGCACTGTCGTAAAGTGGACAGGTCTTCGAGGGTCGTCCTCCAGTATTCGGCGAATACGGACCAGGAAATTATCGATCGTCCGGCTGCTGGGATAGACTTTGTAACCCCAGATTGCATCCAGAAGCTGGTCCCTGCTGACGACCTCACCTTCGCGTTCAACGAGATACTTTACGACCATGCACTCCTTGGCCGTCAGCCGCTGTCTCCCCCCGGGACCGATCACTTCAAGAGACTTGAAGTTGATGCTTCGTCCGGCGAATTCGCAGATGTTGCCGGCACTGTCCCTGCTGGCCAGCCACGCCTGGCGCCGGAAAATCGCCTGCAGGCGCGCCTGCAGTTCTCGGAAATTAAAAGGCTTGGTGATGTAGTCATCTCCGCCGCTGAGCAAGCCCTCGATCCGTGTATCCGTATCGTCACGTGCGGTGATGAACAAGATCGGGGTCGTGATTCCCGTGCCGCGCAGTCGCCTGCAAATGGTCAATCCATCGATGCCCGGCAACATGATGTCCAACAGGATGAGATCAAACACCCCTCGCCCAAACTCTCCCACGACACTCTCGCCGTCGTGGACTTGAGCGACCATGTATCCGGCGGCCTCAAGATTCATCGTCAATGCATCGGCAAGACGACGGTCGTCTTCAACAAGCAACAATGTCTTCATGCGAAAAGTATCAGTTCGCCCGCTCGAGTCGTACGGTGAAAGTGCATCCTCTCGCCGAACCCTCCGACTGCACTGTCACATCTCCATCATGCGCCCGGACGATCTCACGGCACAAGTATAGGCCTAATCCAGTGCCATCGGTCTGCCGCGTCAGTTCGTTTCCAGCCCGATAAAACCGTTCAAAAACCGAATCCCGATCCTTTCGATCCAATCCGATGCCGTCATCCTTGATGCTGAGTATCACATGCCGTCCGTCCGCATTCAGTTTTATCGCCAAGTTCGCACAAGCGCGGTCGGTGTACTTGATCGCATTTTCCAGAATGGCGTCCAGGGCGCGTGCCAGCGCCTGACGATCTCCGTTCACACTGAGACCTCTCGTGATTTGCCGTTCGATGCGGACCTCTCTGCCGGCCGCGTTGACCGCCAGATGATTCAGACGCTTCTGCACCAGATCAGAAATATCGAACTCTCGACGGTCGAGGCGGAACTGATCACGAGTGAAGCGCCCCGCCTCCAACGCACTTTCGATCAATCGCTGCAACCGGATGGCCTCATGGCGGATCTGAGGAAGCGCCGACCGCTTCTTCTCATCGCTGATCGTTGCCGACTCCAAACCGTCCAGATAGAGTAGAATCGTCGACAGTGGCGTCTTCAACTCGTGCGTCACCGACATCAGAAAGTTTTCCTGATGGAATTTCAGTTCACGCTGTTTTGCGTATGCACGATAGATCAGCAACCATCCCGCAAACAGAACGAGAAAAAAAACCACCCCTTCCATTCCCACCATGACCTGACGGGAAACCTCTTCCTGGTGGATGCGCGCCACAACCTCAGGCGAGGCGCCCAGCTCCAGGGCGAGTTCGACCTTCTCATCCACCAGGATGGCCATGAACGATACCCACCAAACCGCTTGAGCGATCAAGAAGAGGAGCACCAGAATGAACAATCCCAGGGCCCAGCGCATTGAGTGAGTCGGTGTGGTCATCGTTGGAATGCCTCAACATTCTCCGGATTCGCCAAGACGCCCACTGTCCACAATAAGACAAATCGCGATCGTATGCGATGAGCGACTGTCGGTTGCGCCAGGCAACAGACCGTGTCAGGGTTGTCGGCCGTGATCGACAGGTACCCGAACGTCGCACGCGCTAAATGCATTGCTGATTGGTGGCGGGTCCTGCAGGCAGAATCGATATCCAAGGTAGATGAGTACGATCCCGATCAACTCTGCAACATAGAGCACCTCGGTGTGACCGACTCGGCTCGATACACCGCCTATTCCGGGCAGGATGGCGCCGACAGCGATCAAGCAGTTTCCGAGGAAACGGCCACGGAAAGCACGCTGTTTTCGAAATCGAATTGCCGAGACTACCGCACCCCCGACCAGAAAGACGAATGCGTAGGTGTTGATGAACGGGGAGATCAAGCGCACCCATCGCCACTGGATGACGCGCCCTTGGGGCAAGTCCGGGTTCACCAGCGAATAATCAAGTGGGGCCGAGAGTACCGCCGTACTTCCAACGATGATGACGATAACCAATGCCAGCGACAGCCAATGAGCCGTGCGGCGAGTGAAAATCAGATAGACTGTTCCCTGCGCCAGCGGCGCACCGCCCATCAGTGCACCTGCGATATACCAAGCACGAAAGAGACCCTCTTGCCACCCGATGAGAGTGATCAGGGACTCAAGCAGGGTACCGAGTCCGTATGCCACTACGCCGACTGCCCACCACGAAAGGTGGTGAGCTTGTGGACGGGGCAGACGCCTGCGGATCAGTTTCGCAGCAAACCAGGCCGAAAACAGTGTCGTTGCGATTGGGAGGTAGTGCACGATCATAAAGTGTTGCCTACGAACCAAGATGGAAAACCCACGCGGAATCGTGTCACGCAATTGTCATGACGTGCGATTTCGCAGATCGCCAGAACAATCTCTGATGCGTAGCACCCTGTCAATACCGACTGCCGCCTCGAACAGTGACTGCCAACAGACGACAATCAGTTTCATAACCCTACTGCTCCGGCGTCTCCTTTGTGTCTTCCCGCCGCGTGTCCACGTGTGGCGGCTGAAAAGTGTCACCCGGGGTCGGATGACGCGACTGTCCCGGGCTATGTCGCGGATTGTAGTCTAGCCCGGATTCTCATGCGGCTTTGCCGAATTGACCAAGATTGAAACGGCACGTCTCAGTCTGTCCTGTCACTCCCCCGAATATGCATCGGTGGTCGTAATCTGCCGATGCCCCAGCGCCCGCTGGACGCGGGGCAACAATGTCGGCACGTGTCTCACGGTTTGGCTTGACAAGTCCCGTCCGGACCACGATCTCGCCTTGGACAAAGGAGGTCTCAGATGGCGAGAAAGAAAGCCAAGTCCAAGAAGGCCAAGACACGGAAGGTCCGGTGTGCGGCCAAGACAGCGACCGGGAAGCAGTGCAAGCGCTACGCCACCGGCAAGTCGAGGTTCTGCCCCAGCCACCGTTGAATGCAGCCCGGTGGGCGTGTCGGCAACGGTTTGAAGAAGGGTGTGGCGACGAGCGCTGCACCCTTCGACCATTGATGCCGGCCCAGCGGCGGCCGCTGCAACAACGGACGCACGGGCGTAATCCTGTGTCGGTGTGATGCCCCGTTTCCGAGCGCTGAACCGCACGACAGATCGCACTTGACAGGCATCGATTGCGCCGCTATTAAATCGCCGCTTCACACGGCGCGGTGTCTGAGACATACTGCAGTCACAGTAACACCGTCACTAACCCAGGAGGGTGGCATGGGCAAGATCAATGCGGGTCGGGTCGTTCTCGGGGGATTGCTCGCCGGATTGGTCATCAACATCGGCGAGTTTCTGCTGAATGAAGTCGTCTTGAAGTCGCAGTGGGAGGCCGCGATGCAGTCGCTTAACCTCACACCGGCCGGCGGGAGCGCCATCGCGTTCTTTGTGGTCGGCGGCTTCCTGTCCGGCCTGGTCATGATCTGGCTGTACGCCGCCGTACGGCCCCGCCTCGGCGCCGGTCCCAAGACTGCGATCACCGTGGGCGTAGTCGTGTGGGTTTTCGGCTGCCTGCTTGCCTTGATGCCACCGCTGTTGTTGGGGATTCTACCCGACCAGGTTGTCTGGACGATGATCGTCTGGTGTCTGGTGGAGACACCAGTCGCGGCCGTCATCGGGGCGTCGGTTTACAAGGAAGCTTGACCAGACGGCGCGGAGGTCGGGATTCCAATATCAACGTGCGCGAACGGCTTGACGCAATCGTTCCTCCCCGACCCGCGCATACACCTCCGTCGTCGTGATCTGCCGGTGGCCCAACGCTCTCTGTACCAAGTACAGGTCCCCAGTCTTCCGGTAGAGCCGGGTGGCGAAGGTGTGGCGCAGGGAGTGGATGGAGATGCGGCGTGATGACCCGCCTGCCGCAGGTCCTCTCTTGAGGGAGGCGGGTAAAATGCCGGCGATCTTGCAGGTCTGAGCGAAGCGCAACTGGATCACCCGCGCCCCGAGCCGGGAGCCGTGACGGCTGCGAAACAGGGGCACATTCGGCCCACTGTTGGCTTCAGGGGCGAGTTCATCGAGGTACCGCCCCAACATCCGCTGCAGCCCGGGAGGCAGGAAGACCTTGTCCTGACCACCGCCCTTGGTGCGGATGTGCAGGACGCCGGAGTCCAGATCGACGTCGCCGATGTTAAGAGCCACCAGCAACCCTAACCGCATCCCCGTCCCCAAGAGAATCTCAAAGGTCAGGCGGTCTCGCAGAGCGGTGAACGGGGTGCGTGCGCAGATTGACTTCCTGATCCGCTCAATGTCAGATTCCGTCAGTGTCGTGGGTTCCTTGGGAGTCGTTGGCGTCGAACGGATCAGCCGGGCGGGATTGTCCTTGATCCCCCCCGACCCTACGCAGTAGGCAAAGAACGATCGCAGCGACGACTTGGTGCGGTTGACGGAGATCGCCTTGCGGGGTTGGCCGTCGGGAGTGAGTAGGACTGCATCCGAGATCAGGAACTGGGCCAACACATCGGGAGTGATGCGGCTCAGGGCTTGATCCTTCCCGATCCATCGCCTCAGCGCTCCCAAGTCCCTGCGATACGCCCCCTGCGTGTGGACCGAGCAGCCGTTGGCCGCCAGTTGGCGGGTGAAGCCTCACTGCTGTGACAGCGCAGGATTAGGCGAGGAAGTCAAGTCGTTCACGAACCACAATTACTCCTGCGGGACTGTTGATCCGGCCGTTCGCCCCTGCTATCGTAGCATCAGATTGTCACTCTCCGGGTGCGGCGTGATCCGCCCGACCGGCTCGGTTGATCACGATTTCAAAGGATTGGCCGGAGTTGACCCCTTGCAGACCATGCCACGGAAAGGAGTCCCTATGATCCACGGACCACACGTCTTGTCGAGTCGATGGCGGCTACCTGTTGTCTTCTGCGCGCTCATTGGTGCCACCGCATGCCAACAAGAGCAGCAGCAAACCCTCGCACAAGTTGCCCAACGACAAGAACAACCTCAGGAGACAAGTTCCCAAAACCAACTCAGTCCGAAGGAGGATTCGACCATGGCTTTCTATTTGACGCGGTTTAGCTATACCGCGGAAACTTGGGCGCGGTTGATGAAGAACCCCGAAGACCGGCGTGTGGCGGCACGCAAGTACATCGAGTCCGTCGGCGGGAAGCTGCACGGCTTCTGGTACGCGTTCGGGGAGTACGACGGCTACTGTCTCTGGGAAGCACCGGACAACGTCGCGATGGCGGCCGTCGGGTTCGCGATCACAAGCGGTGGTGCGTTGTCGAAGTTTGAAACGACGCCGCTGCTCACCGTCGAGGAGACCCTCAACGCCCTTCGCAGTGCGCAGGCGGTCGCTTACCGGCCGCCCGGAGAGTAGTCGCGCGGCATCGCCATGTGCCGGCACCTCCAAATCCCGCCGGTACGTCCCCTGCGTGTGGACCGAGCAGCCGTTGGCCGCCAGTTGGCGGGCGAACAGGACCACGGCCGAGGAGAGCTTCATCTGGGCTACCCACCGAACGTCATCAGAATGCGGGGCAGGAAGTCAAGGGGAAGAGAGAAGTGATAGCACGCGCGCATGCCATGCACCAGAGATGTTTGGATCAAGGCCGAGGGCAACGTACTTTCAGTAGGACAACAGAATTGCACGAGTCGCACGGTCCGAATGCGGCCGACACGAAAACAATGACCTGCAACTGTTCGCTGGAATTATGACCAAGAATCCATTCGTCTCGTACCGCAGCGCGATCGAGAAAGATCTTCAGACCGGTAAAGCGACAGAGCATACGCACCGCCCAGCACTCAAGAGTCTTCTTGAAGCACTCTCAGAGGGAGTTGTCGCCGCTAATGATCCGAAGCGGATCGAGTGTGGCGCTCCTGACCTACATGTTTCTCGCGATTCGGGGCACGGGCCGATAACCATTGGTCATGTTGAAACAAAGGACATCGGAAAGAGCCTCGACGCCGCCCTAAAGACCGGCCAACTCAGAAGATATCTTGGGGCCTTACCCAGTCTTGTGCTCACTGACTATCTCGATTTCCGCTGGTTTGTAGACGGAGCGCCTCGGCTTTCCGCGCGTTTGGCGAGTCTCAACAAAGAGAAGAAACTTCGAGAAGAGCGAGGCGGAAGCCAAGCAGTCAGAGACTTGCTGAATTCCTTCCTCTCACACCGCCCGCAGCCGATCAGTACTCCGAGAGAGTTGGCAGTTCGAATGGCGAGGCTTACTTACGAAATTAGAGAGATCGTCGTCGCGGCATTCGAGAAGAACATCGCCTCTGAGACACTGAGCGATCTCCGCAGGTCCTTCGAGACGGTCTTACTTCCGGACCTGACCGATCGCGAATTCGCGGATATGTATGCTCAGACGTTGTCTTACGGTCTCTTCGCCGCCCGGTGCAACCATGTAGGGCGAGAGCGGTTCCGCCGTTTGGGCGCCGCGGCAGAGATCCCCAAGACCAATCCGCTATTGCGGCAACTGTTCGAAACGGTCACAGGTTCTGCACTCGACGAAGAACCCTACGTCGGGTTCGTCGACGATTTGGCGCAACTACTGGCAGATTCCGATATTGAAGCAATTCTCAGCGATTTCGGGAAGAGGACAGCCCGCCAAGACCCTGTTGTCCATTTCTACGAGACCTACCTCGCTGAGTACGATCCCAAACTGCGCGAAACTCGCGGCGTGTACTATACGCCTGAGCCGGTCGTGTCCTACATCGTGCGCTCGGTCGATAGTCTGCTGAGAACGCACTTCGATTGTGAGTCAGGATTGGCCGACACCGCAACCGTGACCTTCGAGCGAGAGTCACAGGCGGAGAATAAGACCAAAACCATTACAGAAACCGCCCCAAGAGTATTAGTACTCGATCCTGCATGTGGCACGGGCACATTTCTATATGCCGTTGTTGACCACATCCGCAGTGAGTTTGCGAGGCAGAAAAACGCGGGGCTTTGGTCGGGATATGTGCGCGAGCACCTGCTAACGCGGCTGTTCGGCTTTGAACTGTTGATGGCGCCGTATGCAGTCGCCCACTTCAAGCTCGGAATGCAGTTGGCAGCCCATGACATGCCTTCATCCGAACGTAGCCGATGGGCTTATGATTTCTCTGGTTCCGAACGCCTCGGCATATACTTGACGAATACCCTGGACGAGGCCGAGAAACTCATCCAGGAGCAGTGGGGCTTTCTACGCACGCTCGCTTCGGAGGCCAACGCCGCTTCGCGAATCAAGCGCGACCTACCGATAATGGTCGTTGTAGGTAATCCGCCGTATTCCGGTCATTCGGCGAATACCAGTTGGGAGATCAAGAATGGGAAGAAAGTGCCCAATTTTATCGGGCGCTTGCTGGCAGACTACTACAAAGTCGACGACCAACCTCTCGGCGAGCGAAATCCAAAGTGGTTACAAGACGACTATGTGAAATTCATCCGCTTCGCCCAGTGGCGCATCGAACAGACTGGAGCCGGGATACTCGCATTCATCACGAATCACGGCTACGTCGACAATCCGACGTTCCGTGGCATGCGCCAGCAATTGATGCGGGCTTTCACTGACATCTACATCTTGGATCTGCATGGAAATGCAAAGAAGAAGGAGCGCTCTCCCGACGGCTCCAAAGACGAGAATGTCTTCGACATTCAGCAGGGCGTGGCCATTGGAATTTTCATCAAAGATGAGCGGAAGACAGCTCCTGCGACCGTCCATCATGCCAACCTCTGGGGTACGAGAGCCGGCAAGTACCAGAGCCTTTTCACCGATGACATTTCGACCACGACGTGGGAGGATGTTGTTCCGCAAAAGCCATTCTACCTATTCACGCCTCAGGACGCCGACCGACAGACGGAATACGAGCGCGGATGGAAGGTCACCGATGCCATGCCAGTCAACGTCCTCGGCTTCCAGACACATCGGGATCACTTTGCAATCGGTTTTGATGAAGCCGAAATGCGGAGTCGGATTCGCGAAATGCGCTCCACAAAACTCAACGATGGGAGTTTCCGAACGAACTACCAAGTAACGGACAACCGGGACTGGAAGCTTGTTGACGCAAGGAAACTCCTTCGGGCAGACCACCGCTGGGAAGAAAAGCTCATTCGATGCTCATACCGTCCGTTCGACACTCGCTGGTGCTATTTCAGCAATGTGGCAATGGATTATCCCCGACGGGAGTTGGCCGACCACGTAGCGGGGAGAGAGAATCTCTGCCTTCTGGTGTCGCGTCAGCAGGGGACAGTGGGCTTTCGGCACTGCTTGGTGTCGAAGGATCCTCCGAACGATTGCGTGATATCGACTACGAGTCGAGAGGCAAACCAAGCATTCATGATATACACATACTTAAGTGAGACGCGCAAGAGACAGAGTGAGGCCGATCTGCATGACTGGCCGTCCGGGAAAGGTGGCTGTCGTCCCAACTTCACACGTGTGTTTGTGCGGGAGTTGGAGGGTCTTCTTCACCTATATTTCATTCCCGAGGGGCGTGGTGACTTGAAGGAGAGTTTTGGGCCCGAGGACATTCTTCACTACATGTATGCGGTGCTTCACTCGCCTGCGTACCGCACTCGGTATGCCCAGTTCTTAAAGATCGATTTCCCCCGTCTGCCACTGACAGCCGACATAACTGTCTTCCAATCTCTGTGCAATGTCGGGTCTGAACTCGTGGGACTGCATCTTCTGGAATCGCCGCTCTTGAAGGACTCCACCGTGAAGTATCCCATCTCTGGCACAAACATCGTCGAGAAAGGTCACCCACGATTCCATCCGCGGGGTGCACCAGAGCCAACCATGGGGATCCCTCTGCCTTCGGGGCGCGTTTACATCAACAAGGGCGATGTCGGATCAAAGGTAGCTGCCCAGTACTTCGAGGGGGTTTCCTCGGAGGTATGGGACTTTCATATCGGTGGATATCAGGTATGCGAGAAGTGGCTCAAAGATCGACGCGGACGAGTGCTGAAGTACGATGACCTATCCCACTATCAAAGGATCGTTGTCGCTCTTAACGAGACCATTCGCATCATGAGCGAAATCGACGAAGTCATCGAACAACACGGCGGCTGGCCCGGAGCATTTGCATCTGTGAAGTCTAATGACTCCAACTAACAAGAGCCGCCCCAAGTCGCGCGCTGCGTCTGTGTCCGGGTACGGCGAGATCGTCCTCTACAAAGCGCCCGACGGGCGTCTGTCGCTGGATGTGCGGCTGGAGAAAGACTCGGTCTGGCTGTCGCTGGATCAGATCGCGCTCCTGTTTGACCGCGATAAGTCCGTGATATCACGACACTTTCGCAACGTCTTTGCCTCCAAGGAGTTATCCAGAAAGTCAGTTGTTGCAAAAAATGCACCAGTTCAGGTTGAGGGCGACGGGAAGGTCACTCGTGAGATCGAGTATTTCAACCTCGACGCCATCATTTCCGTCGGCTACCGGGTGATCTCCAAACGTGGGACTCAGTTCCGCATTTGGGCTACCGGAGTCCTGCGCGATCACATTCTCAAAGGGTACACCGTCAACAAGCGGAGGCTCGTTCAACTGAATTCAGACCTCGCACCGCCTCACAATCCCCTTGACACAATCTTAACCGAGGCCGTTTGTTTAACTGCTGTAGCGTCTTACAGTAACTGTCTTGTCCTTGGTCCCGCTGCAGTCGGGGCCGCGCTGTGACAACTGAATAGCCCTCAGGAGGCAGCCATGATGGGTTGTGCGCGAGTGGTGTTCGCGGCGGCGGCAGTCTGCGCCATGGCGACGCTCGACGAACCGGGGTAGTGTTGGTCGTACCTTGGACTTAGAGTCACCTGCGACGACGGATTCGGCATACGATTGCTTCGGTGAAAAGATTGCCGCACGGGACAATGAGATCAACGCTTGACCGCGTTGTGCATCATCCTCATCACCGCTGCGATCCAAGTCCGCTAAACTCGGTGGACTTGTTCCGGCGATTCTTCCGGGAGGCCCAGATGGATGGTTGAAGCGCGGTTGGTCTGTTGTCCAAACTTGCAGATGTGCATCATAGGAAAGTAGGCACGGACTTCATTCACAGTGGAGGATTGATCCATGGCAAATAGAAGTATTTGCAACGTACGGAAAGCACGGACGACTTGTCGGTCCTGGTGCTCCGCATTCTTGTTCATCTGTTGTATTCTCATCGTGTCCGCGGCCGCAAACGCTGCAACCGTCGCGACCGACCAATCAGATTATTCCCCGGGCGACACCGTCTGGATCACTGGCGCCGGGTTCGACGCCGGTGAAACGGTTTCAGTACAAGTCAGTCATTTAGACGGTCCGAACGACGGTGAAGGCCACGATCCCTGGGATGTATTCGCCGATGGCTCCGGAGGTTTCATAACACTGTGGGTTGTGCCGTATGACGATAATGTCGATGAGACTCTGATCGTCACTGCCACCGGGCTGTCTTCAGGACTGACGGCCAGTGCACAGTTCACGGATGTCAACACAGATCTCGTGTTTGTATCAATCCCCTCGTCTGTCCCCCCGAGCACTTCGTTCGGGGTGACCGCCAAGTTGACCCAGAATTGTTCCGGCGCCCAGCCGGACGCCCCACTTGAGAATCGGGAGATTCTATTCTTCATCACAGAACAGAACTGCGGCGTCGATGTCGGACAGACTCCCAATGCCACGGCGTTCACCAACTCCAGTGGCGAAGCCACAGTTTCTCTGGTTTCACCGGCCTCCGAGTTCGGCGTACGCGCCAAATATCTCGGAGAATCCAAGCCCGATCCGTGTCCGAATCCAGGCAACAGCGCTTGCGACCCGAATGATTCGAATCCCGCGAAGCGATGCGTGCAACTCTCCAATTCAAACGCCTGTCAGAGCGTTGCAGTGCAGGCGGAGTGCGACCTTTCTATCTCATGTCCGTCCGATGTGACCATCGAATGCGACGAGTCGTCCGATCCGGCCAACACTGGCACCGCGACGTTTTCCGCCAGCGCAGAGTGCGGATCGGTAACGCTTTCTTACAGTGACGCCGAGGCGCCGGGGGCGTGCCCGCAGGAGAAGACGATCACGCGCACCTGGACGGCGACGCCGACCAGCGGCAGCCCCGCCAGTTGCGACCAGATCATCACAGTCGAAGATAATACCGCGCCGAGCTTCACGTTCTGTCCCTCCGACTTCACCGTCGAGTGCGAAGCCGATATACCGTCGTGCAATCCGTCGGATGCTGCGGCGACCGACGCCTGCGGCAGTGTCACGATCACGTGCAGCGATGGCCCGCTGGTCGGCGGACCCTGCGGCGGGACGGTGACACGGACCTACACCGCGACCGACGAGTGCGGCAATCAGGCGACCTGCGATCAGGTAATCACGGTCGACGACAACACCGATCCGGTGTTCACCTCCTGTCCGGCGGACTTCGCGGTTGATTGCTCCGCTGCGGTGCCGCCGTGCAATCCGAACGACGCCACGGCGACCGACAACTGCGGCAGTGTCACCATCACCTGTGCCGACGGTCCGTATGTCGGTGACGCCTGCAGCGGCACGATTACGCGCACCTACACCGCGACCGATCCCTGCGGGAATGTCGCCACTTGCGATCAGGTGATCACGATTGACGACAATACCGATCCGGTGTTCACGCTCTGCCCGGCGGGCTTCACGGTCGACTGTTCCGATGTGGTGCCGCCGTGCGATCCCAATGATGCCACGGCGACCGACAACTGCGGCGTAGTCACGGTGACCTGCTCAGACGGTCCGTTGGTCGGGGATGATTGCTCCGGCACCATCACACGGACGTATGTGGCGACCGATCCTTGCGGCAACATCGCCACCTGTGATCAGATCATCACGATCGAAGACAACACGGCACCGCCCATCAGTTGTCCGGCTGACTTTGCGGTGGAGTGCCTCGCCGATGTCCCGGCGTGTGATCCGGCCGATGCCACGGCCTCGGACAACTGCGTTGGTGTAACGGTCACATGTTCGGACGGCCCGTTGATCGGCGGCGAGTGCGGAGGCACGATTACCCGCACCTACACCGCGACCGACGACTGCGGCAACCAGAGTTCGTGCGATCAGATCATCACGGTCGATGACAACACCGCGCCGGTCTTCACTTTCTGTCCGGCGGACTTCGCGGTGGAGTGCGAGGCGGACATTCCGCCGTGCAATCCCAATGACGCGACGGCGACAGACAATTGTAGTGCTGTCACTATCACCTGCGCCGATGGCCCGCTGGTCGGCGGACCATGCGGAACGATCGTCAGAACCTATACCGCGACCGACGACTGCGGCAACTTCAGCGAGTGTCAGCAGACTATAACGGTGGGAAATCAAGGCCAACCCACCATCACCTGTCCCTCCAGCTACACAGTGCAGACATTCGCTGACCTGCCCGCATGTGATCCGAATGATGCGACCGTCACCGGCGGGTGCGACGTCGTTGTCACCTGCTTCCGTTCCTCGGTCGGCGGTGTGGGATGTACGGATGTATCGATTCCGATCACGTACACATACACCGCCACCGATGCCTGCGGCAACACGGCGTTCTGCGAGCGCGTCGTCACGGTGCTGCGCCCCGACTGCCCCTTCTTCGTGGCGGCTGGTGACGTCTCATCGCCGGTGGATGTCGCGGTCGGTGGACGGACCACTATTCCGATTCGTCTCGACTCCGCCCAGTCGGATGTCGGCTCCTTCGAGCTGGCCTTTGCCTATGATGACAACGTCTTCAGCATTGCCCAGGTCGAACGGGGATCCGCCTTGGCGGACTGGGAGTACTTCACCTACCGCCTGGAGCCGGGAGTGATCCGTCTGATCGCCATAGCGGACTTAGCCAATGGGCCTGCACACCCCCCGGCCTCGGCGTACCTGCCCGTGGGGGTGCTGGCGAACGTGACCGTCAACGTGACCCCGGACCGCTCTTTAGCCGGTCAGAGTGTCTACTGGCAGGCGTGTCTGGACGGCTGTACCGACAACACCATAGTCAGCCGGTTGGGGGATCTCACATACGTTGTTCCCGGATCAGACATTGAATCGTGTGAGGGACTCCTCTCCGGCAGCGTGTTTCCTGGTGTGTCGCTATCCAGTGCCCAGATACGGATCGTGGAA
>Ga0299906_10000273_pt1 | contig 50587 bp, 37 predicted proteins | sample RVTome_14_FD_200259 | JGI IMG/M metagenome (GOLD analysis project Ga0299906, IMG submission 200259) | Soil microbial communities from uranium-contaminated site in the Upper Colorado River Basin, Wyoming, United States - RVT145D125 (version 2) ... | reverse complement strand
CGATGCTGAAGACGTTGTCATCATAGGCAAAGGCCAGCTCGAAGGAGCCGACATCCGACTGCACGGAGTCCAAACGAATCGGAATGGTTGACCGTCCGCCGACCGCGACATCCACCGGCGATGACACGTCACCGGCCGCCACGAAGAAGGGGCAATCGGGACGCAGCACCGTCACCACCCGCTCGCAGAACGCCTCGTTGCCGCAGGCGTCGGTCGCCGTGTACGTGTAGGTGATGGGAACCGAAACATCGGTGCACCCCACACCGCCGACGCTGGAGCGGAAGCAGGTGACGACCACCTCGCACCCGCCGGTCACGGTCGCATCATTCGGATCACACGGGGGCAAGTCGGCAAAGCGTTGGACAATGATATTCGACAGGCAGGAGATCGTTACCGATGAGCTGCCGCCGATCGTGATAATCTGATCGCAGGAGGCCATGCTGCCGCACTCGGACGTAGCGACGTAGGTGCGGGTCACCGTGCCCCCGCACGGGTCGCCGACGAGAGGGCTGTCGCTGCACGTAACTGTTACCGAGCCGCAGTTGGTCGTGACCGTCGCGTCGTTGGGATCGCATGGCGGCAACTCGGCCAAACAGCCGACATTGAAATCGTCCGGACACGTGATTGTCGGAATGTCGCCCAGCACGGTGATGATCTGATCACACGACGCTACCCCGCCGCACTCGTAGGTCGCGGTGTATGTGCGCGTGATTGTACCGGAGCATGGTCCGCCGACCAGCGGGCCATCGCTGCAGGTGATGGTCACACTGCCGCAATTGGCGGTCGCGGTCGCATCGTTGGGATTGCACGGCGGGACATCTTCGAGACAGGCGACATCGAAGTCGGCGGGGCATGAGATCGCGGGCACATCGCCGGTCACCGTGATGATCTGATCACACGAGGTCTGATTGCCGCAGTCGTCGGTCGCCGTAAAAGTCCGCGTGATGGTGCCCGAGCAGGTGCCACCGACCAGGGGGCCATCGCTGCAGGTCACCGTCACACCGCCACAGTCATCGGTGGCGGTGGCATCGCCGGGATCGCAGGCGGGCACATCGGCGAGACAATCGACGCTGAAGTCGTCGGGGCAGACGATCGTCGGGGGATCGTCGGAGACCGTAATAAGCTGCACGCAAGTCTCCGTGTTGCCGCAGGCATCGGTGGCGGTATAGGTCCTCGTGATCGTGCCGGAACAACCGCCTCCCGGCGGCGGACTGTCATTGCAGGTGATGGTGACCGCGCTGCAGTTGTCGGTCGCGGTCGCATCACCCGGATCACACGGTGGGACATTGGCGAAACAGCCGGCGTCGAAGTCGGCCGGACAGACCGTGAAGACCGGCGGCGTATCGTCGATGACGGTATGAGTGCGCACGCATTGAGATGAGTTGCCGCAGTCGTCGGTAAACGAGAAAACATCCGTGAAGATCAAGGGATCGCCGGGACATCCGGAGCCGCCATTGTCGCTGCGCGAGCTGGAAATCGAAACCGACGGATCGCATTGATCGATCGGACCGACTCCGCCGAGTGCCAGCGGCGGGACTTGTGAGACGCACTGATAGTTCGCATTCGTGCCGCACGTGCCGCCGTACGAGGGCGGTGTGGTGTCTTCGACGAAGATGGTCTGAACGCAACTGGCCATATCGCCGCTGGTGGCGGTCGCCGTCCAGGTGCGCGCGATGGTTTTCTCGGCCGGACATCCGCCCGGCGTCTCCGCATCGCTGTAAGTCAAGGTCACCGTGCCGCAATCAGGATTCGATGTATAAGTCGCCGTCCCGGTGAATGACGGATTGTTCGATTGATGACACTGGATGGTCTTATCGGCCGGACAGTTGATCGTCAGCACACAGACCGTTGCCTCGTTGCTGGAAAGAGTCGACGGCTGGTGGCGCTGTGAGGACTGCTCGGCTGCGTGTCCGACATTTGTCAGCGAAACGACAAGTGCGACGATGGACACACAACATCGACACCAGATGCGGCTGTTCATAATTTCCTCCCCTTGCTATTGACTTGTCGCTATTGGCCCAAGCCGGGCCATGGGCGAGACCATGTAGACGTACTGCACAAGCGAGTTACGCAGAGGAAAAAGACGAAGTCAATAGCCAGTTAAGCAGGGCAGCGAAGCCACGGCCGCACGGCAGATGCCGGTGATGTCTGATCGGATCGATCCCTTAAGCTCAAATCCGGCGAACATAACACCAGACCCGGCAGCGACTTATCCACCAGAGGGCGTGCTGTCGGTACCGGCATCGCCGGGGATGACTATCGCGCTGCTTCAGTCGTTTCGGTGGGCCGGACTCTTGGGATCGGAGACTGGGATGGTCGGAGGCGCGCTTCACGAAAACCGACCATTTGGCCGGAATCCTCGTCCCAGAGTTTCAGGCGTACGCAGCGCAAGCCGTCGGCCATCGTGAGCCGTGTCACATTCTGCAACTGCGAGTGCGCCTGGAGACAATCATGCAGCCGATAGTTCGGTATGCGGCTGTTGAGATGATGGACGTGATGAACGCCGATATTCCCCGAAAACCAGTTGATGATCTTCGGCAGATCGTAGAAGGAACTGCCCCGCAATCCCGCATCGTGATAACCCCAGGAGGGCTGCCGGCGCCAGTACGTGTCCTCGAATTGGTGCTGAATATAGAACAGCCATATGCCCGCAGTGCCCGACAGCATCGTGATGGGCAACTGAACTTTCAGGAATGCCATGCCGCCGACAGCCCACCACATGAGGGCGATGAGTCCGCCGATACAAAGATTCGTCAAAATGACGCTGCGCCATTCACGCTTCCATGACAGCGGCAGGTCGAGCGGGAATCGATGCTTCAAAACGAAAAGGTAGAATGGGCCGATGACGAACAGCACCAGCGGATTGCGATAGAGCCGGTAGCCCAGCCGCCGGACGCGAGACAGCGACCGGTATTCACGAACGGTCAGCGTGGTAATGTCACCGAAATCGCGCCGGTCCAGATTACCGGAGGTGGCGTGGTGAATCGCGTGTGTCCTTCGCCAGTACCCGTAGGGGGTGAGCGTCAGGACACCCAGTATGAAACCGAGTCCATTGTTGACCCGCTGGTTTTTGAAGAACGATCCATGGCCGCAATCATGTTGAATGATGAACAGCCGCACCAGAAACCCCGCCGCCGGGACCGCCAGAACGAGTGTGATCCAATACGAAACCCGAAGACTTTGCAGCATCAGAAACCACACGGCCGCAAACGGAATCGCCGTATTCAGCAATTGGAAGAGACTGTCACGGAGCTCGGGCCGGAACTCGAGGTGCATTGTGCTGACTCTCTCGGCACCGTTCGTTGTAACAGTCAAGAGCCGAATCCTCTCTACAGCGACATCGATCCGCACGGATCAGCGTCGATAAGGCGACCTTCGTGATCCGCTTTTCGCGGCTCGTTTGATCCGCCGTCCATGCTCAACGTTCAGTCCGCTCGTCAAGTTCGCTGACACCTCAAACCGTGCGGCCGACTCCAACGGTTCGCCAATCACACAGGCAGGCGTTAGGCGGTGTGCCGTCGACGGCCTCGACCTCCCGCCGGGGGCGGAGTGTCTCCGAGCCGGCGTTGCCCGTCCGGATCGAGTCCCACCGTCCGCAACGGGTCGCGGAGCGGCGTAATCGAATCCATCCATCGTCAAACGCGGCAGCCGTCGTCCCAGCGCCTGTTCAATCGCGCGCAGATCGGCCTCCTCGCTTTCAGACACAAATGTAAACGCATCGCCGGTACGGGAAGCCCGCGCGGTGCGTCCCACACGATGGATGTAACTGTCCGGCATATTAGGAACATCGAAATTCACGACGTGGGACAGGGAATCCACATCGATTCCCCGTGCCGCGATGTCGGTGGCAACCATCACCTGAAACCGTCCCGATTTGAACCCCGCCAGGGCCTCGGTGCGTTGACTCTGGCTGCGGTTACCGTGGATGCGCTCGCATTTTACCCCCCGTTGGCGCAAGTAGGTCGCGAGCCGATTGGCACGGTGTTTCGTCCGCATGAAGACCAGGGCGTTCTTGATCCCATTGCGGCGCAGTAGTTCCACCAGGAGCGCGGGCTTTAAGTCCTGGCGGGCCGGATAGACTGCGTGATTGATCCCGGATGCCGCCTCCGGCTTGCGATCGACATTGACCCGGACCGGATGCTGGAGGATTTGCTGCGACAACAGCACGATTTCCGGAGGAAGTGTCGCCGAGAAACAGAGCGTCTGACGCCGGTCGGGCAGATGTTTGAGTATCCGACGGACATCGGGGAGAAAACCCATGTCGAGCATGCGGTCGGCCTCATCGAGAACGAGGAACTCCAGGGCATTCAGTCGCGCGTAAGGATACTGGAAATGATCGAGCAACCGTCCCGGCGTTGCCACGATCACGTCGACTCCGCGGCGAAACGCCTGTTCCTGAGGACCGATGGCGACCCCACCGAAGACTGCCGCGCAGGTGATGTTGGTCCGTTTGGCCAGCGACTTGATGTGGTCGACGATCTGTGCGGCCAATTCACGCGTCGGCGTGAGAACCAAGGCGCGGGTCGCTCCGCGTTGGCCGCCCAGCAAACTCTGCAGAATCGGCAGCGCAAACGCAGCGGTCTTTCCGGATCCGGTGGTCGCGCAGGCCAGGATGTCATGCCCCGCCAGCGCCGGCGGAATCGCATCCCTCTGAATCGGAGTCGGTTGAGTGAAGTGCAGGCCCGTTACGCCGCGTATGAGGTCGGGGTGCAGGGCAAACTTTGAGAAGTCATTCACGATACGGTCTTCCTGTCTGGCCAATGCCATTTAGGGGGATAAGGTGTCTGAAGCTGTAAGCAGAAGTGCGGAAAGCTCAGAAACACCAGCGGCCCCCGTCGCCGGTGCCGAGTCATTATACGAAAGAAACGCAGGGAATCCTCGAATTATCTCGTGCGAACGACGACAGGCGTGTTTAACTCGAAGCAGCGTTCTTCGGAGCGCCTCCCGACATCGTCGGCAGTGCGATGTCCTTACGCTGGAGCCGCTTACGAGCCGATGCGTAACGACAACTGGATCGTTCGCTCCCGTCATCGAATGAGCCGGTCCCTTGTTGATGCCCTTGAGTAAAGAGCATCCGGATGGGATTCTTCCCATGGTTGTAGGTTTGGCACGAGGATGAGTGTATAATGGAGGGTCAACAAAGGAGCGTCTCACCCGTCCCAATGGCCAATTCTATCCAGCCTTCGCGTACAAGAAAACCGAGAGTGTATCATGGTTCAGGCCAGGTCATCCGTCTGCGGTGCGATGTCTGCGGCGTGGTGATCGGAGAAGCGCGTGCCAGAGAATCCGTAGTCACCGCGACCCACCTGCGTGGATGGTGCAACGAGCACCTGCCGGGTGTCCGGAGCGCCGTAGTCGCCGCCCACCAGTAGGCCGGCGCCGCTACGCCCGGATGTCTCATCGGCTCATGATTCCGAAGACTCGGTGTTATTTGCGTCCCTTGGGAACCCCGATGTGCCGATAATTGTCTTATCGGCATATAGTCGCCCGACGATACGTCCATGGTCATGAGACTATCCGATACAATGTCCGGCCGGTTGGTCGGCCTGCTGATACTGGTGGCGCTGTTTGCGGGATACGCCACGTGTGTCATCTGTGACGCAGAAGACTGTTGCGACGAAGCGCGTTGCGATGAAATCTGCGCCTGCCATTGCGCCTGTTCTTTTTGTGTCGTGCCGCTGCTCGATGTACGGGTCAACTCATTGATGTGTCTCGGTGAGATCGCCGAGTCATCCTCTGATGTCTCGGTCCAATGCGACCCCCAGGGTCTGTTCCGACCGCCTCGCTCTTCCTAACCCGGCTGCCCATTCTTAAAAAGAGTCAATCCGCGCCACCGATGTTTGGCCGCGCGAATGAATTCTTTGATTCCGGACGAATTCGTCCGAGAGAGGATCAATTCAGATGCGCAAGAATGTCATTGTCTACACCACCCTGCTGGCGGTCGGCGCCTTGATCGGCTGGTTTGCCGGACAGAGGTCGCCATCCTCACAGATACAATCGGAACGTGTGGCCACAGCCGTCTGCGCTGTGCATGGCATAGACGTCGATCTGTGCACCCGGTGCAATTCGGCTCTGATACCCAGGTTCACAGAGAGCGGCGACTGGTGTGTTGAGCACAATGTCCCGGAGTCCCAATGCGAGCTCTGCAACCCGGGGCTCGCACGCGCGGCATCAGCCGTCTGTCCGCATGGATTCAGCGCGAACATCTGCGCACGGTGCCACCCGGAACTCATCGCGTCGTTTAAGGAGAGCGGCGACTGGTGCGCCGGGCACGATGTCCCGGAATCCCAGTGTGAGCTTTGCAATCCTGGATTGGTTCGTGCTGCCGTCATAGACGATGGCCACGGACATTCCCAGGGTGGAAGTGAACACTCGCAAATTGATGGTCAAGGTCCGGCCCAGACGGCTTCGGGGCCGGGCTCGACGTCTGAGGACTCACGCTTTCCGGGTTTGTCGGTGATCTTTGAGAAGAATCAGCCGTTGTGCCCGACTGATGGGTCGGTCATTCAGTTCGCCTCGATTCAAACCGCCGACCGCGCGGGAATTCGTGCGATGCCGGTCACGATCGGAATGGGAGGGCATCGATTCGAGGCGCCGGCCGAGACGGTCTTTGATCAGACGCGCACGACGATGATCTCCTCGACCATTCCCGTGACTATCCGCCGCTGGCGCGTCGAGCCGGGCGCTCCTGTGGATGCCGATGAGCCGTTGGCGGATGTCGAATCGCCGCAGATGGCATCGCTGCAGGGCGCGTATCTGAAAGGATGGAGCGACTGGCGTGTGCATGCCCGCGAACGCGAACGCGCCGAAGCATTGCTCGCGCGTGGACTGATCGACTCGGCCGGATACGAACGCACGATGGCCGATGCAGTTGCTGCCGAGGGGCACTGCGTGGAACTGGCCAGCCAATTGCGGCTTGCCGGGTTGGCCGAGAGTGATCTGCTGGCGCTTCGTGAACGCGGCGCCGTCTCGTCACAGTTCACGCTCCGAACTGTCGTCGGCGGGGCGCTGCTGGAACGACCTGCCGCATTGGGCACATTGATCGAGCCGGGCGTGACGATGGCAGTCGTCGGTGACCCCGCCGCAATCTGGGTTGAAGCCGATGTGCGCGATCGCGACCTCTCACGCGTGGAGGTGGGCCAGACCGTCAACTTCCTCTCCGACGCGGGCAATTCCGATCCGGTCGTCGGTACCGTCATTTGGATTTCCCAGTACCTCGATCCCCACACCCGCACCGGCATCGTCCGCGTGAAGCCGACTCGCGCCACAACGCACGTTCGCGCGCACCAGTTTGGCCGGCTGCAACTTCCCGACGGGACTCTGCAGTCGGCGATTCTTGTCCCCCATGACGCGGTGCAGTGGGAAGGCTGCTGCAATGTCGTCTTCGTGCAGGAGTCGCCCGAGCGATTTCGCCCGCGCAAAGTACGGCTGGAGACCGGTGAAAGCGGCCACTATCGCGTGCTTGACGGTCTGCGGCCCGGCGAGTCGGTTGTCGTGGAGGGCAGCTACCTGTTAAAGACGGAACTGCAGAAGGGAAGCATCGGGGCCGGCTGTTGCGGACTGGAGGCGGCATCGTGAAGGGGCCGTCTCATCCGGCACCCGCAGACGACAGCGACTCACTCCTCGGACGATGGATTGGCTTCACCATCCAATACCGAGGATTGATGCTCTTCGCGGCCGCCCTCTTGGTCGTCGTCGGCGTCATCGCGTTGACACGCCTGCCGTTTGACGCCTTTCCCGACACGACGCCGGTCATGGTGCAGGTGAATGTCACGGCATCGGGCTGGACTCCGGAGGACATCGAGCGGCAGATCACGTATCCCATCGAACGCGAATTGGCCGGGCTTTCGGGACTATCGGAGGTGCGCTCGATCTCGAAATTCGGCCTGGCGCAGGTGACGCTGCTCTTCGATGACGATATCGATCTCTATCTGGCCCGTCAGCAGACAACTGAGAGACTGGTCGGCGTAACGCTGCCCGATGGAATCGAAGCGCCGGTCCTCGGTCCGATCTCAACCGGACTGGGCGAAGTCTTCCATTATGTGTTGATCGCCGAATCTGCCGATCCGACCTATGCTCGCACGGTGCAGGACTGGATCGTCAAGCCGCAACTGCAGTCGGTGCCCGGCGTGGCCGAGATCAACGGCTGGGGCGGATACCAGCGACAGTACCACGTACTCGTCGATCCGAATCGCTTGGTGCGCTACGGCATCACGTTGACGCACGTCATCGACGTGCTGCGGGAGAACATCGGCAATGTCGCCGGGGGGCAGATGGTGCGCGGCGGCGAACGGACGCTGGTGCGCGGGGTCGGAATCGTTTCCACGCGCGAGGACATCGATGAGTTGGTCGTCGCCACGGTCGAAGGCGCGCCCATCCACGTGCACGACATCGGCGAGGTGGTGATCGGCCACGAGATCCGTCGCGGTGCGACGACCTACAACGGTCAGGGCGAGGTCGTCCTGGGGCTGGGATTCATGCTCGTCGGCGAAAACTCAGCCGACGTAACCCGACGTCTCGATGAACGCCTCGAAGAGATCAAACGGACTCTGCCGGAGGGTGTCGAAGCGCGAACAGTATACCGCCGCACCGACCTGGTCGATCAGGTGCTGCACACGGTTCGCGAGAATCTCTTCTTTGGCGCGCTGCTGGTCGTCGCCATTCTCTTCATCTTTCTTGGTAACCTCCGTTCCGGGCTGATTGTGGCGTCGGCGATCCCACTGTCGATGCTGTTCGCCTTCGACATGATGACGCGGCTGGGGATCGCCGGCAGCCTGATGAGTCTGGGGGCCATCGATTTCGGGCTCGCGGTCGACAATACGGTCATTCAGGTGGAAAACAGCATACGGCGGTTGGCGGAGCACGCAGGGTCGCCGTCACGGCTGGATATCATCCGTCGCGCGATCATGGAAGTTCGCAAGCCGACGCTCTTCGGCGAACTGATCATCATTGTGGTGTATCTGCCCATCCTGACGCTCGAGGGGATCGAGGGGAAACTGTTTCGCCCGATGGCGATCACGGTCGTGCTGGTGCTCTTCGGCTCGATGTTGTTGTCCTTTTCCGTCATTCCCGCGATGATCGCAACATTTCTCCGGGATAATGCCGGCCGTCGTGAACCGCGCGTCGTCGAATGGCTTAAACGAGCGTATCGCGCCCCGCTGGATTGGACTCTGCGTCACGCGCGCGCGGTCATCGCCATGGCGCTGATACTCGTCGTGGGCGGCGTCTTGCTCTTTGGCCAGCTCGGCTCTGAGTTTGTTCCGCGCCTGTCCGAGGGCACGATCGCGATCAATCTGGTGCGGCTGGCCGGAGTCTCATTGGAGCAGTCTGTCGAATACGGCACGCGCGTCGAGCAGATCCTCCTGGATGCATTTCCCGATGAAATCGACCACGCGTGGACACGCACGGGCACGGCGGAATTGGCCACCGATCCGATGGGATTGGAGGTCAGCGATGTTTTCATCACGCTGAAGCCGCGCAACGAGTGGCGCGGGTCACGATCGCAAGCGGAACTGGTTGAACTGATCGATCAGGAGCTCTCCGATCTGCCGGGGATGAATCTCGTGTTCACGCAGCCGATCGAAATGCGCATCAACGAGATGATTGCCGGTATTCGCGGCGATATCGGCATCAAGGTCTTCGGTGATGATCTCTCCGTCCTTGTACAGAAGGCCGAAGAGATTGCGGCTCTGGTGCAGACTCTCGACGGCGCGGCCGACGTCACAGTCGAGCAAATCACCGGGCAGCCGCAATTCGACATCGCCCTGGACCGTGATAAGCTGGCTCGTTATGGGCTGGCGGCGCGCGAGGCGCTCGATCATGTCGAGAGCTTTGGCGGGATTCATGTGGGGGAAGTTTATGAAGGGCAGCGCCGCTTCGATCTCGAAGTGCGCATGATGGAATCGTACCGCCGTGTCACCGAGGACATCGCCCGTCTGCCGATCCGGTCGGAAACCGGCGCCATCGTCACGCTCGACCAGATCACGCGGCCGGAACTCCACAATGGTCCGTCGACGATTACGCGTGAGTGGAGCAAGCGCCGGATCGTCGTGCAGTGCAATGTACGGGGCCGGGATGTCGGCTCCTTTGTCGAGGAATTGCGAGAACGTATCGACGGAACTGTCGAATTTCAGCCAGGGTATTTCGTGCGTTATGGCGGGCAGTTCGAGAATCTGCAACGGGCCCGAACGCGGCTGGCCATAGTGGTGCCGTTGGCGCTGACGCTCATCTTCGCGCTGCTGTACTGGACATACCGTTCGTTCCGCGACGCGATCCTCATCTTCACGGGGGTGCCGTTGGCGGTCTTTGGGGGCGTGTGCTCGCTCTTTGTGCGCGGGATGCCGTTTTCGATCTCAGCCGGCGTCGGGTTTATCGCGCTCTCCGGCATCGCGGTGCTCAATGGTTTGGTGCTGGTGTCATCGATCAAAGGGCACCTGACCGACGGGCTGATGCTGACCGATGCCGTGCGCGACAGCGCCATCGGGCGACTGCGGCCGGTGCTGATGACGGCGCTGGTCGCATCCTTCGGCTTCATCCCGATGGCGCTGTCGCAAAGCGTCGGCGCCGAGGTCCAGCGCCCGCTGGCTACGGTCGTCATTGGAGGGATCCTGACGTCGACGGCGCTGACGTTGTTCGTTCTTCCGGCATTGTACGCGCTGTTTGGGGCGAAACGTCAGCCAATCAGCGAAAGTGTCCGAGTCGACGGTGTATAACGTCTTCGGATAGTCTGATGCGGGCACTCCGACGTTTGCTCACTGCGGTTACGATGGCGTTGTCGGCGGGTGTTGTCGATGCGGCGTCCTCCGACACCGACACACTCCTTCTGCGGTCGTATGTCGATGCCGTCATCGCGGGCGATTGGGACAATGCCGAGCGTCTCTGGCATCCGGATGCCGTGGCGCGATCGCGGCGGCTCGGAATTCGGCTTGAGGAAGTCCCACTCAAGTTCGACTGTTCTTCACCGCTTTTTCTGCATCTCGACAGCATACGATCCGGTGCGGTGACGGTTTCAGTGCAGCAGCATCCGGAAGATTCGGGACGGAATGTCCTGCGATTGATCGTCTCATTTGCCGGTCAGTCGATGAGTGCTGCCTACGGTGTGGTCGATTCCGACGGTCCGCGTCGGCTGGCGCCGGTGTTGTTCACGGAGACCGGCGATTGGCATGTGCGTGACACGCGCTACCTTCGGATCCGGTGCCGCGACACCACCCGCATCAACGGCTACGCCCTGGACCGGATGGACCGATTTGTCGACTCCGTCCTGATGTACTTCGGCGCCGCCGACGCACGTCGGCGAATACTCGAACGGGAGAAAATCGAGTACGTGCTGACCGACCGTGAGGGAATGCTGCGTATGACCGGATATGACATTTCCGGGCTGACCGATCTCCCGCTCGATGCGATCGTCACCAAGCACCTGTGCCACACTCACGAGTTGGTTCACGTTCTCGTCAATTTCGTGCTGGAAAGCGTTCCGTTGTACACTCTGCCCTGGATGCAGGAGGGATTGGCGGTCGCCCTGGGCGGACGATGGGAGAAAGCGCCCGAGGTCGTACTTCAGGTCGGGGCGTTTCTGCTGGAATCGGGATTGATCAGCATTGATGAGATTCTCTCGTACGATGGTTTTCACGAGGGGGAAGGCACTTCGGACTTGTCGTACGCCCTCAGCGGATTGCTCGTACGGTGTCTGATGGACTCACTCGGCCCGGAGCGGTCACTTGACTTGTATCGTGATTTGTCCGGTCCGAAAGCGGCATTGCGCGCCCTGCCGCCGTTTGAAATCAAACGCCGAATCAGCACACACGACGGGATCGACATGTCATCTGCGTCGATCCCGTGCACGGCCACGCGCGAACTTGTACGCGGGAGCGGATTGCACCCGTGCAATGACCCGATCGCTGCGAAAATAATTCATGAAAGTCGGGCGGGCGGAATGACCGGAACGGTTTCCGAAGACGACTCGATGTTCGTATTTGAGATTCGGTCCGACACAGGAACGCCCGATGGTACGTTTCTCGTTGGGTCGACCGCCGGGGACGGTTACGATGGATATCGCAGCGCACTCTTCGAGCGGCAACATCGCGATGTGCCGTACGGCGGTGAAGTGTTGGGCATCGTATTTGACGATCAGGAAGTCGGATTGTATGACTATCGAACCGACATGCTGCTGTCTAAGTTTGCCGCCGGATTCTCGTTTGGCAAACGAATTTGGGATCCCGACGAACGCACGGTACGTTTCGGGCTCGACAAGACGGTGGTTTCCATAAACATTGCGGCAGAGCCGTGCCGCATGATTCAGCGTCCGCACTGATCCAATGTCGCCCTCCCGCATGGCGGAAGCCCCGCATCATCGCTGTTTCGCCGGACACTCGAACATCGCATTGTAGTCGCCGTGATGCGCCGGGAATCATGCGATATTGCGATCATCGGCGCGGGTGCGGCAGGGTTGGCGGCCGCCGTCTTTGCGGGCGCACGCGCTCGCAAGCCGGATGCACGCATCATTCTGATCGAAAGCGCGCGCAGACCGGGTGCCAAGATCTTAGTCAGCGGCGGCGGCCGCTGCAATGTCACCAACGATGTCGTTACCGCCGACGATTTCTGGGGCGGCTCGCGTCACACGATCGCCAAAGTGCTTCAAGCATTCAGCAACGAAGACACGGTGGCGTGGTTTCATCGTATGGGCGTCCCACTCAAGCTGGAGTCCACCGGCAAATACTTCCCGACATCCGACCAGGCGCAGACCGTGTTGTCGGCGTTGCTGGCACAAGTAGCGCCGGCCGGCGTCGACCTGACATCCGGGGAGCGCGTGACGGATGTGCGGCTCGACGGCGACGGTTTTCTCGTGCAATGCAAATCGATCGCTGGGCAAACGTCGATGTGCCGCGCGCGTCGCGTCATCGTCGCGACCGGCGGGCTGTCGCTGCCGAAGTCGGGCAGCGACGGCGCCGGGCTTTCGATCATGCAGCGCCTCGGACACACGATCATTCCGACAACGCCGGCCCTCACGCCGCTGGTTTTGCGATCCGGGGCGAGTGTCGGAGGACGATTCTCCGAGTTTCGCGGGATTACAATGGACGCCCGACTGCGGTTGTGCCGTGGTCGCCGCACCCAGCCGATCATTGAATTGACCGGTTCATTGGTCTTCACACACTTTGGAGTCTCCGGGCCGGTCGCGATGAATCTCTCTCGCCACTGGCTGCGGGCACGAATGGCTGACCGGCACACATCACTGCGCGTGGTCTTCGGAGTCCCCAGACTGGCGACCATCGAGCAAGCCGATCAATGGCTGCTCAAGCAGGCACGAGCTCATCCCCGACGGTCCGTCGAAACTGCACTATCGGAGTTGCTGCCGGATCGCATCGCGCAGGCGATCGTCGCCGAATTCAACGAGCAGTCCACGCTCTCGCAGTTGCCGTCACAGACACGACGCCAGCTCGCCCTCCAACTTGTGGAGCTGGAGCTGGATGTGGTCGATACCCGCGGCTACTCCCACGCCGAGGCGACGGCCGGGGGCGTCGACTTGCGCGAAATCGAATGGCGGACCATGGAATCGCGCAAGATGCGCGGCCTGCATCTGTGCGGAGAGATACTCGACGTCGACGGGCGAATCGGCGGCTTCAACTTCCAGTGGGCATGGTCGACCGGATTCCTGGCGGGTCGCGGCGCAGCCGAAGCTCTCGGGCGCCAGTTGGCATGATTTAATTGACACCGGCACTCGGTCGATAGACCAATTGGAGTAACCCTGACTACAGGTCAATGGGAGACAACATGCCGATGCCATCACGTCTGCCGTATCTCGCGATAGCCCCCGTGGCAGTGCTCGTGACACTCGGGTTCTATTTCGCTTTTGAACGCGAAGGCGTATACAAGAACGCCAAGAGTCCTGAGACTGAGGGCCCGGGAACTCAGTTGTCGATCGACCAGCGGCTGCACAAGGGCATTGACGTGTCGTACCACAGCGGATCGGTCGATTGGACCGCCGTCGCCGCTCAGGAATTCACGTTCGCGTTCCTGAAAGCAACCGAGGGCGATGATCTGCGTGATCCGTCGTTTGACTCCCACTGGTCAGAGGTGAAGGCCGCCGGGATGGCGCGTGGCGCGTATCACTTCTATGTGACCGAAGACGATCCCGACACGCAGGCGCAATTGTTTATCGGCGTGGTCGAGTTAGAGCCCGGAGATTTGGCTCCGGTGGTGGATATCGAATTGATCGGCCACCATACGCAGCCGGGTCTTAAGGCACGGCTGAAACGGTGGCTCGATGTCGTGGAGAGTCACTACGGAGTCAAACCGATCATCTACACCAGCCCCAAGTTTTGGAACGAACATCTTGGTCCGGAATTCGGCGATTACCCGCTGTGGATCGCCGAGTATGAAGTCGATGAGCCGAAAGTTCCGAGCGGATGGTCAACCTGGCATCTGTGGCAATGCGTCGGTGACACGTCCGTGCCGGGAGTCGAAAAGGGGGCCGACATCACACGACTCAACCATGAAGCGATCCGATTCTCGGAGTTGATTGTGCCGCCGTCGGGTCGGGATTTGTAGGGAGACCACGGGCCAAACGACGGACGCGGGCAGGCGGCTCGGTCACCGATAATTGTCGAAGCTCAGATGGAATGACAGATCCGCGCCGCGCAACGCCTCGATCACCGATTGCAAGTCATCCTTCTTTGAACCGGCCACCCGTACCTGCGCATCCTGAATCGACGTCTTCACTTTCAGCTTCAACTCTTTGATGATCTTGACGATCTCTTTGCACTGCTCGGTACTCAGGCCCGACTGAACCTTGATCTTTTGCGTGACAGTCCCCGAGAAGGTCGCCTCGATGTCGCCGTAGACCAATCCCTTCAATGGTACTTCGCGCTTGGCGAGCCGTCCGAGCAGAATCTCCAGCACGTTTCGGCGCCTCATATCGTCATCGCCGACGACCGTGATCTCGCGTTCTTTGCGATTGAGCGTGATGCTGCTCTTGCTCCCCTTAAAGTCAAACCGCTGGCTCATCTCGCGCGTTGCCTGATTAACGGCATTGAGCACTTCTTCCATGTCGATCTTTGAGACAACATCGAATGAATAATCTTGTGCCATCGGCAATAATCCCTCCGCGGGCTACTTGAACAGGTCGACGAAGAATCTCTTCATCGCATCCCACGAGCGTTTGTCCGCCGCTTCGTTGTACGCCGCGCCTTTGGCTTTGTCGTCGCCTGCCATCGGCTGCGTGAAGGCGTGAACCGCATCCTCGTAGGCCACATATTCGTACTTTACGCCGGCGTCCGTCATCTCCTTCATGAAGGCCGCCACCGATTCGGGTGAGACATGCGGATCGTCAGCGCCATTGAGAATCAACACGCGCCCCTTGATGTTCTGGGCGTCATCGGGATTGGACGCATCCAGACCGGTATGAAATCCGACCACGCCGGCGACATCTTTGCCCGACCGCGCCAATTCCAGACAAACCCACCCGCCAAAACAGTAGCCGATCGCGGCAGTTTTGGCTGGGTCGACACGTTCGTGTTGCGTCAGCCAATCGAACGCCGCGCCCACGTGGCGACGGGTCAGCGACGGATCGCCCTTGAACTGTCCGGCCTGTGCCCCGGCCGACTGCGGCGAATCAGGACGCACGCCCTGGCCGTAGAGGTCCGCGGCGAACGCAACATACCCAAGTTGCGCCAGTTGTTCGCAGCGGGATTTCTCATAGTCGGTCAACCCCATCCACTGATGAACGACCAGCACACCCGGACGCTGACCGGCGGTCGAATCGTCGTAGGCGAGATACCCCTCGCAGGTGCGGTCGCCGGACCGATACTCGATCGTTTGAGTGACAACCTTGCCAGATGCGGTCGAGATGAAGGCAAGGGATAACATTAGCGCCAGCGCAGATTTCATCTCAGTTCCTCCTCGGGTTCAAATACGACAGAAGGCGCCGCCGGCGCAATGGCCGAGGATCGATTTGTCTTTCCCATGGTGGATGTGCTCCGCGCCCGGACCGGGGCCTGTCGGCGCCCGACGCAGAATTCGGCTTGACAGGGGCTGACAAATCATGTTCTCGTTTCTGCAAATAACCGACCTTCCCACGGAGGGGAGGTCCCTCACCATCCCAACCGCTTCACCTTAGGAGGCCTGAATGAGAGACTCATTCAGACGTCTTCGTCACAACAGGGGAGTCCTCATCGGTGTGGCAATCGCCGTCGCCGCAGGAATCTGGGGATGTTCCGTCGTCGACGAATCCCCGACCGGTCCCACGACGTTTTCCGATGACGCCTTGGGACGCATCAGTCCCCAGTTGCAATCGGTCATGGCCGTGCAGGAGGCCCACACAAAGCGCTTGATGGCGGAGCCGGATGTGATCGGCACAGCCACGACGCTTGATGCCAAGGGTCAACCGGCGGTCATGCTGCTGGTGACATCCCAGAAGGCGGCCGATGCGGCGCCCAGGACTCTCGATGGCGTCCCAGTCGAGATCGTCTTAACCGACCCGATCGTTGCCATGAAGGGCCCCGGGGGCGGGGGTGGCGGCGTCAGTCATACCGCGAAACAAACACCCCCCATCCAGCTCGGGACCTCGGGTGGCTGGCGCTATGACCTCGCCAACGGGTACTGTTGCGGCGGCACCCTCGGGTCGCTGATCCAGGTCGGCGGGCAAAGGCGGATTCTCAGCAACTACCACGTCTTCGAAGCTGACATTGTTAACGGCGGCAATGGGCGGACGGCTCAGACCGGCGATTTCATCATCCAGCCCGGCCTGATCGATGTCGGTTGCAACGCGAACAATTCCCAGAATGTCGCCACGCTGGTCAAGTCCAGTTCACTGCCCGGCAGCAATGTTGACGCCTCGAGCGCCACGATTATCAGCGGCATGGTGAGCGAGAACGGTGCGATTCTCGAGGTCGGCACGCTCTCGTCGTCGACAGTCGGGGCCTTCGTCAACCAGGCGGTTAAGAAGAGCGGACGCACGACCGGCTTGAGCCGCAGCAAGGTCAACGGTCTGAACGCGACCGTGAGCGTCGCCTATGATAATGAGTGCGCCGGCGGAACCGCTTTCACCAAGACGTTCACCGGTCAGATTCTGGTATCGAACAGAGCCGGACGATTTTTGTCCGGCGGCGACTCCGGGTCGCTGATGGTCGAAGACGTCACAACCAATCCGAGGGCCGTGGGCCTGCTCTACGCGGGCAGCAACACAATTGCCGTGGCCAATCCGATCGGGCAGGTGTTGTCGTTCTTCGGCGCCACGATGGTCGGGAACTAACTGGCCCGTTGCTTCGGCTTCACGAACCGCAATAGGAGTCCCGTCCGCCGACTGCGAGTCGAGGGCGGGACTCTCTCTTTGAATTCCCGAAACTGGGATCGGCCAAAGTGCATATCATCCCTCAGGATGGCCACATGCCCAGCCCCATGAGTCCAGTCCGGTTCGGACATCAGATCGGTCGGGCCGCGGTGAGTGCTTTGGTGCTGGCCGCCTGCGTGGGGTGCGCACCACAATCCCAGAAGGGGGACGCCGTGGCACAAAAGGACATCAATGCCGTGATGGATGCCCATGTCGACGAATTGATGTCCATCGTGGGTGTTACGGGTGTCGCAATCGGAGAACTCGACGACGGAACTCCGTGCATTTTGGTTTTAGTATTTGAGCAAACCGACAAACTCGAGCGCAAGATTCCCCGAGAACTGGAAGGGCACCCGGTCCGGCTACTCGAGAGCGGGGAAATCAAGCCGATGGACGAAGAGTGATTACCACGCGAGTCCGCGTTCGCTGAAGACCGTGTGCAACTGGCGTCGCGCCACGAGATTCACCCGCTCCGCCCATACATCGATCGGGTTTAGCTCATCGGTCAACACTTGCACTCCGATCGTATCCACCTCAAAACGGTTGTCCCAGGCGTGCGCGCGATCGTAGTCCGCGGAAAACCGATCCATGGGAATCGGCGGCTCATCCCTCAATACGATAGGCCTGTCCGACGCCAGTAAGATCAGATTCCCGATCTGGTCCGGTGGCTCGGCGATCGGCAGGACGGTGACATGCGCGAAGCGGCGCTGCGCTGTGGCGGACAAAGAACGAACGATGACATCGTCCCAGCCCACCGCTTCAACATTCATCGCCAGGACACCGTCGGCCGACAGGCGCGACTTGACCAGCGCGAATGCCTCCTCCGTGACCAGGTGGAATGGGATCGAGCTGCTGCCGAAGGCATCCATCACAATCAGATTGTACGCGCCATCGTGCGTGATCAGGTATTGCCGCGCGTCCATCACAAAGACGCGCGCCTCGTCCGATTTCAAACCAAAGTGCGCGTAAGCGGTTTCGACCACGCCACGATCGATTTCGACCGCATCGATTCGCCAACCCCCACGATGGAATGACTTGACGACGGACCCGCCACCCAGTCCGACCAGGAGCATCTCTCCGGGCTCTGCGAACATCCACTGGGCGAGGTCGAGCACCTTTACATAGGGAAAGCGCGATTCCCATGTGCGTGGATCGACGATCGTGTGTGTCCCCCCGTCGATCAGCATGTAGCGCGTATCATCGCGTTCGACAACTCGGATTTCAGCGTAATGAGTCTGCCTGACATCAAGCAATCCCCATTCCGGGTTAACAGTGACCGATGGCGATGCGCGAACGATGACGACGGCGCCGCCGCCAAAGACAAGTGCCGCGACGACAATTGCCTTCGCGCCGCTGCGCAATGCCATGCCGATGGCCGACGTGACGACCAGCGCCAGGCCGATCAACAAGAGAAGACGCGATACGCCCATGTTGGGGATCAGGAAAAACCCGGTCGCGATCGCCGCAACCACGCTGGCGACAGTAGAGATCGCATAGAGATTACCGGCCGTCGTTCCGACGACATCCAAACTGGCGGCCTTCAATCGGATGGCATACGGACTGACCATCCCCAACAACACCAATGGCGGGAAGAACAGGGCGGTGGCGGTGATGAGCACCGCCATGCGCAGACCGACGCTCTCCGTTGCGGCCAATACCGGCATCCGCATCCACGGGATCAACGCGATCCACACGCCGGCCAGACCGATGACAGCGGCGAATCGCCGCAGATTCGGACCACGGTCGGCCCACCGTCCGCCGATCGCGTACCCGACGCTGAGCGCCGCGAGCGTGACTGAGATCAACGCCGACCAGAGGTAGAGACTGGCTCCGTAAAACGGCGCGATGACTTTCGTCCCCAGAATCTCAACAGCCAGAACCGATGCGCCGCTGACGATCACCGCGAGGTAAACATAGAAGCTCATGAGCCCAAATCTACACCGTGATCAGTCGGGCGCCAACAGGATCAGGGGCCGGGGTCGGCCGGATGCGAGGGCCCGTCTCTGCCACCTATCCGCGCTCGGCGCCCGCCTCTGTCGCCGCCTCGACCTCGATCAATCCGCCGGTCCGGACGTCAAAGATGTACCCATAGATTGCGATCGACCTGGGCACGAGCGGGTGATTGCGGATGCGCAGCACATCCTCGACCACGCTCGTCTGCTGATCGGAGATCGTCAGCCATTTGATGAAGCGGCCGTCCGGCGCACCCGGCCCTTTGCCGATGTCTTTCCAGCCGCCATTGCTGATCGTGGCCGTCTCCAGACTTCTGGAGAGCAGATCGGAGATCACATCGTCGGTGAATGTCTCCATGCCGCAATCGGAATGGTGAACCACAAACCACTCGCGCGTTCCCAGCAGCTTGTAAGAGATGACCAGCGACCGAATCGCGTCGTCGCTGGCGCGTCCGCCGGCGTTGCGAATGACATGCGCATCGCCCTCGGCCAATCCCGCAAACTTGGCCGGATCCAGGCGCGCGTCCATGCATGTCAAAACGGCAAACCGCCGTCCCGGGGGCATGGGCAGGTCGCGCTTGCTCCCGAATGTTTCTTGGTACGACTGATTGGCTCGAAGGACCTGTTCGACCGTGGTGCTCATGATACCTCCTATTGCCTTGATGCGTTTTAGATACAAAAAAAGAACCCCTCCTTGCGGGGAAGGGCTCTCGCTCCATGTCGCTGTCAGGTGTGTCTTAACCCAGATTCTGAATGAGCATCCCCTTCCGTCGTGAGGAAACGCGACAACAGCAACAACCCATCACAGAGTTCGTCACGGCAAAATGCCGGTGCATGTCGGGATGAGGTCTCATCTCCATTACCCGAAGACACTTCCTATGCTTATTCTCGCATGTTTCAGAGGTTTTGTCAATAGCCGCCGGTGTGGGTGTTCTTCGCGTACGCGCGCCCATGCGCGGGCGCGTTCTGCGCAACGCAGCTTCTGACTGCGAATTCGGACTTGACTCGGTCCAGCGAGACATGTACCAAGTACCCCGCCGAGAGTTAGGCGCACCTAACTTTGCGGCGTAAGTGGTTACCGCTTGAACGGCAACAGCTTGAATTCCCCGGAAGGTGCCCCGTGCGTTTATCCAATTCAGAAGCTGTCCAATGCGATAGCATGACTCAGGAGCAGGCAAAGGCGAACTCCCTGATCAGGAATGTTTCCTGTTTGGCAGCCGCCTGTCTTCTGATGATACCGCGTATCGTATCCGCGCAGGAAGTCGAACCCAACGCTCTTACAGACGATTTCGAACGGGACCGTCTGGCGATCCTCGCGATGGCGGGAGAATATGAAGTCAGCTTTTCATTCGAAGAAACGGTCGCGCTGCAAGCCGGCTACCTGGTGCACGAACCGCATCGTTCGCGTGGGCGTGAACTGGTTTGGGTGATCGAAGACCGGGGCGACTTCGTCAGCTTGCAGCATCTGCTCGTTATCGACACGACCGAGTCCGGCGATGCACCGATCAGCATGCGGGACGAATGGGATGACCGCGTCGTGAAGCATTGGCGGCAGGACTGGACGTATCAAGACACGGCATTGTTGGCCTACGCGGGCTTCCAGAGTTGGGAGCATCAGGTGCTGTCTTCGGCGCTGGTCAGCGGCACGTGGACTCAAGCCGTTTATCAAGTCAATGATTTGCCGCGTTACGAGTCTTTCGGGCGCTGGATGCACATTGCCAATCGTTCCTCCTGGGAGTCGGGTGTGACGTGGCGGCCCTTGCCGCGACGGGAACGCGCGCGCCAGGAGGAGTACGATGTCCTCTGCGGAGTGAATCGTCACACGATTACGCCCGACGGCTGTGTCCATGAACAGGATAACTACAAGCTGGACTTACACGGCGACGGCACGACGGCATCGGTGCTCGTGCACGAGCGCGGATCAAATACATACCGACGCCTCCGCGACGATTCCCTGCTGGCGGCGCGGGAGTATTGGCGGCGCACCGCGCCATTCTGGGCGGGCGAGCAGCATGGGCTGAGACGACCTCCCGTCATTTATCCTTCACGTTTGCCGAGGGCGTGAGCGCAAAGGACATTTGGGACACGTTGTTCGAGTGGGATGAGGAGTACGGAAACAAGCCGGATGGTGGAGATTATGCAATTCGGCAGGCACGGGCCTATATCGATTCGGCCCTGATGGCTCACCCGGGACTGCGCGCCGAGTACTGACCGCCCGGTGGAAAGTGATGGCACGAGGGAACGGACCGCCGTACCCATCCCCCATGCCGGATCCGGCCAATTATGCCGACCGACGTCGCCGCTGCCCATGGGCGGGAAACGATCCGCTCTATGTGTCGTATCACGACACCGAGTGGGGCGTCCCGATCCACGATGACCGCCTGCTGTTTGAGTTTCTGATTCTTGAGGGGATGCAAGCGGGGCTCAGTTGGCTGACGATTCTCCGCAAGCGCGGCAACTTCCGGAAAGCGTTCAACGGTTTCGATGCGGGCAGAGTCGCACGGTACGACCAACGCAGGATCGAACGGCTTCTGACCGATCCCGGCATCATACGCAACCGCGCCAAAGTCGAAGCCGCCGTCGGCAACGCGCGGGCGTTTCTGAGCGTCGTCGACGAATTCGGCAGTTTCGATTCATACATCTGGCGTTTCACCCAGGGCCAAGCGATCGTCAATCGCTGGAAGGAACTCTCCGACCTTCCCGCGGAAACCGCCGAGTCGCAGGCGATGAGCAAGGACTTGAGATCGCGTGGATTCCGATTCGTCGGTCCGACCATCTGCTACGCGCACATGCAGGCGACCGGAATGGTCAACGACCACCTGGTCCGGTGTTTTCGTCACAGAGAAGTCCGCGCGCTGCGATAGGCCGCGCGAGTTACTTCCCGTGTTTCTTCATCATGTCGAGGATCGTTTGCAGCGATGTCGTGACATTGGAGAGCGCTGAAGAGTAGCGGCGGATCAACTCGGTGTACTGCCAGCGCATGGCAAAGGCCTTCGGCGGAAACTCCAGGACTTCCATCAGCACCTGGACACGGATCTCGTCGATATATCGTACGACATCGTAGGGAAAGTCGCCGACATCGAGATGGCTGGCATCGCCGCGGCTGATACGGTCACGCAACATCTCGACTTTTTCCAACACAACGGTCCCGAAACACCACGGCGTCATGATCACGCCCAGATTGTGCCCGTCGGAATAAAACGAGCGGATCGTGCGCATCAGCAGATCGAGGATGATACGCCGTGCGCGGCAGAACGCCAGCGTCTCGGCGTGCGTCGCCGGGATGGCATCGATTCTGACAGCCGCCTCATTGAGCAGTTGGGCGCAACGGTCCGCGATTAACTCCAGGAAGTTGTAGTGGTCTTCGAAATACACCTTCAGGTTTTCGGAAATGGTCATGATGTAATAGCCGCGCCCGTCTTTCCTGATCTTCGGTTCCGACTGGTTGTCCAGACGATGCGGCGGAAACCCGCACTGGAGATTTCCCAGCGCCGGGGCAGCGGGAGAATCAGCATGCGTGCCCAGTGTCTCCGGATCCTGTTCCGAGGCCTCACGATGACGGTCGGTGGTTGTCATGATTGAGGCAAGTGCAACCCCAGTGCCGTCTTGGGTTCATACGACGGCAGCGGCCCGATTTATGTCGGACATTCGCAACATTCCAAGTTCGCTTACCCCTTGATGTTCGGGCACGTCAGATTGCAATCGTCATGAGCGCGGCCGAAACTTGGCCCAATGGCACTTCGTGCATGCAGCGCGGTCACCAGACTCTGCAAACCGATGCAGTGTAGTCGGTCTCAGGCGGCGTGATTTGCCTGTGCCCGCAGACGATTCGAAGCGTTAGGTTATAGTTGATGTGCGCGACCGCTTCATGGCCGAATGATCCGAGCGGCAGGGTCCTGGCGGTCGACTATGGCCGACGACGGGTCGGGTTGGCGATTTCCGATCCGACCGGCACAATCGCCAGCGGGCTGGAGACGCTGATCGTTCGCGATGCCGACCACGCAGTGCGTCTTATCGCCGAGGGGCGGCGTCAGTGGGAGTATGATCGCATTGTCGTCGGGCTGCCGCTTCTGACGTCCGGTGATTACGGACCGATGACCGACGAGGTCATGCGATTCGTCAACCGACTGCGACGCGCCGCCGGTGTTCCGGTCGAAACACTCGATGAACGATTCTCCTCTGAAGAGGCACAACGCATTCTTCATTCGACCGGAAAGCGAATCAAGGGTAACAAAGGCACGATCGACCGCATCGCAGCCGAGCTGCTCCTGCGTCACTACCTCGACCGCTCGGCGCCATCCCACGGTGAGCTCGACGATGAGTTTGATGAGGATGACTCTTAAAGAACGGATCGGCGACTGGCTGCGTGCAATGGTCGCGGTCGCGCTCGTCGTCGTCCTGTTTCTTCCTTCGTTGGTGATCCGTCTCGCCGACCGCTTGACTTTACGCGCCGCCCGCAAGCGCGCCGGGTTGGAGTGAGCGATGATCCACTGGCACATCCCATTATTGTGGCGCTTCGTTGCCGCGACCGTTGTCTTGCTCTGCGTTGCCGTCGGCGCATTTACGTTTTGGGCAACCCGGCCAATCGATCTGCCTGAGTCGATCGTCATCGATGTGGCTGTCGGCGCCGGAGCGCGGCAGATTGCGCTGCAGTTGGATTCCGTCGGAATCCTCAGGTCGCGCCTCGCGTTTGTGGCGATGGCCCGCCTCCGCGGTTTGGACCGTCGGCTCAAGCCGGGCCGCTACAAGTTTTCCGAATCGGCATCGATCAACTCTATTCTCAATGATCTGGCCGCAGGTCGCTCCGAGATCGTCACCGTCACGATACCGGAGGGATGGACGCTCGCGCAGATTGCGGAGCACTTGTCGGTGAAGATGGGGTTTGAATCGAAAGTATTTCTTACACTTGCTGATGACCCCGATCTCCTGCATCGCTTAAACATCCCGACCACGTCACTCGAAGGGTATGTGCTGCCCGAGACATATTCGTTTGCGTGGGGAGTTGAACCGACGACCGTACTGGCGACAATGATCGATCACATGTCGGCCATATTCGCCGACTCTGTACTGGTTCAGATGAACGCACTGGGCATGACACGCCATGACATCCTGACACTGGCATCGATGGTCGAAGCGGAGACCGCCTCTCACCCGGAGCGCGCACGGATCGCGGCCGTGTTTCACAATCGGCTCCGACGCGGGATGCTGTTGCAGTGCGATCCCACCGTTATCTACGCGATGGGCGGCCTGGCGCCGGGGCAGACGCTGCTCACGCGCGATCTGGAGATCGACTCGCCGTACAACACCTACCGTCACACGGGCCTGCCGCCGGGGCCGATTGGCAATCCGGGGAAGGCGTCGGTCCTCGCCGCACTGTATCCCGACTCGACCGACGAATTGTATTTCGTCGCTGACGGCGGCGGCGGGCATGTCTTTTCCCGCACGCTCGACGAGCACAATACTTCACGCGCGCGCATCAAACGGGAACAACGACGGCCCGCAGGGACCGACGATTGAGACCGTGACGGATTATCGGCCAAGGCGCGACGCCCTCGCCCATCGGTTTTGGCTTGGAAAACCCTCTCCTCGGTGTTTAAATTCCTCAGAGAGTTCAGTTACCGACCCTGGTCACTCGTTTCCGGGTGTCCGGCCAAAGAGTTGACTTACAATCAAAGCACCCGCGCAGTGGGTCGAACAGATTATGGGAGGATGTATGCGCCATCGTCTTGGATTCCGGAGCACGACGCTGTCGCTGACGGCAGTATTGCTCATGCACACGACCACATGGGCGGACCCGCAGTCCTTTCACCGGATTGGATTTAACGAAATCCACACAAACGCTGATGGGACCAGGCAATACGTTGAGTTGATCGCCAAATCAAGCGGCCAGACCAACCTGTCGCCAGTGCGGATTACAGCGTTTGATGCGACTGGGACCACCGAGACGCTGGTGCACGACTTTACCGCATCGTTTCCGGCTCTCGGGCTCAACGAGACGGTCCTGCTGGCGACCGCGGCGGTGGCTGCCGACATGATCAACCCGCCCGACTTCATTATTCCCGACAATTCGATTCCCATCACGGATGGACGGCTGGCATTTCGTGTGGATCCCCCCGGTACGGACTTTGTCGACGCGGTCGCATACGGCAACTACACCGGCAGCAACTCCGGGTTCGGGACGCCCGCGCTGGCATTGCCGAGCAACGGCTGCCAGTCGCTGGTGCGCACGCGCATCGTCTTCCCGCCGCAGATCAGCAACAATTCCACCGATTACGCGGTGGGCACGCCATCGCCGCAGCCCAATGGCGATCCCGCCGAAACGATCGACTGCCCGCCGCAGGCCCCGATCCTGGAGCCCATCGACGACGCGGTCGTCAATGAAGGCCAGACGCTTCTGATCGCAGCCGTCGCCGACGACGCCAACGGCGACCCGATTGAGTTGTCCGCCGAGAATCTACCGCTGGGCGCATCGTTTGATAGCCCCGGTGACGGAACCGGCAGCTTCATGTGGACACCCGGATTTACACAATCGGGTGTTTACAATGTCCTGGTCATCGCCTCCGATGGTGCCTTGGCCGACTCCCAAGGGGTTGAGATCACGGTCACCGAAGTCACCGACCCGCCGGAGGCACGCGACTCAACCGCGTCCGGCGTCGAAGATGTCCCCCTTGCGGCCAATCTGCAGGCGCTCGATCCCGATGGTGATCCGCTGACCTATTCCATCGTTGCCGGTCCGTTTCATGGCGAAGTACAATCGCTGCTCCCCACGATGGGAAACTTCACCTATGCGCCGGACCCCGACTTCTTCGGCGACGACTCGCTGTACTTCGCGGTGACCGACGGGATCGCGCCGCCCGACACCGGGGTATGGCGTGTGTTGGTGGCGCCGGTCAACGATCCGCCTGTGGCCGACGATGCCTTCGTATTCACTCTTGTCAATACGCAGGTCGGAACGCCCCCGATGCCGGTGACCGATGTCGACGACATCAGTTGGACAATCGCGCACACGATCGGTCCGTTTCACGGAACCGTAGACAATTTCGACGCGGGCACAGGGGCATTCGACTACACACCCGATACCGACTACCTCGGCCTCGATACCATTCTCTACCAGGCCAATGACGGCGAAGACCTGTCCAACATTGCCATGATTCTCATCAACATTGCGGCGTCATGCGCGTGCGACTGCCACGGCGATCCGATTTGCGACAGTGTCGTGAACGTGTTCGATGTCGTCAAAGGAGTCGATATCGCGTTCCGCGCGGGAGCGCCGGTACCAGATCCGAACCCGGCGTGTCCGCGTCAGACAACCGATGTGACGTGCGACAACGTGACCAACGTCTTCGACGTGGTGAAACTGGTCGATGTCGCGTTCCGCGCCGCCGACCCGGCGACGGTGTACTGCGACCCGTGCACGTAGATAGATGGCCCGGACCTTTGGGCATGCTTGAACTGTGATTAGATCGACCCCGCCGCAAACTCAAACGCCCCCGGGAAATCCGTCGGCGCGACCTTGCGCATGGCGCTCCATGATTCGATGGCGATGCGGTACACGCTGATCTCTTCAATCTCCTGCTGCGTGATCGGGCGGTAATCTGTGCCCGGCCGCAAACCAACCGATAACGCTTGCTGATAGGCGTCCTGCCGATATATTGGTTTAGAGTCCCTCACAACCCCGGCAACGGGACGATCGGCATGGAGTCGCGATTGGCGCAGACTCATCCAACGGGTCATCCACGACGGTGGGCGGTCATTGCCCTGTCGGTCATTCTGTTGCTGTCCCCTGGGCAAACCCGGCAGGAGCAACCGCAAACCTCGGGAGCCCTGGGTCACATTGAGTCCGCCGCAGAGGTGAGCACAAAGCCGGTCGCCGCGAATGCCGACTCGGCGCGCTTCGCCGAGCTGACGGCACGATTCCCGGACGGGATCATCCCCCTGTGGGCGCTAAGGCAGGATGCGCCCATTGTGGGGAATGCCGGTAATCCTGATCCGGTGGCAGCCTCGATCACCGCTTCCGACTGCCCCCCCAGCCTGCAGTTCCCGGTTCCTCGCGATGTGATCGCGCCGCACTTTGACTCCGCCCGCGGCATCTGGGAGGTCTACTGCAGCGATGCGACGGGCAATCAGATCATGCGATATGACATCGACCCGGACCTAAACGTCAGCGACACTGCCGTGGCGCCGTACCTCGGCTTGGTCTGGGTGGCTGAAGACCTCAACCGCGACGGGGTTCTGGACTTTGTCACGCAGGCAGGCGACAAGCTTCGTGTCTATTCCGGGGACGATTGGGAGCTTCAGGTTGAATACATCTGGCCGGGATACAATGTCGTGATGCACGCGGTGGCGGCCCTCATCGACAGCGACGACGACTATGAGGTCTATCTCACCCCCAGTACGATCGGCGGTTCATCGCGCGCCGTGATCCTCGATTACAACCTCGATCAGGATAGCTTTCTGATTGTCGCAGACATCCCACTGCCGCCCATCAGCGGCGGACAGTCTGCCATTGCCGACTTTGATAATGATGGCCGGACGGAGATCATCACAGGAAACGTAAACGCATATGGTCTGCTGGAATGGCAGGAGACGACGCTTGTCTACATCGGTCAGATCGGTGAGCCGTATGACGGACTGTCGGCGGCGGTGTGTAAACCAAATCCGGGTGGCACGCTGCATGTGTTGTTGGGACACTCCTCTGGCGGAGCTAACGGCTTCTTGTATCAGCTAATGGCGCCGATTGGGGAGAACCAGTTCGAGACCGTCCACACGTTCCAAGAACTCACCGATGCGGGTGGTATTCATCCCTGCTTCGCAGTCGACACGGATTGTGATGGCATCGATGAGTTGGCGATGGGTTTCTGGCCGATTGACAAGTCCTACGAATTCAATCCGGCAACGGGCGCATATGAACTTGTGTGTGAGTGGGACTTCGCCGCGTTTGGCACACTGAAACAGTGGCACGCAATCGACGTCAACCAGGACGGTGCCGCCGAGTGGCTCGTTGTCAATCATGATGAGATCGTTTTTGACTTCCCGGGCAGCGACTGCTTGTTATGTGACAGTATCGGGGTATGCTATGCCTCGTCAATTAACTGCTACTGTCACTGTCCGGCAGACCCGGATTGTGATGGGCTGACGGATGTATTCGACGTCATCGCTGCCGTGGATGTCGCGTTCCGGAGTGCGCCGCCGAATCCCGACCCTTACCCGCAATGCCCGCGCGAACGCACTGACACGAACTGCGATGGGCTGACGAATGTCTTTGATGTCGTCGCATTCGTCGACGTGGCGTTTCGCGCTGGGAATCCGGAGACAGTCTTCTGCGTCCCCTGTCCCTAAACAATACCTCAAGGAGGAAAACATGCTTCGCAAGGAATGCTACGACAGCAGAATTGGGCCAATGACACCCTTCGCGGTGTGGGCCGCGATCATGACGCTTGCCATCCTCAGTCCCACGGTCGTGCGTGCCGACCCGCCGGTCGTCGACTCAGTTTTGCCTGGGATTTCCTCTCAGGCTGTGCTCTCACATGAGCGCATCACGGCCTCATTCAGTTTGCCGATGGACACCAGTAGTTTGAATGACACCACGTTTCTGGTAAGTGGGTCGGCCTCCGGGGTCATCCGAGGTACATTCGACTTTGACACGACGTCAAATAGCGCGACCTTCGCTGCCGATTCGCTCTATGCCTCGGCCGAGACCGTATACGTGGAATTGACAACCGCGATACAATCGATTTTTGGCGACACTCTGGAATCTGCTTTCACTTGGGCGTTTTATACGTGCGAGAGTCCTACTGTCGTGGACCGTGATCCTGGGGTAAATGCAATCAATGTGCCGACAGATTTGGCAGAAATCAGAGTGACCTTCAGTCGGGCAATGGATACGTCCTCGATTACCGGGCAGACATTCATTGTGTGGTACAGCAGTCAGGAAGTGGGTTGTTACGGTTTACTTGTGCACTGCGTGGAGGGCGTTGTGCACTCGGGAGGTGATGTTGGCCAGGCAATCTTCGAGCTTCATGAGTCGTTGCCAGAGAGTGCATCGGTCTACGTTCAATTTAGTCGATCGATTCGCGCAGAGGACGGATGTGCCCTCACGGATGGCAATAGAAATTGGTTCTTCTTCACTTACGATCCGTGGCCCCCGTGCGCAGAGCCCAGCAATGTCGAATCCGACTATGATGTCATCCACGCCGCTCCATCCGCGCTTCATCAGACGGAAGTCAGCATAGCGGCGGACCCGTCGGATTGGTCGAGTCTGATTATCGGCGCCAATCGTGGTGACGTCACGGACGGAGGACGCCCTCGCCAGAGATGGTTTGCCTCTGTGGATTACGGCGATGGGTGGGAGAGTGATGAATTCGGTGGCGCCCCGGAACACCGACTATATGATCCTGCAGTAGCATTCAATGCCGGGGGTATGGCTTTCTACTGCTATTGCTGGCAGGAGTGCGAAGATGCTGGCGGCAGCAACTGCGTTGATGATCCCATAGTCTACGTTCGCACGAGGCCAGATCCATTCGAAGACTGGGGAGACCCCGTGCCGGTGGAGGAAGCCCCGGGTGCGGATAAGCCACACTTGGCGATTGACTTCGTATCACCTCCAGGGCTGGGCTCGTCACGCGATAACGTGTATGCTGCATATTCTGCCTCCGGCGGCGACATTTTCATCGAACGATCCATCAACGATGGTGAGCTCTTCATCGACAAGTCCAACCTCTCAGACGGCATCCACGGACCGGGCGGCCGCAGCATAGGTGTGAATCTCGCGGTAGGACCAGACGGGACCGTCTACGCAGCATGGTTAGCCCAAGGGGCACAAGAGTCAGGTATTGCGTTCTCGAAGTCCACTGATGGGGGCGAAACATGGGAGGCAGCCGAGATTATCGTTGAAGAGATCGACGCAATCCTGTCATGGCTTCCGGTGAAGGAAATCCGCGCGAATAGTTACCCCGTGCTGGCTATCGACACGACTGACAGCGACACTGGGATTATCTACCTCGTGTGGGCGGCCCACAGCGAGAACAACGGGACGGACATATTCATGATCAAGTCCCACGACGGAGGGGCCACATGGGATGATGTCCAGAATCCGGCAAGAGTCAATGACGACACGACCGCCTACGACCAATGGAGTCCTTGGGTCACGGTCGACCCAGGAAGAGGCGTGAATGTAGTGTTCTACGACTGCCGTGATAGCGAAGACAACCTCCGGACTCAGGTGTGGATGGCCCGATCGGACGACTTCTGCGAGGATTTCACAAACGTGCGGGTGAGCGATGTCGAATTCACGCCATGCGCAGTGAACGGCAGCTACATGGGCGACTACATCGGCATCGCTTCATCCATAAAATACGTGCATCCATGCTGGAATGACAATAGGTACTTCCCGGCGGGCGGAGACGATCGCTTTCACAATGTGTTTGTCGCGAAGGTACCGCTGGCTGTAACAGGCAGCGTGACGGCTGATACAACTTGGAAGGGGGCACTTGTTCTCTGGGGGTCAGTGTCAGTTCCGCCCGGAGTGACCTTGATCGTTGCTTCCGGCACGATCATCGAGTGTGATACGGCGTCTTTAACTGTGTTCGGATCGCTGGTGCTCGAGGGCAGCGGTGATCTACGACCAAAGTTCGTGGGGCGGGCATCCGACGCGGGTAGCTGGGGCGGCATCGTCGTCGAATCCGGCGGGAGCATCGACTGGGGTGGCGGAGCAGTCATTTCGGATGCGCAAATTGCTGTGAGATACGAGGAAGGGGCGGAGAACGACGTCATAGCGGGCGTCCGTGTTGAAAACTGTCGGCACGGATTCTCCCTCGGCGAGAGCGTACAACTGCTCAACGATACACTCGTTGACGTAGATTCAATCGGCATCTACTTCTACAATGCCGATGCTGAGATCGAAAGTTGCCGTGTCGAGGCAGGCGTTTGGGGTATCTATGCCATTGGAACGACAGGGACGTTCTCGGACAACCTAATTGAGGGTTCTGCCCAGTACGGCATCTATGCCACGCCGGGCGAAAGTGGCACCGATACCCTGAATCTGCTGCGGACGGATATCAACGGTTACTTCTCGAAGGCGCACTTGCGTGCGGGCACTCCCACTGAGGTAGACTCGTGCGAGTTTGTGGCCGATTCCAACGCCAACGGAAACTACTCCCCGTACGGGATCAAGGTCACGCAGATGATCCCGCTGAAGATGCGACATTCCAAGATCGTTGACTACGATTCGGTGGGATACTTCTCAGACGGCAGCTGGTCTGACCTGGGAGATCTCCCGGACAGCGGATTCAACTCAATCTATAACAATGCCTGCAGCACTACATGCTTGGCGACGAGCGTATGGGAGTCAGGGGAAGGTCCCTTGGGTCCGGGCGGTGGCGAACCGATCGCGCTCCTTCAGGCCGAGGGCAACTGGTGGGGAACAACCTCCCCATCGTATTCACTGTTTGAGGGTTCCATCGACTATACACCTTGGCTTACGTACGACCCAGTGGGCAAACGCGCGCCAATTGCTTTTGAAGAAGTTGCCGCGGTTCAGCCGTCTGCATTTAGTGTGGGCCAGAACTATCCCAATCCCTTCAATCCCGCGACCACGATCTCGTTTTCGCTGCCGGTGTCGGGACGAACCCGCGTCGAGGTGTTCAACATTCTGGGTCAACGGGTCCGAGAGTTGATCGACGCGGAGATGGAAGCGGGGCCGCATCAGGTTGTCTGGGATGGAGCCGATGATCGCGGTCGTGCGCTCTCGTCCGGCGTGTACCTGTACCGCATCTCTGCCGGCGATCATGTTGAATCGAAGAAGATGGTGCTGCTCAAGTAGCGCATCGCATCACCGAGAACTGTGAAAGGACAGGGAGCCACCACGGCTCCCTGTTCTGTTGTGGGCGAGTGCGGTTCTTTCGTCCCCCCAAGGAGTGTGACGCCAGATCGGAATCGGCAAATCAGTTGCTCCTTCCCCGGCCAGTAAGCGGGCCCTTCGACCATTGACAGCGCACGGTTTCCCATCGACTTTGCTTTGCATGAAGCGACGATTGAAACGCAATTCGCTGTACGAGCAACTCTCCGAATTGACCACCGAGTCGCAGGACAAACGTTATCGACGGCTGGACCGCGAACCGCTGCGCACGGTGCTCAAGCGCATCAACGATGCCGATCGTACGGTCGCCACTGCCATCGCTCGCTGTCTGCCGCAGATCGAAAAGGCGACACAAATGGTCATCGATGCTTGGTCTGGGGGCGGACGCCTGTTCTACGCGGGCGCGGGCACATCCGGACGGCTCGGTGTGCTCGATGCCTCCGAACTGCCGCCGACATTCGGACTCCATCATCGCCGCGCTGTCGGGTTGATCGCGGGCGGGCATCGCACATTGATCCGTTCGCGCGAAGGGGTCGAGGACAAAGCGGCCGATGGCGCCGTCGATGTCAGGCGGCATCGCGTCGGCAAACAAGATTGCCTGATCGCCATCGCGGCGTCACGACGCACGCCATACACTCTGGGCGCATTGCGCGAGGCCAAACGTCGCGGCGCACGCACGATCTTCCTCGTCGCCAATCCGATACCGGTCGCCACGCGCTCGGAAAGCGCCGATGTCGTCGTTGCAGTCGTGGTCGGCCCCGAGGTGATCGCGGGATCAACGCGAATGAAAGCAGGTACGGCGCAAAAGCTCGTGCTCAACATGATCACAACAGCGGCCATGATTCAACTGGGCAAAACGTATCAGAATTGGATGGTCGACCTGACAGCGACATCGGAGAAACTGCGCGAACGCTCCAAGCGTATCCTCTGTGTGACTGCCGGTCTGGACTATGACCAGTCGAGCGAGTTCTTGCGTCGGGCGCGCGGTTCAGTCAAGCGCGCGCTGGTCATGGCCAAGCTGAACTGCTCCGCCCGCGATGCGGACACCGTATTGAAGCGAGCGAACGGCTCCGTTTATCGCGCACTCGGAGAACCCTGAGTTCGGATATCCGGTATCAGGTTTGTGTGATGACGCAATCCGGCACACCATGAGTCACGCTTGGTCAACAGGGAGACGGCAATGAAAGAATCCGGATCGAATGCGGACTTTGTCCTGCTTCATTCCTACCCAACGACCATGCACGCGCAGATGGTGGTCGAGGCGCTCAAGCAGGAGGGCATACCGTCGCTGCTGCACTCCAATGAAATGTTCGGCAGCGGTACCGGCCTTGGCACGCTGGAACCGACGCGCGTCGATGTGCATGTTCCCCCGGAGATGCTCGAAGCGGCGCGCGATATCGCCGACATGACCATCGATCACCTGTAGGCGGCTCCGACCCGGCTGCACATAATCCCCATGACCGGCAAACGTGAGTGCCCATCCTGCGCCGCGATGGTTCCCGTCGACTCGACTGTCTGCTTCGTGTGCGGATATGAGTTCGCCGGACGCCATGGCAAGTTGTCGTGGCGCACACTCGTGGCGCTCGTGCTGCTGGCGGTGTTCCTGATACCGCTGATCCGATTCGTCTCGTCGTTGTTGAAGTAGACAGGACCTATGTCCGCATATGGGAAAGGACCCGTCAGCTCCGATCAGGGACGGAACCGTTCGGTTTTCGGCTTGATTTCGTCGTACAGACGGCTAAATTCTGTGGCTCGGCGCTTTGCCTCATTCCCCGGTAGCTCAGTCGGTAGAGCAGGCGGCTGTTAACCGCCTTGTCGCTGGTTCGAGTCCGGCCCGGGGAGCTATTGTTGCCCGCGTCAAACTTTCGACAATTCCGACGTCAGCAAACTGCACTCACCACCGCGGAATCGCCGACGTAACCCGCGAACGTGTCGGCGGTTGGCGCGCGCCCTTCGCCGTGCTCACATCAATGCCCGGCACGTGAAGCCGCTCACGTCACGAGCACGAGCGGCATTCGAGACGAACTCCGCCCATTCATCTTGGAATCCGTGACCTAAGAAAATGCCCGTGGAGCCGTCACTGGCCCCACGGGCTTTGCAATTGTAGCTGTACTGCTACTTGATCATCCGCACGGGTCACAAAAAGTGGTCACTGGATTGGCCGAGCGAAACGCCACATCAACAAACTTAACCACATCAAAGACGTTGGTGACGTCATCGCAAGTAACATCGGTGTTCTCTTTAGGGCACGTTGAACTGGGATCGACCACTGGAGCTCCGCTGCGAAATGCAACGTCCACTGCCTTGACGACATCGAAAACGTCCACGATTCCGTTGCAGCCCACCGGATCGGCGTGGCAGCCACAGGCACATCGTTCCTGCACAGTCAGCGTATGAACAGACTCTTTAGTGAAAGGACCAGGATTGCCACTTGCAATAATCACCAAACTCGTCGATCCGTAGCCTGAGTCCGGAATCCAAGTAACCGAGTAGATCCCGTCGTCGGCAGCAACGTCGACGCCATTGCCGTCATCGAACAAGATCTCGTCGATGACCATCACCCCGGAGTCCGTGTACCCTTGTGCATTCACACTCGCCGCGATCAGAGGTGCGCCGCCCAAAGTCAGAGTCGCTAGGATGGACAACGAGTCACCCTCTATGGGCTGAACTGTGGAGACCGTTGAGGTGAGCTCGACCCCGTCTACGAGTTCGGCCACGTAGAAGTACGGCCAAGCCGTGTCACTAATCCCCGCATCGCTGACTCGAAGAATCCAGATACCCGATTCCGGATTCGGAATGTCGAATACGTGGATGCCCTCTGAGATTGAACACGATCCGACGGTACCCGAGTCAACACACGTTGAATCGTAAACTGTACCGGTGGGAGTGATTAGCTCAATGACGAGATTCCCTCCGAATGCGTCAACGAGTACGGACAGTGTGTCCCCAGTCCAAACAAGCAGAGTTTCAGCGGTAGTTGAACTCGCTCGACACACTCCAATGCCGGCGAAGCTGTACGCAGCCGCCATAGGGTTGGCGGAACCAGATGTGCCGGACACGGTCATGTCACACGGCTCGTCTATTCCCTCGCCTGAGAGTTCGGGGAGGACGTAATCGTCATAAATCGCCCGACGCGTTGGAAGCTCTGTGTGCAGCATGACGCACTTACTCACCAACCCTGGAATACAATAGGGTTCAAAATCGACAGCGACATGAGTGCACCCAACACTAAGAGGGCCCCGGGGAATAGTATACCGTACGCTGGCTTCCGATATGAATCCGTCATTCGGGCATCCGAGCCAATCGCAGTGGTTGTTCCCAGCACTCTGGATCCCGGCAATGGCAACATACCGAATGTCGCTGGCATATCTGTTGATACCCGGGTCGTGGTTGAATTCAAGAATCTTATCGAGGGCAAACTCTCGATTCGCCGGACCATTGCAGATTACCGAACTAAGAGCATCGATTGTAAGGCAGCGAGGTTCGAAGAGACCACACCGTTTCTTCTGCAGCATTAGAACGTCAGCCAACGGCACGCCGCCATTCGGGGTTCCCAGCATGATGAGCCGTTCCACCTCGATGCCCTGTGCATGTGCACTCCAAGGGTCATCTCCCGCGGCATATCGCCGGGAAACCAAGCCCCCCATCGAGTGAGCCAAGACCGCGACGCGTGTTACGGGTATCACAGGTATTCCGGTTGTGCTTTGAAGCTCCGAACGTCTTTGCTCTACATATGACGAGAGCTGTTCGGAGTTTAGATCAAAGAGCTCTTCTCCGGGAACGCCACAGGGGTCGATCTCCGCTGCCCAAAGGTAGTTGAAGTGATCGTTGCGCAACCAGACCTTCATTTGCGTCCATGACTCAGGACTACCGTGTCCCCAACCGTGCACCATGACAATTGGAATGGTCGCATAATTCGCGCTGTCCGGGTTTGTGGTGGCGTAGTCGCTCCATTGCCCCGTAATGGCGTTGTACGCACGCACAGCGACATAGCAGGGCGTGTGTTCAGGGAGTCCATTCAGTCTGTAGATGTATTCGTTCTGCCCGTCCTCGACAATCGGGATGCTACCAAAAATGTACTCCCCGGGATTCAATCCAAAGTACACACGATAGTTTGTGACGCCAGACCTGTCGGCTTGGGTCCACTTGACAACAAGATCGTGACCAGTTCCAGCATCTAACACCGCGATGAGCTCGGGTTCGGCTGGAGGTAGTGTCAGCGAGTTTACAACAACATTGTCGTATGCGAGGGTATCGACGTCAGTGTCTCCGGTCCATCCTGCGACGGCGATCTTACCAGTGTAGAGGACGGCGGGACTCCGATCTCGCCACCCTGTGACAAGGTTGCCGTCAACAGACACTGTGAACGAGTCGCCAACAGCTGTCACTTTCAAGTGATACCAGTTTCCATTCTGCGAAGGGTACTGAGCCGACACAATGTCTGCATTGAAATCGCCGTCCTGCATCTTGTTGATGGTAATCTCGTCGAGTCCGCCCCAGTCCGACCGGAGATTGACCGCGTAAAAATTGTTTTCATCCTGAAATCGAAAGAGTAGCACTTTGTCTACCCCAGCTATTCCTCTGACATCTGCTTCGACGGCATAATTCGTCCATCCCGGATCTCCCGCCGTGCTGATACACCATACTCGGTGCCCCGCGAGCGATGTCGTGTATTCGCCATTCACTACCGACCAAGCGCAATTGGAGCTCGGATGGGACCAGCCATCGTCATCGCCATCGTTGAAATCGTCGCAGAAAAGATCGGTGTCGGGGCGGAAGCTGAGATCGCCGCATCCACCGGAGAACCCCAACTTCGTCACAAAGGCATCCGCACCACTCTGGTCGGTCTGATAGGGACCGGCGGTCGGGAAGTCGGTGGACACAGTCCGGCCCGTGACATAGGCGCTCCCGTTTGCGTCCACGGCGATGCCATCGCCGTAGTCGTAATCACCGCCCCCGAGATAGGTGCTGTACACGAGGGCGTTTCCGGCGGCGCTCAGTTTCGTCACAAAGGCATCATCACCACCCTGGTCCGTCTGATAGGGACCGGCGGTCGGGAAGTCGGCTGACGCAGTCAGGCCCGTGACATAGGCGCTCCCATTTGTGTCCACGGCGATGCCAGAGCCCACGTCTAAACTACTACCCCCCAGATAGGTGCTGTACACCAACGCGTTCCCGGCGGCGCTCAGTTTCGTCACAAAGGCATCCAAACTACCCTGGTCCGTCTGATAGGGACCGGCGGTCGGGAAGTCGGTGGACCAAGTCCCGCCCGTGACATAGGCGCTCCCGTTTAAGTCCACGGCTATGCCAAGGCCGTAGTCGTTGTCACCGCCTCCCAGATAGGTGCTGTACACCAACGCGCTCCCGGCGGCGCTCAGTTTCGTCACAAATGCATCATCACCGCCCTGGTCCGTCTGATAGGGACCGGCGGTCGGAAAGTTTCCGGACCGAGTCTGGCCGGTGACATAGGCGCTCCCGTCTGCGTCCACGGCGATGCCAAGGCCGTAGTCGTGGTCACCACCCCCCAGATAGGTGCTGTACACCAGGGCGTTTCCGGTGGCGCTCAGTTTCGTCACAAAGGCATCCCTACCGCCCTGGAAGGTCTGATAGGGACCGGCGGTCGGGAAGTTGGTGGAGTAAGTGTAGCCCGTGACATAGGCGCTCTCGTTTGCGTCCACGGCGATGCCAAAGCCGTAGTCGTTATTGCCGCCGCCCAGATAGGTGCTGTACACCAGGGCGTTTCCGGTGGCGCTCAGTTTCGTCACATAGGCATCATCATAACCGCCCTTGTCCGTCTGATAGGGACCGGCGGTCGGAAAGTCGGTGGACTCAGTCCAGCCCGTGACATAGGCGCTCCCGTTTGCGTCCACGGCGATGCCATAGCCGTAGTCTTCACTACCGCCCCCCAGATAGGTGCTGTATTCCAACCCGTCCCCACCACTGTTCAGCTTTGTTACGAAGGCATCAGAAGTGCCGCCCGCATGCGCGGACTGGAAGGCATTGAGTGTCGGGAAGTTGGTGGACCACGTAACGCCCGTGACATAGGCGCTCCCGTTTACGTCCACGGCGATGCCATAGCCGAAGTCGTAACTACCACCCCCCAGATAGGTGCTGTACACGATGGTGACCGACGACGCGCCGGTCTGAGCCGGGGCCGCGCGGACGGTTGACCCCGCGCCTGCTGTGGACACCTCTTCGTGCGCTGTGGGAGATGATTGCAGAAGAAGCCCCCACGGCGCTTCAATGAACAATTCGCCGGAGTCGGTCTCAGTCACTGTTGCGTTCCCGTCGTAATGGAACCTAACCTGCGACAGGTCCGCCCCCGCTCGGGCGGTCCATGCGGTTGTCAAAAGGCCGCCGGCGCCCTGTAGCCGCAGATCAACCCCCGGATATGCATCACGGTACACAACGGCCGTGCAGTTCGGAACATCCGTGCGCCACTGTGTCGGGTCGTCGCCAAGGAAGTAATTGCATTTGTAATCGAGGAGCCCATCGGCTTCGATTGCGATGCCGGGGTTGGGGTTGACGAACCTGGCGTGGACGACCGCTTGTTCGATGCTTTCGGGTTCTGTCTCCGAAAGTTTTCTCCCTTCGCGCTTTCCAGGGGGGACTGGGAAACCATCGCGTCTGGACAAATTAGCATCTTCCCGGGAGACGCGGCGGATGAATTGGTATGTGATCCCGTCGCGCGTGAGCCAGATGGTCGCGCCCCCGGCGCTGGTGCGGAACAGAACTCGCTCATCCCATTGGCCCTCGTTCTTAGTGAACGAAAGCGGCATGGCGCTCATCTGCCGGACGACAGCGTCAGAAGACGGGGGAACAAAGGCAGCAGAAAGAGTCGCCTCTCCCACGCTGCCGGGCAGAGTGACGATCGTGCCCAAGACCGCGGCAAACGTCACAGAACTGACTCGGATGTGCATTGTCCACCTCGGGTGTGAGGGAAGACCGGATGACCAGAAAGGTCTGGTCGGCCGTAACAACTGCACTCAATTCCTAAGGAGGATAGACCCGTTTGATTCCGAAGTCAACCGGCCCGTTTCTCGGTGCCGTAGCAAAGAGAGGTGCGCAAGTCGATGGAAAGCGTCGTGTCCGCTCCACAGGCGACTATGCTGACCAGCGAGTTGACCGTTCCCGCTCGTTCCGTGCAGCCCATCACCCCCCACACCGCCTCGAACTCCTCGAGGGCCGCGGTCACGCCGTCGAGGTCGATGGACTGATCGCGGAGTGTTGACGCTTGAGTGCCAATCTCCTGCAACCTCCGGTCAACATCAGCGGCCTGACGTTCCATCTCTGACAATCGCTCACTCAGCGCCGGTGACGGATTCGGGGTGCCCGCAATCGCCCCGACCAGCCGCCTGATCTCGTCGTCCTTCTGCTGCCGCTGCCTGACCAGCCGCTTTCGTTCGGATTCAAGGCGAGTCAGTTGCTCCTGTCGTTGCCGGATCGATTCCTTGAACACCTGACGGATCAGATCGGGATCACGGGCCAGCCTGCGTATCTGCTCGACCACAAAGTCCTCGATCTCCTGCGCCGGCAGTGAGCGTGTGGTGCACGCCCCCGGTCCCTGCTTCTGGTAGGTCGTGCAGGTGTAGTAGCGATACAGCCGATTGCCCTTCTTGGTATAGGTGTGCGCCATGGCAGCCCCACACTGACCACACCGCAGGATGCCCTTTAGCAACGCCCCATGCTTGTTGCGGACGGCTGACCCCGAGCCGTTGCCGTTTCCCCGGATCAACTCCTGCACCTGCTGGAAGATGGCGGGATCAACGATCCCCTCGTGCTCTGCGTCGATGACTTCACCGTGGTGCCGGGTCTTGCCGATGTAGGTGACATTGATCAGGATGCGTTGCAGCTTGGACTTGTCCCACACGGCCCCGGGATGATGCGATCCCGTCTTGGTCTGATAGCTCTTGGTGGTCCATCCCCGACGATTGAGCTCGCAGACCACGTGCAGCATCGACTGCTTCTCCAGATACAGATCGAATACCTCCCGGACCTGCTCGGCTTCATCGGGATTGACCACCAGTCGCTTGCGTTCATGGTCGATGTCGTATCCCAGCACCGGAGGACCGCCGCACCACTTACCCTTCCGTCTGGCCGCGCACATCTTGTCGGAGGTCCGCTCGGCGATGATCTCCCGCTCAAACTGGGCAAACGACATCAGCACATTGAGCATCAGCCGTCCCGCCGAGGTGGTGGTGTTGATCTGTTGGGTGACCGCCACGAACGCCACCTGACGCTGCTCGAACACTTCCATCAAGCGGACGAAGTCCAAGAGCGAACGGGACAGCCGGTCGATCTTGTAGACCACCACGCAGTCGATCTGACCGGCGTCGATGCCGGTCAGCAGCCGTTGGAGGGCGGGACGTTCGATGTTGCCGCCGGAAAACCCGCCGTCGTCAAACCTGTCCTCGATCAGTTCCCACCCTTCGGACCGCTGCGACCTGATGTACGACTCACACGCCTCCCGCTGGTTGTCGAGCGACGAGAAGTCGGAGTCCAATCCCTCGGTCGTGGACTTGCGGGTGTAGATCGCGCAGCGGACCGCGGCGGGGGCTTGTCCGCCGTCTGTTAGGCGGGCCGGAGCCGAGACTTGCACTCGGGTACTCCGGCGTGTTGACGTTCTCGCTGTGGCGGCGAGGGTCACTTGCTCTCCTGCTTGTCCCGAGCAGAGTCGAGGGAGGCCTTGGCGCCGAGCTTGAACCACGTGAACCCGTTGACGATCTGTCCCGAGATGTGCTTGGCCAGCGATGACAGCGAGCGGTACTCTTTCCCCTCGTACTCGAAGCCCTTCTCCAGCACGCGGACCAAGAGCTTCTTGCCTTTGTATTCCCGCTCGATGGTGGTGCCGACCTTGGGCAGACGCGGGTCACGAGCGCCGATGGGCAGCGGTTCCCGCTTCTTGGACCCAGGCTTCTCGGTGTCGGGCAGTTTCGCTTCGCCCTTCTCCCTTGTCCCGAGCTTGGTCGAGGGGTTGCTGGCCTTCTTCGACCGACTCTTCTTGCCCTCACCCTTGGCTTCTTTCTTGGGATGATACTTGGCGATCAGCGTCGGCAACGGCACCGGCTGCCGCGCCGATTCCGGCTCCTCGTCGTTCTGCAGCTTGCGGGCGATCTGGCTGAACAGCGCCTTCCGATCCCGCGATTTGGTCTCCTTGCCGAAGACCTCGAGATACTTGGCTCGCAGGTCCTCCAGCCCCAGCTTGCGCAGGGCGGCGATCTGGTTGGAAGCGGGTGTATTCATGGATAATCCCTTTCTGGCCAAGGGGTTGAGTGGCCCTGACCAGCACACGTCATCAACTTCCCGGCCCGGATAGCAAGTCCTTCAGAGGGGAATCCTGAAGAATCTTCGAGGGCGGAATGGGGCGCCGACTGGCCGGATTCAGCGGCCTTGGCACTACGCTGCAATTGTAGACGGAGGTAGGCACGGGCGAGGAGAATGTCCCCGGGCCAGGGCGGGGCCGCAGTCGTCATGTGCAAGAACCCCGACCGATAGGATTTGTATCAGGTGATCTGTTGTCTTGACGGGAACACGTCCTGCGGTGAACAATCTCGTTTGAGCGTTTCCACGGCGGTTGAAGAATGAGACAATCGTGACAACAAAGCGTAGGGCACCGGGATCGACGCTGTCGAATCGGAAGCAGAGTAATGCAGAGAAGGAGTTTCTGCGGGTCGTGCGACGTCACTTGGTGTATCGAGACGACCAACACACGCGCGATTACATTAATGCCCGGAGCGTCCTCTCGTTCATCCCGGGAATGCCGCACCAGAACCCGATGGCGATAGTGGTCGAGCAATTGCGGCACTTCGCCAATCGGAACACGCCTGTCATCATCGAAGGCCCTGCCGGTTTGGGGCGATACGCGGTTGCGGAGGTGTTGAGAGATCTGGACCCTTCTCCCGATTCGGATTGGATCACCATTCCATGCGCGGGGGCGGATGCGACTCGCGTGGATTGCTTTCCTGAGGGTCGAAGTTTGATACTTCGGGAGATCGCGAAAGCGGCACCGGCATTTCAACTGGTTCTTCTGGGGCTCATGGATCGAGCGAACGTGGCTGCGCCTCGCCGCGTGGTTTGTACCACAACTTGCGATCTGTCGCGCGCGGCCAGTGACGGGACGTTCGACAGCGTCCTGTACCAACGGCTCTCGCTGGGCGCCAGAATCATCGTCCCGCCGCTGTCTTCTCGGACCTGGGATATTCCACCGCTCGTCGTGAGTGCTATCCGGGAGGCGGATCCTGATCGTTCCGTCCGGGCCATCTCTTATGCCGCGCTTCATCTGCTCATCAACTTTGACTGGGCGGGACAAGTCGAAAAGCTGCTCCGTGTAGTTGCTGAAGGTGTTCGACGAACTCAGGAGATTGGCGCGAACACACTCACCCTCAGCACGATCGCCAACCAGTTCAAACGCGTTACTCCTCCGAAGCAACGCCCAAGGGATGGCGAGGAAATTGACGACAAGGCACTTGGCTACCTTCGACGGCTCGGCAGCGAGGAGGTGGCAGCGTTTTATAGGGATCAATATGGCCAGAGCAATTACTCCGAGTCCGCCAGTGACCGTGAATTCGAGAATGGGGGGTGGAGCAGCTTCGATCGCGACTTGTGGACTGGATGTTACGCAGTGACTCGTCGATCGACGGCTGCTTGGGACCTCTACCTTCACATGCAAACCAAACATCGTACATCGGGCAGTGAACCGTCCGGGACCGAGCCGGTCGAGCGTGAGCAGAATGTGGATGGAAAGCCGGGCGATTCGGAATTCGATCGGAGCCTGATTCGGATTGTATGGGAAGAACACGAGCGGCTGAGTCGGCTCGTCAAGCCGATCGCATTGGACGATTCGTATGGAACTGGTCCTCAACCATCCAGACGAGCCGTGGGAAACGTCACAACAATTGAGTTGGGAATCTCGCCGCTGTTTGCGTCGCCGGTGTGGCTGACGGATCCAAACTGGGTTCTTCGCGATTCGTGGAACGTGCCTCTGCAGTGGGCGGACACGCGGATCATTTTCGACCTCCGGCGCATGGAGCGGGACCTTCGGGGGTTTGTGAAGGTGCCCGCGTCCCCGGACGCCGGACCAGTCCCTGAGAAGACGTCTTACGGGGCGGTTCAACAAAAACGCGCGTCCGAGAGAGTCTCCATCAAGGAAAACGAATTCGTATTTGAGGGTGCTGCGTGGAGGCTGTCGTTTGCCGGGAAGAGCGTTCAAACCACTGATAGGGTCGGTTTGTTCTACATTTCCATCCTTCTGAAGAATCCGGGGCAGTGGATCGACGCCGTGAAACTCCGATCCCTCCGACGCAATAGCGCCAGCGTAATCGCTGCGCACCCGGTCGATGACATGGGGGCGACTAAATTGTTTGGGTCGAGCCGCAGGCCCGAACCCGATCTCCTGCTCGACGAGAAGGCGAAAAGAGAGATTCTCATGCGGAAGCAGAAGCTGGACGAAGATTACAAATCCGCGGTGAATAGCGACGACTTGGAAAGGGCCGCGAAGATAGATGAAGAGAGACAGCGAATCGATGACACCTTGATGAAGGCGACTCGCTTGAGGGGGAAGCCACGGGAGTTCTCCAGCGATGACTCCCGTGCCCGAGACTCTGTCGGACACGCCATTCGCTACGCGATCAATCAGATTCGTGCCCTGCACCCTTCCTTGGCAGACCACCTGACATCCTCGATCGACTTCGGTTTCCAACTCCGATACTCCCCCGAGAAACCGACATTTTGGATCACCTGACCCAGCCCCGATAAACAAGGCACGACAACCGTTGTCGTCTCGAAGAGAAGGCCTCTCGTCTTCACGACACGGATTCTCGTGCCTTGATTCTTTGGAGGGACCTGACACTTCAGGGCCATTCCCTGTAGTGAGTAGCAGGGAAAGGACGAGTTGCATGGACACCACAGACAGGGTTTCAACCTACCGCTACCAGATCCGCCGTCACGTGGACCTCGACGACGTCGCGGACTCGCTGACGCTCTCGATCCTCGGCGCCGAAAACCTCCACGGCCGTGCCCGGGTCCGCTTGGACGGTTGGTGGCGATTGGATCGGCAGCGGCGGACCTGCGTTATCGACGCGTCGACCGAAGTCGGGCGCGACATCGCCAAACTATTCGCCGGATTCATGTCGAAGGAATTTGGCGAGAAGTCGTTTCAGGTCAGGCGTAGTCCGTTGGCTCAATCAGCAGGAGCCCCGGGTTGACGACGGTGTCACGCACGACGATTGACTGGGCGCTCTTCTACTACCAGCGCGGCTGGTCGGTCATCCCCGTCACATCCGGGAACAAGAAGCAGCCAGCAGTCCCATGGACGAAGTATCAATCGCTACGTGCGGACGAGTCTCAGTTGCGACGTTGGTTTGACCCTGCCTATGGAGGACAGTTTACCAGAATCGGAATCGTGCTGGGACCAGTGTCCGGACGACTGGCTGTTCGGGATTTTGATATCGGCGAACGATACGACGAGTGGGCAGAGAGATACCCGGAGTACGCGCGGGTGTTGCCCACGGTCCGGACCAAGCGCGGTGCCCACGTCTATCTGATTGTTCCGGCCGATTCCTCTCTGACTAGGACACTCAAGTTTGTCGACGGCGAACTGCGATACAAGGGAGGCATCGTCGTTGTCCCTCCCAGTCTGCACTCGCATGGAGTTTTCTACGAATGGATCATTCCCTTGCCCGCTGGTGCGATTCGCGAGATCGATCCGAGCGAGATTGGTATGATCGGCGCACCTACGGTGCCCCCGGAGCCATCCGTCCCAGAAGCACCATGCGTGCGCATTCGTGAAGGCGCGCGTAACTCAACTCTGATCAGCCTGGCCGGGACGATGCGCCGTCGCGGGATGTCGGAGAAAGCCATCCGGTCTGCTTTGCTTGAGGAGAATCGTGAACGCTGTACGCCCCCACTTCCCGATGCGGAGGTCGAAGTGATCGCCAAGAGTGCAGGTCGCTACGAGCCGTCATCTCCGTGCAGGGGCGATCGTCATCGCGTCGATGAGCGGCGTGAACCAATGATCGTGAATCTTGGAGATGTTCAACCTGAGGCGGTTTCCTGGTTGTGGCCAGCGTACATCCCGAACGGGAAACTCACCATTCTCGAGGGCGATCCGGGCGTTGGAAAGACGACAGTCGCCTTACAGATCGCAGCCATGGTGACGCGGGGCCATCCACTTCCCGACGTCGGTAGCGGCGTCCGGGTTTGCCGAAAACCCGCCGCCGTCGTCTACCTGAGCGCAGAAGATGGTTTGGCGGATACGCTTCGCCCGCGGCTGGATGCGGCCGATGCGGACGTGACACGAGTGCACGCGATCACAGGCGTCCGCGTTCAAGCATCGGACGGAACTGAATTTACGTGTGCCCTCTCTCTTCAGGAGATTGCAGTACTCGACACAGTTCTTGCATTGCTTCAGCCTTCTCTTGTGGTAGTCGATCCGCTGCAGGCCTATTTGGGATCAAAGGTCGACATGCATCGTGCCAATGAAACACGACCCGTGCTGGCCGCGCTGGCGGCCTTAGCGGAGAAACACCACTGTGCCATTCTCTGCATTCGACATCTTGGCAAAAGCTCACAGGAGCGGGCTGTCTATCGAGGATTGGGGAGTATCGACTTCGCTGCGGCAGCCCGTTCGATCATCTTAGCTGCTCACAATCCGATAAACCCTGTCAATTGTGTGCTCGCGCAAGTGAAATGCAGTCTATCACCGCGGGGCAAATCGTTGGGATATCAACTGCGCGACGGGCGCTTCTATTGGACCGGCGTAGAGGACATCAGCGCGGAGGATCTCCTGCGGGCTCCACTTGGGACTGAGGAATCCAGTGCCCTCGATGAGGCCTCGAGCTTTCTGAAGGAGATGCTCAATGATGGAGCCCGGCCGTCCAATCTGCTGAAGCGAGAGGCCAGACGACTCAAGATCAGTGATGCGAGCCTACGTCGCGCGAAGAGTCGCCTTGGAGTGGTCGCGACTTGCCAGAGGAATGCCGCCGGACGCAATGAATGGCTATGGTCGCAATCTAGGCGTGGTGATCTGCCTGCTCGTACTGCCGGGGATGAGCACCTTGCTTCGGCTTCGCAAGATACTCAGACACAATCCCTTGGTCCGTTCAATCAAGGTGCTCACGTGAGCAACATGCACGACGTGAGCTGAGTCAGATGCTCAATTGCGCATATTGGATGAGAAGGCATAAATCATGGTACCATATTACGATACGCACGTTAAGCAAGATGTCCACAGATGACTGCGGCAAGTGGAATCGGAGTAATTCACTCGGGGAACGACGGACAAGGGGGTTGAGGAATGTTGAATGTTGAGAGTGTCCCGATCGGGATGATCAAACCGAACGTGAGAAACCCTCGCAGGAATACCGACGCAATCGAGCCGGTCGCTCGCTCCATTGCGACCTACGGGTTCCTCGATCCGGTAATCACCGACGAAGATCTCAATCTCGCCGCTGGCCATACGCGTCTCGAGGCGGCCAAGCGCCTTGGCATGACCGAGGTGCCTGTCATTCGCGTGCCCGGGTTAACCGGATCGCGCTTCTCGGGATTTTCCTTGGCGCACAACAAAACCGCGGAGATTGCAGAGTGGGACCAAGACCTGCTGTCAAAGATTGTGGCTGAACTCAATCTCGATGCCGAATTCGATTTGTCCTCGCTGGGATTTGACGATTCCGAACTCACCAAGATTCTCGACTCGAACTTCGCGGCCGACGAGCAGGACGAAGATGATGCTCCGCCTCTGCCGGATCATCCCGTGTCGCAACCCGGCGACCTGTACATGTTGGGCGAGCACCGCCTGCTGTGCGGCGACGCGACTGACCCGGATGACATCAGCCGACTTCTCGACGGGTCGCAGATCGACTCGCTCGTCACCGATCCGCCATGGGGCGTATCGTACCAGTCGCGGGGGCAGAAACGCGAACTGTGGGGAACAATAAAGAACGATGACCTCTCGGCGGATGGTCTCGAACGATTCCTCAGCAGGGTTTTCAACAATGTCGCAGGGGTCTGTCGATCCGGAGCGACGGCATACGTATGCCATGGCATCAGCATGGCCGGCATCCGCATCGCCTTTGAGCGCGCGTTCATCGGCGCGGGATTCCACTTGTCCTCGACCATCGTCTGGGTGAAGCAGGTCGCCAGTATGGGACACCAAGACTTCCGAGAAAAGCACGAATGTCTCCTCTATGGGTGGATTGGGGACGGGCATCGTCGTGTCCGCGATCGTCGAGAAACGACTGTGTGGGAGATTGACCGTGAAGGCAACTATAGGCATCCGACACAGAAGCCGGTGGCATTGTTCTCCCGTGCGTTGCGCAACTCGACGGTCCGCGGTGAGAACGTACTGGACTGCTTCGCGGGATCGGGCACCACCATGATCGCCTGCGAACAACTCGGACGACGGTGCTTCGCCATGGAACTGGAACCCAAGTACTGCGACGTGGTGGTCAGTCGCTGGGAAAAGTACACGGGGAAGCGTGCGCAGCGAGTCATCGCCGCAGCGGAGAGTGCGCCGGCCCCAATCGGAGTGGCCACCGATGCCTGAGCCCGATATCCGTCCGCCTGGTGAGCAGGAACACCAGCGCCGGGCTTTTGAAATCTACGCCTCCGCAGCCGGGCGGACCTATCAGGAGGTCGCTCGGGAGATGGGCGTCTCGGTGCGCACGATCAAGTCTTGGGCGAAGGCCCACTCCTGGAAGCGGCGGATCCAGGAACGCGACGCCGGCATCGCTCGCCGGGTGGCCGACCAGGCTCTGCAATCCGGCGTTGACGAACGGCTGCGCCACCAGAAGATCGTGCACATGGCGGTGGTGCGGCTGGCCAAAGCGATCGCCGACGGCAAGGTCCGCATGCAGATGGGGGACTTAGACCGGCTGATTCGTCTGCAAGACTACATCGACGGGCGCGTCGAATCCGACCCGGCCGGGATGTCGGCGCAGGAGTTGGGCGTCTTCCTTGCCGGAATCTTCGACACATGGACGACGTCGGAGTTGGACGCGATGTGGGCGAGCGTGGAGGCGCATCTGGCGAAACTGAATGCGGAGAGCAAGAGTCATTTGCCGGTATCGCTCCGGGACCCCTGACCCTTCACCTCGACTTCCCCTTTTGCACCCGGACTGCACCTTCAACTGCACCCAGGTGAAGTGCCGTCGGAGGAGGGGTCAACCCCGTAACTCTCGATCCGTCAAACGGTTATGGCCAGGCGCGGGCCGCGGTACGGTCGAAACTGCACTTTCAGTGACCGTCTCACAAAAGGTGCAAAAAGGTGAAGTGGAGTGCCAAACTGGCCCAAACGGGGCAGAAAGGGCAAGAATGCACGTAACGCGTTGTGAGACATTCACATCACACGCATTATGTGATTGCAGAGGATTCTCCCTTTGTTTCACTCAGCCGTCATGCGCTACTTGACTGGACTCACATGGTCGTGCAAACCATTCTACGCTACCCAGGGAGGACAGATGCGTTGCAACATCTTCAGAAATGGAACAATCGCGATCACAGTAATGATAGCCAGCGCCCCTGTCTCCGCGGAAGTTCCACAATTGATCAACTACCAGGGCATCCTAAAGGACAGCACTCACGACCCCAGTCCCGGTATTCACTCGATGACATTCCGGCTCTATAGTGACTCAGTCGGCGGACTCACGTTCTGGCAAGAGACTCAAGCAGTCGCTGTTGATTCACTCGGACTATTCAATGTTGTATTAGGAGCGGTAGTTCCTGTAGCCGATTCTGCCTTCAATGTACCCGTCTACTTGGGAACCACTGTCGCGTCTGATCCTGAGTTGGTTCCGAGAACGCGCCTCACATCGGTCGCGTATGCCTATCGCGTGAATTCGATCAACGGGGCCGCTGGCGGCAGTATCACAGGCTCGATCACTGTTTTGGGAACCGTTCACGTGACGAGTGGCGGGTTCATCTTCCCCGATGGGACGACCCAGACAACCGCTGCGTCCCCTTTTGGCACGATCATAGACTATGGGACGAGTACTGGCAGCGGGACCGTCAGAACGATGGCGGAGGTGAAGATCTGCTACGGAACTGCGCACATCAGTTCTGGAAACCAGGTGACGATCACTGGGCTCCCATACACTTCTGCGAGTTCATATACAGTAGTCGTCTCAAGGCAGATCGCTGGCTACAACTCGCAGGCACTCACATCAAACAGATTGTCTGGCTCGTCATTTGAGATAAATGATTTCACCGTCGAACGCGACGCGAGCTGGCTGGCGATAGGGTATTGATTAGCGGACATGTTCAGGCGCACGTGAGCGCGAGCTTCAGCACCTTATCGCTCACTCGAGCATAGACCTCCGTCGTCGTAATCTGCCAGTGCCCCAGCGCTCGTTCGGGAGAAACGCTTCGACTATCTACCTCGTGAGAAGTCTGACGCTCGGGAGCAGCACATCGGCCGGCACTACACGCGCGATTCCAATGTTCTCAGGGACGATCAGGCTAGTCGATGAGTCCTGTGTTACGAAATCACGATTCAGTTCTGTCTTGGCGTAAACGAGGCCCACGAATACGCCCGGAACGGCCCTGCAGATCTCCTGCGACTTGTCCAGGAACACAGGACTCCCACTGAATCCCCCCACTGCCATGGCATCCAGTATGACAGTCCTCGAGGAATTGTCGACTCCTGCAATACTCCCACGTCTGGTCAGCGGAGTCTTGTCCCCGACGCTGAGGTTTGCGGGATAACCTGAGAAAAGAACAGGGAGTCCCGGCAAGAGGTCGCTTGATCGGACGAACGACTCTTCCTTGATCCCATAAACCGCGGAGCCAGCAGGAAGACTTCTGAGGAGTGATATGATGTCGAGAACCATCCAGGCGCAATCCTGGAGCGTATCGGAGATATTGTAGTATCTCCTACCGTCCTTTGTGACGTCGAACACAGCAGAGCGGGCTACGCGGGCGCCGCTGCTATCGTACACTCCGAGAGTCACTTTAACGGAGTCCTTGCTTTCGAGCACGTGTCTCGCGGTAAACAGGAGGACTGACCCTGGTCTCGCAGTCTGAATTAGGAATCCAGTGCCGAACTCAAGATGCCCCCCATATGACTCGAGATGGCAGACAGATGATTGCCATGAGACTGCCAGCTCTCGCATCGTTGCCGAGTTTGCTGAGTCACAGACACCTAAGACTACGAGCAAAGTCAGCACTAGGAACAGGCGCTTCGGGCGTGGAACGACTTTCACAGAATCCCCCTTGGATAGAATCCTCCCTTGCTGAAGAAACTCTTGCAGAAGTGAGATTGAAAGGAGGTTTAGGGTCGGCCTATCGCCCGGCGAATTCGATCGTCGTCAACCCTCGCATAGATCTCTGTAGTAGTGATCTGCCGATGCCCCAGCGCCCGCTGCACCAAGTACAGGTCCCCGGTCTTGTCGTAGAGCCGGGTGGCGAAGGTGTGACGGAGTGAGTGGATGGAGACGTGACGGGCTAGGCTCGCGATCTGGCAGG
>Ga0299906_10000271_pt1 | contig 50724 bp, 36 predicted proteins | sample RVTome_14_FD_200259 | JGI IMG/M metagenome (GOLD analysis project Ga0299906, IMG submission 200259) | Soil microbial communities from uranium-contaminated site in the Upper Colorado River Basin, Wyoming, United States - RVT145D125 (version 2) ... | reverse complement strand
AACGCGACACCCATCCGCTCAATCCGTTCGGCGTCCATGCCACAAGTCCTCCAAAACCAACGACTTGGAAGACTTATCGACGACTCCAGTGCCATCCCTTGAGCTTATCCGGCGCTGTAGTGTTACCATGACGAACGCATCGATTGATGGCGCATCGGAGGGATAGCCATTGTTATGAACGTCACGAATGAAAGATGGTTCACGAAAGGAAACCGGATGATGTACACGCGGTGGCTACATGGCCTGCGGACTATGTTCGTGTTGGTGATAATGCTCATTTCGGCCGGAGGGTGTTCGGCTGTTTCGGGCAAAGTGGGGCCTGGGATCGCCGGTTGCACCGACGTCCGCATATACCGTGTGTTCGGCCCGGAGTCGCCCGCGCGCTACAAACATCCCGCGTCGATTACCGAGTTGGATAACGGTGATCTGTATCTGGCGTACTTCGGGGGATCAGGCGAATACGGGGATGATACGGCCGTCTACGGCGCCAGGCTCGCCAAGGGTACGACGCAATGGACTCGGCCGGTCGTGATCGCCGATACGCCCTGGCGAGGGGAGGGCAACCCGGTTGTCTGGCAGGCTCCCGACGGCTTCGTGTGGCTGTTCTATGTGAACCGTTACGACGAGACCTGGTCGAGTTCGCGCATCAAGGTCAAGGTCTCGAGCGATCAGGCGAAAACCTGGTCGGACTCGTTCATGCTCACGATGGAAGCGGGCACCATGGTCCGCGGGCAGCCGATCGTGCTGAACAACGGCGATTACCTGCTCGGGATCTATCACGAAACGGGGGAAGATCGTTCGCGAACCGCGGCGGATACGAAATCGCTTTTCCTGCGGCACGATGTCAAAAAGAAAACGTGGTCCGAGACGAACCGTATCACGTTTCGCACGGGCAATCTCCAGCCGTCGGTGGTCCAGGTGACGGATGAGTACCTGATCGCCTACTGCCGGCCCGGAGGTGGATTCGTCAACCGCACCAACAGCTACCTGGTGCGGTCGGAGTCCCACGATGGCGGGCGGACGTGGACCGAAGGTACGGACAGCCGGTTCCAGAACCCCAACTCCGCGGCCGATTTCATCAAGCTGCACAACGGGCACTTTCTCATGGTGTACAACGACAGCATGAGCGAGCGAGCGCCGTTGACGGTGGCCATTTCGACCGACCAGGACAAGACCTGGCCTTACCGGCGCAACATCATGGAGGGCGAGGAGCCTTTCGCCTATCCCTACGCCATCCAGACGAAAGACGGGAAGATTCACGTCATCTTCACGTCAGACGAGCGAACGGTAATCAATCACGCGGTGTTCGAAGAAACCGCCATCACCGGCGACCTGCACTGAGACGCTACGGTACCCGTCGGAAAGGATCGTTGACCACGCTCGGGGCGCCACTTCGGCGAAGGATTTTTAGCCCGTTTGGGGGTTTCATATTCTTCCCGTTCGACTTCCCGGGTCAGGCGAAGGTAGTACAACCCGGCGTCGGCGAGCAGTGCGGTCACGGCTTCGGGCGGAGCTTTGCATTGGATGTTTCAGTGACGACGGTGAAGCGGAATCGGTACATGAGTCCACGCCGTCAAGAGCCGCGATCCGCCTCGATTTCGATGCCGGGGGCACTCAACCTCCACTCGAGTCATTTTCGTCGCTTGGCGCGGCTGCGGGCTTCGGAGCATCACCGGTCGCCGTCGTCGGGAACGGCGTCAGGCCGCTTGTGTCGGGGCTCGGGTTCCCCTTCCAGGGCCATCGTCACGCCACCCCACGTTGACACCGCCGCCGGGATCGAGTGCAGTGGCGTAAGCACTTCTATGAACTAAGGAGTCTACACAATGCGTCAAGCCGTCATTCAACGTGCGACCGTGTGGTGTATGGCGTTCATCCTGCTCGGCACGTTCGCGCCGGCGTCGGGGGAGCCGAAGAAAGCCAATCGTCAGAACTTTCAATACCTCGCCGGCGAGATCCAGATCCCCCTCGCCCGTGAGGATGAGCCCGTCCGGGCGACGGTTTCGGCCGACAAGGCCCTGGCGTACCTCGAAGCCGGCGCGGTCGCCTGGCAGCGGGAACGCGGGTGTATCTCGTGTCATACCAACGGCACGTATCTGTTCGCGCGACCGGCCCTGACCGATCACTTCGGCCCGCCGGCCGCGACGGTGCGCACGTTCTTCGAGAGGAAGCTCGTCGCGTACGAAAAGGAAGACACCGACTATCTGCCGGCCGAGGTGGTCTACCTCGCCGCCGGTCTGGCCGCCGATGACGCCCACGTGAACAAGGCACTGACCGAGCCGACACGCCGGGCCCTGCACAAGTTGTTCGCCAAGCAGGACGACGACGGCGCGTGGAAGTGGCCGGCATGCTGGCCGCCGCTCGAAGACAGCCGGTACCACGGCGCGACGGTCGCGGCCATGGCCGTCGCCACCGCTCCGGGCTATCTCGAGGACATCAGCGACCCCGCAGAGAAACAGGGGCTTGAAAAACTCACGCGCTTCCTGCGCACGACCAAGCCGGCCAACCCTTACGAAAAGATGCTGCTGCTGTGGGCCGGCTCACGTTTCACCGATTTGATCGATGCCGAGCGCAAGAAGCAGCTCATTGCCGACACGCTCGCCGCCCAGCGCCCGGACGGCGGCTGGTCGTTGCGCACATCGGGTACTTGGGACGTGCGTCGCAAGCGCCTCGACGCCGAGCCGGACCGCGAGAACCCGCCCAGCGACGGACACGCGACCGGCCTGGCCATTACCGTACTGCGCGAAGCGGGCGTCTCCGCCGATCACAAGCAGGTTCGCCGCGGTGTCGGATGGCTCAAAACCAACCAGCGCCGGTCCGGCCGATGGTGGACGCGCTCGCTCAACACGGACAAGTATTCGTTCATCACCTACAGCGGAACCGCCTATTCGCTGCTCGCCCTGCACGCCTGCGACGAACTGCCGACCGCGGCGTCGGAGTGAGATAGAATCGACCTCGGGACTTCTACTCCGCCTGCGCGCATGTTCGCCGACATGTGAGGCCACAACCGCCACTCGGCGAATTTCGATCCGCCCCCGGCGACATGGCAAAAGGTGACCGAACGAACTGCGTCACGCAGCGTTTTCGACCCACCGACAATGTCACGCTCGGCGACCCGTCACCAAGCGTCGACCGCCGGTGATACGCCGGGACGCACACACAAGGAGCCTGTCGCCTCTCGTCGCGCATGAGAAAGGGGCGATTCGCCGCAGACGAACCGCCCCTTTGGAATATAAAATTAACAGTGTGACGCCGTTGCGGGCCGTTGCCGGCTCGCACAATTTACGCAAGGAAGTTCCAAGCGTAGATCCAAGAATGTGCTGACATTCACCGCCGGCGCCTTTCGGCTCCGGCGCGTCTAGATAGTCCTCTAGAAAGGAGGTGATCCAGCCGCAGGTTCTCCTACGGCTACCTTGTTACGACTTAGTCCCAGTCACCGAGCTCACCGTCGGCCGCCGCCTCACGAGGTTAGCAAACGGACTTCGGGTGCTCCCAGCTTCCATGACTTGACGGGCGGTGTGTACAAGGCTCAGGAACATATTCACCGCGTCATTGCTGATACGCGATTACTAGCGATTCCAACTTCATGGAGTCGAGTTGCAGACTCCAATCCGAACTGAGAGGCGGTTTGTGCGATTTGCTCCCCGTCGCCGGATCGCATCGCTCTGTCCACCCCATTGTAGCACGTGTGAAACCCTGGGTGTAAAGGCCATGAGGACTTGACGTCGTCCCCACCTTCCTCCGGTTTGACACCGGCAGTCTCGCTAGAGTCCCCGGCATGACCCGCTGGCAACTAGCGACAAGGGTTTCGCTCGTTAAGGGACTTAACCCGACACTTCACAGCACGAGCTGACGACAGCCATGCAGCACCTGTTCACGTTTCACCCGAAGGCAGCTTACTTCTGTTTCCAGAAGGGCATCCGTGAATGTCAAACCCAGGTAAGGTTCTTCGCGTTGCTTCGAATTAATCCACATGCTCCACCGCTTGTGTGAGCCCCCGTCAATTCCTTTGAGTTTTAGCCTTGCGGCCGTACTCCCCAGGCGGCGCACTTAACACTTTTGCTTCGGCCCGAGAACCGTCAGAAGCCCTCGAACCTAGTGCGCATCGTTTACGGCGTAGACTACCGGGGTATCTAATCCCGTTTGCTCCCTACGCTTTCGCGTCTCAGCGTCAGAACAGGCCCAGCGGGTCGCTTTCGCCACCGGCGTTCCTCTAGATATCTACGCATTTCACCGCTCCACCTAGAGTTCCACCCGCCCCTACCTGCCTCAAGACCGGCAGTATGCCGAGCCATTCCTCGGTTGAGCCGAGGGCTTTCACTCGACACTGACCGGTCCGCCTACACGCTCTTTAAGCCCAATGATTCCGAACAACGCTTGCCTCCTCCGTATTACCGCGGCTGCTGGCACGGAGTTAGCCGAGGCTTCCTTTGGGGCGGCTCAACGCCGGACTGTATTCGAGTCCTTTGCTTGCCTACCCTCGACAGCAGTTTACGCCCCGAAGGGCTTCATCCTGCACGCGGCGTCGCTCCGTCAGGCTTGCGCCCATTGCGGAATATTCGTTGCTGCAGCCACCCGTAGGTGTCCGGGCAGTGTCTCAGTCCCGATGTGGCGGGCCACGCTCTCACGCCCGCTACCCGTCGTCGCCTTGGTAAGCCGTTACCTCACCAACAAGCTGATAGGCCGTGGGTCGATCCCGAGCCGATAGGCCCCGAAGGGTCCCCATCCTTTGATCGGCCGGCCATGCGACCATCCGATGTCATTGGGTATTACCGGCACTTTCGCTAAAGTCCCCGAAGGGACGCCGCTATCCCCATGCCCAGGGTACGTTGCCCACGTATTACTCACCCGTCCGCCACTAACCTTTCCCTTCGGTTACCCAACGAGAAAGGTCCGTCCGACTTGCATGCCTTAGCCACGCCGCCAGCGTTCGTTCTGAGCCAGGATCAAACTCTTAGCTTGAAATCCGTTGACTCCCACCTCCGACCGGGCTATCCGGCCGAAAGCAGTCGAATCTTCGAAAGGTGTGAAGATGCACGCGAAATGCTTCAATACCAAGGGCACCGAAGCACCTATCATGACACCTTGCACAGGAATTCCGAACGTCCGTCTGTGAACGGGGTCGTTCGGACGGCCGTCGGTTCACACCGACAGCCTTGACATATAAACTCCGGCGAGGTCATTCGGTCCAGATTCACCCCGACCGCGACAGGTCCGAAACGAACCTAACGCAACCGAGCCGCATGCGGGCCCGACCACGCCGAAAGCTGGCATTCGATCCGCGGCGATTTCACAGTCACCACAGACCGCACACTCTTACGGCAAGTCACACTGTTAACTTGTCAAAGAACCGTCCGGCACCGGAAATGCGTCCCAACGCCGAGCCCGGCAGTCTATCAGAAAAAACAGGCCTGTCAACCCGCTTTTTCGCCGGGGACATCCGCTTCCGCCCGAGGCCTCTCCCGATACTACGGGAGAGCGGACCGGCGCAAGAAAATCCCGGTTTCAGCCACAACCGACGGCCCGAATGCCGGCTCCAGAAAAGCCGGTCCACAAGTTCAAGCACCCGCGGATGACGCCGTCAGTGGATTAGAGAGCCAAAACCGGAGTCGTTTGCGTTTCCGAACGCACCTGAACTATACCACAGGATCACGCTTCGTCAAGGTGCCTCCGGGAGGAATTCCTGCCGCGTGTCGGTGACGGTTTGGGTGGGGTACGCCGCGGTTGAATGGTTTGCAGACGTAATTCGCTGGCGGCATCTGGTCACCAACGCGACCCAGGACAAATCCTATCGACGCCGCTACGGCGGTGAGAGCATCGTGACCAACGGCTCCAACGTCCTGTTCGCCGTCGAACCGACGAGTGCCTGTAGCCGTTCAGATGTGTCCTCTCGACGGAATACCAGTCGCGGCGCCCAAGCGCTATGGACCGTGTGAAGCTGCGCATCGCCGGCGAGACGGACCAGCCGATCCAATCCCGCCGGAGCGTCCGTTCCAACGCCCGCCGACCCTTGACGCTCGGCCACCAGCCAAACCGCCCGCCCGCCCCACGGGTCGGGACCGACGATCCATCCCCCGCCCGCACCGAACACGCGGCCAAAGCTACGGGCGGTCACCGAAACTGCCGCGTCGGACAACCGCGCCACCGGCACACAAACCCCTACGCGGCCACCCGAGTTCAGGGTCTGACGCAAGCGTAAAAAGGTTTCGACCGTCCAAAGGTCGGCATTGCCGTGTAAGTCCGGTGAGGCCGGCCCGACCAGAATCGTATCGTAGCGACGTCGCGTCCATCGGAGGCGGCGCAAGGCCGGCGTCGACGCTGCGGTCGCCTGGGTCCGGGATACCTCGTCGGAGAGGATCATGGGATCGAACGTCGCCACGTCGATGCGATCGAATCCGTGATCCCGCAGGGCTGCGACACCCGGCGACCCGAGCCCGATCGCCCAGGTCTTGCCCGCCGGTGTGGACTCGAGATCCCACGCCGATGCGATGCGCTGACCGATGAAATCCGACCACGAAGCGTCGTCCGCGCGGTGCGGGTGTCGGGTAATCCAGTCGCCCTCGCGCACCGCCGACCGCTCGTCCGGATCGATGCGCATCCAGCCCGAGGAGGCCGCGGGCAAGAACGCAGTCAGCAGAACCAGCGCGGCCAACACCCCCCCCAGCCGTGCCGTCGTGGTACGGAATGAATGGACGCTGCCCCGGTCCTGCACGATCAACGTGCCGCCCGCCGCCAGGGCGGTCAGCGCCGTCGCCGCCACTGTCGCCATCGTCCCGATCGCGCCGATCAGGATCGTGGCCGAAGCGACGCCACCCACCCCCAAGCCGCAGCCGGCAACGCTGACGATCTGCGCATGGGTCAGCGGCTCACTCCCCGAACGGGCCATCAGCGCACGCTTGCCGTAGGGCAGGGCATACCCAGCGGTAAAACAGGCAATGCCGACCAGCATCTGCCACAGCCACCACTGCGGCTCCCGACCGGCGTCCAGCACCGAGACGTGCCAACAATACCACCCGCCCAACAAAACGAGCACGGTCTGGCCGGCGCCCATCCCCGCCAACGCCACCCCGTAGCTGCCGACGGATCGGTGTTGTCGCGTCGCCCGTCGGCTCGCGATCGCCATACCCACCGCCATCGCGCCCAACATCCAAACCGGAAAGCCCGCGCTCGACACCGAATCGCGGGTAAAGCCGGTGACCGACACCCGATGCCACGCGACGATCGAGGCACCGACGACCACACCCCAGATGGCGGTACACACCAGCAGCAGCCCGGTCAGCCCGCCGCTTTCCTCGGGGAGCAGCGGCTCGCGCGGGGTACCGTCATCGCGCTTGCGGGTCTCGGGTAGGCCGGCCATCTGCACCGCGGGCACGACGGCGATCAGCAACGGCAGCGCGCCGGCCATCAACAGCGTCGTGACGTTCGTGGTCGGCAAAACCCAGTTCATGCCGATCTGCCAGCCGACACCGGCCCCCAGCGTCAGCAACGAGATCAACGACATCGTACGGCGAATCGACGGCCAGTATTGCGACCCGAGCGTATACATGCAGGCCAGCACCACGCCGATCAGCGTCCATGGCACGACCAGCACCAGCCCGATCAGCGCGGTCTCGACCAACCACAACGTGGACTCGGTCCAGAGAAATTTGCGAATCAGAAAGCGATCCGCCCAGGACGCCCACTGCACGGTCAACACGCTGAGCAACGCGCCGAGCCCGGCGGTCACCGAGGCGCCGGCCAGGACCAGCCACGACAGGGACGCTACTTGATCTTCATGGTGACTCGCCAGAACGTGACCCAGTGAACCGCCTTCGAGTCGGGTGAGGCCGCGAAACCGACGCCAGGCCCGGCGCATGCATGACGTAACGAATCGCTGCGGAATCCACATCCCCGCGGCAGCGCAGAACAACGCCAGGGCGATGACCGTCGACCAGGTTGAGGGTAAGGGATCGTAGATCGAGCCGAACGCAGCCACCAAGCCGGCCAGATGCATCGCCCCGCCGAACCCGAGCAAAACGGTGGCCAGGGCGACCACCCAGGAACCGAGATCGAGACGACATAACGAGGCGATGTCAGACGACAGCCGGACCGCGTAATGCGGTGCGTCGTGCCGCCCCCTGCGTCGGGTATTCGCCGCCCTGCGTTTCAAGGACCGCTCCGCGAGTCACAACACCGCCGTCCTGGCCGGATCGAAGTGCCGCCGTCCCCCGCCGTCCAACTCCACAATCAAACCCGCCGACGGGTCGATGTCAATCACCGATCCGGTGAATTCCCGTCGGTCGCAAAGCAAACGCACCCGGGCGCCCAACGGCCGGGCGCGATGAAGCCAGGCCTGCTTGAGCGCCTCGTCATCCCATGTCCGCGGCGTCGCGAACCACCGATCGAACACCGTCAACAGGGTGCGCGCCACCGCGGCCCGGTCGACCGCATGCGCACTCTCGATCTCCAGCGAGGTCGCCCGGTCGCGAAGATCTTCGGGCCAGTGGCCCGGTTGCTGCAAACAGTTGATTCCTACGCCGATCGCATAGGCCCGCGAAGAGGGTCCGCCGGCCCGGGACTCGACAAGCACACCGCCTACCTTTTTTTCGCCGACAACGACATCATTCGGCCACTTGATCTCGGCGGTGTCGGCGCCGCCGGTCCGGGCCGCTTCGCACGTCGCCAGGGCGCCGATCAGCGTAGTCCGGCACTGCCAGGCGGGATCGTCATCGAGAAAGACCAGCGCGGTGCACAGCAGCGAAGCCCCGCGCGGCGCGACCCAATGCCGGCCCAATCGGCCTCGACCCGCGGTCTGGTGCTCGGCAAAAACCACCAACCCGTCGGCCGACGCGTCACCCACCGCAGCCAAAGCCTCGTCATTCGTGCTTGTGGTCTCGGGCAACATTCGCATCACACGACCCACACGACCCACATCCAACCGGTCGCGAATCGAAGCCTCGGATAAAACGCCGACCTGATCCACCGTTCCCGTCCAATCCAATGGGGCGACACAAACCCAACCCACATGGTCTGAGTGCAGGGTAAACCCTATTGACCAGTATCTTAGTCTCACCGGTGCGCATAAAGAAAGCACCGAGTGCCACAAGGGCGATCCCGGTGCTTTCCGGAGGGGAAAGAAGCCGTAACTGATGGCCTACAAGCGACTCAGAAAAAAGCCGCAACCTCCGATGAAATCCTGTTTTTTCGCTCCCGTCCTGCCTCGTCCTGCCTGTCGGCCTTCTGCTGAACGCTCCCTTTACTTATTATAGCACGTTTCAAGCCTGTTTCTACTATCGTCCCACAGAGTCCGAACTCTCCAGGAATTATTGCCCCCACTATAGGCCGGTCAGGCCAAAAATCCAGCAAAATCTTCCCATTTTTCCAAAAATTTTCACCCGCCCCTAATAATCGCGGGCAGGTCCACGTTCCCTCTAGGTTTATACGCCGTCCGCGTCTGAAGGTTTCGATGGATTTGATGTCATGTGAGAGAACCGTCGGCTACTCGCTGCCGGCCTGGGCGCCGGCGGCCCGGGCGAGCCGAACCGCGACCGGATCATTGACGCGATACCCCCATGATTCCAGCAGACGGCAATGCCGCCGTACGACGTTGCCGAACCCGCGGTCATAAAACAAATTCCGCGTCTCATTCGGATCGGCGTTCAGATCGTACAGTTCATAAGGCGGCGTTTCGCCGTCCTTTTCGAGCAGCCGGGTGATGAGTTTCCAGCGCCGCGTGCGCACCGCCCGCTCGACCGCCGTGCCCCCGTTGATGCCCGCGCCGGGCAGGTTTTGGATGAACACCGGCTCGGACCAGTTGTCACTGCCCGTATGCAGCCTTCCGACCAGACTCGGGCCGTGCAAGTCGTCAGGAACCGGAACGCCCGATAACTCGAGAATCGTCGGCATGATCGAACAGGACGTCACGCCCGAGTCGTGAACTCGACCCCCCGGCAATCGACTCGGCGCCGACAGGATCAACGGCACCTTCGCGCTTTCCTCGTAACAGACCGTCTTGTGCCTGCCGCCGGGACGCCGGCCGAACGTCTCGCCGTGCTCGGAGGTGTAGATGACGACGGTGCGTTCGCGCAGACCCAACGCCTCGAGCTTGGCGAGCAGCCGCCCGACGTTCTCGTCAATGGCGCTGACCGCGGCGTAGTACGCCATCGGTTCGAGACCACTATCCTCATAGCGCTCGTGAAACCGCTTGGGGGCGGTGAACGGCGTGTGCGGCGGATAGTAGGACTGGCACAGCACGAACGGTTCGTCGCGATGCTTTTCGAGAAACGCGATGCCCGCGTCGGTTTCCACGTCCGCCCGGTACGGCGACGCATCGGGTTCGCCCAGCCAATGCGGTTTCAGCGAATTGTATCCTTGCCAATCGTTGAAGAAGCCCGGGTTGTCGTCGCCCATGTGCCACTTGCCGATGTACCCGGTCACGTAGCCGGCCTGTTGCAACATCCGCGGCCAGTTCGGCTCGAGGTCGTATTGCGGGTCGCCGAAGACGGTCGGCACGTCGTACACGTTTCGCGTCAATCGGTGGTCGTGCGGATACCGGCCGGTCAGGATCGACGCCCGACACGGCGTGCAAACCGATTGCGGCGTGTAACAGTTCTCGAACCGCACACCATGGGCGGCGAGTCGATCGAGATTCGGCGTCTTGACGCGGTTGTCGCCGTAACATCCCACGGCGTCGAAGCGGTGCTGATCGGCGAGAATGAACAGGACGTTCGGCCGGTCGGGCAGTGCCGCCCGCGGCTGCACATCACGATCGAACCCGAGTTCCATCGAGCATCCTGAGGTCAGCACAATCGCCGACGCGGTGAACCGTACGCATGTATGTCGCATCCTTCGATCTCCAACACGTTTCCTGTGAAGCGCTGCTTGGCAGGGCATGTTCGGTTCGTTGTTTGAAGGCCACGGAACCCGCTCGCTTGCGCTCGCGGCTCGGATGGTCGTGTTCCATAGTACTCGCTCGTTTTGCATCTTCGCAACGCCGCCGGTACGCTGACGTGCTGATGATTCGCAACCCGGAGAATCGCAATGATGCGTGTGTTTTGTTCGTTGTCCGCCGTCACCTTGCTCGCGGTATGCGGTACGGTCCGAGCTCAGCTCACGCCCGCCGAAGCGCTCGAATCGATCGAAGTGCACAAGGGCTTCACCGTCGAGTTCGCCGCGCTCGAGCCGAACGTGGTCGACCCGATCGCCTTGTGTTTCGACGAAAACGGGCGGATGTACGTCTGCGAGATGCGCGGGTTTCAGCTAGGTCCCGGCGGCAAGGGCGCCAAAGATCTTGGCCGCATCCGACTGCTCGACGACCGCGACGGCGACGGACGCTTCGAGACCGCCGTCGTCTTCGCCGACAAGCTCACCTATCCCACCACGGTCATGCCCTACGCCGGCGGCATTCTCGTCGGTGCGGCCCCGGACATCATCTTCTTCAAGGACACCGACGGCGACGACCGGGCCGACGTGCGCGAGGTGCTCTACACCGGCTTCGGCACGGGCAACCACGAGCAGCTTCTCAACACGTTACAATTCCACTTCGACAATTGGATCTATGCCTGTGCCGGCGGCAACGGCGGCGACATCCGATCGACCCGCCGGCCTGACGACCCGCCGGTGTCGATGCGAAGTCGCAGCTTCCGCATGCGACCGTTCACCGGCCCGTTCGAGGCCACCTCGGGCGGCGGACAATATGGACTGAGTTCCGACGACTGGGGCCGATTTTTCGTCTGCACGAACGCCAACCACATCATCCAGCGCGTGCTGCCCGATCACTACCTGCGTCGCAACCCGTTCCTGCCCGTCAGCAGTGTGGTGACGCACATCTCGGACCACGATCCGGCCGCCAAAATCACCCGCATCAGCCCGATGGAGCGGTGGCGGGTCATCCGCACCAAGCAGCGCGCCGCCGACCCGGCCTATCGCAAACGCCTGCCTCCGACCGAACTCGTCCCCGGCGGCTACATCACGGCCGCGTGCAGCGTCCAGGTGTATCGCGGCGGACTCTTCGGACCGGACTTCGTCAACAACACGTTCGTCTGCGACGCGTCGAACAACCTCGTCCACCGCACCCGGCTCGTCGACAACGGTGTGACCTATATCGCCACCCGCACCAACGCCATCGACGAGCCGGAGTTCTTCGCCTCGCGCGATAACTGGTGCCGGCCATGCTTTCTGACGTATGGCCCCGACGGCGCGATTTACATCTGCGACATGCAACGCCAGATCATCGAAACCCCCGCGTCCATTCCCGAGTCGATCCAGCAGGAGATCGACATGGAAGCGGGTAACGACATGGGCCGGATTTATCGCATCGTGCCGAAAGAATTCCAACGACCGGCCAAGCCGAACCTCGGCGCCGCGTCGATCGAGCAACTGGTCGCACAGCTCGAAAATCCCAACGCGTGGTATCGTCACACCGCGCAGCGATTGCTCTTTGAGCGCCAGGATCGTGCCGCGGTCAAACCGCTGCTGCGTCTCGCGGCCGGATCCAAGACGCCGCAAGGCCGACTGCACGCCCTCTGGATGCTCGACGGGCTGAACGCGCTGCCCGAAGCGTTGATCATCCAGGCGATGGAACACGCCGAAGCGGGTTTGCGTCAGAACGCGGTTCGACTCGCGGAAAAGAGGCTGTGCGGGTCAGCCTCGCAGCAGCTCGTCGATGCAGTGCTCGCCCGAGCCGACGACGACCATGCCCGCGTCCGTTTCCAACTCGCCTTCACGCTCGGCGAGCTTCGCGACCCTCGGGCCGTCGACGCCCTCGCCGCGATCGCCGCTCACGACGCCGAAACGCATTGGGTCCGCACCGCCGTCCTCTCGTCGAGCGCATCGATCGGACCCGCACTGCTGCAACGCGTGCTGCGTAACGACCGTCCGTTTCGTGCCGGTGCGTCGTCGGGCAAGTCGAGCTTTCTTCGCGAACTCACCGGCGTGATCGGCGCGCAACAGCAACCTGATGCGGTCAGCGCCATCGTGCGGCAGGTCGCAGTCACGAGCAGTTCGGCCGACACGTGGTGGCGGGCGGCGTGCTTGCGAGGTCTGGGCGAAGGCTTGCGTCGCGGCAATCAACGCACGATCAAGCTACCGAAAGCCCAGTCCGCCCTGATCGCCCTGCTGCAAAGTCCGACCGCTGCGTTGCGCGACCCGGCACAACAGGTCGCCCGGACGATACAGCTCGAATCGACCGACGCGCTGCGCAAGGCGGTGCAAGCCGCGCTGACGGTGGCCACCACCGACGATCTACCCATACCCCGCCGCGCCGCCGCGGTCGGATTTCTCGGGTTCGGCACGTTCGACGTCGTCGGCAAGACCCTGGCGACCATGCTCAACGCCCAGCAACCGAAGGAGATTCAAACCGCGGGCATCGCCGCGTTGGGCACGCTGCATGGTGACGCCGCGGCCCAATTGCTGGTCGACAACTGGCGCAACTTCACCCCGGACATCCGCAGCAAGGCCGTCGACGCCCTGTTCGCCGATCGCAGCCGACTGTCGCTGCTGTTGACGGGTATCGAAGAGGAGAAGATCCAGCCGTGGAGTATCGATCCGCAACGTCGTGACCTGCTGCTCAAGCATGCCGACGCGAAGATCAAGCGGCGGGCCTCGGCCGTCTTCACCAACACCGGCGACGCCGATCGGCGCAAGGTCTTCGACCGACTCAAGCCGTTGCTCGAGCTGACGGGCGATCCGACGCGCGGTTTCGAGGTGTACAAGCTGCGGTGCAGCGACTGTCATCAACTCACCGGCGTGGGCCAGGTGGTCGGCCCGGACCTCAAGGGCGTCAAGGACCGCCCCGCCGAGCAACTGCTCAGAGACATGATCATCCCGTCGCTGAACCTGACGCCAGGCTACGACCCCTACGTGGTGCGGACCACGCAGGGCGACTACTACACCGGCATCCTCGCGTCCGAGACCACCACCAGCGTGACCCTCAAACGGGCCAAGGGCGAGCAGGACACCATCCTCCGCCGCAACATCGAAGACATGTATTTGTCGAATGTTTCGATCATGCCCGCCGAACTGGAAAAAGACCTCTCCGACCAACAAATCGCCGACCTGATCGCGTTTCTGAAAAACCAGAAGTGACCCGGTGTCGGTAGTAACCGGGCAGCATTACGCGACAAGCCCCGTCGTCATCGAACACTTCGCCGGCGCGTGAACGGTCTATTGTCATCGCTCGCATTCTCGTCAGCGTCGCACGCGCCGATCACATCGTCGTGGGCAACGTGCGCCCCCGACGCCGCCGCACGCGTCGGATTCCCCTGACGAATAGCTCGTGAACCGTTACGCCACGCGTTACATCCCCAGCACCCGCACCAGGAAAGCCCACTTGTCCGCGGCTTCTTCGATTCGTTTGGACGTCGGTTTGCCGGCGCCGTGGCCGGCGCGGGTTTCGATGCGGATGAGGGTCGGGGCCGGACCGGCTTGGGCGGACTGGAGGGCGGCGGCGAATTTGAAACTGTGCGCGGGCACGACCCGGTCGTCGTGGTCGGCGGTCATGAGCAGGGTGGCCGGATAGGCGGTGCCGGGCTCGAGGTTGTGCAGCGGCGAGTAGGCGTACAACGCTTTGAACTCGTCTTCGTTGTCCACCGATCCGTAATCCGACGTCCACGCCCATCCGATCGTGAACTTGTGGAAGCGCAGCATATCGAGCACCCCGACGGCCGGGATCGCCGCGGCGAACAGTTCGGGGCGCTGGGTCATGCACGCGCCGACGAGCAAGCCGCCGTTGCTGCCGCCGGCGATCGCGAGTTTGTCCGACGACGTGTAGCGGTTCGCGATCAGCCATTCGGCCGCGGCGATATAATCATCGAAGACGTTCTGCTTGTTCAATTTCCGGCCGGCGTCGTGCCAGGCCTGCCCGTATTCGCCGCCGCCGCGCAGGTTCGGCACCGCGAGCACGCCGCCCATCTCCATCCACACCAAATTGCTCACCGAAAAAAACGGCGTGATCGAAATCTTGAACCCGCCGTAGCCGTACAAATAGGTTGGATTCGTTCCGTCCTGCTTCAACTCCTTCTTGTGGGTGATGAACATCGGCACCTGTGTGCCGTCCTTGCTGGAATAGAACACTTGACGCGTCGTATACCGATCGGAATCGAACGCGACCTCGGGACGCCGAAACACCGTGCTCGCACCGGATTCGGCATCATATCGGTAAATGGTTCGTGGGGTGCTGAAACCGGTGAAGCTGTAAAACGTCTCGCGATCCGTGCGTCGACCCGAAAAACCGTCGGTCGTGCCCATGCCGGGCAGCGCGATATCTTCGATGTGCTTGCCGTCGAGGCCGTGCACGGCGACCTTCGCATGGGCGTCCTCGAGATAACTCGCGATGAATCGATCCGCGACCAGATCGACACTTCGCAATGTTTCGGCTGCTTGCGGGATGACTTCGCGCCAGTGTTCGCGGTGAGGTTCGCGAATATCGATCGCCACGACCCGACCACGCGGCGCGCCAAGATCCGTCCGGAACCAAAACACCGGCCCTTCGTTGTCGATGAAGCTATACTCGGCGTCGAAGTCGTCCAGCAGTTCGACGACGGTATTCATTTCATCGGTGAGATCCGTGTAATAGACTCGGTTCTTTCGCTCCGTTCCCTGCCAAATATCAACAATCAAATAGCGTCCGTCATCGGTGACATGGCCGTCGAAACCCCAATCCTTGTGATCCGGTCGATGGTAAATCAATGCGTCGTCGCGCTGATCCGTCCCCAGCCGGTGATAGTAGAGTTTCTGAAAGTAATTGACGCCGCTGAGTCGGGCTTGTTCGTCCGGCTTGTCGTAGCGACTGTAATAAAACCCTTTACCCGCATGGTCCCATGACGCCGAGGAGAACTTGACCCATTCGATGCGGTCGACGAGGTCCTTTCCGGTTTCCACGTTGCGTACGTGCCAGGTTTGCCAATCGGAGCCGGCGGCGGATAGTCCGTACGCCATGAGCTTACCGTCTTCGGAGACCGCGTAATCCTTCAGGGCGACGGTTCCGTCGTCGGAGAGCGTATTGGGATCGAGCAATATTGTGGGCTCGATGTCGAGCGCCGTCGTGGTGTAGAGCACCGATTGGTTTTGCAAGCCGTCGTTGCGGGAAAAGAAATAGCGACCCGCCTTTCGGATGGGGATTTCGTACTTCTCGTAATTCCACAGTTCGGTAAGTCGCGCTTCAATGCGGCTGCGTTCGGGGATTTCCGCGAGGTAGCCGAAGGTGATTTCGTTCTGTGCCCGGATCCACGCTTTCGTATCGGCCGCGTTTTCATCCTCGAGCCATCGATACGGATCAGCGACCTTCACGCCATGGTAGTCGTCGACCTGGTCGTTCTTGACCGCGGATGGATAACAAAACGGCGCGTTCACCGACCGGGGGGACCGCGTGCAGCCGCCACCCATCATCACGCCGACCATCGCAAGACAAATGAACCGCATCACGGACTCCTACCAGACCGGCGGATCGAGTTCGGCACCCTTGAGCGCTTTGAGCAGATAGACCATCTGGCCGATGTGATTATTCATGTGGGAGGCACAAAGTACAAGCACGCCCAGATTGGTTTTTTCGAGGTGCTCGTCACCGGGGTAGTCGGCGATCAGTTGCGCCTCGTCCAGCCGTTCGAGCACCACCAGCACCGTTTCCATGGCTTCGTCGAACCGGGCAAGTAGCGTGTCGACGGTCGGGCGGGCGATATCCGTGAATTCGCGATCGCGATCCCGCTGATAACCGGTCCGGGCGATGCGGGCGCCGATGTAATGGTTGAGATTTCCGGTGATGTGGGTCACGAGATGACCGACGCTGTTCCCGTAGGTGAACGGGTTGCGCCACAGATCGTCACCGGCCGCCCGCGCGCCGCGGCGCACGCGATCCGCCAGGTGCGTGTAGTAGTTTTGCATCTCGTTGCAAAAGCAATCCCGTACGTTTGTCATGACGTTCCCTTTGATGCGCACATGGGGATCGATGAATCGGACACGACATTCCCGCGGGATGCCGCCCGTGGGCTTGGGACGAGATTCAAGGCTTGGTGCCGGGGGCGTCGCCCATGATACCGAAGATCACCGTCTCGGTCCGATCCCGGATGGTGAGCACGACCAGCCGATACGCCGTTCCGGATCGCCCGACCACGCGCACCGCGGCTCCGACGGGGAGATGGCGATGCTTCGCGACACGCTCGTCATCGATGTATACGTCGAGGTCGGCTTCGAGCGGATCGTCGTCGGTGTCATCCAGCTTGATCGTGATGCCGTCGATGACGTAGACCTTTTTCTCGTACCGGTCGTCGTCACGACTGATGATCCGGCGGGCCAGGTAATCGGATTCGGTGCCGTGATCGGTTTCCTTCAGGATACGGTGACGTACGCCGTCGCGACGTATCGGCTGCGGTGTCGGATTCGTTTGTACGGGTGGCGTTTTCGCCATGACAGGTGCTTCACGAAGCGGCGGTTCGGCGACGGGCTCGGGCGGGGCGACCGCGACCGCCACCGGTGGTTCGGTCCGGCGTTCTTTGCTCGTGTCGGTGCTCGGTTCAGGCTTTACGTCGCGTTGTGTCCGTGGCTTCTCGGGTGAGGCGGGATTTGCTTCTTGATTCGGCTCGGCCGAGGCGATCTGCGACCGACGATTCGATTGCATCCACTCGGCTCGGGCCAGGCGTGTCTCGGCAGGATGGTCGCGCTCGATGCGGCGCACGAGTTGAGCGGCCGAGGGATGATCGGGCTGGATCTCGAGCACGCGCATGAACATGCGCCAGGCTCGGATCGACTCACCGCGATCAAGTGCGGTGTGCGCATTTTGCTCCCAGTGTCGGGCCGCGAGGGGCGCGACCCGTCGAATCGCCGCGGCGATCTGTGCGTTACCCGGTCGGTCTTCGGCGGCGGCGCAGTATCGTTCGTAGGCCAGTGCGTACTCGCCGGCTTTTTCGGCGTTCCACGCTTGCCGGGCGTCCGGCGTCGTCGCGCATCCGGTCAGGGCAACCAGCCCCCACGCGGCGATGCATCCGTAACTGGAAAAACGCGTTCGTATCATGGTGTCCGTGCCAAAGTTCCGTATCGGCCGGTCCGGCTCGATGCCAGGGGGCGATCGAGCGGATGCGGCAAGGGATCCAGGAGCCGCGGCGCGATGACGTGCTGCACGAAGCGTTTGTCGGCGACCCCGGTGTGCGTGCCCGTCCAGCCGAATCCGGCATAGGCCGGTCGCCAGTGCAGGTTCACCACGCGCGCATAGCCGTCATCGGATCGCATGCGATCCGGGATGCGCAAACCGCCCAACCCAGCCGGTCGACCGGATAGACCATCGGCAGTGACACCCACACCGCTCAGAATGCGATCGCGCATCGAGCAGGTCGCATAGAGCCGACCGCGCACGTGTTGCATGGCCGTCGCCAGGTCGTGACGTTCCGAGAGGGACGCGGAGAACAGCACGACATTGTCGACGCGGACGCCGTCGGGCAATTGTTCGAGCGCGAAGACAACCACTGCCGTACCCGCGGAGAGTCCCATCAGATGCAGCGACGCGTCGGGATGTGCTTTACGGATTTCGACGATGCGCGCGGCCAGCTCTTCGCCCTTGCTCTTTTTCCGGGCGACGAGGTAATGGTCCGCTCCGGGGCCCAACAGCGTCGACCAGGCGAAGCTTTCTACCCGTCCGCGAAAGCCGGCGGCGCGTAGTCCGGCGCTCACCGGCCTGTGGCTGCCCGACCAGCCGGCCCCATCACAAAAAATCACCCGTGGACCTTCTTCGATCGTACTGCAACCGGACCCGAGCAGGAGCGACAACAGCGCGCAAGCCCCGGCGACGCGGGTGACTGAAGCGGGATGTGGCGTTCGGTGGTCACGCACAGGCGTTACCCTGATTCCCTGGCCGTCTCGGACCGTTCGCACCCGACGGTGCGAGACGGCCATCATACTTGATTTCCTCCCCCACGAAACCCCGAACCGAGGACTCCACATTCCCGTTCCTATTGCAGCATCGGGTTTGAAAGCACCCCATACGCCTGCAATTGCCATGGGGCCTTGCTTTGAATAGACTACGTACGTGTCGTACGGTGAGGGGTTTTCCCCGTCGAGGGCCGTCATGTTGCTTCGTCGTGCTTACCACGGGTTCACGTTGGTCGAGCTCATGGTGGTCGTGGCCATCATCGCCCTGCTCATTTCGATCCTCCTGCCCAGCTTGGCCAAGGCCCGCGAACAGGCCAAAGCCACGGTGTGCGGCACGCAACTCAAGGGGATTTTCAGCGCCCTCTACATGTACGCCCAAGACAACCGCGACCAGCTCCCCAACTTCAACGAATGGTGGATCAATCGCGGCCGTGTGGAACGGGGGTTCTGGAGCGACCGGCTCATGCCCTACGTTCGGGATGCCAAGATCTATCTCTGCCCCGCCGACCAACGTCCCGATTGGCATATGCTCGATCCCGTACAGGTGCTCGCCTTTACCTACCAAAACACGGTAACCTCGATGACGGGACGGATCGGTGACCCCGTGTACAACAAGCGAGGCGGCGAAATCAAGATGGCTCCGGTCAGCTACGTCGGCAACTGCAACAGTTGGTATAAAAAAGGCGGCTCGGAATACCACGCCCGCTTCCTGACCCGGTTCAAATACCCGGCCTTCTTTCCCCTGCTCGGCGAGGGCGACCGCGGCAAGAACAGCTCGTCCGACGAACGCTACCAATGTATGGAATTCGTCCAGCACTTCTGCGGCGCGAAAGTGTATCAGGACCCCGAGTCCGGCTGGACGCGTCACGACGGCGGCAGCAACATGCTCTTCGTCGACGGCCACGTCGGCTACTTCAAGCCGAACAGCCTGCGTACCTACTGCACCCGAACCGAATATCCCGACTTCGCCGAGTCGCGCACACCGTAAAATCCCGGACACCCGCCGTGAACACCCAACGCCTCCTGCCGATCGGCGTGACCTTGATCGCGGTCCTGGTGATCGCCGTCGGGTGGGGGCTGAGCGAATCCGACGCCGATCTGCTCGACCTGGACAACCCCACCGACGAACAGATCGGCCGGATCGTCGCCATGCTGACCACGCAAGACGACAATCTCTACGCCCGCGTCGAGGACAAGCTGGTCGATTTGAAGGAACGCTCGGTTCAGCCGCTCGAAACCTTCGCCCTCGAGGGACGCAAGCAGGCCTACTCGGCCATTACGCTGCTCAACGCCATCGAGCCCGAGGCCAACCGCAGGTTGGCGACGACCCTCTACGACCAAACCGATCCGGGTCTCAGGGCGTCCGCGTTTCGGGCTTTGGACGGCTTCAAGGGGGAACCGGAGAGCGTCGCGTTGTGGGCCCGCGCCGTCGAAGACTCGGAAGCCCCGATCCGCATGCTCGCGGCCAGCCTGCTCGGCGAGACCGCTGGCGCCCACCGCGGTGTTGCCGCCGAAGCCCTGAAAAAACTGAGAACCGATCCCGACGACGATGTCCGCGAGCACGCGGCCGAAGCCCTCACCATGCTCGACGGCCGAGACCACGCCGCCGAGTTCAACGTCAAGTAACCACCCGCGCGACACCCACGTAGTTACGGCTCCGCTGCTTCCCCGCTCCCCAGCCACTGCATGTAAGCGATGATCGACAGGCCGGTTCGGTTGGGCAGTTCGTTTTCGTCGAAGAACCAACGGTAGCTCGGCATCACCGAGGTGGGCGACACGTCGGGCGGATTGAAGAAATGGGCCACGTGCCAATCGTTGGAGCGTCGACCGCTTTCTCGAGCCAGGTCCGGCCCGACCCGTCGCGTACCGAGCAGATGCGGGAAGTTCATCACGTTCAGAGATTCCGCGGCGAAAGTTACACGTCCGAACCGTTCCGGGTCACCGCCGACCGGCCGGACCTGCTGCGTGTGGCAGTGCCAGCATCCTTCGGCGATGTAGGTTTCCCGGCCAACTTGCAGCGCGACCTTGAAACTCTCCGGTCCGGGCTCGCCGAGATGGTTCCTGAACGGTTCGGGGTAGTCTTCGGCCAACTGGAAGAACGCAACCGGGATCGATTCGGTGGGTGGATCGGGGGTCTGAACATCATCACCCTGCGAGACTCTCGTCACCGCCATCACCACGACTACGATCACGTAGCACACCCAACCGGCGACGAGCAACATGAGCGGGAAGCGTTCCATAGGCTGACGCATACTCACATCACGCGGAAGCGGCGACGTATTCAGTGTCCCCATGCGGCCTCGTCCGTCCGCGGGCGGTCAGGATCATGTTGGCCACGAACAGCAAATTCCCGACGACGATCATGCCGCCCGCGAACGCCCGCAGGTACCAGAACGGCATCGAAACCACCACCGAGTCCTCCCACGGCGCGAGGGATCGCCATAAAAAACCCTGCACCAAACCGGCGGTCACCAGATCGAAAAACATCACGAACATACCCAGCCCGCTCAGCCAGAACGTCCAGGCGTCGAGCGTGTCTGAATACCAATCGGCTCCGACGAGCATCGGCCAGAGATGCGTGACCATGCCGAGCATCCAGAACCCGAATACACCGAACATCACCAGATGCGATTGCCCGACCCCCCAATCGGTGAACCGAGTCAAGGCCTGATAGGTCGGGCTCACCTGAAACAAACGCTGCAAGCTGGTCATGAAATAGAACACCATGCCGAGGGTGAACCAACGGATGGGGATATTCGTTTTGAGCATCGCACCATGACCGCGGAGGGTCAGAAAAAAATTGACGATCACCGTCGACACCAGGATCTCGATGCCGAGGGTCGAGATGACTGCGACGTACCGCGCGAACATCAGGCTCCCCAGGACGTGGAGGATGCCGAGCATGGGATAGAAAAAGACCAGCCCCCAGAGACCGGCCCGTGACAGGGCGTCGCTGTGGATCGACTTCTTCAGCATCACCGGCAGGAAAAAGTACATCAGTCCCCAGCCGATCGACGTGACGAACAGTCCGACGAGGTGGTGGGTGAACCAGCCGATGATCACCGCTCCGTCCGTGCCGGGGACCAGGAACTGCGGGGTGTAGTTGCCCATGATGTAGATCGGACCGGCCCAGAGCAGGGCGACGGAGAAATATCCGAGGGTCACATGGCGCGATCGCACCGGCGTCTTGATGATGGAATACAGGAACTGGACGGCGACCAGGATCACGACGAACACGACGACGGGATCGACCCAGATCGGCGTCTCGCCCCATGTGACCGCCTGAGCCTGACCGCAAAGCAAACCGACGAACGTTGCGACGACGACAGCCTGCCACACCCGGAATATCAGCGTTGCGAACTTGTCGGAGTAAACGCTTACCCCGGTCAGGCGCGGAACGGCCCAATACATCCCGCCCAGAAACGCGTTACAGATGAACCCGTAGGCGATCAGGTTGGTGTGCACCATCCGCACCCGACCGGGTGAAAGCCACGGGGTGTTCTTGAACGGATAGGCCTGGAGGAACTGGGCCGAGTACAACAGACCGGCGAACAGCGCAAGGGTGAAAAACACCACGGCGGCGACCAAGTGCTGCTTGACGATCAAGAGGTTGACCGGCGGTCGATCCGACGTGCCGGGTGCCGTGCGCATCACGATCCTCCCCCACCCGGGACGTCCGCCCTGCGCTGTGCCTGACGCAGTGACAGGATGTAGGCCACCAGTTCCCAGCTCCGCTGCTCGGTGATGTGCCGGGCTTCGTCCGGGTCGGCGAGTCGCTTGTCCAACTCCTGACGGCTGGGCATCTGACCGATCACGTCGCGGTAGCGTTCCAACTCGTCTTGCGTGAATGCGCCTTGGGCCGCGGCATTCGTGACCAGCCGGTCACGGTGGATGTAGGCGACGGAATCGGAGTAGTCGGGCATGGGCGTGCCGTCGAGACCGGTGTGGAACGTACGGTAAATGTCTTCCGGTTCACCGCCCGACTTGAGCGCACCTTGGGTGAAGTCGAACGGCCGGATGGGATGGCCCCAGTTGTCCTGCATGCCTGCCGAAGACGGCCCGTCGCCCTTGCCGAACTTGCCGTGGCACGCGAAGCAGCCCAGGGCCGCGTAGACCAGCCGTCCCCGGCGAGCCATGGCCGGTTCATCGAGGTTGGTCGGCCGCTCGGGGATCGCCACCCGCGTGCGCTCTTCTTCCGGGTCCTGCCAGCGCTGGGAGAAGCGCTTCAGATACTCGATCACCGCCCTGCGGTCGCGTGCGGGCACGAGGGGAAATCCCGACATGGAGGTGCGCTTTACTCCGTGTGTGATGGTGCGGAAGAGGTCGTCCTCGAGCGGCAATTGTCCGTTGCGGGTACTGCGGAACTTGAAGATGCCGGCGGTGAAGTCGCGCGGCGGCACCAGGAGCCGGGCCGCGGCCGGTCCCTCGCCGTCGCCCTTCTCGCCATGGCACCCGATGCAGTAGCGTGTGTAGATGACCCTGCCGCGCTCGAGCAACGTGCCGGGCGGCTCGTCCGTCGTCGACGCACCTTCTTGCGCCGTCGCCGCCACCGCGATGACCACGCTCAGCGCACAAAGAGGAATGAGTAATCGCTTGCGACCTGGGCGCGTCATGGCCGGGGTTTTTCCTTGTCGGATGACCACCGTCGCGCAAACGGGTGCATCCGAACGCGGGTTTGAGTTCTATCCGGCAAGCCGGTTATAGCCGTTCGCAATCGTTCCCGCGACCGGTGAATCCTCCATCGGGCTCACGTTTCGGACTCGCGTCCCGAACGGAAAACGCGCAGTTCGGCGAGGACGTTGCGGATCGCGTCTTGCCGGGCGGGATCGAGCCGGCCGCGACCGTATTCGACGAGGTAGAGCGCGTCGGCGATCTCGCGGACCGCGAGCCGGCCGCCGGTCTGCCGTGCGACCTGAACCGCGAACTCGCGCGGGGTCTGGTCAGGAGCACGTCGCAGCCCGAGTCGCCGGGCGATACGCACGAAGTCGTCGTAGAACGTCGCTTCCGGATGGGGAACGTCCACCGCGTCGGCGGCCGCCGCCGAGCGCGGCAACCACCGAAGCAGCCGCCACGGCAAACGGAGCTGCACCGCGCGCGATCGGACCACGAGCACCATCACCGCGACCACCAACGCCAGCGCCACGGTCCACTTGATGAGTTGACGAATCCGCTGCCCCCAGGCGAATCGTCTCGATGCCGTCGACGTCTCCGGCGGCTCCGCGTCGGTGGCGGGCGAGAGCCATTGCCGAATGCGATGCAGCATCGATTCCTGCTGATCAGCGTCGTAACCGATCACGTGGTTCGCCCAAGTGAACTGCCAGTAGCCGACATACGAACCGAGCCAGGCCGCCCAACCGGGCGCGACCGAATTCATACCCGCCCAGGCCGGGGTCGGATCGTAGATCACCCAGTCCTGCTCCGGGATGTAGACTTCCACCCAACTGTGGGCATGGTTCTCGCGCACTTCGTAGAACCGGCCGACCTCGTTGTAGTCGCCGCCCCGGTAGCCCGTGACCAGGCGCGCGGGGACGCCGACCAACTGACACATCACCGTCATCGCCGAGGCGAAGTATTCGCAGTGGCCCCGTTGCCGCGAGAGCAGGAAGTCTTCGATCGGCTCGAGGTCGGGATTGACGTCGGATCGCTCCAACGTGTAGGCGAATTTGCTCGAACGTAGATGGTTGAGGAACGTGTCGGCGACCGCGACCCGATCCGTCCGGTCGACACCGGCCTCGGCCAGCAGCGCGTCGGCGTAGTCACGGACCCGCGAGGAGACGTGCCGGGGCGATCGCGCCCGCGGTTCGGCGTTGCCCCGTCCCCCGAGCAGTTCCAACGCCAGGTCCGGCGTGATGCGGTCCTGCGAATAGACGGTATAGCTCGGGGTCCGACCATGACGGGAGCGGGCGATCAACCGATGGGTGTGGAATTCGTGCCGCACGCTCTCGAAATCGTTCGACACGACCCGGACCGGCGGGTACGTCGCGAAGAGAGGCTGCCGTTGCCCCGGTGCGACCAGCGTAATCTCCTGCTCGATCCAGTTGTCGGAGGCGGCGTTTCGGGCGCTCTCGATCAGATGGAAGGTGCGATCGTCGCTTTCCTTTTGCAGGCTCCGCGCCATGCCGATGCTGTCATGCCGCCATTGCCACCGGCCATGATCCGGCTGATAGATCTCGAGCGTCTGGCCGCGCAGATACGGTTGAATCTCGGGCCCGCCGTAGGCCGTCCCTCCACGGCGCAGCTTGAGCCGCAGAGCGAGGGCATAATTGTTTTGTATGCGATCGCGCATCCCGCCGAAGACCACGGTATCCTGAAAGCCGGTGATCGCCGAGCCGCGCATCCCCCGGGCATGTCCCAACGCGCCGGCTCCGACCCGCGGCGCGAACAGAAACGCGACCACGGCCGCGATCGTCGAACACGAAACCAACAACAACGTCGACGAGCCGAGCCCGCGATGCCGGGGATAGGCGACGAAGCCGCCGCGCCCGGGCGCGTGCCGATCGGACTCCAGACGAAAATGAAACAGGATGCCGACATACGTGCCCAGGACCAGAAAGATCGCCAACGCCAGCGGGAACACCACCGTCACCGACACCCGGGCACTGACCACGATCAGCAACATCGCCACCACCAGAATCAGCCCGTAGTCGCGTGTCGTTTTTCGGATCATGAACTTGAAGATCGCGACCCACATGAAGAAACCGGCCAGGGTGAACTCGGGCACCACCACGAGTTGGTTGGAGTAGGCAACCATCGCCCACACCGCCGCCGCCGTCGCTCCGACGTGCGTCATCCATGTCGGGATCAAGGACCGATCGTGCCGCTCCACCCAGACGACGCTGGCTCCGGCCGAGGCGATCAGCAAGGCCAGCGTGACGTACAAGCCCGCCGCAAGTCCGACCGGCGCCGCGGCGACGAGCACCAGCAGCGACGCCAGCAGCGCGAAGCGATCGTGCGGCGGGCCGGCGTGTTGCCGTACGTCGGGTGTCGTGCCGCTCATGCTCGGTCCCCGTCGGTGGTCGCACTTCCGCCGTCGAACAGCGCATCAAACTGAGACGTGCCGGCCACCAATCGAGTGACGTTCATACCCCGCCGGGCAAGGTCGGCCGACAACGCACGGGTGCGCTCGTCATCGACCACCGCCACAAAAACACAGGGCATCTCCCGCCAGGTCACGTTCCAGCGCAGCTGCTTCACCGCCCCGACCGGGTCCGCCACGTCGCCGCTCAACAAGCTCAACTCGCGCATCAGACGCGACGCCTGCAAATTCCCCGCCGCCGGCGGTACGGCGACCCACGGATTACCCGTGGCGATCAGACCCACCTGGCGACCTCGACGCAGCCCGTCATCGCACAACGTAGCCGCCAATCGGATCGCTTCCTCGCGCAGGTCGTCTTGTTCCGCACGGTGCAGATGCGTGTCCAGCACCACGAGGACTTGATCCGGCTGGGCGTCGGTCATCTCCCGCGTCACGAGTTCCCCGGTGCGGGCCGATCGTCGCCAGTGGATCCAACGCAGGCTGTCCCCGTGCCGATAGTCGCGCAGGCCGTAGAATTCACTCGTCCCGCGGCTGGACAGATTCGTACCTCCTTCGCCCGGGTCCGACGCGTTGACCGGCGGCCACGGATCACCGCGCAACCGGCCCAGCGCGGGATAAATCAGCAACTCGTCGGCCAGATACTGGGCATGGTGATCCGCGAACAGGGAGAGCGGAAAACGCGACGCCACCCGAATCGCATCCAGGGTCAGTCGCCCCCGGCGAGCCACGTGCACCGTCGCTTCGGTGGCCGCGGATTGCGCCGGCTCGATCACGCGGACGTACGCTTCGGGCGCAAAACCGTTGCTCGATTTTCCAGACTTTGATGTTCCAGTGCGACCCAGAAGCCCGATGTCCAGGAGGTTCAGCGAAAACGCCCGCGACCAACGCCGCTGATTCTCGACCCGGTATCGAATAACGAGCGGCTGCCCCGCGGTGGCGGTCAGTGGAACCGTTCTCGCCACACGGAGTTCTCGAATGTTGCGGCGTGTGATCCAGGCACTGACGAAAAGCGTGCCCAACCCCGCCCCGAACACGAGGAGCAGCAGGTTGGTTTCCGTATTGATCGCGGCCGCCCCGATCAGCACGACCATGGCGGCGAAGGCACCGCCCGCCCAGGTGAACTGAACCCCGTGCAGCGTCGGCGCATCGTCGGTCGGCCAAAGCCGACGGATCAGCCGACCGACGGTGGCAATGCGCCGGTGTCGGATGATGCCGCGGAAACCCATGCGCTCCCCTCGGTTACGCACACATGAATCGAACCGACGTCGACGGCCGAAGACTCAACCCCGAAGGCGGCAAAGTACGGGACCAGGGCGCTCGAGCATCCGCACGGGAGCACCAACACCCCGATGATGATCGCCGAAATCGGCCAGGCCTTGTGGCTGTCGTTGCGGACCAGCCCGGCGATGCCGAGCACGACTGCCAGCAGGCCGCCGAAACATGCCAGCATCGGCAGGGGCACAAAACGCTGCGCCTCGTCGCTCCGCGCCTTGAGCACCTCGAACACCGCCTGTTGTTGCTTGGCCATGTCCAGGCTGTTCCGGGTCTCCTCGTCGATGTGCTGTTCCATCCAGGCCGTGAACATGAAGAAGAATAGAAGCATCGCCCCCATCGCGAGCATGGCGACCAGCATGGCAAAGATTCCCAGCGGCGCACGACGTCGGATCGCGGCGGTCGGCGCGGCGCCCGGTGGGCCGGCCGGCTCGGGGACCGACGCATCAGGCGCCGCGGTCGACGTGCCGGGTTCGGCGGTCGCGATCGGAACGCCGGCGGACAGGTTCAGCGGCGACGACGCCGGCGCGGTCACGACGCGCTTGCAATACGGGCAGCCCACTTGCTGGTCGGCCCACGCGTCGTCGATCTCGATCGGCTGCCTGCATCCCGGACAAGGAAACTGAATCGCCATAACCTCCGCAGCCTAGGCGCTGCGCGCCGTTCGTGCAAATCCACGCCGGTCACGGTATGCTCACCGTCCGCGTTGACCATAACCCTGGACCTCGAGAGGAAGTTGTTCCGCCATGAAGACCCGACCCACCCTGTCGTCGTCTCGTCTCCGGCGTTGCATCACCGTAACCGTCGCGTGGTGCGTTTTCCTCGGTGCCGGCTGCACGCCGCCGGTGACCGACGACGGCAACGGCGATACCGGCTTGCCCGCCGAATCCCAGCGCGCCGCCTTCCAGAGCCAATGCGCGCAGAACGTCATCTTCTGCACCACATCCTGGCCGACCGCGATCGCCCGCGTCGTAGCCGGCGAGGGCCAGACGGCGACCGAAACCGAAACCGGCTTCCGCATCGAGGGCACGGGCGACGACGGTACCGAGCCGGTCAACCTCGTCGGCGACGAAAGCGTCCTCGGCAACGGCGCCACCGAGCTGACCTATAGCTGGAGCGCCGGCGCGACCGACGAAAACCCGCTGACCCTCGAGCCCGGCGAAGCGTTTTCCACCGAAGCCAACCCCGTGCAGAACATGCAGGTCGGCTTCCACTACATTCGGTTGCACGTGGTCAACGACGTGGTGCAGACCCAGGTCGAGTCCGAGGAGTTCGGCGTCCTCTTCGAGGAAGTCAACAGCTTCGACTTCGTCGAGATCGAAATCGAAATCGTGGAGTGATCGCGTTCCCCTTCATGGTGATGCATCCGTAGTCGGCACCGAGCCGCGACCGTCAGGTGCGCGTCCCGTCGTCGTGCGTGAAGCACCGGGAAGACCCAGACGATCGCGGCATCGAACAAGTAGCCTGGCCTCCGATGATCTAGTGTAGCGTCTCACGCAGATGGCATTTTATCCGAGCCGCGAGCGCAAGCGAGCGGGTTCTATGCCCCGCGCCGGCGATTGGAGTTCGCATTCCTGGAAACCACGCTATTATTGAGACATTACACTAGGGGCGTCCGCAACGGTCATTGATCTTGGTCTGCTCGCTCGGCTCAACCACCGTCGGGTCCATGGCGATGCAACAAACCAACTGATCCCGGGCGTACGCCGCCGAGTGCCACTGCACGTGGCCGTCGGCAAAGAGCCAATTGACACCGTTGGTCACGATGCTGTCGCCGCCGACCGAATGCAACCGATCGTCGATTCACTCATGCGGGCTCGACGCCGTGCACGCATCGGATAGCGTTCCCGATGATGAAGCACCTGGTTCGCGTCAGTCCCATCAAGTCCCCTATGAAAACTGTCAAAGCAAATGCCGTGCCGTCCGTATCATCAGCGGCAAAAGAGTGGTGCTACATTTTGTGGCTGTGTTCAGTAGGCAGGCTCGACCGGGAAGTGTGCTATCTACCCCAACCCTGTGTACTATTTCGCACTGGTATTGATCCATAAAATGGTGTAACGGTTTGCGTTACGATCAACGCTGCCGCGCATGCCGGCACGGCGCATGCGGAACCATTCCGGCAGCGTGCCCTACGGCCGAATGCGTGTGCCGTCGAGGCGTCGGTCGTTGCCGCGGCTGCCGCCGAGGTCTTTGAGCGGGTATTTCTTGGCGAGCTTTTCGTCGATGTCGACGCCCAGGCCCGGTTGGTCGTTGGCGTACATGTAGCCGGCGCGGATCTCCGGCGTGCCCGGGAACAGCTCGCGCTCGGCGTCGGAGAAGAGGTGTTGCTCCTGGATGCCGAAGTTGTAGCTGGCCAAATCGAGATGCAGGTTGACCGCGTGGCCGACGGGCGAGACGTTGCCCGGTCCATGCCAGGCGGTGCGTACGCCGAAGAACTCGCAGCAGCAGGCGATCTTGCGGGCCATGCTCAGCCCGCCGATGGCCGAGATGTGGCAGCGAATGAAATCGATCAGCCGATTCGTGACCAACTCCATCCACTCGTGCCGGTTGACGAACAGCTCGCCCATCGAGAGCGGCGTCGAAGTCTGAGGCCGAAGGATCTTGAACCACTCCACGTCTTCGGGCGAGAAGCAGTCCTCGAGAAAAAACAGCCGGTAGGGCTCGACCGCCTTGGCGATCTGCACCGCCTGGGCCGGGAAAACACGCTCGTGCACGTCGTGCAGCAGTTCGACGTCGTCGTAGCCGAGCTTGTCGCGCAGGTGGCCGAACATTTCGATGACGCGGTTGACGTAGGGCGTGGGTTCGTAGACCGGCGAGTCGGCGACGCCGTCGGGCCGCATCGCCTTCACCGCCTCGGACGTCTTCGTACCCGAGACGCCGTAGCCCGAGAAGCCCGGGGTGGCGATCTGGCAGCGCACGTAGCGATAGCCCTTTTCCATCCAAGCCCGCACCTGATCTTCCATGTCGGTCAGCGTGTGGGCGCGGGCGTGGGAATAGACTGGCGCCGCCGCCCGGACCTTGCCCCCGAGCAGCTTGTAGACCGGCACGCCGCAGCGCTTGCCCAGGATGTCCCACAACGCGCCGTCGACGCCGCTCAAAGCGTTGTTGAGCGTGACCCCGCTGCGGAAGTAGGACGACACGTAGGCCGACTGCCAGATGTCCTCGATCTCGTCGCACGTGCGCCCGACCACGAAGGGTTTGAGATACTGCTCGACCGCGGTCGCCACCGCGAGCGGCCGTTCGCGATGGGTCGCGCACCCCACGCCGTAGAGCCCGGGTTCGTCGGTCAGGACCTTGACCACAACGGCGTGGTTGCTCGCCTGGGTCATGAAGACTTTGACATCGGTGATCTTCACCGGCGGCAGGCCGCGTCGCGACTGAGCCACCACCGCTTCGGTCGGCTTGAGGTTCCCCATCATCCCCGTCCCGCCGGCGGCCAGTACTTGCAGCGCATTGCGTCTGTTCATGATGCTTCGATGCTCCTTGCCAAGGCTTCGCGAAGTGCAACCCGAGTCCGAAGCGGTATTGTGCGCGCAGATTTTCCGTTTGCCTACCGAAATTCCGAAGGCGCCGCCCGCGGTCATACGCCCTTGTAGCACAACACCGGGCGCAGTCGCCGCACGTTGCGGGTCAGCGCTTTCTGAGCGCGAAAGACGGCTTCAATATCCTTGTAGGCCGACGGCGCCTCCTCGGTCAGCCTGGCGGCGAGTCGCGAGTCGATCCAAACTCCCCGGATTTGCCGCAGCAGGTCCTGGGTCGAAACGCGACGACGGGCGTCCCTGCGGCTGAGGGCGCGGCCGGCTCCGTGCGAACTGGAGTTCAGCGATGCGGCACAACCCCGGCCGGTGACGTGATAACTGACCGTGCCCATCGGGCCCGGGATCACCGCCGGTACATGCCGCGTCGCGCCTTTGCGATGCGCCCAACGCGACTCTCCGAAATGCGCCTCATGCCGAACGTGGTTGTGGTCGCACGTGATCAGCAACGACGGCTCGACGTTGAAGGAACCGTACACGGGTTTAGGCTGACGCACGACCGGGATCGGCGACCACCCAGCCGAAAACGGTGCGCTTGGTTACCCCATGCCGTAGCTCGTTCGCGGTCGGCGCCGGGCGATGAGCACGGCACCAGCGACCGCGAGGAGCAGGACCAGCGTGAGCACGCCGCGGTTCGATACCGTCGGCGTACCGGTCGGCAGAACGATCAAAAGCGGATTCGGATCGTCTTCATCCACGATCTTGTACACTTCGCCCAGGAAGCGCGCCCGGTTACAGTTCGTGCCGCACGGGGGCGTCCAGATGTTGCCGCGGGAGCAGATGTAGACCTCACCCGTCGCGTCCTCGCCGAACGAGGTGAGGTTGTCGAGGATCAGACCACCGCCGGGATCGAACTCCACCGTGCGTTCCTGGAATTCGGTGACCGCCCCGCCGTCCACGCGCAGCGACCAGAAACGCGACGGTGGGCTGTCGTCGCACGACCCGGTCGCCGGGCCCCACCAGTCGCCGAAGATGTACGTCCCCTGCAGCCCCGCGATGCGCGTTCCGCGATAGACATAGCCTCCGATCAGAGCCTCCTTGCGGCACGGTGGGCAGCCCCCGCAATCGCAACCGCCGATCACCTGGTCATGCACCCGGGCGTGAATCGGCAGCGTCAATCCCGCCTGGTTACAACCGGGAACCACGCAGCCGTTACCCTCGACGGTGTTGTAGCCGTAGTTTTCGCCCCCGGTGCTCGTGCTCGGCTGATAGTCGAGTTCCTCCTCGGTGTTCCGGCCCACGTCACCGATGTACAGGTCGCCGTTGGCCCGGTCGAACGAGAACCGCCACGGGTGCCGCAACCCGCTCGCCCAGATCTCCTCGCGAACCCCGCCGCCGGCGCCGACATAGGGATTGTCCGGTGGAATCGCGTACGGTGACCCGCCGTCGACGTCGATGCGCAACATCTTCCCGCGCAACAAGGTCAAATCGAGGGGCGCCGTCCCTTCGGCGTGCATGCCGATGGTGATGTACAGATACGAGGGCTGACCGGGTACGATCGTCGGCGGCCAGAACGCCAGCATGCCGGCGTTGTGGTTCTCCGTCTGGTTCGACACCTGGAGTAGAACGAGTTCGCTATCGGGGTCCGCCACGTCGGGGTCGGCGGTCACCGAGTACCGGGCGATGATCGAATCACCGTCAGGCGGACTGCATGGCCCGCCGCCTGCGCCGCGCTCGGTGTAGTGCACGTAGAAATACCCGTTGTTCGCGTAATCGGGATGAAACGCGAGACCGAGCAGTCCCTGCTCACTCCGACCGTGCGAGATGAGATTTGTGTCGCTGACCTTGCTGCTGATGTCCAGAAACGTCAGGCTGGGCGTCCCGCCCATGTCCTGCTGCCGCATGATCTGAATCGTGCCCTCCTGGCCAACGATGAAGATCCGACTCGTGTCGCCGGGCGGCGCCGTGACGAATAGCGGCTTTTCCAGTCCCGACGCCACGAGCACGGTTGTCAGCCCCGCCTGGGCAACGCCGGCCACACCATGAAGCAGGGCTACCGCTAACAGCATACGCCTCTCGATGCTCATCTGTTCGGCCTCCATGTGCGGGCGGAACGCCCGACCAAAACCTCGATCCCCTCGAAACAACGCACCGATGACCTGACGAAGGATTCACCATCGCGTTCCGCATCTACTGCTCCAGGCGGCGCTTCGGCGTTCCGCCGTTCATTGAGGCTCGAAGCGCAGCGCGATCACCGCCCCGCCGACCTTGCCGCCCGCCGCGGCGTCCCCGGCGATCGCCACGATCGTTGACCTGCTCACCCGCAGCTTTGAGTATCGCGTCCCTCTGTTCAGCGGTCAAGGACTGCATGAACGCTTGAATATCCCTCCGATACGTCTCAGTCAGACGCCGTCTTCGGCCTCGATCCGATTGATCTACGTTGGCGATCGCCTCGTTGAATTCCCCTGCGATGCCACCCAGGGATTCGAGCTTCTTCGGATCAAGCTTGGCCGCCTCCGCCGCCTGCATCAGCCGCTCCGGGGGCAACCGAGGCTCCACGCACAGGGCAAAAGCTTGTTCGCAAGTTGTCGCACGTGGCACCTCCTTGGCATCTCGAATCGCCCACGACGGGCGCAGGCAAGTGCTCTACACAATCGGTTTCGGATGTCAAGAAATATACTCCGGCGAGCGCGCAAAACGGTGGTGTCGGTGCGCCGTAACCGAACCAGCCCGAAGCGCAAGCGAGGGTGCATCCCTGTCCCGTACACACGGATGTAACACCCTCGTTTGCGCCTCGGGTTGGTATGGCTTTTACAACGTCGCCAGAAACGCCAGCAGCGCCGCACGGTCCTCGTCGGAGAGCGCGTCATAGGCGTCGCGTACCGTCGCCGCTTCACCGTCGTGGAGGCGAATCGCGTCGTCGATGGTGTCGGCTTCGCCGCTGTGGAAATACGGTGCGGTCTGACTGAGACCCCACAACGGCGCGGTGCGGAACTCGCGCATCGTGGCTGATCCGTCTTCGATCCCCGGCGCGCCGTCGGGCAGGATCTCGTGCAGCAGCAGGTCGGAATACAACGGCACCGGTCCGGCCGAACTGTCGAGGGCCGGGATGTGGCACGCCGCACAGCCGATGCCGTCGAACAGCGCCTCGCCGCCGGCGACCAACGCCGCGTCGGTAATCGGCTGACGCGGCGGCGGTGCGAGCGTGGTGATGAAGAACGTCAGGTCTTCGGCCTCCATGGCCGACAGTTCCGGATCGGCGATAGCGTCATCATCCGTGGTGATGCCGAAGGTCAGTCCGGTCTGCGCTTCGACGGTCACGCCCATCTCGGCCCCCATCGCGTCGCGCACGAACTCGGCGGTCGAGGGCACCTGGGCCTTCCAACCCAAGCGACCCACCCGGCCGTCGGACAGGATGTGGGCCCGACCGCTGATCCCGTCGCCGTCCTCGTCGTCGGGATCTTCGTGGGACAGGATCGTAGCCTCCGAGATCTCGTCCATCAGCCCGAAACCGAAGGTGTGAGGCGTTTGGCGATGCTCGAAGTGGTTGACGCCGGATTGCGGTTCCGCCCGCGTCACCGACGGGATCGACTCTTTGGGCAGGATCGTGCCGATGTCGGGTGCGGTGAAGCTTCCGTCGTCGCCGATCGTGCCGTGGCGCATGACGTTGACATCCCGGGGGCCGGCGCCCCCCAGGGTCGGGGCGAAATGGCATGCCCGGCACGAGTCGCCGTTGAAGCGGGGCCCGAGCCCGGCGTTGATGCCGAAGTCTTTGTCATACAGGTCCCGGCCGCGAATGAACCGTGCCGTCTCCTCATCGCTTAAAACACGTCGCGGTCCGCCGAACTCCGCCACCGGGAGCACATCCGCGCCGGGCTCGAGCAGCCCGGGCGAGAACTGCGCGGCGCCGCCGAGCGACCGGAGGAAGGCCGCCACGTCCGCCTGCTCGGACGCCGAGAGCTGATCGAACCGATTGCGGGCGGCTTCGGCCTCGCCGCCGTGGGCCAAGATAGCCTCCTCGATGGTGTCGGCCCGGCCGTCATGCAGATAGGGACCGACCGAGGCCAGGCCCCATAACGGTTGGGTGCGAAACTCCGCCCCGGTGGCCACGCCCTGCTCGATGCCGTCGGCCAACGCGGCCCCCATGTCGTGCAGCAGCAGGTCGCTGTACACCGGCAAAGCGCCGCGCGGGCCCACGAGCGTCGGTACATGACATCCCGCGCAACCGATGGACTCGAACGTTGCCGATCCCCGTTCGGTTTGCCCGGTCGGCTCGTCCGGCGGGACCGGCGCCAGCAGCATGCTGAAACTGACCAGATCGAACAGCTCCTGCTCGGTCATCTCCGGGTCGGTCGCCGCGTCCTCATCGGAATTGGATTCGGCCGGGGCGGCGGCCTGCACGCGCTGCGTATCCAATGTCGGCGGTACGGCAAGGCTGGGCACCGGCAGCAAGGCCTTCATTGCATCCGAGAGCGGGTCCGTCGTCACCCCGAGGTGGTTGAACAGCGGACCGCGAATGAACCCCTCGATCGAGACAGTTTGGGATTTTCGTCCGAAACGGCCGACGAAGCCCTGATCGAAGTTGGGCCGCCCGCTGATCCCGTCGGCGTCGGCGTCATCGGGATCGGCCCGGGACTGAATCTCCTCGTCGGACAGCTCCGCCAGCAGCCCGACCCCGAACATCGGGATCGCGTTGCGTTGCGGCATCACGTTGGTCTGCGCGGGCAACGCCGGATGCGCGATCTCGCCGTGGCCGTAGGCAAACGTGCGCAATACAAGCGATGCGCCCAGCGGAAGGAAGGTGCCGTCGTCTTGCTTTTCCGCAATGAGAAAGAAGTTGCGATACCGTCCGGAGCCGCCACCGGGGACCGGTCGCTCGTGACAGCCGCCGCACGAGGTCAGGTTGAACTGCGGACCCAACCCGTCGGCCAGACTGAACTCTTTGAGGAACACCGCCTTGCCGCGTTCGAAGGTTTCGAGTTGCTCGGCGGTGGCGAACGGCACGGGGTCGCCCAATCGTTCGGCGAACACGTCCGCCACCCCGTCGGTCGGGTCGTCGGGGGGCTCCACCGCGCAGCTGAGCGGCATCAGTGACATCAAACTCAACGATAACAAGCAGCGTATACTCATTGTGTGCTCCTTATCAGTGCGACGCCCTGATAGGGTGTCCCCGTCGCACGCCCGCCGACGGCATAGGCGCGACCGGCCCGGTCGCCCCATACCGCGTGTAATGTCAGTGATGTTCCCGTCGTCTCGAGCTCGCTGGTCAGGCTGTCCGGGTCGAGCGTCGCCGCCGTGCCGATCAGGCCGACGATCAGCGCTTCGTCGGGCTGTTCCATGAAGACGCCGTTGAGCCCGACGATCGGGGCGACGGTTTGGCTGGTCCAGGTTGATCCGTCATAGACCGCCACCTCGCCGTTCGAGCGTCCTCCCACGGCCACAATGTGGTCGGGGCCGGTGCCCCACAGCGAAATCAAGTCTTCGCTCGTCCCGCTCGGCACTTGCGCCCAATTCGTTCCGTCGTAACCCAGGATGACCCCGAGCTGTCCGACGGCGAAGACGTTCGTCGCCGTCGTGCCCCACACCTTCAGCAGCGCCGTCGACGCGCGGTCCAGCGTCGGCACCGCCACCGCCGACCAGGCATCGCCGTCGAAGTGCAACAACACCGGCGGCCCGGTGCCGATTTCGCCTCCGACCGCCCACACGTCGTCTGAAGCATCGCCCCACACGCCCCACAGGTCGCTGTCCGTGCCGGTCGCCATCTCGGTCCAGGTCGCCCCGTCGTAATGGAGCGCACTACCCCGCTCGCCGACCGCGAATACGTCGTCGGAGCCGAGGCCATAGACCCAGATGAGGATCGGCGTTTCGGGGATGTCCATCGGCGACCAATCGGTCCCGTCGAAATGGTACACCTCGCCGCGATCGGGCTGTCCGCCGACGATGAACACGTCGTCGGCCGCCGAACCCCATACCGCCGACAGAAAGCCCGCGTCGGTCGTATCGAACGCTTCGGCCCACTGCGGCTCGGTCGGCGGGGTGGGGTCATCCGCCGGTGGTGGATTACAGGCTGCGAGCATCACCGGCACGAGGACCGACAATCCGTGCGGCATCGTCGACAATCGGAAACATCCGCTCGATCGGTACATATCCCTCTTCATCGGTCACAGCGAGTTGAGGAATTCGAGTAGATCCTGCTGCTGGTCGGGCTCGAGGGCGTCGTACGCCTCGCGGGACGCTTCCGCCTCGCCGGCATGTCCGTCAATCGCCCCCTCGATCGTGTTGGCGTCGGCGTTGTGTAAGAACTCGGGCACGTTGCGCAAACCCCACAGCGGCTGGGTACGGAACTCGGTGCCCTCGGCCACCCCGACCTCGATGTTGTCGAACGAACGCTCACCCATGTAGTGAATCAGCAGGTCCGAATAGGGGTGAATCGTATCGCCGTCCTCCGTGGTCAGCGTCGGGGTATGGCATGCCGCGCAACCGATGGTCTCGAACAGCACCTCGCCGCGCAGGACGGCGTCCGTGATCTCGCCGCGTTTGGGGGCGGCCAGGTTCCGCATGAACGCCAGTAAGGCGGCGAGGTTATCGGTGGAAACTTCCGGATCGGCGACCGCGTCATCGTCACCGGCGGGGTCTCCCTCGGTGGCCGGTGGGGCCGCTTGGGCGTAGGCACGCTGAGCAAACGAGAACGATTCGAGTGCATCGGCGATTCGTTCGAGCCATCCGCGCCGTTGCGAGGCGGCGTCGGCCGATGCCTCGTCGATCGGTTCGGAGGTGAGGCCCATCTGGTTGAACAGCATGCCTCGCGTGATCGACTCGAGGGTTGCCGCCTGCGCCTTGCGGCCAAATCGTCCGACCCGATCCCCTTCGAGGTTCGGCCGGCCTGAGACCCCGTCGCCGTCGACGTCCGTCGGATCCTGACGCGAGAGGATCTCGTTGTCACTCACCCGCTCGAACAGCCCAAGCCCGAACAGCGCGTTGCCGATACGAAACCCGACGGTTTTCGTCCCGGACACGCTGGTGAAGGCGAAATTGGTGAGACCGTTGGTTCCGCCGGTGGCCGGCTCGCCGTGACAGCCCACGCACGAAGTCGCCAACGCCGGTGTGCCGAAGCCGTCGTCCGCACTGTACGCGGTCTCGAAGGCCGTCTTACCCGCCTCGAACGCTTCAGTCTCCGTCGTCGTCAGATCGGCGATCGGCTCGCCCGGTTCGCCGGTCAGCGGATCGACCTCTGCGGGCGGACCCAGACCCGTTTCCGGGCTGCATCCGACCGGGACGAGAAAACAAACCATCACCACGACACAAGCAAGGCCTGAGTCGGCAGTCCTTACGGTGCGCATCAGGGAACCTCCATTACGTATTCGATTGCCGACGCCATCGTGGCCGGTACCCGGAGGGATGTCAAACACTTCGAGCGATTACGATGGGAACGAAAGCGCGGTACCGTAGATTCAGCGGCGCGCGGCGCAGGCGGTCACGTAGACCGCGCTACGTGATCCTCCGCGCGTCGAAGGGCGATCGTTGTCACCTGACTACCCAGAGGAGCTACGAGCCAGGGGAGCTACAAGTTGGCGCAGCTCAACGGGTTCGGCGTCGCACCCGACCGGGCGGGCGGACGTTGGGGGGCGAGACCTCGAAGATCGACTGCGTCTTGAGGATGGTCAGATCTTCCGGGAACGCATGGTACGTGTACACATGCAGTTCCTGCTCCCGAGCCTCATGCTCGATGTAGGTGAACGGAACCGGTCCGTCACCTGCCCACTCGTCAAAGGTCGCGATCAGGCCATGGGTCTCCGAGTGCCGGATGAGGTCACGGTGCGTCACCTCGAAGAGGTTCTGCGACAGACGCTCGACCTGGCTGGACATCATGTAGCGGATGCCGTCGGACATGGCCTCGTTGTGGTCCCGCTCGCCGCGGAACCGGAACGTCGAGGCCAGCCCGTTGGCGGGCAGGAGGTCGCTTTCGGCGCAGGTCAACTCCGTCATGCAGCCTTCACTGCCGACGACGGTGACCGCGTGCGACAACCCCATGATCCAGATATTGGCCTGGTATCGGCCTCGCTGCAGCCGTCGGTTCTTATGAATGCAGAACAATTCGGGGTGCAGCGGACGCCGGTAAAGGTAGAAGCACAAATCACTTACGCTTTGTTGGGTCTGTCCCAACTCCAAAGTTGACTCCTTCTTGGCGGTTCCAGGATTACTACTGGTGGTCCTAGGGTTTTCGCTGGCAAATCCAGGGTTTCTCACTCTGGTCTTTCATTATACGAGCCCGGTGGGCCAGAAGGCCATCAAAATCCACGGAACTCACCATTTTATCGAAACTTGTAGCGTGCTTGTCACAAGATTTAACAGGCTGGAAGCGAAATTGGACTGTTGTTTTTTTGCATCACTCCGCCGTCCATGCGAAGTCGGCCTTGAAGTGCCGATAATATAGGCCGATGGTGCGCATTATGACGATCAGGAGGTAGCCCGCCACCACCGAACTGATCGCGAACACCGGCCAGCTATCCCAGGGCAGCTCGGCCAGGGGCGACCCGGCGGGTAGGCCGTAGGCGATCACGAGTTCCGGAAGGGCCAAAATCCCCATCGCCACCGCGAGCATCACCCAGATGCCCAGATGCCCAGATAAGGAACGAAGGTTCGGCCAACGGTGCGGATGATCAGATCCGGCCTGAGAGCCGACACACTGTCGCCCACGGCCAAGGTCAGGATGGTCACCGGCCAGAAAAACACGCCCACCGACGCGACGACCAGCACCGGCGCCAGCCCCCGGACGGCGAAAAATCCGGTCCTCGACAGCAACACCGCAGGCAGTAACACCGCCACCCAGGAGACCATGAACAAGAGCAGCGGCCTCATCACGTCGTTCCACGGGTCGGCGTCGACGGTGAGCTGCGGCAGGTCGTCCTCGCCCCGGGCGGTCTCGGTGATCACGTTCAAATAGAACGCACACAGAGCGCCCGTTATGAGCATGGTAAAGAACAGCAGGATCCCCATGACGCACAACGCAGCCACACCGGCGGTACCGACACGAAACACCGCACCGGCGATCGTGAGGCACGCGTAGATCAGCGACGCCCATATGGTGTGCAGGAACCAGACCATCAGGCAGGTGGCCAGGTTGCTCGGCTCGAGAAAAAGGTAGAAGCCGCGAACAGCATCGGGCCAGAAGCCGATCTCGGGAGCGGAGATCGCGTTGCGCTCGGCAACGGCTCTGGCTCGGGACCTTGCATCTCGCTCAGGGTCCAGTGATTCGGTCGTCGGGATTGGTGGGAGAACGATCTGTGCATTGCCGGTTCGCTCTTTGGCAGACGCCGGCGCCTCATCAGCAAGTGGGATGAGGCCGTCATCGGCCAGAGCGAGTGGGTCGGGAACGTGCAACGAGGCACCGCATTCGATGCAGTGTGCGTCCCGGCCGGCATACCGGTCCGACAGCTCGAACGTCGCTCCGCACTCGCAATGAACCCCGATTGCCATCGCCGGTCGCTCCCGGTTCATGCTCGATCATAGCACGTTTGGCGGATAAAGTAGCCGCCGTGGAGGTCGAATCCGCCACGTCCGATCCCATCCATCGTCCGCCGGACCCGCTTCAGGCGCCGCTGGTGCCGATCGCCGTCGGCCTGGCGACGGGCATCGCCCTCGATGCGGCGTTGACGGTTCCTCTTGCCGCCGCGGTGACGCTCTTTGCCGTCGGATTCGGTGGACTGCTCGTTCCCGCCGGTCGGGTGCCGCTGCGCTTCGCGATGCTTGGGCTGGCCGCGATCGGTCCGGGAAGCCTGATGCATCATAACGCGTACCGCCGTGCCGACGCCGACCGGCTCGTGGCTTACGTTGCTGCCGAACCCCGACAGGCTCACGTCACCGCTACCGTACTGACCCGGCCGGTGATCACCCCGCCCGACATGGGCGGATACGAGCGATGGATGGGACTCGAGCCTCGCACGCGATTCGTCGCCCAGGTCGAGAGGATCGATGCGGCGGATGGGCCTGTTTCCGTATACGGCCGATTGATGGTATTTGTTCAGCAGCCGCAGGTGAGCGTGGGGGTCGGAGATCGCGTCGACCTGCACGGGCGGTTGTTTCGTTTGCGACCGCCGCAGAATCCCGGCGCGTTCGACTGGGCGAACCATCAGCGTCGTCGCGGCATCCTGGTCGGGATGCGGATCAAACACGCCGCCTCGGTGCGCCCGATCGATCGATCCGAGACCTCGGGATGGGACCGGATGATAGGCAGGATGCGCCGGTGGGCGACGCTCGCGCTGCTCGACGACGTGGCGCCGGATGAGGCCGGCGGCACATCGCTTCTGACGGCGATGATTCTCGGCCAACGAAGCTCCATCGACCAGGCCGTCAACGACGCTTTCCTGCGCACGGGTACCGGCCACTTCCTCGCCGTCAGCGGTGTGCACGTCGGCATCCTCGCCTTGTTTGTCTGGTGGGTCTGTAGCTTGATCGGGGGATCCATGCGCACCGGTGCGCTGGGGTGTGCGACAACCGTAATTCTCTATGCATTGCTTACGGAGCCTCGGCCATCCGTGTTTCGTGCGACGATCCTGGTCTGTATGGCGTCATTTTCGGTCTGTTTGCGACGACCTCTTACGTATGGAAACTGGATCGCGGTTGCGGCAATCGTGTTGCTGGTGATCCGCCCGGTTGATCTTTTCGATGTTGGTTTTCAGTTGTCATTCGCGTGCACCCTGGCGGTGGTGTACGTATGTCCCGTGCTGTTGGACGGGCTGCGAACGGCTTTCGGACGACCTTCGGATGACGTGAGGATGCTCATGGTGCGCCCTCGGGGCTGGTGGCCACGGCACCTGCCGCACGTGACGGGTAATCTAGGCGCCGCTTTCACGACCGCCATCTCGGCTTGGATTGTCGCCACCCCGCTTGTGATGTTTCATTTTGGCAGGTTCTCGCCCTACGGTTGGTTTAATTCCATTTTGATTCTGCCACTCGTGCTGCTCGTGATGTTGATCGGATTTGCCAAACTGTTGCTTGGGTTCGCGTTGCCCGCGACGTCGGTGGTTACAGGACCCGTATTGGGCTTTCTGGCCGGCGTGTTGGAAACGTTGTCGAAGTGGCTCTCGCATATGCCAGGCACGATCGTGGAAGTGTCCTCACCCTCGCCGGCATGGATTGGATTGTACTACCTGACGCTCATCGCGTGGACCATCCGATCGGCGATGGGGTTTTCGCGGCGGGTGCCGGCGGCGCTGGCGGTGACGACGTTGGTGCTGGGCGGGTGGGGGTTCGTGCCCGCGACACGCCAGCAGGATCGTCTCGCGGTCCACGTTTTGGCGGTGGGAGACGGCAGCGCCACCGTCATCGAGTTGCCCGACGGTCGGACGCTGCTCTACGACGCCGGTTCGCGCGGTGGCTTTGACGTTGGCCGGAACATCGTCGTGCCGTTCCTGAGTCACGTCGGGGTCCGCGGTGTCGATACCGCGGTGATCTCTCATCCCAACCTCGATCATTACGCCGGCATGCTTTCGATCGACGACCGCATCGCCGTCGGACGATGGCTGCTGACTCCGCACTTCGAGCGCTTGAGCGGTCCGGGTTCTCCGAGCCGGTATTTTTTCGATGCCCTCGCCGAACGAGGCGCGACGGTCGAAACGATCGCGGCCGGTGACGCAATGGACGGCGGGGACGGTGTGCGGATCGAGGTGCTTTGGCCGCCGCGGTCGGCGACTACCGACTCGGCCAATGACACGTCGCTCGTGCTCCGGCTGCACCATGCCGGCCGGTCGATCCTGTTGTGCGGTGACATCGAAGAGGCGCCGCAGCGGATGCTGCTCGAGCAGGGCCGTCTCGACGCCGACGTGCTCGTGTTGCCGCATCACGGCGGCGTCGAGCGCACGACCGAGGCGTTCATCGAAGCGGTCGATCCGCGGTACCTGATTCGCTCCTCCGGCATGCGCGATCATGCGACGCGTAACGGCTTGATCGAGCTGATCCGTGATCGCACATACTTCAATACCGCTGACGACGGCGCGATCACCGTCACGATCGACGACCACGGCGTAACGGTCACGCCTTTTGCGCAGCACATGAGACAACCGTGACCACTAATCAGGCAACATGTTGGGGTCGGTGAAGACATCGGGGTTGAGCTGCTCCCAGCTCTTGCGCACCAGGCCGAGTCCGTAGACACAGAACTCGAAGTTGTCGCTCAGGCGGCGCAGTACGGTCGCCGGCGGATCGGCTTGCTCGACACTGAGCTCCGATGCGATGGCATACGAGCGCTTGCCCTGCTTGAGGTAATCGACGAAGTGATCGGTCTTGTCGGGGCGTTTGAGATGCTTGAGGTTTTCGGGATAGACCCCGCTCCAGTAGAGCGTGTAGTCGCCGATGTGTTTGTGCACGATGCGGTCGCGCTTCGGCCCGATGACGTCGGCGCCGAGCGACGCGTCGGTCAGCATCTCGGCCACTTCCTCGAGCCGGCGCCCGCCGGCGTTCTTGAGCAGTCGCACACGGTCGACGTGAATGAACTCGGTCAGCAGATCGACGAGATACTCGGCGACCGGCGGATCACACATGCCCACTTCCGCATAGAAAGCGTTTTCGACGAGACCGGCAAAGAGCCGGCGAAGAGGATGATGTTCCGGAATCGGTGCATGCATCTTCGACGATACTCCTTCTTGCAGTATCGACCGAACGAAACAAAAACATTGGCCCGAAGACGGTCCGGTATCGTGTTCCCTCGTCTATTGTAGGGCGATCACCCTGCGTAGACAAATTATCGCACCTGAAAATCGAGGAAGTTTTACGCGCGAGGAACGAAGTGCTCCACGTTGACGGGATTGCGCGGCTTATCGCCGCCAAGCACGCGTGCGATTTCGGCGGTGGCTTTTTCGTGGATTTCGGTGATGCCCATCACGGAATAAAAAGCGATGTGCGGGGTGATCACCAGGTTCGGCGGTCGGTCGCCCTCTTTGCGTTTCCACAGGGAAATCAGCGGGTGCTCCGCTTCCGGCGGCTCGACGGGCATGACGTCGATCCCGGCCCCGGCGAGATGTCCGGACCGAAGCGCTTCGGCCAAAGCGGGCAGATCGACGACCGCGCCGCGCGACGTATTGACCAACACCGAACCGGGCTTCATGGCGCGAAGAGCATGCGGCCCGATCAGGTGGCGCGTCTCGTCGGTGAGCGGCGTGTGCAACGAGATGATGTCACTGACCGACAACAACTCGCGCAGCGACATGAGCTCGACGCCCAGCGCCTTGTCCCGGCCCGGGGGAACGTACGGATCGCACGCGACGACGCGCAGCTTGAACGCCTTGGCCCGCAACGCGGTGGCGGTCCCGATCCGACCCAGCCCGATGACGCCCAACACCGAATTCGCCAGTCGCGGCACGGGCGCGACCAGTTCATTGTTCCACGCGGTCGCGCCGTTGCGCAGCGCGCGATCGGCATAAGCGATCTTGCGTACGACCGTGAGGATCATGCCCATGGCATGGTCGGCGACCTCGTCGACGCCGTAGTCGGGCACGTTGCACACCCAGATGCCGCGCCGGCCCGCCGCGACGCCGTCCACGTTGTCGAAACCGACGCCGCCGCGCACGATCAACCGGCACGCGTCCAGCCGCGATATCGTCGCTTCGGTCAACTTGATGTCGTGAAACACGATCAGCGCATCGAGGCCCTCGATCCGCCCGGCCAGTTCGGACTCATCGCGGGCGGCGAGACACTCGACCGTCGCCAAACCATCCAACACCGCCGTCCGCAGCGGGGCGGGATCCGTGAGAAAATCGGTGATGCCGATGCGAAACATGTCGGCATGCTAGAGGGACGGTGGCGTAAGGACAAGATCGGTGGGGCGTGTTGGTGCATGACGAATGGCGAGAGAATAACGAAGCCCGAATGACGAACCGGGACCGCACGCCCGCTCGGTTCGTCATTCGGGCTTCGTCCTTCCACCCGCGCCGTCTGGACACGCCGGTCACGATGCGATTCAATGGGGGTCTCGGCGCCGCATTGCCAAGGAGAACCCAAGCATGGCCGACACGACCGCGGTGGAAGCACCTCAGACGCTCGAAGGCTGGTACATGTTGCACGACGTCTACGCCGTCGACTGGGCGGCGTGGCGCGGGCTCGAAGCGGCCGAACGCGACACCATCGCCGCCGGCGCGTCGCAATGGCTGATCGCCGCCGCCGGTTGCGAGAGGGGTGACTCGGCCCTGTACAGCGTCACCACCCAAAAGGGCGACCTGATGTTCGTCCACTATCGCGAGTCGCCCGACGAGGTGAACCGGGCCGAACTGGCCATGCGCCAGACCCGGCTGTTCGACTTTCTCATCCCGCGCTATTCCTATCTCTCCACCATCGAGATCAGCCTCTACGAACTGACCGCGATCGCCCGCATACGCCTCGGCGAAAAGGGCATCAAGCCCGGCAGCGACGAGTACGGCGCCGCGTTCGAGAAGGAAATGGAGGGTCAGAAGCAACGCGTGCAGAGCCGGCTCTACCGCGACGTGCCCGAGCATCGCTACATCTGCTTCTATCCGATGAGCAAGCGCCGCGGCGAGACGGTGAACTGGTACACACTGTCGGTCGAGGAACGTCGGAACCTGATGCGCGGCCACGGGCGCATCGGACACAAGTACCACGACTGCATCACGCAGATCATCGGCGGCTCGGTCGGGTTCGACGACTGGGAGTGGGGCGTCAGCCTGCACAGCAACGACGCGCTGACCTTCAAGAAGCTGATCTACGAAATGCGTTTCGATCCGGCCACGTCGCGCTTCGCCGAGTTCGGCCCGTTCTACGTCGGCATCCGCACCGCACCCGAGGACCTGCCCGCCCTGTTGTCCGGAACGCTGCCCGACCGCGAAACATAAGCGAACGCACGCCACATACGCATAGCCCATCCAATCGCCGAGCGCGCTCGACGCCGGGGTGCGCCACGTCCGAAAGCATTGACCCGATGGGCGGCGGAAAAACTCGAATCGGACCACAAAAAACTATTGAACTCACCGCGACGATCCGGTAAAGGGCAAGTTAGGGTTTCCGTGTACGCGGCGACCGCCCTGGACCAAGCAGATTCGCAAGGAGGCGACCATGTCCAAAAACGCTGGAAATACCGACCGCCGACGCAAGAAACGCAAGCAGAAACAGCGAAACATGCAACGGGCACGCGGCGGAAGCCCATATCGACGAATCGGCGAAGCGGGTCTGGAAATCGCCTGTTACATCAATCGAAACTGGCATGAGTCGGGCCAGGCGGCGATCCATTGTCTGCGGCGGACGCCGGACGGCGGGCATGCCCTGGCCGCGTTTCTCGTGGACCTGTGGTGTGTCGGGCTCAAGGACGCCTGGGGACGCCTCGAAATAACGGCCGCTCAGTTCAAGGAAAACTTTCTCGTTCGGTATCGCGACGAGATTGATCTCGCGCGGGTGGACCTCGAAGTGGTCAAGCGTCTCGTCGCCGGTGCGATCCGCTTCTCGAAGCAAAACGGCATGCGCCTCCCGAGACGCTACGAGCGTTGGACGGCCATGCTCGGCGATCTCGGCGACATCGACACGGCCGATCTGTCGGACTTCGGCGTCAACGGCGGACTTCTGTACATTGGACGTGTCGATGATCTGAAAAGACGGCTTACCGACTGCACGGTCGAAGAGTTCTTTCAACGAGACGGCGTGGATTTCATCATGGATGCCGACAGGTTCGGGCGACCCCTGACGGATTCGATGGACGAAGAAGGGCCGATGAACGAAGAAGAAGCGGCGTTTGTGAATATGGCCGACAAGGCCGTGGAACAGTTCGCCGGGAAGGTTCGAGCATGGTGTTTTGCTCAGGGCCGACCACCCCATCCGCAACTGTATCAGGCATGCGAGGTGATGATAGCTTCCATGCTCGGCGGGATGGCAGAACATGGCCCCGATGCCTCGTCGGACGTTGTGCAAGCAACGGCGAATGAAGTGCTCGGGGGAATCTTCGCGTCCATGGGACAGCCGGCCGTGTCCGAGATGGCGGCGGCGCTTGACCAAGCCTTCGCGTTTGTACAGGATCCCCAGCGCTCCAAAGGCTCCTTCGCGCCGATCTTCGAAGATGGTGTTGTTGGGTCGTAGGTTCCGACGACCCGCTCACTCCACCGCACACTCGGCCAGGATCTTCTCGTACATCTTCCGCGCCGCGTCGTAGGCGGCCTTGGCGGCGGCGTATTCCTTCTCGGCGTACGGTCCGCGCTTCTGGTCGCGGTAGCCCTTGTGCTTCTGCTCCCAGCACTTGTCGACCGATTGGATGCACCACTCGGCACTGCGGCGTGACGCGCGGACCGGCTTGTCGTCGACCACGGCGACGATCGGGTTGGTGTGCGACGACGGGAAGATGCGCAGGGCGATCCAACTGCTCCGCTCGATCGGCACGTCGAACGACACGTCGCGCAGTTCCCCATCGGCGACGATCTCCTTCCGGGCTACCGGATAGCCGTTGACGATCACTTCGAGCGGGACCGTACGGCTGTCGCCGATGCGCGACCGCTCGATGTTCCAGTAGGGCTTCTGATCCAGCGGGCGTTTGCGGATTTCCTCGTTGGGCTTTTCGTCCAGCAGCGCCGCCACCCGGGCCGTGACCTGTACGCTCGACGGGCCGGTGAGCTTCAACTCGCTGCCGTTCTCGCCCACGGCCGTGTCGTTCACGCGGAAGTCGATCAGGTGGCTCCGCCCGTCACCGACGTAGGACCGCCCCGCCTTGATGCCCGCCACCCACTTCTCGTACGACAACGCGCCGTCGATCTTGACGTAGCCGCGACCCAGACCGACCTGCGAATCGTATATGCACGGGAAATCGGTTTCGCCGCTGATTTTGCAGGTGAAGCCGCAGTTGAGCGTGTGGTACCAGATGTTCAACTCCCACACCGCCGGGGTGTCGACCGCGGAGATGAAGTCCATCACGCCGGTGGTCACGTTGACGATGTACTCGTTCGCGCCGATACCGTCGAAGGGCGGCGTGATGTAGTTCGGCAGCTCGTCGGAGTCGACCTTCAGGCCCCAGCCGGAATGGCTGTAGCCCACGACCGCGCCCTGGCGCTTGCCCCATTCGAGCACCGGCTGGTCCCAGCTCGGCCACTGTCCGATGCGGTCGGTCTTGGTGCCCTTGAACTTCTTCCACTCGGACTCGCGGTAGTTGTACTCGAACTCGACCGGCTCGGGATATTCGTAATCATCCTCGGTCAACTGGATCAGCGAGAGATGGCCGGCGAACGACGAGGGGAAGCCCGAGACCTCGACGTCGTAACGCATCAGATAGTCGTCGGTCGACAGCTTCGAGACCTTCCCGTCGAAAAATTGCTTCTGGTAGTACCAGCAGGGTCCCCAGGTCAGCACGCAGCCGACGGTGAGGTCCTCGCCGAGGATGTGCCGCATCATGTCGTTGGGCTGCACGCCTTCGGCCGGCGTTTCGTAGTGGGAGCAGCCGGCAGCGTGCACATGATGGTCGCCCGAGAACCACGCATGTTCGGACGCGTCGATCCAGCGCGTCAGCTTGAAATCTTCCTTGTGCGAGACCGTACCCGTCGGCACTTCGATCCGGCGGTTGGCGATGCGATACTCCGGCCCGCGCGTGTATTCGACGTCGTACGTGCCCGGCGGGAGCATGACCGACTCACCGTCGGTCCGGTAGATCTGCGGGTGGAAGAAGAAGTCCGGCGCGATGCGCCGCGACGGCGACGGATAGATCCGCCCCTGAGGATCACGGATGATGAACTTGCCCATCACCGGCTCGCCGTCGGCGTCCTTGACGCCGAGCACGACCTCGACCGCGGGCACCACGTTGAACAGGATGCTCACCTCATTGCGGAAGCCGAGATCCTGCGTGCCCTGACCGACGTCGAATTGCAGCGTGGCTTCACGCCGACCCACGTCGCGCGAGTAGAGCTGCACCACGCGGTACTCGAGCACGAGCCCCGACAGCGTCTTGGTGAGCGGCTGGCGGTTGTACATGGCCACGTCGAGAAACCGATCGGCGAAGTTGCCGAGCGTGATCTGTTGTTTCGGCTCGGGACTGCCCCGCGAGCGGAGATGCTGCGGAGCGGCCTGCGGACTGTCGACCTTCAGTTCGGCGGTCACGCCTGCGTGGTTGTTGACCCGCACCAGGAACGACCGCCACCCCTGCTGCATCAGTTCGGGCTTGGCCGATCCGGGCTGCACCTTGACCCGGCTCTCGGGACTGATGTTGATCACGGCCAAGCACAACGGATCGAGCTTGGCCTGAATCATCGCCACCGCGTCACCGGCCACCCCGCTCGCGATCGCCTCGTCGATCTCGTGCACCATGGCGGGGTCGAACGGCGTACCGAGCATCGCACCCGCCTCAACCAGCCGACGAAACTGCGCCGCCAGCGGTTGAAGATCGATGCTCTGCGGCGCAGCCGCCACACGTGGTGCCGGTTCGGGTGCCGGGGCGGGCGTCGGGCTCGGCGCCGGCGCGGGAGCCGTCTCGACTTCCGAGGTGGTCGTCGTCGACTGCGAGCAACTCACCGTCACCAGCAGAAGACCCAACACGATGTACCGATACGCATGGATTCGTTGATTGAGAAACATGATCAGAAGCCCTTACTGAACGTGTGACCTATAGTTCGCGATGGATGCGGGGTTAGCGCCGCCTCCGTGCGCCCCAACAGAAGCCAAGGACGATACCGCCGTGTCACATTGGGGTCAACCGTAGGGTGCACAGCGCCTGCGTAAACGGGTGCGTGACACATTTGGCGGCCCGGAAAAACGAAGGTTCCGTGTGCCACTGCTGTGTCAGCAGTGGATAACAGGGCAATGACGCTTGGTAGGAGCACTGCTGACACAGCAGTGGCACACCCAGCCCCGCCCAAACTGTCACGCACCCTGCGCAAACCGATACAATGCGTCGCGCCTGAAACGTGATTGGGAGTGATGCATGATGGCGGAAAGCGGTTTGCGATTTGTCGGTGGTCCCGAGGCGCAGGTCGAGCAGTTACCGTGGGGGCCGCACGAGTGGCTGTCGCGGCCGGGGCTGACCGACGCGGAGCAGTTGCTACTCGTGCGGGTGACCATGCCGCCGGGCAAGGGACACGCGTTTCATCGCCACCCCGAGACCGAAGAGATCATCTACGTGATCTCCGGCCGGGCCGAGCAGTGGGTCGAACGCGAAAAACGCACCCTCACCGCCGGCGACACCGCACACATCCCGACCGACCTGGTGCACGGCACCTACAACGATGGCGATGAAGCATTGGTTTTCCTGGCCATCCTTGCCCCCGCGAAAATCATGGGGCCTGCGTTGATTGATGTGTCGGAAGAAGACCCGTGGCGCGGGCTGCGGGCGAAATGACGAATGACGAACTACCCAATGACGAAAGAATGACGAAGCCCGAATGACGAATCGCGAGGGCTACCCGCTGAAGTTCGTCATTGGTGATTCGACATTCTCTCGTCATTCGTCATTAGGCATTCGTCATTACCGCCCTACAGCGTGCCTTTCGTGCTCGGCACGTCCTTGACGGTGGGGTCGACGCGTACCGCGTCGGCCAGCGCCCTCGCCAGCGCCTTGAATGCCGCCTCGGCCATGTGGTGGTTGTTGGTGCCGTAGGGCACGCGGACGTGGAGGTTGAACTTGCCGCTACCGGCGAACGCGCGCAGGAACTCTTCGAGCAACTCTACGTCGAACGTGCCGATCTTCGGTCCGGTGAACGGAACCTGGCACACGCACGCGGCCCGGCCGGAGAGATCGACGGCCACGTCGGCGAGCGACTCGTCCATCGGCACCGACGCCGAGCCGAAGCGCGTGATGCCCTTCTTGTCGCCCAGCGCGTCGATCAGCGCTTCGCCTAGACAGATGCCCACGTCCTCGACGGTGTGGTGGTCGTCGACGTGCAGGTCGCCGCTCGCCTTGACGGTCAGGTCGAGTCGTCCGTGCCGGCCGAGGTGATCGAGCATGTGGTCGAGAAACCCGACGCCGGTGTCGGCCGACACCTTGCCCGTGCCGTCGAGGTTCAGCGACAGCGTGATGTCGGTTTCCTTGGTCTTGCGTTCGATGGTCGCTTTTCGTTTGGCCAATGGACGGTTCCACGTTGTGAGGGTTCATGCGTTTAGCGGCGACCCGTAGGGGAGCGCGTGTTTTCGATGTTGTGCGACGGG
>Ga0299906_10000269_pt1 | contig 50846 bp, 37 predicted proteins | sample RVTome_14_FD_200259 | JGI IMG/M metagenome (GOLD analysis project Ga0299906, IMG submission 200259) | Soil microbial communities from uranium-contaminated site in the Upper Colorado River Basin, Wyoming, United States - RVT145D125 (version 2) ... | reverse complement strand
GCAGGGTGCCGTGGTTGGTGAGGTCGCCGCCGACGATCAAGAACCCGAAGAAGTCCGGGTCGTTCTGCACGATGGTGTCGGGACCGACCTCGACGTTGCCGAGGATCTCGGCGTAGTCGATCTCGATCTCGTCGCCGGAGAGGCGCAGGGTGCCACCGCCGCTGATCGTCCCGGTGTTCGAGACGCCGCCGAAGGTCGCCACCGTCGGGGCGTTGAGCGTCAATGTATAGCCGACGAAGTCAAGGGCGCCGGCGACCACCGCGTCGTTGGTGATGCCGACGTCGGCTGCCAGCGTCACGTCGGCGGCGATGGGCTCGGTGCCATCGATCTTCCGTCCGCCAACCCCGCCGAGTGAAAGCGGTGCGGTCCATGGGCCGTTGTTGACGATGTCGCCCTCTGCCTCCACGAACAGCCTCGGCCCCACCAGATTGCCGTTGTTCACGATCCGGTCGGTGACCGTGAGGAACCCTGAAAAGGCGCTTTCCTGCAAGGTGGCGCCGGCGCCAACCGACAGGCCTTGCACTGTCGCGGACGTGTCCATCGTCACGATGCCGCGGATGGCCACGATGTCGTCGGCGTTGGGGAGCCGGCCCTCGGTCCAGGTGGCGACGTCGCTCCAGTTGCCGCCGGCGGGCTTGGAGCTGATCGTGCCCTCGATGACCGAGAACACCCAACTGAATTCCTCCGGCAGGGTGTTGCCGGCCAGGTCCCGCAAGGTCCCGCTCAAGACCGCGCGGTAGTTGTCGACTCCGAGCGCGGCGGGGAGCGTCAAGAGCGCGGTCCGGGTCTCCACCTGATACGACACCGTGCCGCCCACGCGCACGTCGTCGGCCGTGGCCACCACGCCGTCGGCACCGGCGGCGAAGAGCCGGAACGTCGAGGAGCCGATGAGGCCGGCTTCCACGGGCTCGCTGAAGGTGGCGGTGATCGCGGAGACCGTGCCCGGCTGGGCGTTGCCGTTGTGGCGCGGCGAGGTGTCGATCACCCGCGGCGGCGTGGCGTCGGGGGTCAGGGTAAGGGTGATCGTGCCGGTCTCGGTGACGTTGCCGCCGGTGTCGGTGGCCCGTGCCCGGATCGTGAACGAGGGCTGCTCGCGCAGCAGCGGGGTCACGAACCGGAGCTCGAACGGGAAGTTGCCGTCGCGCACCCGCGAGACGCCGTCGACGAAGAGCTCGACGTTGCGTACCTGCACGTCGTCGCTGACGTCGGCGGTGAGGCGCATCAACTTACCCTCCTCCGCCAGGTTGCCGGCGAAGTTGGTGGTGAGCGCGAGGGTGGGCGGCACGCCCTGGTTGTCGTGGGCGAGGTAGTTGATGACCTGCAGGCCGGCGCTGCTGTCGGCCACGTAGGCCAGGCCGTTGAAGATGGATACGGCGGCCGCCAGGCCCGGCGTCTGGAATTCGGTGATGAACTGGTTGGTCCGGGTGGGGTCGGTCAAGTCGTAGAGCGAGACGTGGTGGCGGCCGTCATCGGTGCTGTTGGGGCTGACCGCGGCCACGCCCAGGCCGGAGCCGTTGGCGACGATCTGCTTCCAGCCGAATTGCGCCGTATTACCGTTGGCGATCAGTGCCGGGCTCGATGGATTGGTGAGGTCGAAGGTGTTGTAGCCGGCGGCGTGGGTGGCGTAGAGCGTGCGGTCGCCAGCGAAAAGGCGCGTGCGGCGTCCCCCGGCGCCGCCGCCGCCGGGGGAGTCGACGGTTCCGGTCACCCGCAGACTGCCCTCGAGCAGGGGGATCACGTGCAATGTGCCGGGCGTGAGCGCGTAGAGGACCTCCTTGCCGATAGCGACATCCTCGACGGCGCCGCCGTTGAGGAAGAGCTCCTGCGCCACGGCGCCACTCGCCAGCTCGACCACCGCGATCTGCCCTGAGGAGGTGCCGGCGTAGGCCAGCGGGCCGGCCACCGCCACCGCCCGCACCGAGCCGGCCAGCCCTACCTGGTGGACGATCCGCGTCGCCGGCGGATCGGTGACGTCGGCGATGGCGAGCCCGGCCGCGCCATCGGCCACCGCCACCACGTCGGGTGCGCAGGCGACGGCCTGGGCTAGGCCGGGCGTGTCGACCTGGGCGACGATGGTGGGGTCGAGGCCGTTGACGACGTTGAAGACCGAGATGCCGCGTTCCGAGTCGGCGACGATGGCGACCTCGTCGAGGGCGCAGACGTCGACGGCGGTGCCGGGGGTGTCGACCGAGGCGATGATGCCGGTGGCGGCGGGACGGCCGTCGAGGGGGTCGGTGCCCTGTTCGATCTCGGCGCCGTCGAGGATACCGTCGCCGTCCGAGTCGGCGACGTCGGGGAGGGTTCCGAGCACGAATTCGGCGATGTCGTCCAACCCGTCGCCGTCGGTGTCCAGGTCAGCGGCCGTGTCCACGTGGACTATGCCGAAGCCGACCGCGGCGCCCACGGCCGAGATACGGCCACTTTTGAGCCCGTAACGCCGCCGCTCAGCATTGTAGAGGAGAATGCTGTAGTATACATTGACGGGCAGGATCGCCGATATCTGCCCTCGCTCGTTCGTCGTGCCCCTCAGCAACCGCACTCCCTCCACGTCGTCTACGCCTGCGTACTGTAGGCGGTAGTGAAAGCGCAGGGAATCCTGGGTCTTCAGGGGCGCCGGTTCCGATGCCGTTACGTTGTCGCACGACGGGGATTCCGGAAGTGAATAGGACTTCGCGGTAGGTGGATGGTCGCGGAAGATCTGCTGGCGTTCGAGGAGCGTCGGCGGAACTCCGCCGTTCTTGCGCCGGAAGAGCTCCAGGGGGATGGCTGTCATCATCGAAAGCCAACCCGTGTCCTTCAAGCCGAAAACATAGTCAGCGGCCATAAAAAAAGGATTCGCCGGCCGGGAAACGCCGCGTGAATAGAACTTCCAATCCCCGTTCGGAAGCGGCTCGAAGCCGAATTCCCGAGCGCCGTATAGTGGGTGCTCGCCTTTGACGGGCGTATTGACGATGGAGAACCGCCAGGAGAGCCCTGTGAATTCGGTGAGCATCACCGAGCCGTCGTTGTCGAAACTGAAGACGTCCGGACCCAGGATGTCGATGTGATAGAGATCACCGATCTGTGGTGCAGAGCCGCGGCCCACCCTAGAAAATTCCGTGACCACGTTGAAGCCCTGATTATTCAACGCGGCGTTGGGATCAAGCAGCAACTCTCGGACATAGTCCTGAGGCGTCAGGTCGGGAGGGAAGTCGTCGGCTCCGAGGGTGACGGAGTACTCGTCGAACGTGTAGTCCGACGTAGCGCGGGAATCGGCGGCGGGTTGGAATTCCCCGCCGGTCGCCGCAAGCGCGTCGAGCACCTCTTGAGGATGCGGAAAATCCGGATCCATGGAATCCAACAAACGCCGGTGGGACGGCGAGACACACGGGTCCTCGTCGTCCGGAGCGTTGTCCCCCGCTCCTTCAAGTTGAGCCCCTGGTTGAGTGCCATGCCATCCCGGCGCCTCGATCCCGAACCCGGCGTCGCTGCACACCAGCCTTCCATCCGCGCTCACCGTCATCGGCCCTTTGATCTCGAACTCCCCCGTGTCGTGGTTGAAGCTCCAGAGCGCGCTCTTCTCGCCCGGCGCCAGCACCGCGCCCGTCTCCGGATCCGGCAGATTCGGAAAGCACACGGACACCGGTTGATCGAAGTTGGTCGCGCCGTCCGTCTGCACCGTGATCACCACCGGAAAGCGGAGCCCTTCCGGCAGCTCTCCGGGCAGGCGGTCCGGCGCTACCGGCGCGATCCCTACCTGTCCTCCGCGCGTGCCGTCGTCGGCGAAGAGGCTGTCCGCCGGCACCATCAGCATGGTCCCGGCAAAGTCGGGATTGGCGGCGAGCACTTCCGGCGTGAGCTCGATCTCCGTCTGATCCGCCTGACTCACCGGCTGCAGGGTGCCGTCCGCGATCAAAGGCAGGAACACGTTGCCGACGTCGACCTGCTGGCCGATGACGGGGGTCCAGGCTTTGCCGACCGACGGATAGTACGCTCCCGGCGGCACGTCGTTGGTGGCCGTGCGGCCGTCGATGTGGACGAAGAAGCGCCCGGCGGGGGCCGGGTCGAGGCAGAAGCGGCCCCGGCCGTCCGTCACCGCGAAGAGCGTGCCTTCTTGCCCGTCGACCGTTATGGTCACACCCGCCAAGGGTAGGTCCGTCATGGTTCCGGCACCGCTCATGACCTGTTCCGAAGCGAAGACCCGGCCGCAAACCCGCGTCCCCGGCAGCGCCGTCAGGCTCAGCGTGTCGAAGTCGAAGAACGCCGTACCGCCGGCTCGCCCGTCGCCGTCGGCGTCGACGGCGGCGCCGTTTTCGTTGAGGACGGCATCACCGATCAACGTGACGCGTATCCTGGCACTGGCCGGAAGCATCCGGTCATAGAACAGGGTGACCCGCTGGCGGTCAGGGGAAACGTGGAGACGCGCTCCGAGACGCTGTCCACCGAAGCTGGCGAACAGGGAATTGTCGTCGATCACGGTGTCCACGTCGAGCCGCTTTGAGAAATGCAGGATGGTCTCGCGCGTGACCGCCACACCCGCATCGCCATGGGCCGGAGAGGATCGCACCGTGGTCAAGGCCGGAGGCTCGGAACCGTCGCAGAAGGCGTCACCTTTGTCGCAGCGGCGGAGCCAAGCGTTGATGAGGGCTGCCAAGGATTCGCCGCTCGCCAGGAAGATCTCCTCGGGAGGAGCACCGTCCAGATAAGCCTCGAACTGCTCGACGGTCAACGCTTGAAGGATCCTCCGCTCCAGAGACGAGACGCGTTGCGAGGTGGCCGGGCTCGTGCGGACGAGCGCGTCCCAAGCGGTGGCCTGTCCAGGATCCTGTCCGTGGGAAGGTGTAGTCGTGAAGAGAACGAGGGCAAGCAATGGCAGGTAGACACGATGATACTTTATCATTAGATATCCTCGGGGACTGGCGACCCTGCGAGCTGCCGGGAACGCCTGTAGTTGACATGCTGATTCGAAGAGCCGTCCGGACTCTACCGCAAGAAGGCGCCGGGAACGTCACGATCGTCCTCAGCCCGCCGGCTCCCCTCCGTAGCGCTTCCACAGCCTGAGATGGTGCTGCTCGCGGACGACCCGGAAGAGCGAGCCGAGGACGGCCGCGTACGCGCTCTGCGCCGCCGGCTCGCCGTTGACGCGCTCGACGTCGATCGAGCGCAGCGGCCGGAATTCGCGCGTCAGCAGCGTCTTGAGCACTCCGAGGTACTCCGCGAGGTGGGGATGGTCGGCGCCGACGCGCACGTCCAGCTCCTTGCCGCGGCGCCGCGACACCAGAGCCAGACGGCGGCCGTGGAAGACCAGGTGGGTGGTGGCGTGGCGCGGCGGCAGGGTCTCCTTGAGACCCGCCACGTCGACGCCGCACAGCGAGGCTGGGTCGGCGGCGCTCAGCCAGTAGATCGCGTCCTCGGGCAGGCCGCGGCGCAGCTCGCGGAAGACGGCGGGGGTGGTGAACTGCAAGCCGCCCACCCCCGCGAAGAAGTGGCCGGCCAGCGCCTCGCCGGACAGCTCCATGAGTCGCAGGCTGCGGAAGACGCGGCCCCATTGCAGCGACGGCGGCTCCCGCGCCAGCAGCTCGCGGAAGACCACGCCGTAGCGCTGGAGCAGCACCCGCGCCCGGTCCTTGTTGAGCTCCTCCTCCTCGAGCGCGTCGCGCGGCTCGCCGTCGCGCTCGAGCACGAACCACCGGCCCGAGAACGGCCGCGTCGCCTGCCAGCTTCGGAAGGCGGCGCGCCGGCCCACGCGAGGCCGGGCGCCGGCGCGGGGCGCCGGCTCGACCGGCTGCCACTTGTTCTCCACGCCCTTGCGCACCGCCGCGAAGGCGTCGTTCGACACCCGGCCCGCCCAGGCGAGACGCCACAGCTCGTCGGTGATCTCGGCCGTCGTGCGGCCGCCGTGGGCGGCGAGCTCGGCGAGGGTGTAACGGCCCCGGGCCTGGGGAAAGAGGCCGTCCGTCGCCTCGTCGTCCGCCGTCTCCTGGAACAGCTCCAGGTCCACCGGGAAGGCGAAGGCGAGGCGCTGCGGACCGCCGCCGAGCCACAGCAGGTCGCTCTCCTGCATCAGCGAGTCGAGCCACGACGGGTAATACGGGTCGAGCCGCGCCGGCAGGATCTCGGCCTCCCAGGCCGACGCCGGCGCCGCGTAGCCGAAGAGCTTTTCGAGACGCTCCTGCAAGTCCTCGAGCCCGCCGCCGCGCGGCGCCAGGCCCTGGTGACGCGCCAGGAAGAGGGGCAAGGCGCCGGCGGGAAGCGCCGTGAACGCCGGACGCCCCTCGCGCCGCAGCCAGCGCAGCAGCACCTCCAGGTTCTGGGCGTCGCAGACCTCGACGCCGCTCGAGCCGCGCACGAGCTGGTCGACGACCACCCGCTGCGACTCGCGCAGCGTCTCCAGCACGTCGCGCAGGCGCTCGGCGTCGAGGCCGAAGAGCCCCTCGAGACGCAGGGGCGGCAGGGGACCCTGGAAGCGCAGCCACTCGCCCACCAGCTCGACCAGCAAATCGACGTCCTCGCTCGCCGCAGACGGACGGGCCAGGAGGACGTCGAGGGCCGCTTCGACGTCCGCGGCCGGCGGGCTCCGAGGATCGGCGAGCGAGCGCAGCGTCAGGCCGTCGAGCCCCACCGCCGGTCGCAGCGTCCGCGCCACGCGCTCCGCCGTCGTCACGGCGGCTTCGGCGGCGCCCGGCAGCGTCACCCACAGGACGCGGCCGGCGACGTCCGCCGTCAGCTCCGTCTCGTCGAGGCCGTGGTCGGCGCGCATGGCGTCCAGGAGCTCACGCCACTCGCTCTCCGGCATGAGCATCCGCTCGTCGACCCAGGCGAGCAGCTCCGCGGCGTCGCGCGGGGCGTAGCCGGGGCTGGTGCGCTGCACCTTGCGGCGGAAGCGCTCGACGAGCTCCGCCGGCAGCCGCGGGCGGAGCTGCGCCGAGAAGACGAGCTCCCGCAGCAGGTCTGGACGCAGACCGCCCGCGCCGCCGGCCGGCGCGGCCACGCCCGGCGGCGTGTCGTCCTCGTACATGTGCTGGTTGGTGAGCATCCAGCCGAGCTGGCCGGCAAACGGCGACGGCGTCTGCGTCGTCACCTCCTCGAGGCGGATCGTCTCGTCGCGCACCTCGCGCAGCAGCATCTTGAGCGCGTCGAGCTCGAGCTCGTCCTGGAGGCAGGTGCGCCAGGTCTCGACGACCACCGGGAAGTCGCCGTAGCGCGCCACGGCCTCGCCGAGCTTCTTGGCGCGCATGCGGTTGAGCCACAGGGGCGTGCGGTTGCGGAAGCCCGACTTGGGCAGCAGCAGCGCCGTCGACGCGGCGAGGCGGAAGCGGGCGCCGAAGAACCCCGTCTTCTCGAGCCGCAACCGCAGCAGGGCCTCGAGCCGCTCGGGATCGACGAGCTCGAGCACGTCCTCGGCCGCCGTCGGCCGCGGCAGCATGACCATCAGGCAATCGTCGTCGTGGACGACTTCGAGCGTCTCGCCGTGCTGCTCCTCCCAGGCGGCGGCCAGCGCGATGGCCAGCGGACGGTTGACGCGTCCGCCCCAGAAGGTGTGGAAGATCACGCGCCGGTGCTCCTCGCGGTCCTCGGGCCGCGGCTGGACCCGCTCCACCAGCAGGCGGTGGCGGTGGGGCAGCACCCCGGTCGCCGCCTTCTGCGCGCGCAGGAACTCGAGCAGCTCGGCCGCCGCCGCCGGCTCGAAGGCGTACACGGCCATCAGCTCGCGCTCGAGCTCGGAGCCCTCCAGCCGTTCCTCGGCGCGCTCCAGGAAACGGGCGATCTTGTCCGAGAAATAGAAGCCGCGGTCCTGGGCGTCGGCGCGCCAGAAGGGGGCCATGGCCGACGACTTGCGCCCCGGCACCACCAGCACGTCGTTGTGGGTGATGCGGCGGATCTGCCAGCTCTGGGCGCCGAGGGTGAAGGCGTCGCCGAGCGAGCGCTCCCACACGAACTCCTCGTCGAGCTCGCCGATCTTGGCCAGCGAGTCCTCGACACGCAGGGCGAAATAGCCGCGGTCGGCGATCGTGCCGCCGGCCATGTAGACGAGACGCTCGACGCCGGGACGCGCCCGCACCGTGCCGGCGACGCGGTCGATCGTCAGCCGCGGGTGGAGCTCGCGGATGCGGGTGTCGGCGTAGCGTCCGGCGAGCATCTCGAGCACCAGGTCGAACTGGCGGCGCGACAGGCCGTGGTAGGGCACGCCGGCGCGCAGCCGCGCGTAGAGCTCCTCGATCCCCCAGGTCTGGTTGGCGGTCATCGAGAGGACGACCTGGGCGAGCACGTCGAGCGGCGCGACGATCGGGCGGATCTCCTCGACGTCGTGCTCGGCGACGCCGCGGGCCGCGATCGCGGCGTCGAGGTAGTCGCGGCCGTGGGTGGGGTAGAGGCGTCCGCGGCTGACCTCGCCGACGCCGTGGCCGGCGCGGCCGAGTCGCTGGATGGTCGAGGAGAGGGCGCGCGGCGTCTGGATGAGCAGCACCTCGTCGAGCGTGCCCACGTCGATGCCGAGCTCCAGCGAGCTCGTGGCCACGATCGCCGGCAGCTCGCCCGCCTTCAGGCGTCGCTCCACCACCGCGCGCACCTCGCGCGAGAGCGAGCCGTGGTGCGAGTAGGCGAGGTCCGCGGGCTCGTCCTGGTTGATGAGGCGGGTGACCTTCTCGGTGAGGCGGCGGCTGTTGGCGAAGAGCAGGGTGGCGCGGTTGCCGTGGATGATGCGCTTGAAGTCGCGGGTCAGCGCCACCCAGCGCGCGTCGGCGTCGGCGTTCTCGGGCACCTGGGCCGAGCACACCTTGAGGTCGTAGACCTTGGAGGTCGCGCGCGTGCGCACCACCGAGACCTGCCGCGGACGGTAGACGTAGTCGCCGTCGTCCACTTCTTCCACCCGGTAGCCGCCGATCCACTCGGCGACGGCGGCGAGCGGCTTGACGGTGGCCGAGAGCGCGATGCGCTGGAATTCGCCGGCGAGCGGCACCAGGCGCTCGACCGCCGTCACCAGGTGGGTGCCGCGCTTCGAGCCCGCCACGGCATGGACCTCGTCGACGATGACGGTCTCGAGCCCGGTCAGCAGCGAGCGTCCGCTCTTCGACGTCAGCAGGACGTTGAGGCTCTCGGGGGTGGTGATGAGGATTTCCGGCGGGTGCGAGAGCATGCGCCGCCGTTCGCCCGCCGGGGTGTCGCCGCTGCGGGTCACCGCGCGGATCTCGGGCACCGCCTCGCCGGCGGCGCGGAAGCGCTCGACGAGCTCCGCCAGCGGACGCTTGAGGTTGCGGCGGATGTCGGTGCCGAGAGCGCGCAGCGGCGACACGTAGAGCACGCGCACGCCTCCGGGCGTCCAGTGGCCGCGCAGCAGGCGGTCGAGGGCCCAGAGGAAGGCGGTGAACGTCTTGCCGCTGCCGGTGGGCGCGGTCGCCAGCACGTGCTCGCCGGCGGCGATCCGCGGCCAGGCGAGCGCCTGGATCTCCGTGGGCTCGCCCACGGCTTCGGCGAACCAGTCGCGGATCAGGGGATGGAAGGCGTCGAGGGCGGGGGCGGTCGTGGGCATCGCGGCGAGAGCCTATCAGAGCGGTAATGGAGCGGCCGACCGCTCCCTTGCCAGTTTACACCATGGTTGACAGATTCTACCCAGACTGCCTAGTATCGAAGGGAGGAGGCAAGCATGGCGCTCAACATCAAGAATGCCGAGGTGGAACGGCTGGCCACCGAGGTCGCGGTCATGACCGGCGAGAACAAGACAGAGGCGATCCGCAAGGCCCTTGAAGAGCGCAGCCGGCGGCTCTCCTTCCAGGTGAGTCGACGTCAGCGTGCCCAGGGTTTCCTGCGCTTTCTCGAGGAAGAGGTATGGCCCAACCTGCCTCCCGGCGTGCTCGGGCGCCGGCCGACCCGGGACGAAGAAGACGAGATCCTCGGCTACGGTCCGGAGGGCGTGTGATCCTCGACAGCTCGGCCGTGGTCTCGATCGTCTGCCGCGAGTCGGGGTACGAGCAACTGGTCGCCAAGCTACGGCAAGACGACACGCTCGGCATCGGCGCACCGACCCTCGTCGAGATCGGTCTGGTTCTGGAAGGCCGGTTCAAACTGGACGCGCGTAGCGTCATGGAGCGGTTCCTCCGCGACTTCGAAGTGGTCGTGGTCCCTTTCGGCGACGCGCACTGGCTGGAAGCCGTCGACGCTTATCGCCGCTTCGGCAAAGGACGCCATCCCGCGGCTCTCAATTTCGGCGACTGTCTGAGCTACGCGACCGCCAAGCTCGCTGAGCAGCCGCTGCTCTTCGTCGGAGAGGACTTCTCAAAGACCGACCTTCAGCGGGGCTAGTAGGACGACGAACGGCATGGGGATCGACGCCTTGCCAGGCCGTGACTTGGTGGGTCAGGGAAGGCTGATCAGCTTCGAACAGGCGGCCGAATGCGCGAGGTAGCGGACGCCGAGCGTATCGAGCGGTTCAGGCGGGCTTGCAAGCTGCTCACGACTTCCGAATCAGCTTGATCCTCCTGTCCAGCTCTTGCCGCAGAGTGCGCTGGTTGTCCCAGTAAAGCGTCGGAACGTCGAAGATGTCGAAGGGAAGCTGGGTACCCGCGTAGGCGGTCGTGATGATGCTCTTGCCGAGGGCCTGGGCATAGCCGAGCTCGTAATAGACGTTGGGACGCGGCTCGCTGACGTCGGCGATGATGAAGGCCGAGCGCCGTATCGATTCGAGAACGGTCGATACGATGCGTTGGTTGGTGTCGATGTGGTCGTCCACCTTGAAGCCGCGGAAATGATTGTCATCACAGACTTGAACGAACGTATCGTAAGCATCCTGAAGATGCCCTTTTTCGGCAAAAGACATGATGATGAAGGCCTCCGTAGAGACGATCAGCTTCTCTGCCAGCAAGACCACGTCTCTGGCGAAGCTCTGCGCGATCTGTGGCGTGACATCATCCGGCAGGACGCGGTTCAGGGCGTCATAGTCGCTGTAAGGAAGCCGGTCGCCGTACCGCCGATCGAAATCCCTCTGTTCCTCTTCAAATATCTCTTCCGCGGCCAGCCCGAAGGCCGCCACGGGAACGATGGGCTTGTTGGCGATGCGAGCCCAGCTCGCCGCGTAGTGCGTGCCGTCCGACCCGCCCACGATGATCACGACAGCGGCTTCGCGGATCGGCTCGGGAAAGGTGTAGTAGCCCCGCGGCACTTGACTCCAGTCAGGCACTCGGGACCGGGTAACCTCGCCTTTGTCGTGTGCGGGCTTGGTCGTGCTGGTGACCCATGACCTGATGAATTGCTTCGGGTTGAGCTTGCGCTCGATTGCCATCTCCTCAGCCCCTTCCGCGACCGCCGCATCGAGGGTAGAGCTGCATCCGCCGAGCACGACGTGCCCGCGTGCGATGAGCTCGCGGCCCAGCGACCTCGAGAAGCGTTGCAGGGCTTCGCGGAGCTTCGGATTTTCTTCTTCGGGATACAGTCCTCCGGCGACCAGAATCTTTGCCATGGACGTCATCTCCTTACTCAGCGCGCTGCCAGCTCCCGCGTTTCGAGATAGGCCCGCTCGATCACCACCGGCACCTTCGGCTCGTGGAACGCCACAGGTCCTTCGTACTTCTCCGTGACCTCGACCTCGCCGATCTTCGCGAGCACGTCGAAGCCCTCGATCAAGAGGCCGAAGACGGCGTAGCCGCCGTCGAGGTGGGGACGCGGAGCGAGGCAGACGTAGATCTCGGTCGAGCCGCTGTCGGGGTCCTCGTCGCGCGCCAGGCCCACGGCTCCGGTCACGTGCGGATGGGCGCCGAATTCGCCTTTCACCTTCGGGTGGTCGTTCTCGCCGCCGTCGGCCAAGGTGAGAAGGGCCGTGGCGAGCAAGACGGTGCGAATCATCTTCATGGTGGCCGCGGGCCGTCACTCGAGCCGGATTCGCGCGTCCCCCGTCCCCCAGTCGATTTCGATGCGCGAGGCGCCGGGGCCCTGCCAGCGGATCGAGCGCGGGAACCCGCCGCCCTTCATGTGGCCGTCGCCCATCCACAGCTCGGCCTTGCCCGCCACCACCTTGACGTTGACCGCGCCGACGCGCTCGTGGCGCGCGATGACGTCGATCGAGCCGGCGCCGCCGGCGATCACCACGTCCGAGAGCATGCGGGTCACGAAGACGTCGCCGCCGGCCATGTCGACGTCGAGGGGCAGGTCCTTCGGGACCTTGAGCTTGAGCTCGGCCCTGATTCCCTGGATGCGGCCGCGGGGCGTGTGCTCGAGACGGACGACGAAGTTCTCGCCCTTGACCCGCGGCACCACCCGGATCCGCCCGGCGCGGCGCCGGCATTTCTCGAGGTCCTGGCGCGAGCAGGTGAGGCGGAATTCGACCTCGACGTCGCGGGCGTCGGTGCCCTCGACCTGGAGATGGCCGAACGAGAGGTCGACCTTGATTTTCCTGGCGTCTTCCACCACGTAACGCTGCTGGTCGGCGTGGATTTCGACGTCCGCTCGCGCGGGGGCGGCGGCGAGGACGGCGGCGAGGAGGGTAGGCAGGATGAAGGCTCTCATGGATGGGCTCCTCCGTCTCGAGGTGGTCTCAACGGACCCGTTTTCGCCGGTTGCGGATGTAGTCGGCGAGGATGAACTCGCCCAGGTTGTAGGGCGAGGCGTAGTAGGCGCGGCCACGGTTGATCTGGGTGAGCTTCTCGACGAACTCGACCAGGGTCGGGTCGGTGGCGATCATGAAGGTCGTCACCACGATGCGTTGGCGGCGACACTGCTCGGCCTCCTCGAGCGTCAGGTTGACGATCTTCATGTCGAGGCCGAACGGGTTCTTGTAGATCTGGTGGCCCTGGGTGATCGCCGAGGGCTTGCCGTCGGTGATCAGGAAGATCTGCCGGTTCGGGTGCTTCTGCCGCGACAGGATGCCGCGCGCCATCTGCAGCGCGTCGCGGGTGTTGGTGTGATACGGACCGGCCTCGACGTAGGGCAGGTCGGAGAGCTTGATTTGCTGCGCCTGGTCGCCGAAGAGGATCACGCCCAGGTAGTCCTTGGGGTACTTGGTGGTGATGAGCTCGGTCAGCGCCAGCGCCACCTTCTTGGCCGGCGTGATGCGGTCCTCGCCGTAGAGCACCATCGAGTGGCTGACGTCGATCGCGACGATGGTGGCGCACGAGGTCAGGTGCTCGGTCTCGTAGACCTCGAGGTCTTCCTCGGCGAGGTCGAGGCGGCCCCTGGTGCGTTTCATGGCGTTGTGGAAAGAGCGCAGCATGTCGAGGTTCTGCACCTCGTCGCCGAAGGCGTAGGCCCGCGTCTCGGGCAGACGCTCGAGGCCCTCGCCGGCGGCGCGCACCGGGTGGTAGCCGGGGCCGCCGCGCTTGAGCTGGGTGAAGATCTCCTCGAAGGCGCTGCGCCGGATGCGGCGCTCGCCCACCCCGGTCAGTTGCAGGCGGCCCTCGCCGTCGCGCTCCAGCACGTCCTGGTCTTCGAGCGAGTCCAAGAAGGCCTCGAGGTCGATCTGGTCCGAGACGTAGCCCTGCTCCTGGAGCTGCCGCATCCATTCCATGGCGTCGTCGACGTCGGCGCCGCTGACCAGCAGGAGCTGGTTGAAGAGGTTCTGCAGGTCGAGGCTGGCGAGGATCGCCTGCAGCAGCTTGGGGTCCAGATAGCGGTAGCGGTGGCGCATGGCGTGAAGCTCCGCAGCAGAGTATATGCGATCCCCTGCGGCTTCGCCTGGCGTCCCGGCGTCCAGTTGCACGCAAATAAAGCTTCGCTTATTATCTCTGGGGCCAAGGAAAGGCTCACTGCGTAGAGGAAGACGATGCGTCGGACCAGCGGACGATACGAGCGGACGAGCGTGGCGGGGGAGGAAGTGAAAGCCTTCGTGCCGGATCCGCTGCCGCCGGCGGATCCGCCTCTGCGGCTGGACCCCGAGCTGTCAGCCCTGCACGACGCGGCCCGGCGGAGCCTGACGCGGCTCGAGCTGGCGGGCGCGATGGTGCCGTCCATCGAGTGGTTCCTCTACGCCTTCGTCCGCAAGGAGGCGGTGCTGTCGTCGCAGATCGAGGGCACGCAGGCAACGCTGATCGACCTGCTGGCCTACGAGGCGGAGGACGAGGCCGGAATCGCCGCCGAGCCCGACGTCGAAGAGGTGTGCAATCACCTCGAAGCGTCGCGCTACGCGCTCGGCGAGCTCCGGCGCGCCGACGGCCTGCCCATCTCGATGCGGCTCCTCAACGAGGCCCATCGTCGCCTGATGCGCGGAGCGCGAGGCGCCGACCGGCAGCCGGGCGAGATCCGCCGCAGCCAGAACTGGATCGGCGGCACCCGTCCCGGCAACGCCGCGTTCGTGCCGCCTCCTCCCCAGGCGCTCGCCGCGAGCCTCGGCGCGCTCGAGCGCTACGTCCACGCCGACGACGAGCTGGCGCCCCTGGTGCGGGCGGGGCTCGTCCACGTCCAGTTCGAGACGCTGCACCCCTACCTCGACGGCAACGGCCGCATCGGCAGGCTGCTCATCGCCCTTCTCCTCGCCCACTGGGGTCTCCTGTCCCAGCCGCTCCTGTACCTCAGCCTGTTCTTCAAACGACACCGCCAGGAGTACTATCGGCGGCTCGACGGAGTACGGACCGGCGGCGACTGGGAAGGCTGGACCGCGTTCTTTCTCGAAGGCGTCGACTCCGTCGCCGCGGAGGCGGCCGAGACCGCCCGGGAGCTTTTCCGACTGGTGAGCGCGGACCGTGAGCGCGTGCTGGCCGCGCCGGCCGCGACGGTGATGAGCCTGCGCCTCTTCGAGCTCCTGCCGCGTCATCCGATCCTCACCGTCTCCCGCGCGATGAAGCTGCTCGACGCCTCGCGGCCGACGGCGGGAAAGGCCGTCGGCGTCCTCGCAGAGGCGGGCGTCCTCGTGGAGACGACGGGACGCAAGCGCGACCGGACGTTCAGCTACGCCGCCTATCTCGACCGTCTGCGTACGGGGACTGAGATCTGACCTGCTCGCTCGCAGAAGAGCCTTGACTTCTCCGCCTCGAGCGCCTATCGTGTCCAGTCGCCGCGCGGCGTCTCGGGCGTCGTGCGCTCGCTTCAACCAGCCACTAGCCTTCTCAGGCCGTCCGCCCGAGAGGCCTCTCCGAGAACGAGACCGTCATGAGCCACGAGATCCAACGGATCCGCAATATCGGCATCTCCGCCCACATCGACTCCGGCAAGACCACCTTGACGGAGCGGATCCTGTTCTACGCTCAGCGCATCCACGCCATCCACGACGTCAAGGGCAAGGACGGCGTCGGCGCCACCATGGACCACATGGAGCTGGAACGGGAACGGGGCATCACCATCACCTCCGCCTCGACCTACCTCGAGTGGGGGCGCCATCACCTCAACGTGATCGACACCCCGGGCCACGTGGACTTCACGATCGAGGTCGAGCGCGCGCTGCGGGTGCTCGACGGGGCGATCCTCGTCCTCTGCGCCGTCGCCGGCGTGCAGTCGCAGTCGATCACCGTCGACCGCCAGATGCGGCGCTACAAGGTCCCCCGCATCGCCTTCGTCAACAAGTGCGACCGCACCGGCGCCAACCCCGAGCGCGTGGCGCGCTCGCTGCGCGACAAGCTCGGCCACAATGCCGTGCTGCTGCAGATCCCGATCGGGCTCGAGGCCGACTACGAGGGCGTCGTCGACCTGGTCGAGATGAAGGCCCTCTACTTCCGCGGCGACCACGGCGAGAAGGTGGAGGAGGGGCCGATCCCGGAGGCCCTCCGGGAGCTCGCCGAGCGGCGGCGCGCCGATCTGCTCGACGCCGCTTCCATGTTCTCGGACGAGCTGCTCGAAGCGGCGCTCGAGGACTGCGCGAGCCCGGAGATGATCTACGCCGCCGTGCGCCGCGGCACGCTGGCGCTCGAGCTGACGCCGGTGCTGGTGGGCTCGGCCTACAAGAACAAGGGCGTGCAGCCCCTGCTCGACGCCGTGAACCGCTACCTGCCGAGCCCGCTCGACGTGCCGATCGAGGCCGTCGACCTCGACCACGACGACGAGGTGCTGCGGCTGGCTCCGGACCCCTCGGCGCAGACCGTGGCCTACGCCTTCAAGCTCGACGAGGGGCGCTACGGCCAGCTCACGTTCGTGCGCGTCTACCAGGGCACCCTGGCCAAGGGCGACACGGTCTTCCGGGCCTCCACCGGCAAGAAGATCAAGATCGGCCGCCTGGTGCGCATCCACGCCGACAAGATGGAGGACGTCGACGCGGTGGCCGCCGGCGACATCGCCGGGCTCTTCGGCATCGACTGCCACTCCGGCGAGACCTTCCTCGGCGACGGGCGGCGGCTGGCCATGACCGCCATGCACGTGCCGGACCCGGTGATCTCGGTGGCGGTGAGCCCGGTGGACTCGAAGTCGCAGGACAACATGTCGAAGGCGCTGCAGCGCTTCTCCAAGGAGGACCCGACCTTCCGCGTGACCCTCGACGCGGAGAGCGGCGAGACGGTGATCTCGGGCATGGGCGAGCTCCATCTCGAGGTCTACGTCGAGCGCATGCGCCGCGAGTACAAGGCCGAGGTCGCCACCGGCGCGCCCCAGGTGGCCTACCGCGAGGCGATCACGCAGCGCGCCGACTTCGACTACGTCCACAAGAAGCAGACCGGCGGCTCGGGCCAGTATGCCAAGGTGGTGGGCTATATCGAGCCCCTGGCCGAGGGCGACTACGAGTTCGTCGACGAGGTCCGCGGCGGCCGCATCCCGACCGAGTTCGTGCCGGCCTGTGACCGCGGCTTCCGCACCGCCGTCGAGACGGGCCGCCTGATCGGCTTCCCGATCGTCGGCGTCAGGGCGGTGCTCGTCGACGGCAACTCCCACGCCGTCGACTCCTCGGACATGGCGTTCATGATCGCCGCGCGGTCCGCCTTCCGGGAGGCCTACCAGAAGGCGAAGCCGCAGGTGCTGGAGCCGGTGATGAAGGTGTCGGTCGAGGGTCCGGCCGAGTTCCAGGGCGCCATCTTCCGCTCGCTCATGCAGCGGCGCGGCCACGTGCTGGGCTCCACCGAGGACGGCGGCTTCGCCCGGGTGGAGGCCGAGGTGCCGCTCGCCGAGATGTTCGGCTACGCGACCCACCTGCGCTCGGAGACGCAGGGCAAGGCCGAGTTCACCATGGAGTTCTCGCGCTACGGGCCGGCGCCGCGCGAGGTGACCGAGGAGCTTCTGAAGAAATACGGCGGCCTGGTGGCCAAGGAGACCGAGTGATGATCAACCTGAAGATCCAGTTGCGCCGCTCGCCGCGCAAGCTGCTCGAGCGCGACGGCCATCCCGGTCCCGGCCCGGGCCAGCTCGCCCTGGTCATGGCCCGCGCCGGCGTGGGCAAGACCGCCTTCCTGGTCGGCATCGGCCTCGACGCGATGCTGGCGGGCCAGAAGGTCCTCCACGTCTCGGTGGAGAACACCGTCGACAAGGTCCGCGACTGGTACGACGACGTGCTGATGGAGATGCTGCGGCGCGAGAAGCAGCTCCAGCACTGGGCCTCGCTCCAGCTCGACCTCGAGCGCCGGCGCCACATCCATACCTACGTGGGCCACTCGTTCTCGGTCGACCGCCTGCGCCACGGCCTCGAGCTGCTGCGCGACGTCATGCACTTCGTGCCCGAGGTCGTCCTGCTCGACGACCTCGAGGAAGAGAGCCTGGAGCCGGCCACCGTCGCGGCGATCAAGGACCTGGCGGCGCAAACGGGAGCGGAGCTGTGGATGTCGTGCCAGATTCACCGCGATGGTCCCCCGGGCGAGCCCGGTCACCTGCCGCCGCCGGCGGATCGGTTCGAGGGGCTCACGGACCTGGCGTTCCGCCTCGACCCGGACCGCTCCAAGGTCCGGCTGCACGTGCTCAAGGACCACCAGCGGATGCTCGACGAGGACCTCCACGTCCTCCTCGACCCGCAGACCTTGCTCCTGACCGTGGGTCTCGGTGCCGGCGCCTGATCTTCTCCGCCGGCGTTGACCCTCCGGCGGCTCGCTGCTATGCTCGCGGCCGTTTCGGGAAACACGCCGTGATCGTCGACAAACGCAAGGTCGAGGGCCAGACGGTCCTCCGGGTCGAGGGGATCGTCAAGCTCGGGGAGAGCGCCGAGTTCCTCGCCCAGACGCTGCGCCGGGCCCTCGACCAGGAAGAGGGCCACGTGCTGCTCGACCTTTCGGCGATCAACTACATCGACTCGACGGGCATCGGCGAGCTGGTGGGCTACCTCACGCGGTTCCGCAACCAGAACCGCAAGCTGATCCTGATCAACCCGTCGCCGCGCATCACCAAGCTCCTCGGCGTGGCCCAGGTCGACAGCCTCTTTCCGACCTACGGCTCGGTGGAAGACGCCGTCGCCGCGGAGAAGTGAGCGTCGCTTCAGGCCGCCCGCTCGACGCCGTTGCGGGGGCACAGCGAGGCCAGGGCGCAGTCGCCGCACAGCGGCTTGCGGGCGTTGCACACCCGGCGTCCATGGAGGATCAGGGCGTGGCCGAGGAAGATCCAGTCCCGCTTCGGGACCTTCGCCATCAGGTCCCTCTCGATCTTCTCGGGGTCCTTCTGCGGCGAGAGCCCGAGCCGGAAGGCGAGGCGCTTGACGTGGGTGTCGACGACCACCCCGGCGGGCTTGCCGAAGGCGGTGCCGAGCACCAGGTTGGCCGTCTTGCGCGCCACGCCCGGCAAGGTCACGAGCTCATCCATGGAGTCGGGCACCTCGCCGCCGTAGGCCGCGACCATCCGCTTCGCCGCTCCGAGCACGAGCCTGGTCTTGTTGCGGTAGAAGCCGGTGGAACGGATCTCCTGCTCGAAGACCTCGGGGGCGGCCGCGGCGTAGTCGGCGGCCGTCCGGTACCTGGCGAACAGCCCCGCGGTCACCTGGTTGACGCGCTGGTCCGTCGCCTGGGCCGAGAGGATGGTGGCCACCAGGAGCTCGAGCGGATTCTCGTGGCGCAGCTCGCAATCGGCGTCCGGGTAGAGGTCGTGGAGACCGCGGACGACGCCGTCGACCTCGTCGTCGCTCAGGAACGTGGCGTCGGGCATGGCAACCGGGACGATATCACCCTCCCCGCAGCCGCCGCACGAGCAGCGTCGAGCGGCGGCTCGACGACTCCGTGCGCACCGCCAGGGCGAGCGCGCGCCGGCTGCCGACGATCACCACCAGGCGCCGGCCGCGGGTGATCGCCGTGTAGAGCAGGTTGCGCTGCAACATCACGAAGTGCTGGGTGTGGAGCGGGATGACGACCGCCGTGTACTCGCTGCCCTGGCTCTTGTGGATCGAGCAGGCGTAGGCCAGCGTCAGCTCGTCGAGGTCCGAGAACTCGTACTCGACCCGGCGCTCGTCGCCGTAGTCGACGCGCACGATCTGGTCGGTCACGTCGATCGTCTCCACGTAGCCGACGTCGCCGTTGTAGACCTCGAGGTCGTAGTTGTTGCGCACCTGCATCACCCGGTCGCCGGCGCGCAGGAGACGGCGGCCGCGGGTGATCGACTCGCCGTCGGGGTTGACCAGGTTCTGGAGCTCGGCGTTGAGGCTCACGGCGCCGAGCGGTCCGCGCTGCATGGGCGACAAGACCTGGACGTCGCGCGGCGAGAAGCCGAAGCCGCCCGGGATGCGGTCCTTGACCAGGTGCTTCACGGTGGCGAGCACGGCCTCGGGCTCGTCGCGCTCGATGAAGAAGAAGTCGCCGCGCTCCGCGGTCACGAGGTGCGGCATCTCGCCGTCGCGCACCCGGTGGGCGTTGACGACGATGAGGCTCTCGCCCGCCTGGCGGAAGATCTCGGTCAGGCGCACCACGTCCACCGCCCCCGACTCGATGAGGTCGGCGAGCACCCGCCCCGGGCCCACCGAGGGGAGCTGGTCGACGTCGCCCACCAGGATCAGCCGCGCCTCCTGGCGCACCGCCTTCAGGAGGTGGAAGCTCAGCACCACGTCGAGCATCGAGGCCTCGTCGACCACCACCAGATCGGCGTCGAGCGGGTGCTCCTCGTCGCGGGTGAAGCCGCCCTGCCGGGGGCTGTACTCGAGCAGCCGGTGGACGGTCATGGCGTCGTGGCCGGTGGCCTCGCCGAGGCGCTTGGCGGCGCGGCCGGTGGGCGCCGCCAGCTCCACCTTGAGCCCCTTGCGCGCGAGGATGGCGACGATGCCGCGCACCAGGGTGGTCTTGCCGGTGCCCGGGCCGCCGGTCAGCACCAGGAGCTTGCTCGTCAGGGCGCGCTGGAGCGCCCGGCGCTGGGCCGCGCCGAGCTCGATGGCCTCGCGGCGCTCGAACCACTGGCAGGCGCGCTCGACGTCGATCTTCAAGGGCAGCTCGCGCTGCGCCGTGAGCGTCCTGACGCGCTCGGCCACCCCGCGTTCCGCCGTCTCCAGCGCCTTCAGGAAGACCGCCGAGTCGCCGACGGAACCCTCACCCCCCGGCCCCTCTCCCAGGGGGAGAGGGGAGAAAGAGCTCGAGAGCTCGCCGGCGATCGGCTGGCGGGCGAGCTCGCCGCGGGCGACGAGCTCGCCCACCGCCGGCGCCGCGGCCTCGGCGTCGACGCCCAGGAGCTCCGCCGTCTCCCGCAGCAGGTCGCCCTCGAGAGCGTAGACGTGCCCCTTGTCGGCCGCCCGCCGCAGGGCGTAGAGCACGCCGGCGGCGAGGCGGTGCTGCGAGTCGGCCGCGATGCCGAGGTCGCGGGCGATCTTGTCCGCGAGCTTGAAGCCGATGCCGTAGACCTCCTCGGCAAGACGGTAGGGGTTCTCGCGCACCAGGCCGATGGCCGCCGAGCCGTAGCGTTTGTAGATCTTGACGGCGTAGGCGGTGGAGACGCCGTGGGACTGGAGGAAGATCATCACGTCCTTGATTTCGCGCTGCTCCATCCAGGCGTCGCGGATGCGGGCGCTGCGCACCGGTCCGATGCCCTCGACCTCCTTGAGGCGCTCGGGGCGGTGCTCGATGACGTCCAGGGTGTCGAGGCCGAAGTGCTGCACCAGGCGCCGCGCCATGGCCGGTCCGATGCCCTTGACCAGGCCCGAGCTCAGGTACTTCTCGATGCCGATGAAGGTCGAGGGCTGGACGGTGAGGTAGGTGTCCACCCGGAACTGGTCGCCGTACTTGCGGTCGCGCCCCCAGTGTCCGGAGAGCCGCAGGCTCTCGCCCGGCTGCACCCCGACCAGGTTGCCTACCGCGGTCACCTGGCCGCGCCCGCGCACGACCAGGCGCAGCACGCTCCAGCCCGTCTCTTCGTTCGCGTAGACGATGCGGTCGACGACGCCTTCGAGGGTGGATTCACGGCGCACGGCGGACGGATTCTACAGGGGCGATCGAACGTACGCCGCGCCCTCTCCGGCGTGGCGGCCTCTGATGCCGGCCCGTCGGGAGACCGGCGGGCCTCTCTGCGTTGGACGTGGTAGAGTCGCGTCGATGAGCCAAGGGACGATGCCCGAATCGGTGGCTGCGCCGCGCCCGCTGTCTCCCGACACCCCGCTCGACGTCGAACGCATCTGGCTCGACCTGCAACGCCGGCGCGGGCCGCTCTGGCGCCTGCGCCGGGCCGTCGAGCTCACCAGCCTGTGCTGGCGCGCCGCGCAGGAGGCGGTCCGCCGCGCTCATCCCGACGCGACGCGGCAGGAACGTGATCGCCTGCTCCTCGCCCACCGCTACGGCGAGGAGATCGCCGTCGAAGTCGTCCGCCGGCGAGAGCTCAAGGGTTTCTATGACTGATCGGCCCGAGCTGTGGGCCGCCCTGCTCCCGGTGGTCGACGTGCTCGAGTCACAGCAAGTCCCGTACTACGTCGGCGGCTCCGTCGCCAGCTCCTTTACCGGCGTGGCCCGAGCGACCCAGGACGCCGACCTGGTCGCCGACCTGCGGACCGCTCATTCCGGGCCTTTCGTCAGGACGCTGGAGAAGGGCTACTACGTCTCCCCGGAGCGCGTCCGGTCAGCGGTTCGCGACCGGAGCAGCTTCAACCTCATCCACCTGGAGACGGCTTTCAAGGTGGACGTCTTCGTCCTTCCGGTGGACGCCTTCGCCCGCAAGGCCATGGATCGGCGGGTCCCTCTCGAGGTTCCGGAGGCCGGCCGCGTCCTCGATTTCTGCTCCCCGGAGGACATCGTGCTCAGCAAGCTCCAGTGGTACGAGGCGGGCGCTCGGGTCTCGGACCGCCAGTGGTACGACCTGCAAGGGGTCCTCCGTCTCCAGGGCGAGCTGCTGGATCTCGACTACCTCAGGCGTTGGGGGCAGGTGCTGGGCGTGGGAGAGCTTCTCGAGAAGGCTCTCGGGGAGGCGGGAGTTGGGGATGCCGAGGCGCAGGGCTGAACGTCAACGAAACGAGCCCCCGGGCACGGTTCGTTCCGGGACGCAAGACCATTGCGCCGGCCCTCCGACTGTAGTACCATCTGTATGACACAGTCAGGAGATGCTCATGAGCGTCAGAACCGTCCGCCTGGACAACGACACCGAGAACGTCCTGGAGCAATTGGTCCAGGCGACGGGCCTGTCGATCTCCGGGGTCTTCAAACGGGGTCTCCTCAGCCTGCGGGACGAGATCGGAAGGGAGAAGCAGGACCCACCCTATGAGATCTACCGGCAGCTCGACCTCGGGCTGGGCGGCTACTCGATCGCGCCGTCGACCGAGACGAGGCGCGGCGTTCGGGAGGCGATCCGCAGGAAGCTGAGCCGGTGATCCTGGTCGACACCGGGCCGTTCGTGGCTCTCTTCGACCCCAAGGATCCCGAGCACGACCGCTGCCGAGAGGTCCTACGAGGGATTCGTGAGGAGCTCGTGACGACGCTCCCCGTCCTGACCGAGACGTTCCACATGCTGGCGCCCGGCAGCCGGGGCGCCGACAACCTGCGGGCATTCGTCCTCCGTGGCGGCGTCGCCGTCTGGTTCATGGACGAACCGGCCCTCGCCCGGTCCTTCGAGCTGATGGAGCAGTACGCGGACCTCCCCATGGACCTCGCCGACGCCTCGCTGATCACCGCCGCCGAGACGCTCGACACGCGTCGGATCTTCACCGTCGACCTCCGGGACTTCTCGGCGTACCGGATTCGTCGGGGACACGGCCATGAAGCTGTGGAGATCATGACCTGACAATCCGCCGCCATCGACGACCTCGCCATTTGAGCGCCAACCCGTAGCGGAGTCGCCGGCGCTTGTCATTTCTCGGAGACTGACTCAGAATCGCGGCGTCGAAGGCTGAAGCGACGGTCACTGTGCTACGGTAGGGTCATGGATCCACCCCGTCAAGATCCGCCCCTCACTCTTCACAGGAGCTCATCCTCTCTGAGCAGGTCTCCCGCCCCGGACCGGATCACGGACGACCTGCCGCCGATCTGGGAGCACCTGGCGCGGCCCGAGACCCAGGAGGAGTACTTCAATGGAGAGCTCCGGCTGAAGATGCCAGCCAAGCCGCCGCACGCGCGTCAACACTTCCAGCTCGCCCGGGTGCTGGCGGCCCACGTGGCCGAGGGCTATCTGGGGGCCGTGGAGATGCTCACCCGCACCAGCCGCGGCAGCGACTTCGCGCCTGACGCCAGCGTCTACCCGGCAGCTCCCGATCCCGCGAGCGGGGAGCGCCAGCTCGAAGAGCTGGCCTTCGAGGTGTGCAGCGAGCAGAGCCTCGAGGTGCCCACCTTCAAGGCTCGGGAGCTGGTGGGCCGTGGGGTGCGCCGGGTCTTCTGCGTCGTGGTCGGCGGCGCCGGACAGCGACGGCGCAAGACGCTCGCGAAGAGCTACTTGCTGGAATGGTCCCACGGGACCGGCGGCTGGTCGCGGGTGCCGGACGACGCGATGATCGATGATCGCTGTCTCGAGCCGTCGATGCCGGTGCGCGGACTTCTCGACGCTTCGGCGGGCGACGAAGCCGTGGCGCGGGCGCTGGTCGCCAGGAAGAGCCTGGTCATCGCGGAGGAACGAGCCAAGGGTCGGGCAGAGGGGCTTGCGGAGAGTGAGGCGGCGCGGCAGACCGCGGAACGCCAGGCCGCGGAGGAGGCGGCGGCACGGCAGGCCGCGAATCGACGATCCGCGCAACTGCTCGCCTCCGTCCTCGAACAGCGCGGCCTCACCCTCGACGCCCACGCACGCCGACGTATCCTCGAGTGCGACGATCCACGGGAGCTCGAGCGCTGGATTGAGAGTGCCTTCAGCGTCGCCACGGCCGAGGATCTCTGGGCCGATCGTCCGCGCTGAGGAAGGCCTTTGCGCTCGTAGCGGGCGCCGGGACGGCTCGAAGCTGGGCCGTCGGACGAGCGCGACGCTGGCCGCGCAACAGGACGTTGACAGACTAGCTAGCATCCGTCGACGGGCATGGGGCTCGGCGGTCTGCGCACATCGTTCTTGGCTCTCCCAAGACCTCGGTGGTGCGTCCACACACTGTGTGCGGCCGTCCCGAGACTTCCGGGACGCCTTCAGACACTGTGTGCGGCCGTCCCGAGACTTCCGGGAAGTCCGCACACGGTTGTCGCAACCGTCCGGAGACTTCCCGGGAGTCTGCTCACAGGGTCTCCAGACTTCCCGGAGCTTCCCGGAAGTCTGGGTGCTTTGCAGTACAGAACTCCGGATGGAGTGGATCTCCAAAAGCATTGCACTCCGAGAGATCGACCGCGAAGGGGAGCCCAAAAGCATTGCAGTAGGAGAAGCACCCCTCACGCAGGGGTCGTCTAGCAGTGTGAGCAGACGAGCAGACGGCGTCCGGGCGCCTGCACACATTGTAAGTAGACGAGCTCAGGGCCGCTTTCGGGTCCGGCCCTCCGAATCCTGTAATACAAGACGCCAACGGACACCGCCTCGTAGACGAGCCTTTGTGCTGCACCAGGGCTTCGACGACGGCTTGCTTGAGATCGCGGACAACTGTTCCAGCCTTCCCAGCCGCCGAGTGAAGACGTTACGGTCGACCAAACCGACCCTCCCGGATGCGTCGATGCAGGGCTTGCTCGTGGATCTGGCTGTAGTACCTGTCGTCCTCCGCCATCGACATGGTCTTGACGAAGAACCGCACCAGCGCCCTCTTGTCGCGCACCAGCAGACGCCGTCCGCACAAGGCGCGGTAGTCGGGACGCGGACGGCCACCGGCCCGTGATCCGAAGAGATAGGCGAAGAGGATCTCGGCGACAGCCTCCAGCCGATCTTGGAGGAGGTCAAGAGGCGTCATACCCGGATGGTAGCACCAAGTACTCCCGATCCACGGACCTCGGCAAGGCGCTTCTGGCTGAGCGCGGAGCTGAGCGCGTCGCTGGGAGAGGCGGACGGCGCGCTTGAGGACTTGGGTGCGCCCGCGCTAGTCTTCGCTCGGCTTGGGATCCGGCGGCCCGACCTCGGGAGGGCCGGAGCCGAAGTAATGGCTGGGGTCGGCGCCGCTGACCTCTTCGCCGGTTCCCGAGCGGCCGGTCGCGGTGCCGACGTTGCGGTACTGGCCGCCGGCGGCGAAGCCCTGGCTGAAGCACTCCATGGACTCGCCGCGCTGCAGCGACGTCCACGGGCAGGTGACGTCGGCGCCCTGGTCGTCGCGGACGGTGACGTCGAAGAGCCGCACCGCGCCGGCGTTGGTCACCCGATAGGTCCACCGGACGGGGCTGCCGTCGGTGAGCTCCGGGCCGGGCGGCAGGTCGGCGTCGGCGCCGTTGGTCAGGGTCTCGATCGCGATCCTCGGCCGCGGCTGCGGTCCGGGCTCCGGCGACGGCTCGGCGGGCTGCAGGCAGAAGGTCTGCAGGTCCACGCCATAGCGCTCGCGGGCGGCGTAGCGCACCGCCACGAAGGAGTCCTCGGCGGTCGCCAGGTTGAGCCAGCCGAAGTCCGCGCCGACGCCGAGCTCGCTGACCTTGACCACGGCGGCCGGGAGCACGTCGAGGTCGCGGCGCGCCAGCGCGGCGCCGTCCTGGCGGAAGACGTCGAGCGCGGTGGCCGCCTTGTCCTCAGCGGGGTAATAGGCGCTGTGCGCAGGCTGGCCGGCGCCGCCGCTCCAGATCAGGATCTCGGTGTCGCCGTCGAAGCTGCCGCCGGTGAGGAAGCGCAGGCCGTGGCGCCGGCACAGATCCCGGCTCTCGACCGCCACGTCGACGAGCACGTCGCCGTGAGCCCGCTCGCCGTCGAGGTCGACGACGAAGTAATCGCCGAAGAGCACCGCGGGCCGCGCCTTGCCCACCACGGCGATCGTCACGTAGCCCACGGCCCTCCTGAAGGCCGTCTCGGTGGAGTAGTAGAGCTCATCGCGCGGCGAGCGCTGGCCGCTGAGCGCCGCCTGGCAGTGCTCGAGCTCCGCGGCGTCCATGGGCGTGCCGGGGAGCTCGCCGCGGACGAGCCAGTCGCCGAGGTCGAGAGTCCGCGCTTCTTCGCCGCGCAGGGTCGTGGTGGCGCTCGCGACCTCGACGGCCCAGTTGCTGAAGACGAGGATCCTGACGTCCACCGGCTCGCTCGAAGCGTTGACCACGGCGAAATACGTGGTCTTGCCGCCGTCGAGGTCGACCTCGAAGAAAGGCAGCAGGAGGTCGGACGACGGTGCCGGCCGCGCGCCCGCGGCGGCGGCCAGCGCGAGCGCCCCCAACGTCCATAGGGCGATGAGGGTGAGGGCCTTGCGGGTCGACGGGTAAGGCTCGCTGATGGGCATGACGTCCTCCTGGTCTCGGCGTGGCGACGTTCAGTAGAGCAACCGCCGTGCCAGGACCCCACCGATCTCACAAAGCATTGAAACGAAGGCCGTTACCGGTCGGATCCCGGCGTCGGCCGCGGCGCGGTCGCAGGTGGGGGTGTCGCCGGCGGCAGGCACCCCTTCACGGCGTTCCGGGCGTCCGCGGCCCGTTCTTCCGGGACCGAGGGCGTGCCGCCGGAGAGCGGCGGAGTGCCGCTGACCGGCGGCGTCTGGTCAAGCGCGAACCGAGCCCACCCAGTCGCGGACGCGGGCTTCGATCGCGTCGCGCACCTCGCGGAACTTCGCGATCCTCTCCTCGTCGGTGCCCGCGAACGACGCCGGATCCTCGAACGGCCACGCCAGCCGCTGGCGGACCCCGGGCCACACCGCCGGACACGACTTCGCGGCGGCGTCGCAGACGGTGATCAGGGTGTGGACCGCCACCTTCCCCAGGTATTCGTCGAGGTGGCGAGGCCGGCGTCCGGAGAGGTCGATGTCCGCTTCCCGCATGACCCGGACCGTCAGCGGATGGACTTCCGGCGCCGGCTCGCTGCCGGCGCTGTAGACGGCGAAGCGGTCGCCGCCGTGCCGTTCGAGGAAGGCTTGCGCCATCTGGCTGCGGCACGAATTGCCGGTGCAGAGCACCAGGACCCCGGTTTTCTGATCGGACACGCCGAGTCTCCTCTAGTCATCCATCGCTCAACTCATGAGCCGGTTCACTTCCGCGTTGCTGACCGCGTCAGCGGCGTAGCTGTCCATCGTCGTCCTCCGGCTCATCCTACACGCCTCTCCAGGTGCAGGGAGACCTTCACCCGCCGCGGACGTTTGCTTCGGCCACCGGCACGTTTGTGCCGCCCTTGCGGCCAGGCCAAGGCGGTGCCGTCCCGCGATGGCGCAAGTCTCTGCCTTGAATCCAAGGTGTTGTAGGATGTCAACATGAGGCGCCGGCACCCGAAGAAGGATGTCGAGGCGGCTCTTCAGTACGCCGAAAGCAGAGGCTGGGCAGTTGTGCCCACCTCATGCGGACATCGCTGGGGCGTGGCCAGGTGCGGATCCGGGTGCTCGGTCTCGATCTGGTCGACGCCCCAGAATCCCGGCAATCATGCCAAGGGCATCCGGCGGGCGGTTGACCGCTGCCCTCATCAGGATCAAAGACCCCAGGGGGACTGACGGCCATGGGCGAGTATCAGTTCACGCTTGTGATCTCCGGCGACGTAGACCGCGACGACGCGATCGACGCGCTCTTCGCGGCGGGGTGCGACGACGCCACGATCGGCACCGTCGACGGCGTCGGCTACGCGGATTTCGTGCGGGAAGCGCCGTCCTTCGGGGAAGCCGTAGGCACCGCCATCAAGCAGGTCGAGTCCGTACCGGATTTGCAGGTACGGCGGGTGGAGCCCGACGATCTGGTAACGATGACGGAGATCGCCGAGCGCCTCAGACGCAGCCGGGAGAGTGTCCGCCTTCTCGTCCAAGGGGCGCGGGGACCAGGCGGGTTTCCGCCGCCGGTCTCGCATCTGAAGGCCAAGAGTCGGCTTTGGCGGTGGTCCGAGGTGGCTGCATGGGCCGAGAAGCTGCCGGCGTCACGACACAGCCGCGACCCTCTCCTGATCGCCGCCATCAACGCCGCTCTGGCGTTGCGGGAGAGCGCGTCCAAGCTCCTGCCGAAGGAACGCCAGCTCGTTCAATCGCTCAGGTAGCGTGGCCGCGCGCTCGAAGAGCAGCGTCGTCCCGCGATCTCTGACGAGCGTCCTCAAGGCGTAGCGGAGGTCCTGTCGAAAGCTGTCCATGGCGTCGAGAGTTGGGTAGCCGATAAACGTCCAGCCGATAAACGTCTGTCACCTTATCTGGAGGGTCACCTTATCTGGGGGGCATCAGCGTGCCAGGCGCCAGACGAGCTCCTGATCGGGAGCGATCGCCTTCAGCAACTTCTCGAGCTTCTCGACGGTGGGTACCGTCTGGCCCTGCTCGTAGCGCGCGTAGGCGTTGCGCGATTTCTGCTCGAGGCGTTTGGCTGCCTCGGCCAGGCTGATGCCACGCTTCTCCCGCTGCCTGCGCAGAAGCAAAGCGACCAGCGTCTTCACGTCATTGGCGCCGATCTCGAAACGGTCCTCGGAGCACGGATGGACGGTAACCTCGAACTCTGGCTCGTCCGCCATCGTCTCGACGAGATCCTTGATCATCTCGTAGGCCTCATCGCGGGATCTTCCCTGCGTCATCGCTCCCAGCTCGGGGACCTCGACGAGCCAGTGCTTGCCGTCCTTCCAGATTCGCCCTTCGAAACGCATGTCATTCTCCAGCGCTCTTGAGGATCGCCTTGGCCACGAGCTCGTTGACTTCGTTGTGTCGCGGTACGTATTCGCTCTTCGTCCCGTCGGCGTTGCTCCAGACGTCGTGCTTGCCGCCGTGACGGACAAGCGTCCACCCCAGAGCGCGCAACCTCGTCTCGAGCTCGCGCCGCTTCATACGGGCAGTGTACACGGATACGTGTCCAACGTCAAGGGCCTCTCGTCGACAGAACCCGCCGCACCAGGATCTTGCCGGCCTGCTCCAGCGTCGCCGCGTCCTCTGTCCTCTGCCTCTGTCTCGCCTGGGCGGCCGCGGTCGGAGGAGCCTGCCGGCCGCCCAGGCGAAGAGAAGGCGTCAGGACGCCGGCGCGGGACCGGAAGCAGATCGTGGCGGTCGACCTGGGATCGTCGACCTGACGGCGTGAGGCGGCGGATCACCGTTTCCGGAGCTTGAGGCACAGCAGGATCTGGAGAGCGTCATCAATGGCGTCGAGAGTTGCCGCGGTGACGATCCCCCAGCGCCCGACGAGCCGCTCTCAGTCTCCTCTGGTCGTCCACTCAACTCATGAGCCGGTTCATTTCCGCGTGGCTGATGGCCTCCGCGGCGTAGCTGAACGTCCCCGCGGTGCGGATTTCTTCCAGGGCGCGGCGGGCCGCGCTCCAGGCGTACTGCGCGACGCTGCCGCCGATCGTCACCCGGCGCACGCCGAGCCGCCGCAGCTCCGAAAGTGCGGGCGCCGCCACCCCCGAGAACGCTCCCAGCACGTTGATGGGGCCGATCTCCCGCACCAGACGGCCGATGGTGGCCGCGTCGGCGACGCCGGGCACGAAGATGCAGTCGGCGCCCGCCTCCTGGTAGGCGTGGGCGCGCCGCACCGTCTCGGCGAAACGTTCCTCCGGCGACGCGTCGCGCAGCCGCAGGTAGGGGTCGGTGCGTCCGTTGAGGACGAACGGGACGCCGCCGGCGTCGGCCGCGGCGCGGGCGGCCCGCAGGCGCTCGACGGCGCGCTCGAGCGGCAGCAGCGGCGCGGCGCCGTCGGTGGTGCCGTCCTCGACGTTGGCGCCGACCGCGCCCGCGGCGATGGCCTGGCGGATCGTCTCGGCGACGTCCTCGGGCGAGTCGCCGTAGCCCGTCTCGAGGTCGGCCGAGACCGGGATCGACACCCGCTCGGCGATGCGGGCGACCACCTCGAGCATGCGCGCGCGGCCGATCCTCTCGCCGTCCGGCCGGCCCTGGGCGAAGGCGATGCCCGAGCTCGTGGTGGCGATCGCCTGGAAGCCGGCCTTCTCCATGAGCACGGCGCTACCGCCGTCCCAGGCGTTGGGCAGCAGCAGGAGATCCGGTCCGGCGTGCAGCGACCGGAACTTCTCGCCCCTCGCTCGCTGTTCTTGGCTTTCCATCGTCGTCCTCGGGCTCATCCTACACGCCTCTCCAGGTGCAGGGAGATCTCACCCGCCGCGGACGTTTGCTTCGGCCACCGGCACGTTTGTGCCGCCGACCGCGGCCACTTGCTCCGGCCGAGCGAAGGAGGAGGGGATTCCGGTCCACCGCCTCGCCGCGGACCGCCTTGCACAGGGTTGCCGCGTGGGCCACCCTCGTGATCGAGCGCGCAGCCCCCAACTCTCCGTCAGCCGATCTGTCGTTTTGGCTGATGCACCTTCCTCCCCAGGAACACTCGCACCTCGTGGTCCAGATCCTGGCCCACCTGCTGCGCTGTCAACCCATCTTCCCTGGCAGCAAGCTCCGAGGACCGCCACCTTCCCAGTCCTCCGTCGTGAGCCTACTCTCCCTACTCGTAGTGCAAGGCCCGCGACGGGTGTACCCGAGTGGCGCGCAGCGCTGGCCACAGAGTGGCGGCGGCGGCGACGGCCAACACCACCGCCGGCACCACCACGTAGGTGAGGGGATCGAGGATGCCGACCTCGAAGAGGAGCGAGCGCAGCGCCCGCGCCACCGCCATCGACAGCCCGATGCCGATCGCCAGGCCGATGGCCGGAGCCAGGAGGGCCTGGCCCAGGACCCAGCGCAGCACGTCGCCGCGGCCGGCGCCGAGGGCCATGCGGACGCCGATCTCGCGCGTGCGCTCGCCGACCCACTGGGCGATGACGCCGTAGATGCCCACCAGCGACAGGAAGAGGGCGAGACCGGCGAACGCGGCGAGGAGCACGGTATGGAACCGGCGCGGCGCCACGCGCTCGGCAAGGGCGGCGTCCAGGGTGGCGACGCTGCCGAGCGGCAGGGTCGGGTCGAGCTCGCGCACGGTGCGGCGGATGGCCGGCACCAGCGCCTGCAGATCTCCCCCCCGGCTCCCCAAGGGGCGCAGCAGCGTGCCCTCGGGCGACGCGAGCGCGCCTCTCCGGGTGCGGACGACCAGCGTCATCGACCGGAACGCCGCCTGGGAGTGCGGGAAATAGGCGGACGGACGCGCCGCCTGCTCGAGCGAGGTGCGGCGGGCGTCGCCGACGACGCCCGCCACCGTATACCAGGTGCCGTCCCCGTCCTGGTCGCCGAACTTGAAGCGCCGGCCGACCGCGTCGTCGGCCGAGCCCCAATACCGCCGGGCCATGGCCGCGTTGACGATCGTCACCGGCGGCGCCTCGGCGTCGTCGCTCGGCAGCACGTCGCGGCCGGCGAGGACGGGGATGCCGAGGACGTCGAAGTAGCCCGGCGTGACGGCGTCGAACGTCACCTCGATCCGTTCCTCGTCCGGCGGGTCGCCCTGTCCTTCGATCGACACGTTGCCCGAGTTCGCGAGCTGGGGCAGCAGCACGTCCGAGGTCGCCGCCGCCGAGTCGACGCCCGGCAGGGCCCCGGACCGCTCGAGCAGGTCGCGATAGAAGCCGACGACCCGCGCCTCCTCCGAGTAGGCCTCGCCCGGCAGCGACAGCTCCACGGTCAGGACGCCGGCGGTGCTGAACCCGCGGTCGACCGCGAGCAGGCGTCCGAAGCTGCGCAGCAGGAGCCCGGCGCCGACCAGGAGCACGAGGGCCAGGGCCACCTCCGCGGCGACCAGGCCGCGCCGCAGCCATCGCCGCCGACGGGGGCCGGCGGCGCCGCGGCCGCCGTCCTTGAGCGCGTCGGTCAGGGCCGTCGCCGACACCTGGAGCACGGGCAGGAGCCCCACCAGCAAGCCGACCACGAGCGAGAGCGCAAGGGTGTAGGCGAGCACGGGCGCGTCGAGCGCCGGCGTCCCGAGGCGGGTCAGGGCCTCGGGTCCGAGCGTCACCAGGGCGCGCAGGCCGAAGACGGCGAGGGCCGCTCCGAGGCCGCCGCCGACCAGGGCGAGCACGACGCTCTCCGTCAACAGCAGACGCGCCAGCCGTCCGCGGTTGGCGCCGAGCGCCAGGCGTAGCGACAGCTCCCGCTCCCGCGCCGCCGAGCGCGCCAGCAGCAGGTGGGCCACGTTGGAGCAGGCGATGAGCAGCACGAAGGCGACCGCTCCCGAGAGCACCAGGAGCGGCGTGCGCACCTCGCCCACCAGGTGCTGGCGCAGCGACTGCACGTAGAGACCGTAGCCCTCCAGCCGCGGGTTGGCCTCCACCAGGCGACCGGCGACCGCGTCCATGTCCGCCTGCGCCGCTTCCAGAGTCGTCCCCGGGCTCGTGCGACCGATCTGGTAGAGCCAGAAGCTGCCGCGGCTGGTGCGCCTGCCCTCGCTCAGCTCCATCGGCAGCCAGAGCTCGACGTCGCCCGGAAAGTCGAACCCGGGCGCCATGATGCCGGCCACCGTATAGGGCTCGCCGTCGAGCCGGAGGCGCTGGCCGACGACGCCGGGATCGGCGCCGAAGCGCCGTTTCCAGAGGGCGTCGCCGAGGATCACCGCGCGTTCCTGGCCTTCCAGGTCTTCGCGGCTCTCGAAGGCGCGTCCGCGCGCCGGATGCACGCCGAGGATCGGGAAGACGTTGGCCGCCACCCGCGACGCCCTGAGCCGCTCCGGCTCGCCGTCCGAGAGCGTCACCCAGGTCGGCCGGTAGACGCCGAGGTCGAGCAGCGTCGTCGCCAGGGCGCGGGCGTCCTCGAAGTTGGGATACGAGGTGATGTCGGTGCGGATGCCGAGCCGTTCGTTGTCGAGCCAGACCATGACCAGCTCGTCGGCGTCGGGGTAGGGCAGGGGGGCGAGGAGCGAGCCGCGCAGAGCGCTGAAGATGGCCGTGTTGGCGCCGATGCCGAGCGCCAGGGTGAAGGCGACCAGCAGCGTCGTCCCGCGATCTCTGACCAGGGTCCTGAAGGCGTAGCGGAGGTCTTGGCGGAAGCTGTCCATGGCGTCTCCCGGGTGTTGGGGATCTGATGATTCTACGGATCTGGCGCCGGCCAGTCGACCTGGGATCGTCGACGTGACCGGTCGGGTACTCCCCGAGGGTCATCGCTGACCGCGCTCTTGTGGTGCAGCCGTCCCGGCTGCTCCCTTGCAGCGTCATCCGGCGAGGTGACGTCTTCCGAGTTCGGCTGGATCCGACCATCGGAAACGAGATCCGCAAGACGAGGCGTATCGCGTCAGCCGCTGGATAGGACCCGTAACGCCCCTGGCAGGACGCGAATCGTCGCCGGACCGGACGCCAGCGTCTCACCGTCGACGTCGAAGGGCGGCATCGCGCCGCGCGGCTCGAGGCGGACGGTGCGCGCCCGCGTGAAAAGGACGCCGTCGAGCCCCAGGTGACGCCCCGCGAGCAGCCGCGGCATGCGCAGCGTCACCCGCCAGAACGGCAGCGGCTCGATCAGCACGACGTCGGCGAGGCCGTCGTCGAGCGACGCCCGCGGCGCGATCCGCATGCCGCGGCCGAAGGAGCGGCCGTTGGCGATGGCCACCACGAAAAAGCCGCCGTCGTAGAGCTCCTCGCCGTCGACGTGTACGCGGCAGGGCACCGGCTCGTAGTGCCACAACGCCGCCAGCGTCTCGCGCTGGAAGGTGAAGCGGCCGCGGTGGGCGATGGCGTTCACCCGTTCGTCCACGGCGCCCGAGACGCCGGCCGAGGCGACGTTGACGACGAAACGGCGCGCGCCCGCGTCCGTCGTCACCTCAAGGGCGTCGATCCGACGCGGCGCGGCGTCGCGCAAGCGACGCCAGCCGTCGAGCGGGTGCCTGGGCAGCCCGAGGCAACGCGCCAGGTCGGAGCCCGTGCCCGCCGGGGCCAATCCGAACGCCACCCTCCCGGCCGTCCCGGTTTCGAGCAGCCGGTTGACGACCAGGTGCGCGGTGCCGTCGCCCCCGACGGCGACGACGGCTTCCGCGTCGCCGGCGAGCTGCTCGTCGAGCTCGCTGACGCAGCTCTCGACGTCGGCGGCGGCGACGAGACGCGCCGCCGCGAGCTCGGGCGCGTCGCGCAGCAGCCTCTCCCAGACGCCGCCGGCACGGCCGCCGCCGGCGGCCGGGTTGACGACCACGACGAGGCGGTCGACGTTCATCCCTTCTCCCCGGCGACGCCGGCGAGCGTCCAGCCCTCGAGGTCGCGCGCGAGCCGTTCGCGCTCCGCGTCCCAGCGCTTCGCGTCCCAGCCCATTTCGGCACAGACCGTCTCGCGCAGCCGCCGGACGACGTCCGCGAGGACCGCCGGACGCCACATGCCCAGCCGCACGCGCCGCAGCAGCAGGTCGCTGAGCCGGACGACGGCGCCGTAGCGCAGGTGCGCTCGCACCTCCGCCGCTGACAGGTCGCCGTCGTCGAGCGGGCGCAGCTCGCCGTCGCGCGCCAGCGCGCAGGCCGTCCAAGCCAGCGCGCCGAGGCGGCGCGCCATCCCCGCCGCGACCGCCTCGTCGAGCCCGTGGACGGCCGCCAGCCGCGCTCCCAGGTCCCGCGGCGCCAGGCCCGCCAGCGGCGTCCCCCAGGTGGCGCAGCGCGGCCCCCGCCGCGACAGCTTCGCGAGCGCCAGGTCCACCGTCTCCTCCGCCGTCAGCCGCCAGGTGGTGAGCTTGCCGCCGGCCACCGAGACCAGCCCGCCCTCCTCCCAGACCGCCTCCTCGCGGCTCGCCCGCGACGGGTCCGTGGCCCGGTCGTCGAGCACCGGACGCAGGCCCGCGAACGCGCCCAGGGCGTCGTCCAGGGTCGGCGGATCGGCGGGGAAGGCCGCGGCGGCGGCGCGCAGCAGGTAGTCCACCTCCGCCCGGGTGGGGCGGGGGTCGTCGAGCTCGCCGTGGTGGAAGACGTCCGTCGTCCCTACCAGGACGCCCTCGGGATGCGGGATGAAGAAAACCGGGCGCCGGTCGTCGGGCGACAGCGTGGTGACGGCGGCGCCGAGCCGCAGCTTGGAGGACGGGAAGATCAGGTGGGTGCCGCGCGACGGCCGCAGGCGGCGGCCCGCGCAGCCGAGCAAGGCGCGCACGCGGTCGACCCAGACGCCGGCGGCGTTGACGACGAGCGCGGCGTCCACCCGGTGGACGCCGCCGCTCTCGAGGTCGCGCAGCACCAGGCCGCGCAGCCGTCCGTCCGCGCCGCGGACGCCCTCCTCCACCGTCGTCCGGGTCAGCACCTGGCCGCCGTAGGCGGCGCCGGTGGCAGCCACCGCCAGGGTGAGTCGGGCGTCGTCGGCGCGTGCGTCGGTGTAGGCGAGGGCACGCTCGAGGCCCTCGCGCGGCAGGCCCGGGGCGAGCACCGCCAGCTCGTCCGGCGACAGGCGCGTGTGTCTCTGAGGTTGGGTCGTCAGGCGGTCGTAGAAGCGCAGGCCGAGCTCGATCTGCCAGGCGGGCGTCCGATAGCTTCGGTAGGACGGGTAGAGGAAGCTGAGGGGCTCGACGAGGTGGGGCGAGAGGCGCAGCAGCCGGTCGCGTTCGCGGCACGAGGAGCGGGTGACGCGGAGCTGCAGTTGCCGCAGGTAGCGCAGCCCGCCGTGGATCAGCTTCGAGGAGCGCGACGAGGTGCCGGCGGCGAGGTCGTCGCGCTCGACGAGGAGCGTGCGCAGGCCGCGCTGGGCGGCGTCGAAGAAGACGCCGCAGCCGTTGATCCCGCCGCCCAGGACGACCAGGTCGAACGGCTCCGCGAGCGACGCCAGAGCCTCCTCACGCCAGCCGGGATGGAACATGTCGGTCTTCCAGTCTGGTTCTCCCATCGGGAGAAATCCTCCCCCCAACCCCCTCCTTTCTTAAAGGAGGGGGAGCCGGATTCCGGATTCTGGCTCCCCCCTTTGAGAAAGGGGGGCTGGGGGGGATTTCCGCGAGCCGACGAGCGAGCTTTTCATTCCTCCAGCCGGTCCGCGCCGTCGAGCAGGACGTGGGGATTGAGCACGCCGCGCGGGTCGAGCTCGGCGGCGGCGCGGCGGACCACCGCGAGGCCGCTCTCGCCGACCTCGGCGGCATACCACGGCGCATGCCATGAGCCGACGCCGTGGTGATGGCTCACGGTGCCGCCGGCGGCGGTCAGCGCGGCCGTGGCGCGGCGCTTGAGGCCGGCCCAGCGCGCCACGGCGGCGTCGGGATCGGTGGGACAGCGGAAGAAGAACGTGAAGTAGAGCGAGGCGCCGTCGCGGTACGGATGGGAGAGGTGGCAGAGCACCGGGACCTCGCGCTCGCCGTCCGCGGCCGCCGGCGCCAGGGCCTCGCGCACCGCCGCGTAGAGGGCGTCGAGACGCGACCACGGTGCCGCCGTCTCCAGGGTGTCGGTGGCCACGCCGCGGTCGAGCAGGGCGTCGCGCAGGTAGGGATGACGGAAGCGGTCGCGCGTCCAACGCCGTCCGGGGCGTACGCCGAGCCACGCCGCGCCGTAGGGACGCAGCACGGTGCGCGCCTCCTCGAAGGCGGCGTCGACCGCGTTCCATGAGCCGTGGGCGCCGAGCAGCAGCAGGCAGCTTCCGGGGCCGACGCCGCGCAGCCGGAGCCAGCCGCGCGCCAGCGGCGCGAACGGGCTCTTCGCCAGGCCCACGGCCATCGCCACCTCGGTCTCGGCGCCGTCCGAGAGGCGCAGCATCGCCAGCGGCACGCCGCTCTGCACAAGCTCGCGCGCCGCCTCGACGGCGGGCGTCCAGGCGGGCAGGAGCACGGCTTCCACGCGCCCCGCCTCGGGGCGTCGTCGCACCCGCACGGTGGCCCGGGTGACGACGCCCAGGCGTCCCTCGGAGCCCAGCACGAGCTGGCGCAGGTCGGGGCCGGCCGCCGAGGCCGGCAACGCGGGCAGGCGCAAGCGCCCCGCCGGAGCGACGAGGTCGAGCCCCGCCACCAACTGCTCGATGCGGCCGTAGGCGAGCGACTCCTGGCCGGTCGAGCGGGTCGCGATCCAGCCGCCCAGCGTCGAGAGCTCCCACGACTGCGGGAAGTGGCCGAGGGTGAAGCCGCGGGGCTCCAGGGCCGCTTCGACCTGCGGTCCCGTGGAGCCGGCGCCGAAAGTGGCGAGGCCCGAGGTCTCGTCGAGCTCCTCGAGACCGGAGAGGGCCGCGAGGTCCACGGCCACCAGAGGCGCCTCGCCGGCCAGCGCGTTGACGCCGCCGGTCACCGAGGTGCCGCCGCCCCACGGGATCACCCGCAGGCCGTGACCGTGGGCGGCGCGCAGCAGCGCCTCGAGCTGCCCCGCGTCCGCCGGACGAGCCACGGCGTCGGGCAGCGCGGGCACGGTGCCGGAGCGCAGGCGCACGAGGTCGCTGAAGCCCCGTCCGCGGGCGTGGCGCAGGCGCTCGAGGCCGTCGCGGCTGGCGTCGCAGCCGAGCTCCGGCAACGCCGCCGGCTCGGCGGGCCGGAACGCCGCGGGGTCGAAGATCGGAAAGGGCTCGCCCGGGCCGAGACGCGCGTCGAGCCAGGCGAGCAGCGCCGGCGACGGCGGCAGCATCTCGCCGGCGAAGCCCCAGCCGTCGAGACGGCGTACTCGGCGCTCGGTCCTGATCATCGCGGTCAGTCTAGCGGCAATCGGTCTCGCGGCCCACGAGCGGATCGGCGACTGTGGTACTCTTCCCGCGCTTCGCAACTTCCTTCCCTTCGAGGAGACGTCCCATGGAAAACCAGAACTTCTATCGTCCTCCGCAGGCGGACCTGACCGCGGCGCCGTCCACGGCGTCAGGGGTCACGCCCCGCATGATCGCGCTCCTGAGCAAGACGCGCCCCTGGGTGCTGCTGATCGCCATCATGGGCTTCATCGCCACGGGTCTCATGATCGTGGTGGGCCTCGGGTTGGCGGTGATGACGGCCGTGACCGGCGGCGACAACCTGGGAATGGCCGCCGGCATGGGCGTGGGGATGGGCCTGGTCTATCTGCTCATCGCGGTGATCTATTTCTTTCCCTGCTGGTTCTTGATGAAATACGCGGGCGCCATCCGCAAGCTCGTAGGCGGCGGCGGCGCCGTGGCGATGGAGGAGGCGCTCGAGCGCCAATATTCTTTCTGGCGTCTGATCGGCGTGCTCACGGTCGTCGTGATGGTGATCTACGCGATCATCCTGATCGTCGTGGTCATCGCGGCGATCGCGGCGAGCGCCGGCGGTTGAAATCGAATCGACCTCAGGCTCCGCCTGGCGATTCGCGACGCCCTATTCCTCGAAACCGAGCAGCCACCAATCCGGCACCGCGTAGACGGTCTCGGTCAACCGCTCGACGCACTCGCCGCGATAGACGACGACGCCGGCTCGGTAGCGCTCGCCGAGAACGCCGCGAGCCCGCTCGATGGACCGCGCGTCGCGCGCGCTCACCTCGCCGCGGCCCTTGACCTCGAAAGCGAGGAGGGCGTCCTGGGGTTCGAGGATCAGGTCGACCTCCAGCTTGCCGGCGGTGCGCAGGAACGAGCTCTCCGCCCGTGCTCCGAGCGCCTGGAGCGTCGTCAGGATCTGGCCGACGACCGCCGCTTCGTATTGCTCGCCGGTGAGACCGCGGAGCTGCCCGGAGAGCACCCGCTGCACCCCGAGGTCGAACCACACCAGCTTCGGCGTCTTGACCAGGCGCACGGCGGGATTGCCCGCCCACGGCGGCAGCCGCAGGGTTTGATAGGAGAGCTCGAGGTAGCGCAGGTACCGCCGGACCGTCGTCACCGGCACGCCGGCGTCGCGGGCCAGCTCGGAATAGGAGAGCAGGCACCCGGCGCGCAGGGCGGCGAGCCGGTGGCAGGTCACGAAGGCTTCCAGGTCGCGCAACCGGGCCAGGTCCGCGAGGTCGCGCTCCAGGTAGGTCGCCTGATAAGACTCCAGCCACTCCAACCGGTCGTCGCCCTGGTACTCCAAGAGCGCCGGCAGGCCGCCCCATTCGAGCAGGTGGCGCACGGCGCTCTGCGCCGCGCCGACCGCCGGCCCCACCTTGGCGCCCGCGACTTCGGCCAGCCGCGCCAGAGCTCGCTCGGGCTCCGTGATCAACTGGACGAGGAGGGGGCGCCGGCACAGCTCGCCGCCGTACCAGGACGCGAGCTCCGCCACCGTCAGCGGCCACAGCTCGTAGAGGAAGACCCGTCCGGCCAGGCTCTCGCGAACCTGGTCGAGCAGCAGGATGCGCGATGAGCCGAGCAGCACGGAGAAGTCGAGGGCGCCGGCGTCGTAGGCCCACTTGATCTTTTCGAGCGCGTCAGGGGTCTTCTGGACCTCGTCGAGCACCGCCGGTCCGACCGTCTTCGCCCAGCCCTCGGCGGGCACGCCGGCAAGCCGGTCACGCTCTCCCGGGGAGTCCAGGTTGAGGTAGAGGAGGTCGCCGTAGAGCTCGCGGGCCAGGGTCGTCTTGCCGACCTGACGGGCGCCGGTCATCACGACCAGGCGGCGCGGCGGCGCGGAGCGCGGCAGCCGATCGGCAAGGAGGCGGGAGAGCATGGCCGTCAGCCTAGCAAATCGACCGCGTCGTGGTCAATCTGCACGGTAAATCGACCATTCCGTGGTCATTCTGCTGGAATCAGCTCCACTCGCCAGGCGTCCTGGTGCCGAGGGCACAGCCCACGAGCTTGGCGACCAGAGCGCTGACGCAGGGAAGATCCCGCGGCGAGGCCTACGAGATGATCAAGGACCTCGTCGAGACGATGGCGAGCGAGCCCGGCTTCGAGGTCTCTGTCCATCCCGGCTCCGAGGACCGTTTCGAGATCGGTGCCAACGACGTGAGGACGCTGGTGGCCTTGCTCCTCCGCCGGCAGCGGGAGAAGCGCGGCATCAGCCTGGCCGAAGCGGCGAAGCTCCTCGAGCAGAAATCGCGCAACGCCTACGCGCGCTACGAGCAGGGCCAGACGGTCCCCACGATCGAGAAGCTCGAGAAGTTGCTGAAGGCGATCGCTCCCGACCAAGAGCTCGTGTGGCGCCTGGGCCAGCCCCTACGGGGATAGCTCCACCCGCCACGCTCCCCTCCCGTGGGTGAACGCGAAAAGCCACGTCGCGCCGCCGGCGGACTGGATCTGGAGCGTCTCCGTCAGCGCGTTGGCGAAGCCCGTGTTTTCCACCGCCCAGCGGATGCCTCCCGTCGTCGACGTGAAGACGCCCAGGTCGGTCCCTACGAAGAGGCGGTCGGGATCGCCGGGATCGGCGACGATCGAGTGGACGGGCAGGTTCGGCAGGCGGCGCGGGCCGTTGCCGTCGATCTGGCGCCAAGTGGCGCCGCCGTCGGCGCTCGTCCACACGTGCTTGCCGCCGAAGGTGGCGTAGGTGGCGTAGACGCGCCGCGGGTCCACCGGGTCGAACGCCAGCCACGAGACGAAACCAGCCCGCGGACGCGCCGCCGGCCACTGCGTGTCGGCGCCGGCGGCCCCCGCCTGGTCCTGGTAGTGGATCGTGCCGTCGTTGAGGCCCACCACCACCCGGTTCGAGTCGACCGGCGACACGGCCACCGCCGACATCCGGCCGCCGCTCGGCCACGGCGTCGACGCCGGACGCCACGTGGCGGCGCCGTCCGTCGTCGTCCACAGGCGGCGGCCGCCGTACCACAGGCGGTCCGGCGCGCTCGGGTCGAGCACGTAGGGCACGATGAAGAGGAAGTCGCCGTTGTCGTCCACCCCGGCGCCGAAGTCGACGTCGGTGATGCCGTTCGTCGCTCCCCGGAACGTGGCGCCGCCGTCGACGGACTTGGCCAGCGACTTGCCCTGGCTCGAGGCGTAGACCACGTTCGGGTTGCGGGGGTCGACGGCCACGTAGCCGCCGTCGCCGCCGAGGACGTGTTCCCAGCCGTCGACGCCGGCGGCGTCGCGGCCGAGGACGGTGCCGTTGTCCTGGGTGCCGCCGAAGTAGCGCTGGCCGTCCGGGAAGGCGGCGCCGTGGTAGAACTGCGTCACGCCGTAGTTGTGGTTGAGCGGGAACCAGCGCACCGCGCTGTTGGCCGGGTTGCAGGTCGCCTGCGCGCCGGTGGCCTTGGCGGCCCGCGCGTTGGGCGTGAGCCACACGCCGCCGTCGCCGCCGACGAGCATCACCTGGTTGCCCGCGCCGTCGTAGCGCGGATGGAAGACGACCGCGTGCTGGTCGGCGTGGGCCGAGGGGGGCGACGCGTACCAGTAGGTGATCACCCCCCAGCTCCGGCCGCCGTCGTCGGAGCGGAAGAGGTCGACGCCGCCGGCGAAGACCACGTCGGGATCGGTCGGGTCGACGGCGATCTCGTTGGTGTACCAGCCGAGGGTCGAATAGCCGTCCTGGGTGCCGAACCCGCAGGCCACCAGGTTGGCCACCGGCGCGTTGGTCAGCAGCAGGGTGTCGATCTTGTCCGGATCGGTGTTGCGCGTCACCGCCTCCCAGCTTCCGGACGTGCCGGCGCGGTCGGAGCGGAACACCGCGTGGAGGCCGCCCACGAACCTCCCGCCGGGGCCCGGCAGGTAGCTCGCCGAGAGAGCGTAGATCACGTCCTGGTTCGACGGCGCCAGGGCGAGGGAGGTGCGGCCCATGCCCGCCTCCGTCAATACCGGCAGCCAGCCGCCGCCGGCGTGCGCCCGCGGATTGCGGTAGACGGTGGCCTGCTCGAAGGTGCCGCAGGAGGCGAAGACGACGTCGCCGGGGCGGTCGCTGCGGATCGCCAGGTCGAGGCAGCCGCCCTTGACCTCGGTGGCGTGTACGCGCCGCCAGGTGTTGCCGGCGTTCAGGGAGCGCCAGACGCCGGTGCGGGTCGCGGCGTAGAGGCGACGCGGGTTGCCGTGGCTGACGGCGATGGCGTTGACCCAGCGGAAATCGTCGCTGAAGGTCTCGGGCAGGCGAGTCCAGGTGGCGCCGCCGTCGGTGGTCTTGAAGATCCCGGCGCCGCGCAGCGGCAGCGACGTCTCGCGCACCTCCTCGCGGAAGAAGCCTTCGCCGGTGCCGGCGTAGATCACGTCGGGATCGCCGGGGTCCATGGCCATCGAATTGACCGCGATGTTGGGCATCAGGTCGGCCAGCGGACGCCAGGAGGCGCCGCCGTCCTCGGTCTTCCAGACGCCGCCCGACACGCCCGCGGCCCAGCGGATTCGCGGCTTGTCCGGATGGATGAGGATGGCGCGGGTGCGTCCGCCGATGTTGCCGGGGCCGAGGTGCTCCCAGGCGGCGAGCTCGGCCTTGACGGCGAGCCGGCCGCGGTCCGTCAGCTCGCGGCCGAGACGGGACGAGTAGCGCGGCAGCCGTTCCATGTGGTCGAGGGCGGCGGCGTAGAGCCGCATCGGGTCGACGTCGCGGCCCGCCGGCAGCCGCTGCTCGGCGTAGTAGCGCTCGGCGCGGTCGGGCTGGTCGAAGGGGCGGCCCGGCCGCTCGGCGGCGTCGCGGACGGCCTGGATCGTCGACTCGTGGAGCGCGGCGGGCGCGCCGGTGTGTGGCCACGTGGTCAGGGCGAGCAAGAAGATCAAAGTGGGACTCATGGTGCGCTCTCCTGGTGAGCAGGTTCGTCTTGTAAGAGTCGCCTTGGGGACGCAATCCCTCGCCGGTCTCGACATTATGCCTCGGAGCCGCCGCCGGCGTCGCCCGGGCGAGCCTCGGCGAGTCCGACGTGAGAGGATTCGGGCGGATCCGGCTCCTCCAACCCACGCCGGAGGACTGCAGCGTGTCCCAACCCCGATCCATCGCATCAGAATCCGAGACCCGTCCGTCCCCGCGGTGGCTACGCCTGCACGGGACGGCCGAGAACGAGGACGTGAGGCTGGCGCTGAGTCCCGGAACCCATCACCTGGGCAGCGGCCGCGACTGCGACCTGCGGCTCGAGCGCGACGGCGTCTCCCGCCGCCACGCGGTGCTGGTGGCCGAGCCCGGGCGGCTGCGGTTGATCGACGCCGGAAGCAAGAACGGCACCTTCGTCAACGGCACCCGGGTGCGGCGGGCCGAGGTCCGCCCCGGCGACCTGGTGACCTTCGGTCCGGTATCGCTGCGGGTCGAGGAGCTCGAGGCGGAGGACGGGGAGCTGGCCGTCGAGGGGATGCCCGAGGCGATGCCCGACTCGGCGTCCTCCGTCATGTCCGCCGGGACCGACGCGGACGCGACGCAGACCGAGGACGAACGTCGCGGCGGCCGGGGTTCCCGCGTCGAGTCGCTGGCGCGCTCGCTTCAGGCGACGCCGGGGGAGCTGGGCGGCGCCCTGGAGGAGCTGCGCGCCGCCCTGGAGGCGGACGGCGTCGCCGCGCTCGATCCCGGCGGCGACGGGACGCCGCCGGCCCTGGTGGCGGCGGCAGGGAAGGTGACGCCGGAGGCCGCCGAGCTGTCGTCGGCGGCCTGGCACTGTCGCCGCCGAGGGTCGCGCCGGGCGCGGCTTCGGCAGCCAGGGGTGGCGGCCGTGATGACGGACTTGAGCGGAAGCCCGCGCGGGCTGGTGGTCTCCGGCGCGGCACGGGAGCCGCCGGCCGGCTCGCTTTCCTCGTGGTTGGCGGTACTGGAGCTTGGTTGGCCGGCCCGGGAGCCTGCCGTGGCCCGCGCCGATCCGGCGGCCCTCCGATTCCCCGACGGTCTCGTGCGCTGCGCGTCCCCCGCCATGACCTCGCTCTACCAGCAGATGCGGCCGCTGGTGGGCAACGACCTGCCGGTGCTCATCGTCGGCGAGACCGGCGTGGGGAAAGAGCATCTGGCGCAGACCCTGCACCGCTCGTCGCCCCGCGGGCGCGGACCTCTGGTCGCCATCAACTGTGCCGCCATCCCCGCCGAGCTCCTCGAAGCCGAGCTCTTCGGCATCGGCGACCGGGTGGCCACCGGGGTGGCGGCACGTCGGGGGCGGTTTCAGCAGGCGGATGGCGGGACCCTCTTCCTCGACGAGATCGGCGAGATGCCGCGGAACCTCCAGGCCAAGCTGCTGCGCGCCCTCGACGAGAAACACGTCCACCCGGTCGGCGCCGGTCCGGTTCCGGTGGACGTCCGGGTGTTGTCGGCCACCAACGTCGACCTCTACCGCCGGATGGAGGTCGGTCAGATCCGCCGCGACCTCTTCTTCCGCCTGGCGGGGTACCTGCTCGAGGTGCCGCCGCTGAGAAGCCGTCCGGAGGACGTGCCGCTGCTGGCCGAGCACTTCCTGAATCGCTTCAGCCGCGAGGCGAACAAGCGCATCCGCGGCCTCACCGTGCGGGCCATGAACGCCCTCGCGGCCTACGAGTGGCCCGGCAACGTGCGCGAGCTCGAGCACGAAATGCGCCGGCTGGTCTACCTGTGCCCGAAGGGCCAGGCGATCGAAGCAGGGATGCTGGCCGACCACTTCCGCCGCGGCGAAGCGGCTGACTCGACCGCCGCCTCGCAGGGCGCCGAGGAGGACGAGGAGTCGGCAGAGGCGGCGGGCGAGCCGCGCCTTCCCACCCTGAACCTGGAACAGCTCGATCTGCTGGCGATCGAGCAGGCCATGGCCCGCAGCGGCGGCCGCGTCGCCGAGGCGGCCCGCAGCCTCGGCATCAGCCGCTACACCCTGCGTCGCCGCCTCCAGCGCTCCGGCATCCAAGACTGAGCGTCAAGGGGCGCGAGATCGCGCTTCCAGGCGGTGCGGAATCGCGCCGCTGCAGCTCGGCGCGCGCCTTCGCGCCTGCTGCCGGGACGATCGGACCGGAAATCGGGCATTGCTCGAGAGCGTTCGCGTGGCACGTCCTGTGCAGTCGGGCAATTTTCGCAACCGTCGCGGAGACGGCCGAAAACATCTCAGGGAACCAACTTCATCAGGAGAGCTTTCATGAGAACGACACCAAATCCGACCTCAATCGGCCTCGCGGGATCGCGCCGAGTCACCCGAGCCGCGGGTTTCGCTCTGGCGGTTCTCGCCGCGGGACTTCTCGCCGGCATGCCGGCGCCGGCGGACGACCTGGTGCGCTATAGCGTGCCCGCCAGCGAGCAAGGCGTCCGTGGTAATACCATCAACCGTAACGCTTCCGTCACGTTCCACGGGTGGGCGCCGTGGAAACCCACCCGGGGGCGGGCCCGCTAGCTAGCGGTCTACCCCACGCACAAGGTCCCCCACTGGTCGGGCTGGGCCAACGATCCTCAGGCCAGCCTCCGGACCTGCCATCTCGAAGGCAGGTTGATCCCTGCAATCGTCGATAGTCAAACCGTGGAAGTAAACAAGGAGAACGAGATGAAAAGAACGATCATTACAACACTACTGTTCGCCACCATGTGCCAGACGGCGATCGCCGTTCTATCACCTGTGACGCTGGTAGGCCCAAAAGTGGAGTTACTGAGGCCCTCTCTTCTTCGTATCAATCCCGGGTACGAGAGTTGCGTGGCCTCGACACAAAACAATCCCGGCGGTTTCTTCAATCTGTCAATCAGAGAATTGGACGGAGTGTGGTATCTAGCCGTACAGAATGGACCTCACATCTCTGGTTGCGGTACCCCCCTTGGAGGATTGGTGTCCGGGGACATGACGTATTTTTTCAAATCTACCAATGGCCCCCTTGGTACGTATCGACCTGTGTACTACGATGGGGCCGGCGTCATCACATGTGCAGAGATGAAGAACAGCAACACAAGTCTGTTCTCGCCGAACTCCAGCATTGACAGTTGTAACTTGACAGAAGGATTCTTTGGGACTGGAAACATACTCATAACGTCTCATGACTCAAATTCATTCCTTCTCACAGAAGAAAAAGGCTTGCTGGATACTACTGGCATCACGGAGGCGTTTTGGACGTACTACAACATACTGGACACGGATGGAGAGTTCCGAACAGGCTTCGACCGTCGCCTGATTATGAGCACGTCCGATCTTGGACAGTCACATGTCAAGCCCGTCACTTTCAGATTTCACTCCTCCGATCAGTTCATTCCGTTCTTTGTGAACTTCTATAGCCAGCCGGGTTTCACTAATGGGGGTACAGCTTTCGGAGTGATAGACTTTCTCAGCTATCCGGACTCACACAATTCCTGGCTCCAAACCAGTTCTACCACTATGACAAAACTGACGTCTGGCCGGCAAGCTCCGATCCTGTATAGCGTGGACCAAGGTCCCGGAAATCCACCCAACGGATCAAAGCTCATCGGAACGGTTCTCGGTCCTATGAACGGAAATGACGGATTCCCTGGATACGTGGCATTCTATCCTAGGGCGAGAAATGGAAACGGGGGTCCCTGTCCTGGCGGTGTGGGAGGTAAAGAAAACGTTCTAATGTTCTCTGGTTTCGCGATCAACACCGTGACGACGCCGAGAGGACAACTGCCTATCTTTGGCGGTTGGACCGGAGAACATACAGTGGTCAAGACTACCCTTGGAACTGAGTACGTTGCTTCCGGGCAGGACAGCATCTCTAACGTATACGTTCATCCGACTAGCCAGTACAGCGGATATATATTCTGGACTGAGGGTGTAACCTGCACGGAGCTTCAACATAGTGACCGTACACTGTACGGACAGCAGTACTCTCTGATCTATAAATAGGGAAACGCGAATGAACACGGTCGGCACCAGCGGCCCGGTTCGCCTGGCGACGACTCGATTCGGCATCGAGCGCGACGAGGCGTCCCAGAGCGACGGGCAGACGCACGGAGCGCGACCACACGGGCGAAACCGTCATCTATTGGGTCTTGGGCAAGGGGACGGGCATCATCCGTGCCCAACCGATCAAACCGAAAGCGGACCGAATGTTCTAGCCGTGGGCCGCCAACCACGCTTCGACCTCGCCGCGCAAGCGGCGGGTGCGGGGGCTGCCGTCCGCGCGCAGCAGCTCGAGGGCGGCCTGAGCGTTCCTCAGCGCCTCGGCCGACGCTGGCCGAGGCGCCTCCGATGCCTGGCTCAGGACCTGGGCGAGCTCCCAGTGGGCCTCACCGAGCATCGCGTCGTCGGCCGGCCGATCGATGGCCAGAGCTTCCAGGTAGAAGGTGCGGGCCAGATCCGAATCGCCCGTGCCGCGACAGGCCCGACCCCGGGACAGGGCGAGCAGCAGCCTGTCCCGCGGGAACTTGGGCGGGGCGGTCGCGGCCGCCTCGCCCAACAGCCGGTCGGCTTCAGCGCCTCGGCCCAGGTCGAGATGAGCCCGGCCCAGGGCGGCCAGACCGAGCGCGAGCTCCGGGTGGCCGGCCGGCAGGATCGTCTCGCGGACGGCTTGCGCCTCCTGAAACCGTTGCAGAGCGGCAGCCGGCCTTTCGATCAGCAGGTCCGTTTCACCGCGGACGCTCAGGGCGGCCGCGAAGAGGTAGTGGCCCTCGCCGTAGACCCGGCGCGCGATGGACACGCCGCGGTCGGCCGGCTCGGCGGCGTCGGCCGGCCGGTCCAGGGCGTTCAGGATCTCGCCCAGAACGATGAGCGGGAAAGCGAGAGCCCCGTGGTCCTCTCCGCGGGACTCCTCGGCGACCTCGACCGCACGCTCAGCCGCCGCGAGCGCCGCGTGGAGGTCGCCCTCGATGGCGACGAGGCCGGCGAGGTTGCCAAGCGTCGGGATCAGGTAGGGGTGGCGATCACCGAGCTGAGTCTCGATGAGCCTCACCACACGGCGCAGGAGAGGCACCGCCTCGGCCTGGTGCTCCGGCAGCTCCGCGGCGACGATCGCCAGGTCGTGGAGCGCGCGGTTGACGTAAATCGAGTCGACTCCCCAGGCCGCCTCCTGGCTCGCCACCGCGGCCTTCAAAAAGCGATACGCGTCGTCGTAGCGCCCCTCCATCCAGGCCAGGTTGCCGAAGGTCATCTCGAGCTGACCCTTCGTGTACTCCTGGCCGGGGCCCAGAGCGCGCAGGGAGGCTTCGGCGTAGCCGGCCCACTTGCGAGCCAGCTCGGGGTCGCCCACCTCGAGGGCCGCCGTCTCGACGAGGTGCGCGTAGAGCTGGGCCTGAAGGACCAGGTCGCGGCTCGCCACGGCGGCGCGCAGGGCCTCCTCGAAACGCACCATGGCCATCCTGGGATCCAGGGGTTGGCTTTTGTGGATCAGCCCTTCGAGCCCCAGGGCCTTGCTCTCCAGAGGAGCGTAGCCCAGCACCCGCGCCTTCTCCATCGCCGCCCGCACCTCGTCCAGATCGACGGCCTGGCCGAACTTCACGCGCAGCCCGGCCTCCTCGAGCCAGGCCCGCAGCCGCTCGATCTCGGCCCGCACGCCGGGATCCGCGGGCATCGGGACGATGGCCGAGAGCGTCAGGACGTCGGCGCAGCGCCCCAGGTGAGTCAGGGCGCCGACGAGCGTCACGGCTCCCTCCACGTCCTCGGGGGACGCGTCGGCGAGGACTCGGGTGACGCCGCGGATCTCGTCGAGCCGGGCGTCGAGGCAGACCATCCTGGCGTCGAGCAGGGCCTCCGACTGCTCGCCGCGCACGTGGGTCGCCTCGCAGACGTCCCTGCGCATCGCGAGCCATCGTCCGCCGTAGTCGTCGAGCGCGGCGGCGACCCGCTCGAACGTCGCGGCGCCGAGCCGAGGGTCGGCCGCGGTCAGGGCTGAGCGCAGCGCGTCTCTCTGGTCAGGGCCCCAGACCGCCTCCAGGCGATCGGTGGCAAGGGGACAGGGCGAGGGGCGGACCATCCGCGAGGCCTGGTACCCGATCAGCAGTGCGGCCACGGGCAGCGCGGCGGCCACCGCCAGGCCGCGACGCCTGCGGCGGCGGGCGAGATCGATGGCGGCCAGCAGGTCGGCGATCGACGCGAAGCGCGCTGCGGGATCGGTGGACAGTCCGCGGGCCAGGGCGCGGTGGAGCCACCGTGGCACCCCGGTGCCGGCGGGACGGGCGAGGGCGCCGTCGTCGGGGCCTGGCGATGACGGCGGCCGCCGGTAGAGGGCGCGGTAGAGCGCCACGCAGAAGCTGAACTGGTCGCTGCGCGCGTCGGCCGGCGCGCCGGCGCGGCGCTCGGGAGCCATGTAGGCGGGAGTGCCGCCGACCGCGGGCGCCTCGTCGTCACCGGCTTCCCTGGCCTCCATCGCCGCCAGCCCGAAGTCGCTGACCAGGGCTCGTCCGTCGCCGGTGATCAGAACGTTGCCGGGCTTGAAGTCGTTGTGAACGAGCCCTGCCTCGTGCGCGGCGGCCAGACCGCGGCCGGCCTCCAGGAACAGCGCCAGGGCTTCCTGCCAGGGCCGGTCCGGGTCGAGGCGCAGCCAGTCGTCGAGGTTGGCGCCCTCGACGAACTCCATGGCGATGTAGGTGTGTCCATCGTGCTCGCCCACGTCGTAGACGGTGACGACGTTGGGGTGGCTGAGCCGTGCCATGGACTTCGCCTCGAGGCGCTGGCGCTGACGTGCGGCCTCGTCCGCGGCAGCCCGCCGGAGGAGCTTGAGCGCCACCTTGCGGTCGAGCTCGGGGTCGTAGGCGGCATAGACCACGCCCATCCCGCCGCTGCCGACCCGGTAGAGGACGACGAAGCGGCCGACGGCGGCGCCGCGCCCGAGCGGCCCCTCCGCCGGCTCGGGTGGCGGCACCGGAGCGTCGCGGCGTTGATAGGTGGCTGTTTCCCGACCCGTCGTCATCGGCATGGGTAGAAGGCTCCACGCTGCTGACCGGAATACGCGCCGGCGCCGCCCCGAGTTCTCGTGTCGGACGGCTCCCCCGCTTGTGCCCTGACCTTGGCCAGGAGTCGCGAGGAGCGGGAGTACAATCCGCGTCGATGATCCGCAAGCAGACGACGCTCGACGTGCCGGCGGCGCTGGCACGGGAGGTGTTCTTCGACACCGACGCCTGGCCGTTGTGGATGCCCGGCGTGACCGCCACCCGCACCCTCCGGAGCGCCGACGGCTACCGCCTGATCGAGGTCGTCCAGACCCACTTCGGCCGCCGTTACGTGCAGGACCTCGAGTGCCGGCTCGTGCGGTCCACCGTGAGCCACCGCCAGCACCGCGGCTGGTTCGAGAAGTTCGAGGTCGACTGGACGTGCCGCGAGCGTCCGGGAGGCTCGTGTACGCTGGCGGTGCGGCTCGACTTCGGGATGGGGATGCTGGGGCTCGTCGCTCCGAAGCGCGTCGTCCAGGTCTGGATGCGGGGTCATCTCGACCAGACGATCGCGCGGGCAAGCGCCCGGGCGCGCCGGCTGCGGGGGCACCCGACGCCATGAATCACATCACATCCGGCTCATCGCCAATACCACGCCGCTGGCCTGGGCGGTGACGAGACCATCCGCGTATCCTGCCTTGAGGATAAGCTCACTCTTGACGCAACGCCACCAGCGGATCCAGACGCGACGCCCGCGCCGCCGGCAGGTAGTTGGCCAGCAGCGCCACGGCCAGCAGCGCCAGCGCCGCGGCCCCGAAGGCGAGCGGGTCGACGGCGCTGGTGCCGTAGAGGACGCCCGAAAGGAAGCGGCTCAGCCCTGCCGCGAGCGCCAGGCCCGCGACCATGCCCGCCGCCACCACCGTCATGCCGCCCCTCAATACCAGCCCCACCACGTCGCGCGGCCGGGCGCCCATGGCGATCCGCAGGCCGATCTCGCGGTCGCGGCGCCCCACCGAGTACGCGATCACGCCGTAGAGGCCGACGCTCGCCAGCACCAGCGCCAACACGCCGAAGACGCCGAGGAGCGTCGCGCCCATGCGCACCGGATAGAGCGACACCGCCATCAGGCCGGCCAGCGTCGTGGTCTCGGCGAAGGCGAGGTTGGGGTCCATCTCGAGGGCGGCGCGCCGCAGCTCGGCGGTGAGCCAGCCGGCGTCGCCGGTGGCCGAGCGCGCCAGCAGGTAGCCGTGGGCCACCGGCGTCTGCGCGCGCGCGAAGTGGACGAACGGACGCGGCTCCTCGCCCACCGTGCGCACCTTGTGGTCGGCGGCGACGCCGACGATCTCGTAGGGCTCGGCGTCGATGCCGCCCACCCGGAAACGCTGGCCGATCACGTCGACGCCGCCCCAGTGGCGACGCGCCATGGCCGCGTTGACGACCGCCACCCGCGGCG
>Ga0299906_10000268_pt1 | contig 50912 bp, 45 predicted proteins | sample RVTome_14_FD_200259 | JGI IMG/M metagenome (GOLD analysis project Ga0299906, IMG submission 200259) | Soil microbial communities from uranium-contaminated site in the Upper Colorado River Basin, Wyoming, United States - RVT145D125 (version 2) ... | reverse complement strand
AGCCGCCAGGGTCGCGTTGCCCGAAGAGTCGAGCCAGGCGCCCACTCGACCGGCGATGCCTGCGTCGGTGAGCCAGTTCCTGAGATTGGCCGGATCCAGGAAGTTCTGTTGCACGAACTCGGCGAGACCCCGGCCGATCTCATCCTTGCTGCGCGGGATCAGAGCAGTGTGCGGGATGGGAATGCCGAGAGGATGACGGAACAGGGCGGTGACGGCGAACCAATCGGCGATCCCACCGATGAGCGCCGCTTCCGAGGCCGCCCGGACCCAACCGTTGACACCCGCGGCACCACCAAGGAAGTGGCTGGCCAGAAACACGACGAGGGCGCCGAAGAGGAAGAGGTTGGCGCGCCGCTTCCACCGTCTCAACTCGAGGACGCGTCGCTCTTCGTAGCTGGTATCGGATCCCGGGGAGGGGCCGATGGCCGGGGTCACCAGGAGCATCGTAAGCACAACCGGGCCAAAGACTGCTTACCTGAGGTAGGTCGCGCCAGAAGTTCCCCCCTCCCCGGCTACGCCGGTACTCCCCCAAGACCCCCTCCCCCCTTCGGGGTACTCCCCCCAACGCTCACTTCGTTCGCTGGGGGGAGAAACGGCTCACTACGTTCGCTGGGGGGAGAAACGAACGTCATGTTTCCTCCCCCAGGAGCGGAGCGACGTTGGGGGAGGTGGCCCGGAGGGCCGGAGGGGGTTCTTGGCCGCGGCGAACGTCAGAACCCCCCTCCCCCCTTCGGGGTACTCCCCCCAACGCTCACTTCGTTCGCTGGGGGGAGAAACGGTGCAGACCAGCTAGAGACCGTGGGCGAAGTCAAGACGGTCGTCGGTTTGGACTAGCTTGGCGCGGGGGCGATTGGAAGGAACTCGGCCATGTCATCCGAAGTGATCACGGTGCAAACCCTCGACGGTGGCCAGATCGGGCTGGACCCAGCTGTGTTCGGCGCGATTCCGGACCAGCGCAGACTTCGGCCCGGTGATCCGGGATTCGACGATGCCACCCGTCTCTGGAACGGGATGATCCGCAAGGAACCGGCCCTCGTGATCCAACCGGAGACCGCCGACGAGGTGACCACCGTGGTGAACCTGGCCGGGGAGCACGGGTTGCTGCTCTCGATCAAAGGTGGGGGTCACAACATCGCCGGTCTCGCCCTCGCCGATCACGGACTCACGCTGGATATGTCCCGGATGCGGGAAGTCCGGATCGACCGCGAGAGGAGGGTGGTACATGTTGGGCCGGGATGTCTCCTCGGCGATGTGGACCGTGTCACCCAGGAACATGGCTTGGCCACCACCCTCGGCTTCGTGTCCGAGACCGGCATCGCCGGGCTCACCCTCGGGGGCGGATTCGGGTATCTGTCCCGAAGGTTCGGATACACCGTCGATGACCTAGTCGAAGCGCAGGTGGTCACTGCCGACGGCCGGTTCCGACGGGCCAGCCGGGATGTCGAACCGGAGCTGTTCTGGGCCTTGAGAGGCGGCGGGGGGAACTTTGGCGTGGTCACCAGGTTCACCTACCAGCTGCACGAGGTCGGTCCTTCGATCATGGGAGGCATCGTTGCCTGGCCCGCGGCGGACCACGCCGAAGACGTGCTCGGTCTATATCAGGAGATGACCGCAGCCGCACCCAGCGAGCTGACCTTGGTCGCCACCATGCGGCTGGCCCCACCAGCGCCCTTCATCCCCGAGGAGTGGCACGGCAAGCCGATGGTGGCCGTGGTCGCTTGCCATAGCGGCGACCCGACACAGGCAGCCCATGACCTGGCGCCGATCAAGGGATTCGGGAGGCCGATAGCCGACCTGATGGTGGCCAAGACCTACCTGGAACAACAATCCATGCTCGATGCGACACAGCCGAAAGGGGCCAACTACTACTGGAAGACTGAGTTCATCTCCGATCTGAGTGACGACTACCTGCAGACCTTCCAGGCGAACGCGAGCACGATCGAGTCCCCCATGTCACAGGTCATACTCTTCCACATCGAGGGTGCGCTCAACGAGCGCGCGGAGGACGACGGTGCCGTAGGCAACCGCGACGCCACCTTCGTGACCGGGGCCGCCGGTGCCTGGCCCGCCACCGACCCCAACGGGGAAGCCCATCGGACTTGGGTCGGCAACTCCTGGGAGCGGATCCGCCCCTTCTCGACCGGGGGCAACTACATCAATTTCCAGACGGCCGACGACGACGCCTCGCGCATCGAAGACTCCTACCGAGGCAATTACGAACGCTTGCGAAAGATCAAGTCCGAGTGCGACCCGGAAAACCTGTTCCGAGTCAATCGCAACCTGGAGCCCATGGCGACCCAGTGACCGTCGCTCACCTTAGGTAGGTGGCGCCAGGAGTTCCCCCCTCCCCGGCTACGCCGGTACTCCCCGAAGACCCCCCTCCCCCCTTCGGGGTACTCCCCCCAACGCTCACTCCGTTCGCTGGGGGGAGAAACGGCTCACTCCGTTCGCTGGGGGGAGAAACGGCTCACTCCGTTCGCTGGGGGGAGAAACGGCTCACTTCGTTCGCTGGGGGGAGAAATGGCGCCACCTAGATGGAGAAAGTGACGGACGGCTTCCGCTAGGTTCCTGGGCCGTGTCAGTGAGTGCAGACCAGGTGGAGACCCTGGGCGAAGTCAAGACGGTCGTCATCGAGACCCGGTCTGGCGAACGCACCATCGGGACCATCATCTGGGTGGTCGTAGACTCCGGCGACGTTTTCGTCCGGTCGGTGCGCGGCGAGTCGGGCAAGTGGTATCAACGGGCCCTGGCCAACCCGGAGGTGACGCTCCGGGTGGGTGACGATCGTCTCCACTTTCGGGCCGTCGCCGCCGACGATCCCGATTCGGTGGAGCGAGTCTCTCAGGCGCTACGTCGCAAGTACCCGCCCGGCGGGTCGCTCGACTCGATGCTCCGTCCCGAGACTCTGGGAACGACACTGCTCCTGGATCCGGTCTAAACGAGCGCAGACCGCTTACCTGAGGTAGGTAGCGCCACATAAGGCGCCACAGCGACAGAGAAAGAACCGACCGACCCCTCACTAGCCTGCCCACGCATAAGCCGAGACGAGACCGCATGACAACCCCACGGATTCCCGACCGCGTCAGGGTGGTGGTGATCGGCGGAGGGGTGATCGGAACCAGCGTTGCCTATCACCTGGCCCATCTGGGCTGGACCGACGTCGCTCTCGTCGAACGGAACCGGCTCACTTCGGGTACGACTTGGCACTCCGCCGGTCTGATGGTGACTTTCGGGTCGACCTCGGAGACCTCCACGGCGATCCGTCGCTACACCCGCGACCTCTACGCCCGTCTCGAAGCAGAGACCGGAGTCGCCACCGGCTTCGCCCCGGTCGGGTTCATCGAGCTCGCCACCGACGCGGACCGACTGGAGGAGTACCGCAGGGTCGCCGCCTTCAACCGCCACTGCGGGGTGGATGTCACCGAGATCTCTCCCACCGAGGTGGCGGAGGCGTTCCCCATCGCACGCACCGATGACATCCTGGCCGGGTTCTATGTGGCAGGTGATGGGAAAGTCAACCCGGTCGACGTCACCATGTCCCTAGCCGCCGGGGCACGTCAACGGGGCGTCCATATCGTCGAAGGTGTTGCGGTCACCGGGGTCACCACCCACGGCGGATTGGTGACGGGTGTGGACACCGATCACAGTCACATCGAGGCAGAGTACGTGGTCAATTGCGCTGGGATGTGGGCTCGACAGTTGGGCGAGGTCTCCGGAGTGAGCATCCCACTCCAGGCCGCCGAGCACTACTACATGATCACCGAGCAGATCCCCGGGATCTCCCGGGACTGGCCGGTGATCGAGGACCCCGCCTCCTATGGCTACTTTCGGGAGGAAGTCGGTGGCTTGCTTATCGGCCTCTTCGAGCCGGTTTGTGCCCCGTGGATGGTCGACCGGGTTCCTGACGACTTTGCCTTTGGTGAGGTCACCCCCGACTGGGATCGGATCGGGCCCTACCTGGAGAAAGCCATGGCCCGAGTCCCGGTGTCGGAGACGACCGGGGTTCGCAAGCTGTTTTGCGGTCCGGAGAGTTTCACCCCCGACCTGGCCCCGCTGGTAGGAGAGGCGCCCGAGCTTCGCAACTACTTCGTCGCCGCCGGGCTCAACTCGGTTGGCATCCTCACCGGTGGGGGGATCGGCCGGGTGGTCGCGCAGTGGATCGTCGATGGCCGCCCCGATGTCGACGTCACCGGGATGAACATCGACCGGCTTCGCCCATATCAGGCGGATCCGGAATACCGGAGAGAACGGACCGTCGAGATGCTGGGGATGGTCTATCAGACCCACTACCCCACCCGCACACCTCAGACGGCGCGAAACGCCCAACTCTCTCCAATGCATGATCGCCTCACCGCTCTGGGTGCCTACTTCCGCGAGGTGAGCGGCTGGGAGTCACCTGACTGGTACGGCGAGCCCGGCACCACCCCCGAGGCGGGTCCACTCACCTGGGGGCGAGCCGCGTGGTTCGAGAACTGGCAGTTGGAGCACGAGGCAGCTCGCCACGCCGCGGTCCTCATCGATATGTCGTTCATGTCCAAGTTCTCGGTCGAGGGCGCCGACGCCGGTGTGTTCCTGGAGCGGCTCTCGGCAGGCACGGTCGACGGGCCAGCCGAGACCATCACCTACACCCAATGGCTCAACGACCGGGGGACCCTCGAAGCTGACCTGACAGTCACCAAGCTGAACCAGGGGCGGTTCATGGTGGTTGCAACCGACACGGCCCACCGCCATGTGGAAACCTGGATGCGCCGCCACGCGACGGAAGAGGTGAGGATCGCAGACGTGTCCGCCCTGCTGGCGCAGATCAACCTCCAAGGCCCCCTTTCCCGTCAGATCATGCAGAAGGTGACCGCCACCGACCTCTCGAACTCCAGCTTTCCGTTCCGTGCCGCCCGCTACCTCGATGTCGACGGGGTGCGTGTGCTTTGCGTTCGGATCACATACGTGGGAGAGCTCGGATACGAGCTGTACATTCCGGCCGACGACGCAGTCGCCGTCTACGACCGGCTGTTGGAGGCGGGCAGGCCCGAAGGTCTCCGGCCGGCGGGCTTGAAGGCGTTGGGCAGTCTGCGAATGGAGAAGGCCTACCGGGATTACGGCCACGACATCGACAACACCGACCGGCTTTGGGAAGTCGGGTTGCGGCAATTCGCAGACCCGGGTAAGCCGGGAGGTTTCATCGGCCGACAAGCCGTGGTAGAGCAGCTGGCTGCCGGGCCACCACGCCGCCGCTTGGTTCAGATCCTGGTCAGCGACCCTGCGTTGCTCATGCATCACACCGAAGTGGTGGATCGTGACGGGCGGGAGGTTGGTTATGTGCGCACCGCCTCGTACGGGTTCACTCTGGGCGGGGCGGTGGGTCTGGCCATGGTCGAAGGAGACGAGCCGGTGAGCGAGGAGTGGCTGGCCGCCGGTCGCTGGGAGGTCGACATCGCCGGCGAGCGTTACCCGGCGGTGGTGTCCCTCTCCCCCTTCTACGACCCCACCATGAAACGGGTGCGGGCTTGACCCCCCGGGCGTCCTCGAAAGCGGTTGCGATGGATCAGAGGGGGAGGGCTTGGGACAGCTGACGGTAGGTCTCGAGGGGATCCTCGTCGAGGACTTGAATCGCCACGTGGTCCGCCCCGGAGTCGAGGTGAGTAGCGAGACCGGCAGCCACCTCCTCCGCGGGTCCGTGAAGCACCAGTGCGTCGACCAGCCGGTCGCTGCCCCCATCGAGCAGGTCCTCCTCTGTCCATCCGTCCCGCAGCAGGTTGGAGCGGTAGTTGACCCGATTCAAATACCGGCTCACGACCTTTCTGCCCGCAGAGCGGGCTCGGGCTGGATCGGCGCCCACCATCACTTTGTGCTCGGGTGCCAGCAGGGGACGTTCTCCCAACACCCGTCGGGCATGCTGGGTGTGTCGGGGAGTGGTCAGATAAGGATGCGCCCCGGCGGTTCTCTCCGCCGCCAGAGTCAGTGCCCTCGGCCCCAGCGCGGCTAGCACCACCTCGTCCCGGGGCACCCCGGCCGCGTCGAGTCGATCCAGGTAGTCGATCATCTTGTCGAAGGGCCGGTGGTACTCCTGGGTCGCCTCGCGGTGCCCGATCCCGACGCCGAGCAGGAACCGGCCGGGATGCTTCCCGGTGATCCGTCGATGAGATTCCCCGACCGTGCCTGCGTCATCGCGCCACATGTTGACGATCCCGGTGGCGACCGCTATCTGCTCGGTGGCGTCGAGCACCGCTTTCACATCGTTGAGATCCCCCTTTGGCGAGCCACCGAGCCAGATCGCCCCGTACCCAAGGGCCTCGACCTCCCGCGCCAACACCGGGGTCATCCCCGCCACCATTCGCCAAACACCGAATCGGCCAATCGCGGTTCTCATCGACCTCCTGACGACTGTCGATGTTTCTAGCCGACCATCGACCAGAGTCCAAGACACGTCAGGTGGCTGGCCGGCGTATGTTTGCGCAGCGAGACCAGATGACACTCGCTCCCAAGCATCTAAACGCCTTCTCCGCGATGGTCGACACCATCCTGCCCTCGACTCCTGGTGACACACCGGTGTGGACCACGCCGGGACGAGACCTCGGTCTTGCCGAGCGGCTGTCCCGGGTGTATGAGTCCCTGCCCCATGACCATGATCGGAAAGAGCTGAGATTGGTGTTGAGCTTGCTCGCTTCGAGGGCGGGAGGCATGGTTCTTTTCCGACGCCCCGAAGCGTTCGTCGCCATGTCGCCGACCGGGAGAGCCGACGCCTTTCGGGCGATGGAGAACAACCCGATCGGGATGGTTCGCAAAGGCGCCCGAGCCCTGAAGACGGTTGCCGCGTTGCTTTGGGTGACCACCGAAAACTCGGCGGTACGGCCGGGGTCATGGTTGGAGATGGGATACCCAGGCCCGGCGGGACCGCCACCACAGGTGGACAAACCGATCCGCACCGAGGTCATATCCGCGGACACCACCATCGACACCGACGTCGTGGTCGTTGGCTCGGGAGCCGGGGGCGGGACCGTCGCCGGGGTGCTGGCGGCGGCCGGCCTCAAGGTGGTGGTCCTCGAACGCGGCGGTTATCACAACGAGTCCGACTTCAGCCACCTCGAAGCGGACGCCTATCGCTCCATGTACCTCGATGGCGCTCTCGGCTCCTCGGCAGACGGGAGCATCCTGATGCTGGCCGGATCCACCCTCGGCGGTGGCACTGTCATCAACTACACCACCTCGTTCCCCACACCCACAGATATCCGGGAGGAGTGGGATCGGGTGGCCGGGTTCCACGGCGTGTTCAGCGGGGAGCAGTTCGAGGTTTCGACCATCGCGGTGCAGACCAGGTTCGAGGTGAACCAGGACTTCGGATCACCCTCCAAACGGGACCGGTTGATGGAGAAGGGGCTCCGTGGTCTGGGCTGGCATGTCGACGAGATGCCCCGCAACGCAGCCGGCTGTACCGAGCGCGAGTGCGGCTACTGCACCATGGGATGTCGGATCGGGGCGAAACGCTCCACGCTGGCCACCTATCTCCAGGACGCTGCTGACGCCGGGGCGCGAATCATCACCGATGCCGACGTCCGGTTGGTCGAAACCGAAGAGGGCCGGGCGACCGGAGTGATGGGCAAGGTCGGCGGGCACACGGTGAGGGTCAAGTCGAGAGCCGTCGTCCTGGCCGCCGGGGCGCTCAACACCCCCGCCATTCTCCAGCGCAGCGGGCTGGGTGGAGCCGCGGCGGGACGCTATCTCCGGGTCCATCCGGTCACCGCTCTGTGGGGCCGATTCGACGAGAGGGTCGAGCCGTGGACCGGCACCCTCCAGGCCCGCTTCAGCGACCAGTTCGCCAACCTGGACGGGCACGGGCACGGGTTCAAGTTCGAGACCGCCCCGGTTCATCCCCTGTTCCCTTCCGCATTCATCGGCTGGCAGGATGGAGCCTCGTTCAAACGTGATGTCCTCGGACTGGGCCATCTCAACGTGGCCGGGATCCTGCTCCGGGATCGTGACCACGGCCGGGTGGTGATCCGCAAGGACGGGAGCCCGGTGTGGAAATACCGCATTTCGAGATTCGACCAGGGCCATGTGCGGGTAGGGGTGAGGAGGGCCGCCGAGATGCTGGCGGAGTCGGGCGCCAAGGAGGTGATCACCTCGTCGATAAGAGCTGTGCGCTGGGTGCCGGCCAGCGGCTCTCTGGAGACGTTCATGGAGGACGCCGACGCCATCGGGTATGGACCAAACCGCACCTCATACTTTTCGTTCCACCAGATGGGAAGCGCCCGGATGGGAAGTGACCCTGCCACCGCGGTGGTGGACGTCAACAACGAGACACACGACACCGGGGGTCTCTATGTGATGGACGGTTCGTGTTTCCCCACCGCGTCGGGGGTGAACCCGATGTTGTCCATCGCCGCCGTTGCCCACCGCGGGGCGACAATCCTCGCCGACCGCATGGGTTGAGCCACCAAGGCGGAGTGACCGTCAGGGGCCGGTGGTCTAGCTCACCGGGGAAGACGACCGCTCACATGGGTGTAGCCCACCGAGACCCGCTTCCCGTCGGTGGTCAGGGTCACGTGGTAGTTGCGATCGGTTCGATAGGAAACAAAGCGCCGGTTGGCCAGCAGGTTGACCACGTCGGGATGAGGATGGCCGTGAGGCACCACATGACTGCTCATCACCAAACGTGTCTTCCGCCAGTTGAGATGGTCGAGCAGTGGAGTGGCGTCGGAAGGATCGAACAGTCCGTTTCGTCCCCCATGGTGGGGGACCTGGAGATGAGTCGTGTTCGCCGGTAGCCGGGGCACGATTTGGGGCCAGTTCTCCGCTTCGGCGTCGCCGGTGAGAACCATGGTGACATCCCCGAGGCTGAGGGCCAGAACCACCGAGTTGTTGTTCTCGTTGTTGATGTCGACCTGATTGAAGTTGGGCCACAGAACACGAAGATCGGCATGGAACTCGACTTCGGGCGCCGCCAGGATCTTGGTCTCGTCGACAGCCTGATGGTTGACGACGGCGTCCGATCGGTTGGCGAAGTCGAGTAGGACACCGTAGGTGGTGGAGGCGACCGACTTGGGGTACCAGAAGTGTCTGGTCCCGAACGTCTTCAACATCTCCTTCAGACCCCGGGCATGGTCGGCGTGCCCGTGAGTCAGCAATACCCATTCGAAGAGGGGTTGGCGGTCCTTCCAGTCGATGGAGAGCCTTTCGAGGTACCGCTTGACGAAAGGCAGTGCGTTGCGTTGTCGCTCGAAGTCATTGCAGTCGACGAGACCAAACTTGTGGTCACCCGCGTCGTTCTGGGAGTCGACGAGAATCGAATCACCCCATCCCACATCGATCACGGTGATCGACAGCTCAGCCATCGTCTTGACCCCGGTACCTGAGCTTGACGTCTTTCCCAGGAAAGGCCCGCCGTGTCTCGTCGATCTGTGCCTGTGACCAAGCCCTCATCGCTTCGGTCTCCACCGGCGAACTGACTATCTGATCAGAGACGTCTCGTTCGACCAAGACTTCGAGGCTTACGTCCCCTGCCGTGTATCGGTAGGCCTCCTGGAAGGCAGGAAGGGCAACACGAAAGACATCGCCGCGTGCCAACTCGACCGGCTGCCTAGGATCGAGGTCCGGCTCATCCCAGATCTGAACCTGGGTGAACCACGTCGTCGGCATCCAGACATCCTCCACCTGCACCGACAGGGGCGTCCCTTCCTGTTCCAAGGCGAATATGGCGGCAACGTCGCCGGCTCGGCTGAACAGGTCGAACTCGATCGTATCTTGTCCCGGACCGGATTCCTCACGCATCGCGCTGTAGATCACTCCGGCGAGACCAAGGGCGCCGATCCCGTGCAGCCGCGCCAGCGGCGGAAGCTCGACTTCCCAGACGTCGGCTGGTGCGTCGGTGGTGAGAGCGAAGTAGGTGACCCGAACCATGTCAACTCCGTCGATCACCCGCTCGGCGTCGATGGCGACCGGGACGAAGACATTGCGCCTCAGCTCCACTTGCTTCACGTCGTCGAGAAACCTACTCCTCCAGGAAGGATCCCCACCGCGGCTCGCACCCCCGGGTCGCCGAGGCGGCAACCCGGGGTCGATCAGCATTCAATAGCCCCCCACTTGCGTGAGAGGTTGGGTTCAACCACCCGGAACGACGGTCGAGTCGAACAGCGGTCCGTCGTCGACCGGCGGCTTGTGCGGCCGAGACGGCACCCCGACCGTCACCGTCCCGGCACAGGACGCGCCTAAACCGTCGGTGGCGGTGAATCCGATGTGATAGACGCGGCCGTTGCCGCCGCCGACCCGCTCGGCCCTGACCTCGGCCGTGCTGGTGCCGACGCCTCTCCCATCGGGCGCTGACTTCCCGCTGCCCCGCGCCGTGACCGCCTCGTCCTGGAAGATGCTGTCAATGGTGATGGTGACCATGTCCCCGTCGGGGTCGGTGACGCCGTCGATGGCGATGGGGACGAACTTGTGGTTCGGGGGCCACAGCCGGTCCGGGTTGGCGGTTGCGTTATCGCAGGCGGGCCCGACATTGACGTCGAGACCGATGATCACCGGGTCGTGATCCGAGGACCGGTAGGCGTTCTCCTCGAATAGCGCGGCCTGCTCCGGGCTCTTGAATGAGGTGTCGTAGTCCAACAGGTCGGGCTCATCGGCATTGATGTGCCAGATCGTCGCTCCACTCACCTGGGGGGTGAGGTCGTGGTTGGACAGGGCGTGATCGAGATATCCGACCAGACCGTCAAACACGAAGGAGTAGGCATGTTCGCCGCCGAACTCGCGGATCAGGTCGGTGTAGTCGTCGTCGGTCCCCAGGGTGTCGTCCGGGCCTGCAATGACGGCGCCGATCGGATCCTCCATGTCGTAGGAGTTGAGATCGCCGAAGATCAACACGTCGGGATCGCCGCTGCCCGTCGGATCCGATGCCAGCCAGTCGACCTGGGCTCGAGCAGCCGCCAACCGGGTCAGGTTGCAGTTGCCCTGCCCGTCACCGAGGTCGGGATCGCCGACGTCGTCGCAGTCGGAGCCTTTCGACTTGAGGTGGTTGACCGCGACGGTGAACACTCCACCGTCGTTGTCGACGAACGACTGGGCCAGCACCGGCCTGTTGAGAGTGTCGTCGAAGTCCGGGTCGATGCTGGAGTCGAGGATGGCGTGATCACCGAGCGGAGTGACACTGCCCGGTTGGTAGATAATCCCCACTCTGATCGCATCAGTCCCGATAGTGCCGGTGTCGATGAAGTCATACGGTCCCTCTCCCATGCCATTGAGACCGGCGACGATGTCGGCAAGAGGCTCGACGCCGGTGGTGTTCTCCATCTCGATCAAGCCGAAGACGTCGGCGTCGATCTCGGCCAGAGCCGAGAGGATCTTGATTCGCTGCCGGTCGAACTCCGACTGTGTGTCTGCGCCCCGACAATCCTGATCCTGGGCCGGGCCACAAATGGCGTTCCCGTCGTCGATGGTGAGGAAGTAGTTGAGCACGTTGAAGCTGGAGACGGTCAACTCGCCACCCACATCATCGGGTGCGGCCGGCCGGGTGTTCACCTCCGTGTAGACCGCGGCATCGGTGGGTTGGATCCGATACAGACCGAAGGTGTGATCGATGACCCCCACCGTGTCGGTGACGGTGTCACCGCCCCGGAAACGGTTGCTCAGGGTGAATTCGTCCCCGTTGGGGTGTCGGGTGAACGCAGGGTTCTGGACGCTGAGACCGTCGTCGAGGGTGATTCGACGCAACGCGATCTCGTTCTGTAGCGCCACCGCCGCAGCTCCCGGTTCGACCACGGCTGTCGGCGTGTGGTGCCGATCCTCGCCGTCGAAGGGAAGGGCGATCACCATCTCGACGAATCGGTCGTAGTTGAAGTATTCGGAGATGACCAGGGTCTGGGGAAAGATCACACTCATCCCCTCGTAGCGCTCCAGGTCGGTGACGGCCGACAGGGGGAAGTTGACGGTGGCTGGGGTGGGCAGGGCGGCCTCACCGCAGATCTCGAGGTCGGTGATCCCGCTCAGCTGGGTCATCGAGCTGCTTCCGCTGGTGAACTCGGCCACCATGCCCTGCACTCTGACCAGCTGTCCAACGGCGACGTCGACCGAACCTGGGGCGAAGACGAACAGCCCTTCCGAGGTGACCGGGTCGGCGTCGGCGTCCACGTCCTCCTCCTGGAGGTGGAATCCGTTCAGATTCCCATGGTCGGGCTCGGCGTTGTTCTGGAAGTCACCGACGACCACCCCCTCGACGATGACACTGTCGCCGACCAATGTGCTGGTCGCTCCGTCGCCTTGCACCTGGTGGATGAAGTCGGCCGGGTCACCACAGACCCCGAATGGTGGTGGTGGCTCCGGGCAGTCGTTCGACTCCCCCGGGGTGATCGGTCCGAGGGCGAAGTCGGCGTTGTTCATGTCGCTGTCCACCCCGTCGGGGCAACGGGAAAGTCCCTCTGCGACACCGTCGTCGGTGGGTGCGCTCGCACCCTCCACAAAGCCGGGCACATCGCCTTCGTAGGAGATCGAATCGATGATCGCCCCGTTGAACAGCAAAGCCAGCGCATCCGGGGCGCCGTTCTGGATCAGGTTGGTGTCTGGAGTGACGTCGAGGTCGCAGTTCCCGGTGGTGGACGCGTTGGCACAAAGAACGAAGTATTCCCCGGAGGTCAGAGTCACATCCGGGAGGGCAAACAACTGGTATTGGGCCGCACCGCCGCCCGTCCCGTTGATCAGCTGGATCGCATAGCCCTCCAGGCTGATGTCATCGTCAGAGACGTTCTTGATCTCAATGAACTCGGCGGCGTCGGTGCCCGGCTGGTCGTAGTCGATCTCGTTGATCACCAGGGTGTTGGAGACGGCCCCTGCCGGCACCGCGAGAAGCACCACGGGCAACATCGACAGGAGAAGGGACAGAACGGTCCCAAATGAGGTGAGACGGGTGAGGGGGGTTGACTCAGGCATGGCTCCACCGTACGTAGACGACCTTTCCGCGACGGGACACCCGGGTGAACCGAGTCCGTCGATTCCGGGACAAATACCCCCAAACCGGGGTTTCAAACCGAAGACCGACTCCAGGCGGCGATGCTTGCCGACGGTTTCCAGTCAGAGCAGGGTCGACAGCCGCTTCAGGCACCCGATCCACGCCGGATCGGACTCATACCCGGAATGGACTCTCAATTTGGGAAGGGGCCGGTAGGGCATGACCTGTGTCTCCCATGGGTCGTCCAGCTCGACGTCGCCTCCGTCGGGCGCCCGTCCCTGCCCCGCCAACGTCTCGATCAAACCGTCGGGAAGGTTCAACGCTGAGAGGTCTCCCTCCCGGAAGGCCCGATCTCCGATCGGATCGGTCCGACGGTAGAAGTTGACCCAATACAAGAGGTCCCCCGGATCGCGGCCAGGACCCACTTTGCGTGCCAGTCGCTGGATCATCTCGTCGGGCACGGCGTCGGGGAAGTACGCCCGGTAGAACTTTCCCAACGGGCTGCCATAGGTGACCAGCGCCGTGCTTTTGGCGATCTCCTCGGGAAGTGAGGCAATGACGGCCGCCGCGATCACCGAACCCTGGCTGTGGCCGGCCAGGATCACCCGCCCCCCACCGGCGACCGCCTCACGCACCCGAGCCTGGATCTCGGGGACAGCTCTCGCCGCGTAGGCGGGGGGAGCCAGCGGGTGGAAGGTGCGGGGGAAGAAGCTGGCCACGTCCCAGACCATGCCGATCTTGCGGCGCGTCGCCTCGCTGCGCAGTCCGGAGCGGACCATTAGATAGGCGCCGACGACCGCTCCCACTGCGAGCCACCCGGCCAGGTCGAGCAGCCAAGAGAAGTCTTCGGGGAAAGGCCGGTCGAACCAGGTGCTGAAGCGGCGGCGACGCTGAATGATCTTGATGAACCCGGCCAGCCCTGCGGCAAATAGGACCGTCCCGGCGAGAGTGATCATCACATCGACCGATTTGGCCGTCTCTACGACGGCCCTGATGAACACCGTCCTGGTGGTGAGGGCCTGCTTCGACTGAGGTGGGTAGCCGGCCTGCTCCAGCCGGCTCTCAGCCTCCGTCCGCCACGAGCCCCCACTCACCATCAGCGTCCTCAGCCCATAGAGGGCCAAGGCGAGCGTGACCACCAGAAGGGTCAATGTCACTGCCACCACGGCCCACTGGTAGAAGCCGGGATAGACGACAGTGAGGGTGTCATCGGACAGCCAGGCTGCGGTGCGGACGATCACACCGGAGAAGATCCCGAGAAGCATGATCGCAGCGAAGGCCCCCACCGACCCCACGGCGGCCCATCGGAATCCGGGTTCGGGTCGTCGCGCCAGCCAGAGGAAAGCGGCAGCCACCGAGGCGACGGCCACGCCTGCCCACAGGTAGGCCTGTTCGTCCAGCACCTCCCCAGCCGCCCAACCAACCGCAGCGAGCACGGTGAGCAGCCCCATGTCCCATATGGCGGTTCTCGACCCAGGCTTCGCCGGGGCTGCCACGTTGATCAGGAGCAAGATCACGGCCACCCCCGCCAGCACCGCCGGCCTCGGGTACAGCGCCACAATTAGAGCCGCCGGCACTACCAGGAACTGATCGGTATGAAGGTAACCCTCGGCCACCCACCGCAGCGCCTGGCATGCGGCGAGGGCAAACCCCAGTCCGATGGCGAAGGTGAGCAGGGCGAGGGGACTCAGGCCAAACCAATTGACCGTGTCGAGAGTCTCCTCTGTCGTCAGCCCCCAGGTCGTGGCAAGGACCACGACGAGGAACAGCCAGCCGACCCAGAAGCCGGTCCTGGTGGTCCGCTTCCAGCTGCGATCCTCGACCCGACTGCGCGAGGCAGTCCAGCCCACCAGAACCAGCGCCCCGGCGGCCAGCGCGGCACCGGCGCCCTGTCCCAGCCGATGCACCATCGAGACGACACCGCCTTGTTCGCCCCAGAGCTGCAGGGCGGTGCCGGAGAAGGTCAGCAAGAGCACACCGAGACAGGCGATGGCGTGGAGTTGGGCCATTGTCGTCTGATAGCCCACCCGGTCCCAGACCAGTGGATCCTCCAATGGGGACAGCTCTTCGCCCGTCGGGCCTCGCTCCCCGTCCGATGGTCGGTAGGACTCATAGGTGAGGCGGCTGCGTCTTGCGAGGAACAAGAAGAGGACGAGAAGCGCAATCGGGGCCGCCATCCCGATCACCAGACGCCGCCCTACCTCGGCGTCGCCACCGAAAATTACGTTCAAGGGCAGTCGCTGGAGACAGTTGCGCGACCCTCCGCACTGATTGGCGAAGAGATCGACGGCCACATAGGCGGTGAGCTGGACATAGGTGGCGGTGAAGGCGAGGGCAAGCACATGGACGAGCCATCGCTGCACCCGCTCCAATCGCGGCGAGGTGGTCGCAGGCAGACGTCTCCCCCACCGGGCGACAACGGCATCGAGTCGGGCAAACACCCCGCTCCCGGCCGAGACCGCCTGACGTTTCCGCGCCGGCTCGATCATCCACCCTGCGATGTTGACCAGGCTGAACGGGAGGAGCAGCACCCAGAGCGCCCGGGATGCGGAGCTAGTCGTGAGCCCGCCCCAGGAGTACGCCTCGACGGTCCGCCCGGACTCGGTCTCAGTGCTCCGGTAGAACCCTGAGATCTCATCCCCGGCGACCTGAACCAAGTCCGACCGGCCCAGCATCGCTACCGGCGACGTGCCTCCCACCCCGTGAACCCTGATCTCGGTGATGCCGGGGTCGGGAGCACGATGCTGAAACGACGCCATGGGTATATCCTCCTTGCCGCGCCACTCCTGTGACCGATGCAACTAAACCAGATTGGCGCCAGGGGCGAGGGGTAGGCTCGACGATCCAAGTGTCGTTGGTCCTGATCGCCAGACTCATCAGAGCCGACACGCTGGGTGCATCGGTCACGATGGTGCTGTTGGGGGCAGCGACGGCCCACCACCAACTCCGCCTCGGTCTGGTCCCCGGTTTGGTCGCGGCTGCCCTCTCCTTTCATCTCTACGCCTATCTGCTCAACGACGTGGTCGACCTCCCTCTCGATCGCACCGACCCGAGACGGGCCGCCAACCCGCTGGTGCTGGGCCTGGTCTCCCCGCGGACGGCATTGATGGTGGCCTGGCTTCAGATTCCCATCTCGGTGCTGGTAGTGGCCGCGCTCGGAGGGAGGAGGTCGGAGCTGGCGACTCTGCTGGTCCTGTTCGCCGCGGTGACCGTGTACGACCTCTGGGGAAAGAGGTGTCTTGTCCCGCCGCTAACCGACCTGGTGCAGGGGCTGGCCTGGGCGTCGCTCGGATGGCTGGCGGCCGACGTGGTGGGGGCGACCACCGAGTGGACCGTGCTCCTGTCGGTCTTCTTCCTTGTGTTCATCCTTCTCGCCAACGGTGTGCACGGGAGCATCCGCGACCTGGCCAACGACCGACGCTGCGGCGCGTCAACCACCGCTACCTGGTTTGGGGCAGAGCTCCGACCGGGCGGAGCGGTCCGCCTGGGAGCCGGCTATCTGGGCTATGCCCTCGGGCTGCAAGCAGTGACGGTCGGTCTCGCACTTCTTCCCATCGTGCTGGGTTGGGACGGGGCACCGGGATGGGCCCTCCTGTGGCCCATGGGAGTCGCCTCTCTGTTGTCCACCGGCTACTTGGTCCTGGCCGCGCAGGCTACGGATCGTCACCGCCAGCTGGTACGCGGGACTTGGCATCTGATCCTGGTCCTTGTGCCGCTGTTCTTGCTCTTGGCTCCGCGGTTGCCCGTCTGGGCGATCGGAGCGGCCGCAGCCTGCTATCTCCTCCCCTTCGCCACATATCGGTGGATCTTTCGACCCCGGCCTGAGCCGGGCTCCCATTGGACGGTCGAGCGGGCCACGGCGCCATGACCGCCCTCATCGAGATCTCACGGCCCCTCGCCTGTCTCGCAGCAGCGTCGACCTCGCTGCTCGGCTCACACCTGAGCGGCGGGGCTGCCCTCGACAAGGTGGCCATCGGAGCCGCGACCACCGTGCTGCTGACGGTCGCCGCCTGCAACATCGTCAACGACATTTCCGACGTCACAGCCGACGCGGTCAACCGACCCCGACGGCCCCTCACCTCGGGTCGAGTCACGGGCGGACGGGCCAGATTGGGAGCCGGTCTGGCCGCGGCCGGAGGTCTGGCTGTCGCGAGGCTGATCGGCCCCACCGCTCTTGGGGTGGCCTCCCTGTTTCTTCTCGCCGGGATCGCCTACTCGGTGCTGGTGAAGCGTCTGGGTTTAGTCGCGCACGGATGGGTCGCCGCCATGTTCGGGGCGACGGTCGTCTGGGGAGGGTGGGTGGCGGGAGCCATATCACCGCCGGTCTGGCTGGCTGGGCTCTTGGTGGCCGCATTTCTGTTGCCCCGCGAGTTTCTGAAGACCCTGGCCGATGTCGACGGTGACCGTATCGCCGGCTGGAGGACGGCGGCCCTCGCCTGGGGTCGGAGGACGACGATGAACGCCATCGTCCTTGCGGCGGTGGGGTTCGCGGCAGTGACCACGATCCCGGTGATGATGGGGGTGGGGGGAATGGTCTACCTGGCCGGGATCTGGGCCGGGGCGGTGGTGCCACTGGCCGCCATCACCTGGTGGCTCCGGCTTGATGTTGAGAGCCGGCTGAGACGGGCTGAGCTCCTCACCAGCCTGCTGTGGTTGCCCGGTGTGGCGGCCCTATGGCAGCTCGGGTAGCCGGTCATTGTCTCCTGATAGCTTGGGGTCGAGTCATGGACCTGGACACCCTCCCCCGATATCGATTCCCGGCGACGGGCCCGGGCCGAGAGGTGCTCTGGATGGGTGAGGCCGAGTCCCGTCGGCCCGTGGTCCTGCTCCATGAATTGGCCGGTCTCGCCGGCGAGACAGCCCACTACGCCCGCACCCTGGTGGAGGCGGGATGCGTGGTCCACATGCCGGTCATCTTCGGCACGGCGGGACAGGAGAGTTGGGTCAAAGGAGCCGCCCAGCTGTGCTGGGGTCGACAACTCACCCTCATCCTCTCCGATCGGCGCTCCAAAGTGGCCGACTGGCTGATCGGTTTGTGCCGTCATGTGAAGGAGAGACACGGTCGTCAGGTGGTGGTGATCGGGATGTGTGCCACAGGTGGGGTGGTCTTCTCCCTTCTCGGAGACGACGCGGTCGGTGCGGGGGTGTCAGCTCAACCCTCCCTCCCTATCCGTTTCCCCGGGAGTCGGCCGAACATCGCCACCCTGGGAGCATCAGTGACCGACGTGGAAACCGCGGCTCGCTCGGGGAAGCGGTTGCTTGCGCTCAGGTACGAAAACGACCGGATCTGCCCGGCGGGACGCATCGTCCAGATCCAGACATCGTTCCCCGACGCGGGGCTGGTCGAGCTGCCCGGCAAGCTCCACTCGACGCTGGTCTACGACCCTCACGACGACGCCCGCCGCGGGGTGATACAGCTTCTCGACGAGGTGTTTGGCGGGCATGACTGAGCCGCGCCCAGCCATCGTCGACTGTCCTGTGATAGCTTCGAACGCGGCGAAGTACCGAGCCGATTCCTGGACGGACGGGGTGACTTGGACCATGTTTGAGTTCCGTCGTCGGCCGGGCCCAAGGAAAGGTGGCTGCCTTGCGATCGACGACAGAGCTCCGCAAACTCTGGGGACCCCCTTGCGACTTCACCAAGCGCACTCTCACCCTCTACACCGGCGCAACCCTGAGTGGCCTGAACGCCGAGGTATACGAGGCGTTTCAGGCGCTCGATGCCATCATGCGGAGCACCAATTACGTGCCCCGGGCCAACACATCCAAAGCTTGGGAGACTGGCGCTTACAACTGCCGGAAGATCACCAACGGCCGTGGCTATAGCCTCCACGCCTACGGGATCGCCGCAGACATCAACGCCCGAACCAATCCCTACGGCCCCAAGCTGGTCACTGATATGCCGTTTGCGATGGTGAGCGCGATCAAGGCGATCCGGAACAAGAAGGGCCTGCAGGTCTTCGGTTGGGGCGGTGACTATCGAAGGAACAAGGACGCGATGCACTACGAGGTGGTGCTCTCCCCTGCCGAGATCAAGGCCGGGATCGACTGGTCCACGGTCTCCGCGGAGCCGACCAATCCCAACGATTCCAACACCTGGCCCAAGCTGGAGAAGGGAGACAAGGGACCCTCGGTGGCGAAGCTGCATGAGCTCTTGGTGAATGCGGGTTTCAAAGATGTCGATCAGGGCTCGGGGTTCAAGTCCAAGACACAGACAGCAGTCCGCGCCTTCCAAACCTCACGCAAGCTCGAAATCGACGGCGTTGTCGGGCTGCAGACCTGGACCGCCCTGTTAAACGGCCTCCCCGCGGTGGGCAAGGACGAGCCTTCCCCATTCAAGGTCGACAAGGTCGAGCCACCTGACCGGCCAACTGTGAAGAAAGGCTCCAAGGGGGCGGTGGTAGAAGAGCTCCAGAGGAGGCTTGCCGACAAGGGATTCAGTCCCGGCTCGGTGGATGGTGTGTTCGGCAAGCGCACCACAACAGCGCTCATCGCGTTCCAGAAGGCCAACGGTCTCGAGGCCGACTCCGTGTGTGGCCCCAAGACATGGCGGGCGCTGCTCATCTGAGAGGAGGAAAAGCGATGCCCAGCACCAGATTCGATCCAGCGGTCCACGGCTTCCGCTTCCCCAACCGTTTCCCCGGTGGGGCGGTGATAGGCGAGATCAATCGTCAAGGTCGGCTCTCCGAGTTGACCGGGATTGGGATCCCCCGTGCCGTCCGTCAGTTGGCCGGCATGACCCAGGAAGCCCGGTTCTGGGGCACGTTCGGTTTGTGCGGAGGCATGAGCTGGGCTGCTCTCGACCGGTTCCTGGCAGGTAGCGAAGCCCCAGCCGAGACCTCGTCGCCCCAGCCGGGGAGCGAGCTGTTCTCGGAGTTGGTGAAGCGGCAAGTCGACTCGATGCGTCGCCAGCAGATGATCGGTCGCTGTCTCACCTGGCAGCTGCTGCCGGCCAAGGCGCCATGGTGGCTCCCGTGGACGGAGGGCATCCTGAAGAAGACGGGCCAGCGGGAGTGGCCGGTTCTCAGGTCGTCGTTGGATCAAAAAGTGCCGGTGTCGCTCACCCTGATCAGGGTGGCCGGGGTGGCCGACCCTTCGGACAACCACCAGGTGGTGGCGATCGGGTATGAGAGGGAGACCAACGGTGTGGTCATGGTTCGCCTCTACGACCCCAACCACCCCCGCTCAGACGTCTCGCTTCGTCTTCGCTTCGACTCCAAAGGAAATCTGACCGGGTGCTCTCAAAGCACCGGAGAGCCACTACGCGGCTTCTTCGTCTGGAGCTACCAACCGCCCGGCTAGACGGGCGACCGTGTTGTCCCCGCTTGCCAAAGGGTTTCCAAGGGGGGACCGCCGGAACGCAGCGACGTCGAGGGGGTGCACAGCCCCCCTCGACGCGCTCCCTACGGTCGCTGGCGTCGGTCCCCCCGCTCCGCAGGGGGACAACCGAAAGCACGCTGTCCCCCCTTGCCAAGGGAGAGGCAGTGGTCCCCCCCGCTCCGCAGGGGGACAACCGAAAGCACGCTGTCCCCCGTTGCCAAGGGAGAGGCAGTGGTCCCCCCCCCGCTCCGCAGGGGGACAACCGAAAGCACGTTGTCCCCCCTTTCCAAGGGGGGACCGACCGAGCGAAGCGAGGTCGAGGGGGGTTTTTTGGTTTTCCCCCCCCTCGACCAAGGCTGGAGTGACTCGATGTCAAGAGACAAGCTGTCGCTCAAGCCCGCCAGCCAGATGCCGATTCGACAACTAGACGTGTGACCGCCAAATGACGGTCGAATCCGGGAGTAACCCGGAGGGCCGGTCCGGCGATTACAAGAGTGGGAGCGTCATGGCGACGCTCCGGCTGGTTCCTGATGGAGGGATGATGTCGTCATTCAACGCAAGGCTCCGCCTACCGGGCCGCACCAAGCTTCCCCTGGGCGTCGAGGTTGACATCCGCCATGAACGAATGATCCTCACCGCTGGAGATCGCACGGTGGCAACCTGGCCACTAGAAGAGATAGTCATTACCTCTCGGTCAGATGGGTTTCACATCAAGGTCGACGGCGACGAAGTCATCCTCTACGTTTCCGACTCGACGCGATTCGCATCCGAGTTGGGGATCGGCAGACAGCCGGCGAGACGGTTGGCTGTGGTGGGAGCCGATCAGCCAAGGCACATCGACCTTTCCGCTAAAGATGAATCCCGAAACGGTTCGCCGCAGGTCAACGAGGAGATCTTCGCTCCTCGACCCGCCGCCGAGACCACGCCGATCAGGGACTCGATCGAGGACATGCAGCGCCGCATCGCCGACATCGCCAAAGCACTGACCTCGGATGCGGTGTCACCGGCAGACGCTTTTGGTCAGTGGCTGGCCCTCCTCAAGGAGATCAACCGTCGTCACGGGCAAGGCTCGATGCCGAGCCCCCAGTACTACCTACTGAACACTCAACTCCTCGATCTCATCCCAGAGCCGGCCCCAGCTCCCCAGCAACCGGCGATCTGAATCCAGGCGCGGCTCGCGCCTCCGGGCGCTCCGTGACCGCAGCCCGACGCCGGACATGGCCCATCCGTAGGATGCCCCCTCATGAGAGGAGCCCGGCTCGGTGCGCTGCTGACGGCACTTGTGTTCCTGCTCGGAATGGAGATGGCGCGTTTTCATTTCGGGTCGCTGGGCTGGTACCAGCGTGACACCCTCGGGGTGGGGGCCCTCGATCTCCTTCCCAGGGCCCTGGCACCGTTCCTCGCCGGGATCCTGCTCCCCATCCTGTCGAGACTGCTCACCGTTCGTTACGCCCTGGGGGTAGGGGTCATCGCCCTGGTGGGGGCCCGCATCGCCAATCAGATGATCGACGACCCGGCCATCGACCATTGGACTTCCGGCGTGGCGGTTGCCGCCTTCGTCGGCCTGCTCCCGCTGCTGCTCAGTCTGGGACGGGAAGCACTGGTGGGCGGGGTGCTGATGGGGATCGCTCTCGACTCGGCGATCAAGGGCTTGGGATCGAGCCTCGATCTCGCCTACCGACCCGGTGCCGCTCCCCTGGCCGCCACCGTCGCCATCACCGCCGCCGTGGTCTACCTGATGGTGACGGTCCCCATCCCGGCCCGAGCCGGTCCCCGCTCTATCTCGGCGATCACCCTTATCGGCTTCGGCCCCTTTCTGTTCGTCCAGTACCTGGTTCTGCAGTCGCCGGGATGGATCGCCGAATCGATCTCGGTCAGCACTGGTCTGGTCATGGTCGGGATCACCGCACTCAACCTGGTGGGTCTCTGGCTCGCTCAGCGTTATGGAGAGCTCCGGTCGATGGTGGCCCTGGCCGCGGTGCTGGTAGCGGCGGCGGCCGTTCTAGCCGAAGGACCGAGTGTGGTCTTCGCGGTGCTGATACTGCTCGCCATTCCCGCGGCCGGGATCCTGTGGGCCGGCATGGTCCCCGACACCCCGGGCACCGCGGTCACCCCAGCCGCGGTGCCGCTGACCGCCGGGGCTGTGCTGTTCCTGATCTTTGGCTTTGCCTACTACCTGCCGCTCGACATGGATCTCGGTTTCACCCAGGCCCAGGCCCGGATCGGCGGGTCACTGGCACTGCTCGGATTCGGGCTGGCCGCCGCCGCCTCCCGTCGTCTGTTCCCGCCGGACTCTGTGCCGGTAGGTATCCCCCTGCTCACCTCGCTGGCGCTCCTCCTCCCGGTGGTCGGCCTGGTGGGAGGTGGCACGCTGGCAGCCGCTCCCGAGGAAGGGCCGGTCCGATACATGTCATTCAACATCCATCAGGCGTTCGGGACCGGCGGCGAGATGGACGTGGAGGCGATCGCCAGGGTGATCCTCGACAGCGGAGCGACGGTGGTCGGTCTCCAGGAGGTGGCCCGCGGCGGCCTGCTCAACGCCAACACCGACCTGCTCCACCTGTTGGGCGAGCGTCTCGGCTGGGAGCACACGGTCTTCTTCGGCACGACCGACACGGTATGGGGGAACGCCATTCTCAGCCGATATCCCTTGGGCGAAGCAGAGCGTCAGCTACTTCCATTGGTGGGCACCCTGTACCAGCGCGGCTATCTCGCCGCTCCGGTCTCCACCCCCGAGGGGGAGGTCCTCTTCATCTCCACCCACCTCCAGCACATCAACGATGCCGACACCAACGAGACGGACCCCGAAGGTGATCTTTACCCGGTCCATCACGAGCAACTGGCGGTGATCATCGAGGAGTGGGCAGGCCGACGACCAGCAGTGCTGGTCGGGGATCTCAACGCCGAGCCTGAGTGGCGGCAGGTGGAGGAATTGCTGGCAGCGGGTTGGGTCGACACCTGGTCGGAGGCGGGCTCGGGCCCCGGCTACACCGCAAATGCCGCCGACCCTCAGCATCGGATCGACTACGTGTTCGCCACTCCCGATCTGGCCACGGTCGGGGTCGAGGTGATCGAATCGCAGGCATCTGACCACTTCGCGGTGGTGGCCGACCTGGCCGGGGAGTAGCGCCTCGTAGACCCAGGAGCTTTGCTTCCCACCTCCGGTACCGTTGATGGCGATGCGGTTCTTGGCCGTCTTCGCTCTGATAGCCCTCGCCGAGGTGGCGACCTTCTTCTGGGTTGGCTCCAAGATCGGATTGGTCTGGGCGCTGGCACTGGCGGTTGTCACCGCCGTCATCGGCGCCTATCTGGTCCGTCGTGCCGGGCTCTCAGCGCTCAGCCGGATCCGGGCCAGGTTCAGTCAAGGCGAGTTGCCCGGGCGCGAGCTCAGCGATGGTGCTGCCGTCCTCGTCTCCGGCGCCCTGTTGATCTCGCCCGGTTTCATCACCGACGTGATCGGCTTCCTCCTGCTGACTCCAGCGATCCGTGCCGTGATTCATGGCATCCTCTCGCAAAGGCTGACCGGCCGGATCACAACATTCACCACCAACCACCGGACCGGGCCGGGCGCGGGTCAGTTACACGATGTGATCGACATCGACGACGTCGACTGACACCGCCGCTGCCGGGCCGAACAGAGGTCGACGGCTAAGATCGGTGCCCTTGGAAGGGACGCCCGCTCTCTCCGATCCTCGGCTCAACGGGGTAGAGCATCGGGTGGTTCGCCACCGGCCGGTTCGCTCGCTCGAGGAAGCTGCCAGACTGCGCGGGGTGGCGTCGTCGGCGGTGATCAAGACGATGGTGGTGCGGAGGGGCGACGACGATTTCTTGTTCGTGCTGGTCCCCGGTGACCGGGTCATCTCCTGGCCCAAGCTGAGGCGTCTGCTCGGGGTGAGCCGACTGTCGATGCCCGACGCCGAGCTGGCCCGGGAGGTCACCGGTTACGCAAGAGGCACCATCACCCCGCTCGGGTCGAGTCGGCCCTGGCCGGTGATCGCCGACACCCTCGCCGCCACCGGCACGGTGTCGATCGGAGGTGGGGCCCACGGTGTCTCGATCACCCTGGATGGGGACGACCTGGCACGGATCCTTGAGACGCAAGTCGCCGACGTCACCGATCCGGCTGATTGAGGTGCCCAGTTCCTCGTCCGGTTATCAAGCGCGCCACAGGTCGATCTGAGGTAGCCCGTGGATACCCAAGGTCTGAGACAGCTCACCGCAGTGGTAGGAGTCGTGACTGAGGAGGCGGATTAGGACCCCCTGACGGGTGTGCACCTGGGTCGTCTTGCCGGCCTGCCCTTCGAACTCCTCGAAGACGATGTCAGGGGTCCACCTCTGGAGACAGCTATCGAGGATCCGCCAGCTGGACTCCAGTGCCTCGGTCAGCTCAGCGGCGCTGCGCGGGGTCTCCAAGTCGTCCTCCCATCCCATCCCGTCGGGATCGGTGAACGGCGTCGTCTCCGCCCCGGGCTCACCGAAGACGTGGCACAACCAGTAGACCCGGGCGCCCGCGGTGTGCCCCACCGTGGCCCAGATCGGCCACCGTTCGGGAGAGGAACTGATCGCCAACTGCTCGTCGCTGAGCTCGCCCACCACTTCGATGACCCGTTGGTTGTATGTCTGCCAGGGCTCGTAGAAACTGCCCACCGCCGGCTCAGGTCTACTCGATGTCACGGGACTACACCCTAGGTCGACGCCTCGGCGACGAGCTGGGCGTACGTGCACTGTTTCGGGTCCTTGTCCTCTCTGAAGCCCTGGAACGAGGGTGCCCGTAGCCGGCCCGCCGTTGTGAGCTGACGGTGCTCCACCTTGGCGACCAACGACGGGGTGACCCAGTGGACCCGGCGCAGCTCGGGCCGGGAGCGCAGCACATCGGGGGGGAACGGAGACTTGGCCTCGTCCAGGGCGTTGAGCCGGTCCATGGCCTCGGCCAGCGAGCGCTTGTCGAATCCGGTGCCGACATTGCCCACGTAGCGCAGGCTGTCGTCGTCGTACACCGCCATCACCAGCGAGCCCAGGGTCCCTTTACGTCGCCCCTCTCCATCGGTCCAACCCACGATCGCCACGTCGGCGTCGAAGGTGACCTTCACCTTTAACCAGTCCCGAGAGCGGGCTCCCGGCTGGTAGCGGGAGCTGAGCCGCTTGGCCATGATCCCCTCCAAACCCTGTTCGGCGGCGGCCGAGAACAGGGCTGTCCCGTCGCCTTCGATGATCGGGGAGATCTGAATCTGCTCGTTGGAGACGATGGTGTCCTCGAGAAGGCGACGACGCTCCAATAGGGGCCGGCCGGTCAAGTCCTCACCGTCGAGGAAGAGCAGATCGAACACCATGTAGGCCACCGGGATGCGACGGGCTATCTGCTCGATCTGGTCCTGGTCCCGGAGATGCATTCGCTGCTGGAGATGCTGGAAGGAGGGGACCCCGTCTTCGAAGGCGACGATCTCCCCGTCGAGCATCGCATCCAGCGCCACCAACTGGTCGTGGATTCGGTGCAGCTCCGGGTAGGCCACGGTGATGTCCTTCTCGTTGCGTGAGACGAGCCGGGTCTCCTCGTCGCATACCGCAATGGCCCGTATTCCGTCCCACTTTGGCTCGAAGCCCCATTCGGGGTCATCGAACGCCTGACCGGTGAGAGTGGCCAGCATCGGGTCGAGCGGCGGTCGCGGGTCCCCCGGCGGGCGGAGGTCCTCTCTCATCAGGGCCAGCCACTGATCCTTGCCGTCCTTGGGCCCGGTGTGGACCAGATGCCAGATCCCGGCGAGACGAGCCCCGTCGAGACGGAAGGTGAGACGGTCCTCACTGCGTTCGACCATCTCGTAGCTGCCGTGGTCGAAGATGCGGACCTCTCCCCCGCCGTACTCCCCCTCGGGGATCGATCCCGAGAAGGTGCCGTATCCCATCGGGTGGTCCTCGACGTGGATGGCCAGGTGGCGAACGCCCCGGCTCCGGGGGAGGCCTTTGGGGACCGCCCAGGAGACCAACACCGGTGTGTCGCCGTTCATCATCTCCAGCCGGACGTCGTGATGGAGCCGGGTGGCGTAGTGCTGTTGGATGACGAAGCTGGTGCCGACCGGTGCGGTCAGCGGGTCGACGTCATCGGAAACCTGCTCGCCGGGTGGCTCCGAGGTGGTCTCGAAATCCCGTTTGTCGTCATAGCGGGAGTGGCTCATGGACAGACCCGACCCTATTCTCCCCGATCGCTGGTGCGGCCCGACCTGTCGGTGAGCGTTTGCCACAGAGGTCGATCTCCAGCCTCGGCGCCCCGCGGCTGCCGACTGGTCAGCCGGAGAGCAGATCTTTCATCTGGCGAGAGATGAAATGGTTGGCCCTTCGGGGGGCAACACGAGTCATGAGACTCATCATCTTGGAGTCCCACCCGACATAGATGTGGAGATCGTCGGACTCGATGCCGTCGAGAATGATCCTGGCCGCGTCCTCGGGCGAGGTGGTGCGGATCTTGCTTTGATCCACGTCATCCATCCCCGGGACCTCGACACCTGAGTTCCCGGTGATGTCGGTGGCGACCGCCCCGGGAAAGATCACCGAGACACCGACGCTGGTATCGAGAAGCTCCGAATAGAGCCCTTCGGTCATGAGTCTCACCGCAGCCTTGCTCGCCCCGTAGATGGTCTGACCGGGAACCGGGAGGAACCCTCCCATGCTGGACACGTTGGCCAGGTGCGCGACCGGTCGCGCGAGGAGATAGGGCAGGAAGGCTTTGACCATGTGGATGGTGCCGTACAGGTTGACGTTGATCACACGCTCGATCACGTCGTAGTCGAGGTCGTTCAACCGGACGAAGGGCTGGATGATGCCTGCCACATTGATCAGCCCGTCCACCACCCCGTGAGCGGCGATCACCTTCTCCGGGAGCCCCCCGGTAGCCGACCGATCGGTGATGTCGATCGTATAGGTGGCCAGCCGATCTCCGGCACCCGCAGACTCGACGGTCTGATCCAGACTGTCGTCCCTGATGTCGACGGCCGCCACCCGGGCTCCTCGACGAAGGAGCTCCAAGACGACCTGTTGGCCGATCCCGTTGCCGCCACCGGTGACCACCACGACTTTGTCGGCCAAGTCCAAAACGCCTCCAACGATTGACCTAGTCGACTGTAACCCGGTCGCTGGTTGTCAACTGAGGCGCAGCCCAGTATCGGGATGAGGGCTCAGCTCACCTCGAGTACGGACAGAATGTTTCCTGCAGGGTCGGTGAACCAGGCGATGGCCGGGCCCTCGTCTCCGCGGGCAATGCCCTTCTCGTCCTGGGCGAATCCCTCGTAGCGCTCGAATGTCACCCCACGCTCGCTCAACTGGTCGACGGCTCGGTCGACATCCTCAACCGGGAAGTTGAGGATGGTGTATGTGGCCGGCGAGTGGTCTTCCCTGGGATAGATCATGATGTCGCCGCCTTCGTGGATGTGGAGCGTCAACATCCCGTACTCCTCGGATATGTCGAGACCGAGCGTCTCCTCGTAGAACCTCCTGGCTTCGGGGATGTCGTCCACCGAGAACCCGCTGAATGCCTTGGTCTTTCCGAACATGATCCTGTCCTTTCGCTCGCTCGTCGTCACCCGGATCCAGGCCCGCAAAGGTGTAGACCGTGTCGTCGCTCCGAACTAATCGGGTACGGGGTCCTTTACCGTCCTCCAAGTGTTCTACGCCCCCGTGGTGCGGGACCCTGAGCGGACGATCAGGGGTTTCCCCGATGGTGACACTTCGAGCCGGTGCCGAGACTTCGTGCATGAGCACTTACAGAGAATCCCTCGATCCGGCCGGGAGGACACCGACCACCCGCAACCGCTATGTCGACTTCCTCCGGGCCGCCTCGATCATCGTGGTGGTGCTGGGTCACTGGCTGATAGCAGCACCCCACGTGCTCCCCGGCGGGCTCGAGTACAACGTCCTGCTTTCGGAGGCGAGTTGGACCCATTACCTGACCTGGATCCTCCAGGTGATGCCGATCTTCTTCCTGGTCGGCGGGTACGCCAACGCGAGGAGCTGGCGGTCGGCTCTGGGCAAAGGTGAGTCCTATGGGATATGGCTGAGGGCCCGGCTGCGACGTCTCCTCCTCCCGGTGTTGCCATTGCTGGCGGTCTGGGCCGCCGGTGCCTACATCCTGTTGCAGACCGGGTACGACCGCGCCTTGCTCACGTTCGCCTCCCAAGGAGCACTGGTTCCGGTCTGGTTCCTGGCCACCTATGTGGCTGTCGTCGCGTTGACCCCGCTCACACTCCGGATCTGGGACCGGTACGGGTGGAACGCTTTGTTGGTGACCGGTTCCCTCGCCGTGCTGACAGACTTCGTCTCGTTGGGCAGCCCGGGCCTGACTTCTGCCGGTTTCCTCAACTATCTGTTCATGTGGGGAACGGTGCACAGCTTCGGCTACGCCTGGGCAGATTCCAGGATCGGCGGCGTCACCCACAGGCTCGTTGCCTCGGCCGCCGGTCTGGCTGCCACCGGGGCCTTGGTCTTTTGGGGCCCCTATCCGGTGGCGATGGTCGGGCTCAACACCCAGGGTGTGAACAACAGCCAGCCCCCCAAGGTGACCTTGCTCACGCTCGCCATATTCCAGGCTGGTCTGATCCTCGCCCTCGAGGGACCGGCGAGGCGGTGGCTGGCCAGGAAACGGGCCTGGGCCGGTGTGGTCCTCGTCAACGGCCGCATCATGACCATCTACCTGTGGCACATGACCGCCATGGTGGCCCTGATCGGTGTCTCGCTTCTCTTCGACGGGATCGGGTTGGGAGTGGCGGTCGATACCCGGGAATGGTGGTTGACCCGCCCGCTGTGGATCGCGGCGCTGGCGGTAACGACGATCCCGCTCCTCATGGTGTTCGGCCGATTTGAGCGGCCCAACCCCGATCTCCGGCCAGCCCCGCCGGTCTGGCGACCGGTGGCTGCCGTGATCGCAACCTGTGCCGGTCTAGGTCTGCTCGCAGCTCTCGGCGTGTCCGACGAGGAGGGTCTCAACGGTGTGGCATTGGCCCTCCCCTTCGCCGCAGCCATCGCCGGTGGGGTGGGCGGGGCCCGCCGGTGGGAGCGGGTGGCCCTCGGGGTAGCCGACAATGCCCACCTCGGTAAAGGGATGTCCCAGTTCGGCCAACGCCTCGAGTAGGCCTAGGGGCGTCTTGAAAGTCGCCTTTCGGTTCGGGGGCCCTCCGACCAATACGTGACGCACTCCCGCCTCGTCCAGTTGAGCTACCAACTTCTCCAGCTGCGCCTGCGGACCCTTGACTTCAACTACGGTACCCCTTAGTGTTCGGTCCGCGTACATCTGTACGCTATACGAACGCATGCTGTATCGGCGTGCACGGTCGAAGAGGAGCGCCGTGCTGGCGATCCCGGGAGGAGGAAACCATGCATTCGATCGCTCGAGTCCACCCAGCGAGCAAGCACCGTCTTCCGCTAGTGGCCATTTCGCTCGCGCTCGCCGTGTTGTTCGCCTTGGTGGCTACACCCGCCTCACCTGCCGACGCCGTGAAGGTCCTCGACGTCGAGGTCCACACCAACATCGCCTACCAGGACCCGGATCCTGCCGGGACCCAAGGCAACCTGCTCGACCTCTACATCCCCGACGTCCGGGGGAAGCGGAAGTTGCCGCTGCTCATCTGGTCGTCAGGCTCTGCATGGCTCAGTGACGGCGGGAAGACCGTGCCGGCGGACATCGCCGACTTCTTCAATCAGGAGGGGTATGCGGTGGCCGGTGTCAGCGTGCGCTCCACGTCACAAGTCGCCTTCCCAGGGCAGCTGCACGACATACGTGCGGCGATTCGCTGGCTTCGCGAGCATGCCAAGGAGTACGACCTGGATCCGAAGCGGTTCGCCATAATGGGCAACTCGTCAGGAGGGTGGGTTGCTGCCACCGCTGGCACCACCAGTGACATCCGACGGCTCCCTGGTGAGACCGGTGTGGGGAGGACCTCCAGTGCAGTCCAGGCCGCGGTCCCCTTTTTCCCGCCGACGGACTTCCTCCAGATGAACGCTTGGTACGTCGAGCATCCCGAAGTGACATCGTTCATCAACCATGACGCGCCGCTGTCTCCCCTCGCCCCTCCCTTCAGCTTCCCTCTCGCCTCCCCTGAGTCACTGTTGGTGGGCTGCACGGATACGGCGGGCAACCTCCTCGGTATCCAGAGCTGTCCGCAGGAGACCCAGCGGGCGAACCCGATCAGCTACGTCCGTGGGCGAGAAGTCCCCATGCTCATCCTCCACGGCGAGGCTGACCCGCTCGTCCCCAACGGGCAGAGCGTGCTGCTCTATGAGGCGTTGAAGAGAACACGCAACAACGTCACATTCATCTCCGTCGCCGGGGCCGGCCACTCGGTGAGCCAGATCATCAACGCTCCGGATTACACCGTGTTCACGAGCCGAAAAGGAAGGGAAAAGGTTGGTGACAGGCCAGCCCCGACATGGGAGAACATCGAGCAGTTCATCCACGTCGCCCTTAGGAGCCCCGGACACTGACCGATACTCCGGGGTGCCCTGGTTACGTCACTCCCCCCTCGCCACATAGTGAGGGGGGAGTGTGTCAAGGTATCACCCTCCGGATCGTGCCCTACGGGCTTCTCAACTGCCGAGGACCAAGCCGATATGCTCGCTGATCTCGTTGGCGGCGGCGAGCAATGGGGGCCGGAACTCCTCGCGCATCTTCGCCACAGTCACCCTCGAGGCATGACAGGAGATGTTCATAGCTGCGATCACCTTGCCACGGCCTTTTCTTATCGGTGCCGCGATCGAGCGCACGCCCTCCTCCAGTTCTTGGTCGACCATGGCGTACCCGTCGGCTCTCACCTTCTCGAGCGTGGATCGCAACCGCTCGGGATCAGTCATGGTGTAAGGGGTCAACTGTTCCAATGAAGTCCGAGCAATGAACTCGTCGATGTCGTTGGGTGGGAGGCCAGCGAGGAGTACGCGCCCCATAGACGTCGGATAGGCCGGGAGCCGTGATCCGATGGCGAGGAAGATGGTCATGATCCGCTTGGTGGGAACCCAGGCCACGTAGACGATCTCGGGACCGTCCAATACCGACATCGACGATGGCTCCTTCACCTCTTCGACCAGCCGCTCCATCGACGGCTGGGCGAGTTCGACGACTTGGAAAGAAGAGAGATACGAGTAGCCCAAGTCGAGGACCTTGGGGGTGAGGGAGGAGCTCCGGCTGTTCTGGTGGACGCAACCCAGCTCGGCAAGCGAAAGCAAGATCCGCCGAGCCGTGAGGGCGGTGAACTGGGAGCATCGTCCCCGGGCTGAACCTGGCGTTCTCAGCTCAGTCTGGCCAGCGCTTCGCGGTGCCAGACCACCGACGAAGCTATCTGGTTGAAGGTGAAGACGTGGAGGCCCTCGACTCCGGCATCCAGGGCGAGCGCCGACAGTCCCCGGATCAGTCGGTCTGGGCGATAACCTCCCGGGCGCAGGACCCGCCACAGGCCCCGGTTCTTGGTCAGGAACCGGAGAGAGTCACCCACGCCGATCCGCCCGGCCACTCTCACCAGGCGGGAAACGTCCACAGCCCCGGGGACTCCGATCCTGACCGGCAAATCGACGCCCTCGGCGCGAAGGGCACGGATCCAGTCCACGGTGGCCTGAGGGTTGAAGCACATCTGCGTGACGATGTAGGTGGCATGTGGGACCTTGGCGAGCAGGGCTTTTCGCAGATGCTCGTCGGAGATCAGCGGATGGCCCTCGGGGTAGCCGGCTATGCCCACCTCGGTAAAGGGATGCCCCAGTTCGGCCAATGCCTCGAGCAGGCCCCGGGCCTCGTGAAAGTCGCCTCTCGGTTCGGGGTCCCCTCCGACCACGAACACATGCCGCACTCCCGCCTCGTCCAGTTGGGCTACCAACTTCTCCAGGTGGGCCCGGTCGGAGACCATCCGGGCCGACAGGTGGGGGGCGGCCCGGTACCCCATCGCCTGGAGGTCGGTGGCGAGGTCGACTGTGTGTCCCAGACCCATGGAAGGAGAAGCGGTTACCGTCACCACCGAGCCGTGCGGTATGACCTCGACCTGCTCCCGGACCCCTCTCAATGGGATCACCTCCAGATGCACATCACCCAGGAGCATCCGGAGCGGGTCAGAGCCCAAGGTATGCCTTGTCGACGAGATCCGACTGCAACGCAGAGGCCGCTCCCTCCATGACCACTCGCCCGTTCTGCAGCACATAGGCCCGGTCGGCGATCTCCAGCGTCTTTCTCACGTTCTGCTCGATGAGGAGGATGGTGATGCCCTCGTCGCGGAGTTGAGAGATCACATGGAAGGACTGTTCCACCAGCAGCGGGGACATCCCGATCGAGGGCTCGTCGAAAACGCATAGGGTGGGGAGTGACATCAGTGCACGACCGATCACCAGCATCTGCCGTTCCCCTCCACTGAGGTGCCTGGCCAGAGCGTGCTCCCTCTCCTCCAGCCGGGGGAACAGCCGGAAGACCCTGTCCAGGGTCTTTTCCCGTCGCTCCCATGCCCTCTGGTGGTAGGCGCCCATCTCTAGGTTCTCCCGGACGTTCATATCTCTGAACACCCCGCCTCCTTCGGGGGCGTAGGCGATGCCGAGCTCGCTGATCCTGTGGGGGCGGCTGCCCTCGATTCGGCGGCCGCCCAGCTTGATCATCCCCGAGATGGGATCGAGCAGGCCCACCACGCACTTGACGAGTGTGCTCTTGCCGGCGCCGTTCGCTCCCAGCACTGCGACGATCTCGGCCTCGGCTGCGGACAGGGAGACGTCCCACAGCGCCTTGATCGGGCCGTAGCCTGCATTGAGCTTGTGGATGGTGAGCAAGCTATTCCCCCAGGTAGACGTTGCGCACGGTCGAGTTCGTGGCCACCTCGATCGGTGAGCCCTCTGCGACTTTCTGGCCGAAGTGGAGAACGATGATCCGGTCACACACCTCCATGACCGCCTCCATGACGTGTTCGATCATGAGGATGGTGACGCCTTGGTCACGAAGTCGGGCTACCAGGCGTTTGGATTGCTCCAGTTCAGCTGGGGTGAGGCCTGCCATCGCTTCATCGAGGAGGAGCATCTCAGCATTGGTGGCGATCGCCCGGGTGATCTCGAGGTAGCGACGGCTTGCCAGGGACATCTCACGGATCGACTTGTTCCGATCGGCGAGAATCCCCATCGAAGCCATGAGCCGGTTCACTTCTCGTTCGGCCTCCTCGCTGCGAAACCTCCGCTCCGGATTGCCGTAGATGAGGGCGAGCCGGACGTTCTCGAAGGCACTCATGTCAGTGAAGAGCTTCGTCGTCTGGAAGGTGCGCGCCAGCCCTCGCCGACTGATCTGGTCGGGCCGAAGCCCGGTGATCTCTTCTCCTCCAAAACTGATCGAGCCCTGTCTCGCCCGGATCGCACCCGAGATCAGATTGAAGACGGTGGTCTTCCCGGCCCCGTTGGGGCCGATGAGCCCAACGATCTCACCACGGTGAACTTCGAAGTCGACACCGTCGACCGCTCTCAGGCCCCCGAAGCTGTGGGTGAGACCCCTGACCTCTAGCACCTCACATCCTCCGAGCCTGCCGGATCCGGAGGAACCGGCTGATCCGCATCCTCAGCTTGATCCACCGGATCTTGAGCCGGAAGTAGGAGCGCTGGGCGAGCACGACGAGCCCACCCGGCAGCCACAGGACCACCGTGATCAAGACCAGACCAAACAGAAGCAGATACACATACGGGTACTCGGTGACCAGGAACTCCTGGAGGACGACCAGGATCACCGACCCCAGCACAGGCCCATAGAGCTTGGAGGTGCCTCCGAGTATCGCCATCAGCACCGGAAGGAATGAGATCAGAGGGTTGAACGCAACAGCGGTGTCGATATAGCTGAAGCGGGTGGCCATCACCGCACCGGTTGCCCCGATCAGCAGGGAACTGGTGGCGAAGGTCGACACCTTGAGCTGGGTCACGTTGATCCCGATGTGCTCGGCGGCGTCTTGGTTCTCCCCGATCGCCTCCAGGGCGAGACCAGGGCCGGAGTGACGGAGCAGAAACGCCGCGATCAGGGTGATGGAGAACAGGATCAGCAATAGGAGGTACACGACGTCATCGGTGGCCCCGCTGACGTGTCTCCCGACCGTTCCCGTCACATGCGTCTCCCACCACTGGATCGAGTTCCGGATCAGTGCGGTGATGCCGAAGGTGAAGAGGATGAAGTACACACCCTTGAGGCGCAAGGTGAGTAGGCCGATGGCAAATGCCACGATCAGTGCGGCCGCGCCACCGATTAGCACGATCAACTCGAGCGGAAGACGTCCCCGCAGGCCGGCGGTCACGTAGACACCGATTCCGAACAGCCCGGCGGTCGCCAGCGAGATATACCGGGTAGGCCCGGAGAACATCGCCCAGGCCAGCGTGAGTGTGGAGTACATCAGCACCGGGATGAGGGTGATGGCCACGGACTCGGGAACCACGAAGGGGGCAACGGCCAGTACCGCGATGGTCACCGGTATTGCCACCAGAGCCGGCTTCTCCTCGCGAAGGATGGTGCTAATCAGCATGGATCCGCCTTCCCAGCAGCCCAGACGGCTTGACCAGCAGCACCACGCTGAAGATGAGATAGAAGGCGACCAGTGAGAGGCTGGGATCGAAGTAGTTCACCACCGCGATCACCAGACCCAGGACGAAACCGCCGAGAAGGCTCCCGGTGATGCTGCCGAGCCCTCCGACGACCACCACTACGATGGCCACCACGGTGAGCTCGATTCCGCGGCTCGCCTGGATCTCGAACATCATGCTGTAGAGCACACCTGCCAGGGCGGCGAGAGCGGCTCCCAGCCCAAAGCACAAAGCGAGCACCATGCGTCTGTTCACGCCTAGTGCCTCGGCCATGTCGGGCGACTCGGCCGCGGCGCGGATCCCCTTTCCGAGACGGGTATGGCGAATGAACAAGTAGAAGCCGACGCTCACCGTCACCGCCACCACCAGGGCGACGATGCGGTTGAGCCCGTAGCGCCGTCCCAGCAGCTCCACTGGCGTGTTGAGAAATCGGTAGCCCCTCAGCCCGGCGCCCCAGAAGAGGAGCATCAGATTCTGGACAACGAACAGAAGACCGAACGACACCAGCAGAGAGCGGCCCTCGAAGGCGTCCTCGTTGACCGAGCTCCGGCGCAGCTCGTTGAAGATGCTGCGGTCGAGGGCGTATCCGACCAGGAACAGGGTGGGTCCCAGGATCACGATGGCAAGAAGAGGGTTCAGCCCACCCGACGTGTACAGGCTGTAGGTGATCAGTGCACCGAGGATGATGAACTCGCCATGGGCGACGTTGAGCACCCTCCCCACTCCGTACTGGAGGCTGAGACCCACCGCGATCAGGGCGTAGATGCCACCGAGGATCAGACCGGTGATGACGATGTCCAGCGCAATCATCGATCGGGATCCAAGCAGTAGGTACCCGGGCTCAGCGGGCAGAGCATGCGAAGGCGGTCGGATCGTGAAAGTGCAAACCCATCACGATCCGACCACTCCGCGCCGGTCGCCGCTCTCAGACCTCTGATGGCCCGTCGCGCCAATACTTGTGGCGTCGCGCACACTGTTTTGCGCGACAGACCACTAGCCGGCGGCCGGCCAATCCGGCTTGGGATACACCGGGTCCGCAGTCCGGTTCGCGGTCGGGCTGACGATCTCGAACTCGCCGTTCTGCCATTGTCCGATCTGACCCGGGTACACCGGGTTGAGCTGGTTCTCGAAGGCAAAGTCGCCGAGGATCGTGCTGAACTCCGTGGTGTCCAGCGCTTCCTTCACCGCCACCGGATCGAGAGTTCCCGCCGCCTCGATCGCCTGCTGGAGCACCTGGCCGGTGGCGTAGCAAGCCGCCGAGGCCCAGCGATCCGGCTCGGCCCCGTGCATGGCCACATGCCGGTCGAAGTACTCGCTGGCACCCTCGATGTCAACGTTCGGGTTCCAGGCCCCGGTGCCGATGATTCCCTCCGCGGCGGGCCCAAACGCATCGCGGTAGGCCGGGAAGGCGACCCCAACGGCGGCCATGAAGACGTCGGGGCTGTACCCGATCTCGATCGCCTGGCCGGTCATGAGGAAGGTCTCGGGTGGATAGGAGTAGGCGAGGAAGGCCTCTGCGCCGGAGTCCTGGGCTGCCCTCAGGGTTTGGGACAGATCTTCGGTGTTGACCGGGTAGGTCGCCTGGTAGGCGATCTCGATCCCGGCATCCTCCAACGCCGGCTGGACCACTTCGTTGAACTCGATCCCGAAGAGATCGTCGTGGTGGATCACGGCAACCGTGGCCACACCCAGGTCCTGGAGCAGCTCGACCAGCCCCGCCCCCTGGTCATGTGCCTGGTTGAGCAGTGTGTAGAAATACGGGTAGTCGGAGGCCGACTCCACCAGGTCGCGGGACCCCACGGTGCAGCCCATCACCGGGCTCTGCGCATCACTGATGTCCTGAGCGATGGCGAAATTCGAGGCCGTTCCCCACGGCGGGAAGATGAAGTGTATGTCGTCTCGGGCCAGCAGCTGCTGGACCAGTTGCACCGCAGTGCCGACGTCGCTGGTGTCGTCGAGCCTCTCGATCCGGACCGGGATCTGTGCGTCGTACTCGGCGACGTAGATGCCGCCCGCCGCATTCACGTCTTCCACCCACAGGTCGTAGGAGGGAATCTGAGACAGGCTCGCTCCCGCGTTGTTGGGGCCGGTGAGAGCGATGGCGTTGCCGATCACGATCTCCTCCGGCGCTTCAACCGCGGGTGCGGTCGTGGTCGCCTCTCCCTGCGTGGTGTCGGGGGCGGCGCCGGTGGTGGTCGTCCCCCCGCCGGCCGTCGTCGTCGTGGTGCCCGCCTCCACGCAGGCGGTCGCGACGAGCATCACCAGCGCCGTTGCCATAACCGTGACCCTTTTCGGTCTATGTCTCATCCGCATCCTCCTCCTCCTCCACGTAGGGACGACGCCGCACCGGGACTCGGGGATAACCTTGCCTCCCGGCCCATCGAGGGGTCACCTCGATGTGCGCATAGCGCCCATCCGTGCGAGCAGCGTACCCTGGCGGCACGATGTCTGCCCGGTCGACACAGGGCGAGCCACAATCACGGGGCAAGCGTGCTTTGGCCGACCGGAAGCCGGACGGCCCCGACGAAGAGGAGAGGCGATGATTGCCAAGAAGTCGAAGATGTACATCGGGGGAAAGTGGGTCGACTCCACCTCGGGGGAGACCTTCGATGACCTGAACCCCTACACCGGCGAGGTGTACGCCCAAGTGCCGGCAGGGACTCCCGAGGACGCCAGACAGGCCATCGACGCGGCCAAGGCGGCCTTCCCGGACTGGTCGAAGAGCCCACCAGGAGAACGCCGGGCCATCTTCCTCAAGGCAGCCGACATCATGGAGCGCCGCTCCGACGAGCTGGTGAAGGCGATGATGGAGGAGGTCGGGGGGACCATCGGCATCTCCATGTTCCAGATGCACTTCGTCCCTGGCCTGTACCGCATGGCGGCCTCCGCGGCATACGAGGTGAAGGGTGAGATCATTCCCGCCGACCACAAGGACTCCCTCTTCCTGGCGATGCGCCAGCCGGCGGGAGTGGTCGCCTGCTTCGCTCCCTTCAACGTCCCCTACATCCTGGGCAGCCGCTCGTTCACTTTGCCCATCGCCTACGGGAACACTGCGGTGCTCAAGCCCTCGGAGGATGCTCCGCTCACCGGTGGCCTGCTCCTCGCCGAGATCTTCGAGGAGGCGGGACTGCCGGCCGGTGTGCTCAACGTGATCACGGGGACACGCGAGGCGGCTTCGGCGATCGGCGACGAGATGATCTCCAACCCGGCGGTGAGGCGGGTCTCCTTCACCGGCTCCACAGAGGTGGGCAGGATCATCGCCGAGAAGGCGGGCAGGCACCTGAAGCGAGCGGTCCTCGAGTTGGGCGGCAAGGACCCGCTGATCATCCTCGCCGACGCCGACGTCGACTACGCGGTTGACGCCGCGGTGTGGGGCTCTTTCCTGCACCAGGGCGAGATCTGCATGTCGACCGAGCGGATCATCGTGGAGAGGAGCGTCGCCAAGGAGTTCACCGACAAGCTGAAGCGAAGGGCCGAGGAGCTGCCGGTGGGCGACCCGACCAACCCCGCCATGGCGATCGGTCCGCTGATCAACCAGCGCGCCGTCGACAAGGTCCATTCCCACGTCGAGGAGGCGGTGGCGGGTGGTGCCCACCTGGAAACCGGGGGGAGGTTCGACAATCTCCTCTACTACCCGACCGTCCTCACCGAAGTCGATCCGGACATGCGGGTGTTTCGTGAGCAGACCTTTGGGCCGGTGGCCCCGGTTGTCGTGGTGAAGGACCGGGAGGAGGCTCTGGCCGTGGCCAACAACTCGGACTATGGGCTATCCGCCGGGATCATCACCAACGACTTCACCAGGGCGCTGGACATGGCTGCTCGCCTCGAGACCGGGATGGTCCACATCGGCGACCAGACCGTGAACGACGAGCCCCAGGCGCCGTTCGGCGGGGTTAAGGGGAGCGGCTATGGGCGCTTTGGTGGCCAGGCCGCGCTCGACGAGTTCACCGAGCTGCGCTGGATCAACGTCCAGACCCGGCCTCGCACGTTCCCCTGATCGCGGCGCCAATCAGGTCCAGGGAAGGGAGCCTGCGCTCTCGCTGATGGTGCGTGCGGTGGCGAGCAGGCGGGGTCGGAACTCCTCCAGCATCGTCTCCACGGTGACCCGGGAGGCGTGTCCAGAGATGTTCATCGCGGCAAGCACCTTGCCCCGCCCGTTGGTGATCGGGGCGGCGATGGAGCGGACCCCTTCCTCGAGCTCTTGGTCGACCACGGCAAAGCCATCGGTGCGGACCACCTCGATCACCTTGCGAAGCTCCACCGGGTCGGTGATGGTGTGCGGTGTGAGCTGTTCTAACCGGGTCTTGTCGAGGTATCCGTCTATCTCCTGGTCGGAGAGCCCGGCGAGCAGGACCCGGCCCATCGAGGTGGGATAGGCGGGGAGACGTGATCCCAAGGCGAGGGAGATGGTCATGATCCGCTTGGTCGGGACCCTGGCCACGTAGACGATCTCCGAGCCGTCCAGCACCGACATCGAAGACGACTCCCTCACCTCTTCGACCAGCCGCTCCATCGGAAACTGGGCCAGCTCTACGATCTGCAACGAGGAGAGATACGAGTAGCCGAGGTCGAGCACCTTTGGTGTCAGCGAGAATGAACGGCTGTTCTGATGGACGTAGCCGAGCTCGGCAAATGTGAGCAGAACACGACGCGCGGTGGCCCTGGTGAGGCCGGTCAACTCCGCTACCTCACTCAGTGTCTGGGTTCTCCGCTCCCTGGAGAAGGAATTCAGGACGGCAAGCCCTCGCTCCAGAGACTGGATGAAATCGTTGGATCGGCCCTGGGGCATCTCGTCAGTCTAGGGACCCGCGTGTTCGCATCGCGAACAAACCGCCGGTAGCTAACTGGAGTGAGCTTGCTCGGTCCTCGTCTTGAGATCTCTGAGGACCTCGAGCTCGTCGGCGGTAGGTGGCTGGTTCACTCTGAGATCGGGGTCGACCCGGAGGTCCCAACCGGTCTCATCCCGGACCCGAGCCACTTCCATCCCGGGGTGTAGCGCCACCAGCGTCAGCTCGTTCGTCTCCGGGTGAGGCTCGAGGACACCAAGGTCGGTGATCACCACAGTCGGGCCCTTTCCGCGGTGGCCGGCCCGACCCTCACCGTTGGGACCGAAGCCGACCGATGTGATGAAGTCGACCTCGGGGACAAAGGCCCGCTTGCTGTGTCGCAGCATGACGATCACCTCTCTGGCCAAGGAGGCGATCTCGGGTGCACCTCCCGCTCCAGGGAGCCTCACGTCCGGGCTGTCATAGCCGCCGATCACGGTGGTGTTGAGATTGCCGAAACGGTCGATCTGCGCCGCGGTGAGGAAGCCGACGTCGACCCGTCCCGCCTGAAGCCAGTAGCTGAACACCTCGGGCACGCCGACAACCAGGTCGGCATGTTCGGCCAGCTCGCCATCTCCGATGGACAGGGGCAGGATGTTGGGCGCGGTGCCTATGGTCCCCGATTCGTAGATGAGCACGACATCTGGAGCATGCGTCAACCGGGCCAGGTTCGCCGCCTCGCTGGGCAGCCCGATACCGACGAAGCACACCTGCCCGTTGCGCAGAAATCGGGATGCAGTCACCGTCATCATCTCGTCGGAGGTGTAACCGGTGGCGCCTGCCTCAGCCATCGAGCACCCTCGCCAGCAACATCCCGTCATCGAGGGCGCTCAGGTACCCCTCGAAGTCCTTCTGCTCCATTATGAAGGCCTCCACCCATCGGCCGAACACCTCCCGATCGCGAGAGATTCGGTCCCACTCCCGATAGAACCGGTTGTCCCGGGTGGTGTAGCCCATCGAATAGGAGGGGTGAGAGCCTCTGGGCACCTGGGAGATGGCAGAGACCGTCCAATGGGGAAGGACGGCATGATTCGGACCGGTCCCGGCCAACTCGTCCACTATCTCCTCGACGGTGACAATCACCGTTGAGGCGGCGAGGGCCGCTTCTCGTTGCACCCCGGTGATGCCCCACAAACCCACGTTCCCCCGGCGGTCGGCCTGTTGTGAATGGATCACCGCCACGTCCGGGTTCAAGGCAGGCACCGCGGCCACCTCCTCCCCGGTGAAGGGGCAGCTGATCTGAGCCACATCCGTGTGCTTGACCAGGTCCGAGCCCCGGTAACCACGAAGGATCCCGAAAGGGAGCCCGGAGGCGCCGGCGACGTACCGAGCAGCCATGCCGGCATGGCTGTGCTCCTCGATGTCGAGAGAGGAGGGGTACTCATTCTCCACAGCATCACGGAAGCGGTGGAGCGAGCCCACCCCGGGGTTCCCTCCCCACGAGAACACCAGTCTTCGGGCACAACCCACACCGATCAGCTGGTCGTAGATCAGATCGGGAGTCATCCGGAGCAGCGTGAGGTCCCGCTTGCCCTGGCGGATGACCTCATGACCGGCCGCGAACGGGATCAGATGGGTGAAACCCTCCATGGCCACCGACGCCCCGTCCGGGACCAGCTCGGCGATGACGTCCCTCAGCGAGCCGAACTCAGACACCGGTGAGCCTCACCGCCGTCAGCAGGTCATCGCCGATGTGGATCACGTCCCTCCTGGTGAAAACGTTCAATATGCGCACGTCCGTTCGGTGTGCGAACATAGCAGCGTCATGAGAGCAAACGCGCTTCCGAGTCGTGCTCGCATCTCGACGGCGGTGGTCCGTGCCTGAGGTTCCAGACCGGACCCGAATCGCCATCGTAGGGGGTGGCCCTGCCGGCTCCCTACTCGCCTATCTACTTCATCTAGAGGGAGTGGAAAGCGTCATCATAGAGCTTCGCACCAAGGAGCACGTCTTGGAGCGGGTCCGCGCCGGCGTGATAGAGCACGGAAGCGCCGAAGTATTGCGCAAGGCCGGACTGGGCGAGAGGATGGATCGGGATGGATTCGTCCATGAAGGGGTGAAGCTCGCCTTCGGCGGACGGCTGCTCAGGGTCGACTTCAAGGACCTGCTCGACAAGCACGTGGTCATCTACGGCCAGACCCAGTTGCAGAAGGACCTATACGACGCCATCGAGAACGCCGAGATCACCCTGATCGACGAAGCAGACGACTTGCGTCTTGACGACATCGAAGGAGAGAGCCCCGGCGTCACCTTCACCCGGCGTGGTCAAACCCATACCCTCCTATGCGATTACGTCGCCGGATGCGACGGGGCGCACAGCGTCACTCGCGGCTACATACCGCCCTCAGCAGGGAAGAGCTTCGAGCGAACCTATCCCTTCGTCTGGGTGGGGGTCCTCAGCGAGACGCCGCCGGTCAGCGACGAGATCATCTACGCCAACCACGAGACCGGCTTTGCCCTGTGCTCGATGCGGAACGAGAACTTGAGCCGCTATTACGTGCAGGGATCGGCAGAGGACCAACTCGATGATTGGCCTGACGACAGGTTCTGGGAGACGCTGATCCAGAGACTGCCTGACAGCGTGTCTGACCGACTGGTGACCGGCCCCTCGATCGAGAAGCTGGTCACACCGCTGCGTAGCTGGGTGTCCGAGCCGATGCGGCGAGGACGGCTGTTCCTCGCCGGGGACGCAGCCCACGTCGTCCCCCCTACCGGCGCCAAGGGGCTCAATCTGGCGATATCCGATGTCGTCTACCTGGCCCAGGCGTTCGCCGACCACTACGCCACAGGCTCCACGGAGTCCCTGGATGCCTACTCGGACACGGCTCTGTCCAGGGTGTGGCAGGCCGTACGCTTCTCCTGGTGGATGACAAACATGATGCACCGGTTCCCCGGAGTCAGCGACGACTTCGACCGGAGGATGCAGCTGACCGAGCTCGAGTACCTGGAGAGGTCTGAGACGGCGCGACGATCCCTGGCGGAGAACTACGTGGGTCTGCCCCTGTGAGCGAGGAGGAAACGACAATGGGCTCGATGGAAGATGGGATGGAGGTACGCCGCCGGGTACTGGGCCAAGAGCACGTTGACCGGGCCACAGCCGCCACCACGGACCTCGACCGGAGCTTCCAGGAGTGGATCACCGAGAGCGTCTGGGGCGGCATCTGGACACGGCCCGGCATCGACATCCGCAGCCGGAGCATGGTCACCATCGCCATCCTCGGAGCCCTCAACCACGAGGAGCTGGAGCTTCATCTGCGGGCCGCCCGCAACACCGGGGTCACACCCGAGGATGTGGCGGAAGTACTGCTCCATGTCGCCGCATACGCCGGCGTCCCCGCTGGGAACCGGGCTTTCAAGCTGGCGAAGACGATCTATGAGGAGGAGGAGCGATGACCGAGCCGCTGATTCGGCACTACGGCCCCAAGGCCTACTCCGACCATCCCCCTTTCCGGTATCCCGATTACAAGTCGACGGTGAAACGAAGCCCCACCCACGACCTGCTCTCCATCGTGGCCACCCTCTCCGAGACCACCGGGCCGGGTCCGATCTGGTCCGACATCTCCGAGGAGGACGCCGACTTGACCCTGAACGCCGGGACCGGGAGCCCGGCAATCGGTGAGCGGATCATCGTCACCGGGCACGTGCTCGACGAGAACGGCAACGGGGTGCCGGGGACGATCCTCGAGATCTGGCAGGCGAATGCCTGCGGCCGCTATGCCCATTGGCGTGAGACCGCATTCCCCGCCCCCCTCGACCCGAACTTCCTCGGGGTGGGCCAGTGCCGCACCAACGAGACCGGCGAATACCGCTTCACCACGATCAAACCGGGGCCATACCCCTGGGGCAACCACCCCAACGCCTGGCGGCCGGCACACATCCACTTCTCCGTCCTCGGGCCGGCTCTGCTGACACGCCTCGTCACCCAGATGTACTTCGAGGGGGACCCGCTCTTCCCCCTGGACCCGATCTACAACTCGGCGCCCGAGCATTCCCGGGAGAGGATGGTCGCCCACTACGACCACGACGTCACCGAGGAGAACTGGGCGTTGGGCTACAGGTTCGACATCGTCCTTCGCGGCGAGTTGAGCATGCTGGAGGAGCTCGACGAGTCATGAGCCCCAAACTCGGCGAGACCCCTTCACAGACCGTCGGCCCCTACTACTCGATGCGTCTGGGCGGTGAGGGTCAGAACGTGATCCCCGTCCCGGCGGAAGGAGGGCAACGAATCACCATCACGGGCAAGGTCTTCGACGGCGACCGCAATCATGTGGAAGACGCGCTCCTCGAGTTCTGGCAGGCCAACCCCGGGGGGCGTTACAACCATCCCGACGACACACGCGAGCTGGACCTCGACCCCCGCTTCTCCGGCTTCGCAAGGGCCATGTCGGACTTCAAAACCGGCACCTATCGCCTGGAGACGGTCAAGCCGGGCCGGGTCCCCGATCTGGAAGGAGCCTTCCAGGCTCCCCACATCTCGGTCGTGGTGCAAGCGCGGGGCATGCTCGACCCGGTGTTCACACGGATCTACTTCTCCGACGAGGAGGAGGCGAACCACGACGATCTCATCCTGCGCCGTGTGCCCGAGGCGAGACGCGGCACGCTCGTCGCCGAGTTGGAGCCGGGGTCGGATCCCGCTATCTACTGGTTCGACATCAGGTTCCAGGGCGAAGACGAGACGGTCTTCTTCGACTTCTGACACACTCCTCTCAATGACCGAATCGCCTGCCTCCTTCCCCGGCTTCTCCACAGCGCAAATGGACGGGGTCTGGGCCCCGGCCAACCTGGTGGCGGCGATGCTGGGATTCGAGGCCGCCCTGGCCCTCGCCCTGGCCGACGCGGGCCTGGCTCCGAACTCGGAGGCCGAGGCGGTGGCGGCGGCATGCCGCGAGCCCGTCGAGGACCCCGAGGCGATCCTCGCCACGACTTGGGAAACGGGCACCCCCTTGATCGCCCTCGTCGACGTGGTGACGGCCCGCCTGGAATCCGACGGCGCGCGCCATTGGGTCCACCACGGCGCCACCAGCCAGGACGCCATCGACACCGCCCTCATGTTGAACGCGAGAGCGGCCTTAGTGGTCCTCGAGGATTCGTTGCTCCGGATCTCACGGTTGTTGCGCACCCTCACCGAGGCCCACCGCTCCCAACCGGAGATGGGCCGCACCTTCCTCCAGCACGCTCGGCCAACAACCTTCGGCCGACGAGCCGCGGGGTGGCTGGAACCGACCCTGCGACACGTCCAGAGGATCCGTGAAGCGAGGAGTCAACTCCCCGTTCAACTGGGAGGGCCGGTCGGGAGCCTGGCCGATTTCGGGTCGGCGGCCCACCTGGTGGTGACGGCACTGGCCGATCGGCTGGAACTCCAGGCCCCGACCCTGCCCTGGCACACCGACCGCTCGCGGATATGGGCACTGGTCGAGACCGTGGAGGCTCCGGTCCGGACCAGTTCCAAGATCGCAATGGACCTCGCCCTCCTCACCCAGAGCGACATCGAGGAGCTGAGGGTCAGGAGCGGGAAGTCTTCCAGCATGTCGGGCAAGCGGAATCCGATCGACGCTATCCGGGCCCTGGCCGCGGCCGAGGCGTGCCGGGGGGCGGCAGCGATGATCACACGGGCCAAGCCGCACGAGCTCGATCGGGGTCTTGGGTCGTGGCACGTCGAGTGGTATGCACTGCCGATCCTGTTTCAGACCGCCTCCGCCGTGCTCGAAGCCTTGGGGGACTCTCTCGAGACCCTGGAAATCGACGGTGACGCGATGGCCGCAAAGCTGCCGGCGGAATCAGAGGAAGGGCTGCAGAGCGCGACAGCGACCCAGATCGATGCTGTGATCGACCTGTTCGACGAGGTGGTGGGGGGAGATTGAGCCGGACCGAGGGTCGGACCGGGAACCTCGATTGGACCGACCACGGACCGGAGGATGGGCGAGCGTTGCTCCTACTCCACTCGCTGGGGACCGACTCGACGATGTGGATGCACCAGATCCCTGCCTTCTCCCGCGTGCGGCGGGTGGTGACGATCGATCTCCCCGGACACGGCGGTTCCGCGGCGGCAGAAGGTGAGTACCGGCTGGAGGACCTCGGGCGAGACGTGCTCGCGGTAGCCGACGCCGCCGGTATCGGCCGGTTCGATCTCTGCGGGGTCTCGGTGGGCGGGCTCATCTCCCTCTGGCTGGGGATCAACGCGCCAGACCGGGTCACCTCGCTGGTGGTGAGCAACACCGCGGCGCGCGTGGGCAGCTCCGAATTCTGGTCCGAGAGGATCAGCGCCGTGCAGAGGCGGGGAATGGAGGGCATCCTCAACGACGTCGTCCCTCGCTTCTTGACCCCCGGCTTCCCCGACCGTGATCCGCAGACGTTCGCCCTCATCGAGGAGATGTTCTTGTCGGTGGACCCCGACGGATACGTGGGATGCTGCGCGGCCCTCCGGGACGGCGATCTGAGGAGCTCCGTCTCTGCGATCGAGTGCCCCACGCTCCTCATCGGAGGTGAGCAGGACGTTGCCACTCCCCCGGCAGAGGCAGAGTGGCTCCACGGGCAGATCGTGGGCAGTCACCTGGAGGTCATCCCCGGCGCGGCCCACCTGGCGAACGTCGATCAGCCCGATGCCTTCACCCGCATCGCACTATCCGCTCTCAGCTAGCTGCCGCGACCCGGGACCCTGCATCGATCCGGTACCCTCCCTTCGTGCTGTTCCTCTGGTTTCCACGCGGAGTGATACCTACTCTGAGGAACGTGCTGCGGCTGACCATGCGAACGAGGTCGGGTACGCCAGCGGGCAAGGACACCATCGAGTGACCGGCGAAGCTTCGGCTGTCCCGTTGAGAGCGTCCGCCAGCCCTTCCCCCGCCTTGAGACGATGAGGGCCCAGGCACCCGACACATTGGGCTCGGATCCGCGCCCGTCGTCCTTTCCGGTCGCCAACGCATCCCTAATCGGGCTGACCGCTCCCGAGTCCCGTGGCGGGATACCTGTTCGCACCTGGGTGCGCTCGCTGGCCGGGATGCAGAAGGAGGCTCTGGTCGTCAACGGGGCGACGGGGCTCACGTGGCGGCTGGTCAGCGACGAGGGGCCCTATCTGGCCGGACACGACCGGGCACCCTGCCCGCTGTGCCACTTCATCACCGGGATGACCGCCTCATATCTGAGCCAGGTCAAGTCTCTGTCCCAGAGTCGTGCCGTCCCCCTGGAGGATGTCCGGCTCATCTTGGAGACCTGGTACACCATGGAAGGCTCCGCACTGCAGGGGACCATGACAGGAGGGGCGCTGGATCCCCGGTTGGCGGTGGAGCTGGCTTCGGCCGCGGCCGACGCCGAGATCCAGGACCTCGTCGGCCACGCAGTCGTCGCTTCCCCGGTGCACGGTCTCCTCACCGACCCGCTCGACAGCCTGTTCACGCTTCATCACAACGGTGAGGAAGTCCCGGTGGGGAGAGTCCAACCGCTGCCAGCGCCTCCTCAACCCGACCCGGGCGACAGCTTCGACCATGTCGAGATGGCGGGTGCTCTCCTTGGTCACGAGTTGGTCTCGCTTCTCACGCCGGCCGACTCGATTCAAGGCCGCCCGGGTGGCGCCGGCAGCAGCCTGCAGGAGACACAGAGCCGCACCCTGCATGTTCGGGCGGAAGGCGTCGAGCGTCCGGACGGTGTGACGGAGATCGCGGAGGATCTCATCAGCCCCATTGGCTCGCGGTTTGGCTTCCTATCCGACGAAGCTCCCGGGTTCGGTGGGGCCGGGCGGGCTCCCGATGCTGTCACCTTCCTGTCCGCCGGCATCGGCTTTTGCTTCATGACTCAGTTCGGACGCTATGCCAGCATCACCCGGAAGCGATTGGATGACTACCGGATCGTCCAGGACACTCACTTCTACCCTGGTGAGAACGGGGCCCCGGGCCGGATGGACCCGGTGGAAACCCATGTTTATCTGGACACGCCGGAGAGCGGGGAGTTCGCGCGACGAACGCTCGACATGGGTGAGCAGACCTGCTTTCTGCACGCGACGTGCCGCGGCCGTTTCGGGATCGGCGTAGACGTCTCCACACGCAGCCAAGTTACGCCCCGGGAGCCGTAGCTCAGGGCGCCTTCACGTACTCGAAGTCCGTGGTCTTCTGATCGATCCCTTTGGTGGGCGGAGCGATCCATGGGCCAAAACGACCCGGCTCGAAATGGGACTTCATCAGGCTCTCGATGTAGGCCTGGTCGTCCGAGGTAGGAAGCCAGGCGCCGCGGGAAGCCTTCCACTCCTCTGCGCTCACCACGTCTCCGCCCGGGTTCACGTCGAGCCCGGCGAACTCCCCGATGCCCGATGGAATGCGACGTGGGGCAAGGTGATCTCGAAGTCGATCCCGTGACCCTGGATCTCACGACTCCACCGGTTGATCCCGCCCATGCAACGCTTCACTCGCCAGATCCCATCTGCCAGGACAAGCTGGCTTCCGCCACCCAGGCGGCGACGAAGCTGTGACCCTCAGGACGGAGTGCCGGACGGGGTGACTCAACCGGCCCGAACCGTTCACCAGCGCTGTACTGAATGCGTGGAATCAGTGGTGACGCTGGACACCGTCACCCACGCCTTGTTACACTCCTCCGGGTTCGTATACCGCACAGACGTTCGCTGGGCGCACCGAGGAGGACAGAGATGACCCGAGGACTACCCAAATCGAGGCTGTTCGCGTCGATCACCGTGCTCGCGTTGTTGCTGGCAGCTTGCGGAGATGGTGCTGAAGACACCACCACCACCGCCGCTCCCGGCACGACCGAGCCGACCGGCACGACGCAGCCAACGGAAACGACGCAACCCACCGAGACCACCGAGCCCACGACCGGAGAGCCGATCAAGATCGGCATGCTGGCCGACCTCTCGGTCACCTTCACCCCCTGGGGGGTCAACGTCCGGGATGGGATGCTGCTAGCCGCCGAGGAGATCAACGCCGCCGGCGGGGTCGACGGCCGGATGATCGAGATCGTCATACAGGACTCGGAGAACGATGCCGAGGTCGGCGTGACCGGTTTCGAGCGGCTCGTCGAGGACGGCGTGGTTGCCGTTGGAGGAATCCTCTCCAGTGGTGTCGGCGCACCGGTCTCTCCGGTCGCCGAGGAGCTGCAGATACCCACCTTCCTGGTGAAGTCGGGTACCGAGGCCGCCCTCACCGCCGACAGCCGCTATGTGTTCCGGACCTGTCTCCCCGCGGCTCCGATGACCGCGCCGCCCATCCTCCAGTATGCCCAGGAGCAGGGGCTGGCCAGCGTCGGGGTGATCATCGCCGACTATCCATGGGGTCAGTCCTTCAAGGCGGCGGTGGAGAGCACCTTCGAGGGATCAGACGTTGACTACGGCGAGATCCAGGTCGCTCCGGTTCCCCCGGACACCGACTTCACGCCCTTCGTCCGTGCCTTGGCCGATGCCGGCGCCGAAATGGTCTTGGCTACCGGCCATCCGCCAGGGAACGCCGCCATCGTCGCTCTCTCCGCTGACCTCATCGGCGACGTGCCGGTCACCGGAGCCTGGATTCCGCCGGATCTGGCAGTGGGCAGCCTCGCCGATATCGCTATCGGCCGGTATGCGGACTTCGCCTGCGCCGACTACACGAGCGACGGCTACGCCGAGCTGGCTAGGCGCTACCTGGCGTTCTCAGACAACCAGTTCATGTCCGACGACGCCGTCGCCGGGTTCGGGATCGTGACCATGGTCGCCGACGCCGTGGCCAACGTAGGCGACGACCCAGTGGCCATCGCCGAGTACCTGCACGGCCAGACATACGACTTGGAGGGATATGCCCACCCGGTCAGCTGGACCGAGTGGGGAGAGCTGGCAACGTCACAACCGGTCCTCACGCTGATCAGTGAGGGACCGGCACCGGAAGGGGTCAACGAAGCGGGCGAATGGTGGTTCGAGAAGCTGAGCCAGTCCGAATCGCTCGAGCCGTACCAGCCATAATCACCACGTGGCGCTTCTCGAACTCAGTGAGGTCGGGAAGACATTCGGCGGTCTTCCCGCCGTCCATGGTGTGAGCCTTGGGGCCGACGAGGGCGAGATCCTCGCCCTGGTCGGCCCCAATGGCGCCGGAAAAAGCACATTGCTCAAGCTGGTGGTCGGCCTTGAAACGCCGACTCGGGGTCGTATCACCCTCGCCGGTGAGGACATAACCGGCGAGGCGCCTCATCGAGTGCGCCGGCGGGGCATCGCCATGGTGCAGCAGACTCCCCGCTCCTTCCCGACGATGAATGTGCTGGAGAACGTGGCACTCGGTGCGCTCTTCGGCCGTGCCAATGCGCACCGGGAAGAGGACGAAGCCCTCGAGATCGCCGAGCAAGCCCTTTCCTTCGTGGGTTTGGAGGATCGGCGTGACCACCACGTCGGCACCCTCAACCTGCACCAATTGCGCTTCCTCGAGCTGGCCAGGGCCATCGCCGGCCAACCCAGGGTGCTGCTGCTCGATGAGGTGATGGCCGGGCTCAACGACTCCGAGTTGGAGACTTCGATGGGCATCGTCCGGGCCATCAGGGACCGCCACGACATCACGGTGGTCTGGGTCGAGCATGTGATGAAGGCGGTGATGAGGCTGGCGGAGCGGGTGGTGGTGCTCAACTTCGGCCAAGTCCTGGCCCAGGGCGCGCCGGAGGACGTGATGCGAGATCCGGGAGTGATCGAGGCCTATCTCGGCCAGGAGCTCCCCAATGCTTGAGGTTGCCGGGCTGTCTGCCGGCTATCAGGGGAACGACGTCGTCCACGAGCTGTCCTTCCACGTCGATGAGGGCGAGACGGTGATGATCATCGGATCCAATGGCGCCGGTAAGACGACTCTGTTCCGGGCTATATGCGGACTTCTGCCCAGCTCGTCTGGTCAGGTCACATTCATGGGTACGGATATCTCGGCGCTGGCGGCTCAGCGCATCGTCCGGCTCGGGATCGGCTTCGTGCCGGCCGAGCGTCATCTGTTCCCCAGGATGACGGTCGGAGAACATCTGGCCCTGGGCGCCTATCCCCATCGTCCCGATCCGGAGACGATGAGAGTCGTGCTCGACCTCTTCCCGCGTCTCGAGGAGAGACGGCGCCAGGTGGCCGGGACGATGAGCGGCGGCGAGCAGCAGATGCTCGCCGTAGGTCGTGCCCTGATGGCAAATCCTCGTCTCCTCGTGCTCGACGAGCCGACCACCGGTCTGGCTCCCAAACTCGCCAGCGAGGCATATCGAGCCCTCGACGTGCTCCGAGGCCAGGGACTGACGATCCTCGTCGCCGAGCAACAGGTCCCCCTGGCCCTGGCGATCAGTGACCGCGGATACGTTTTGGAGAACGGCG
>Ga0299906_10000267_pt1 | contig 50951 bp, 54 predicted proteins | sample RVTome_14_FD_200259 | JGI IMG/M metagenome (GOLD analysis project Ga0299906, IMG submission 200259) | Soil microbial communities from uranium-contaminated site in the Upper Colorado River Basin, Wyoming, United States - RVT145D125 (version 2) ... | reverse complement strand
AGCAACCTACGGTTGCTGGTCGAGTTTGTCGCCTGCGCCCCTACCGGGGCTTCGGCTCTGCTGGTGCGGCCTGCCGGCCGCGCCTATTGCCCTGGTCGAAGCGGCAAGCCGCTCCGCCCAGTACGAGGGGGCCGGCACAAGGGCCGCCCCCTCGTGCACCCCCACCAAGCAATGTGAACGTTTCTGGTCGTCGCACTAGCCCCGGCCCTCGTCTCGCAAAATGGCTGCGGGGGATGACGCTCGGTGCCCCGCGGGGGCCATTCCGTCCAACCCCGACGGGGCGGTGCCCGAACGCTCGTTAGTCTCGGCGACGTGCGTGAGGTGATCATCGACGGCGGCTCGCTCGACATCGAGGACGTCGTGGCCGTCGCAGGGAGAGCCGCAACGGTCACGCTCGCCGAGGGCGTTGCTGCTCGGATGGCGCCGGCGCGTGAGCTCGTCGAGCGTCTCGCCAGAGAAGAGCGGATCGTCTACGGCGTCACGACCGGCTTCGGTGCACTCGCTTCGACTCGCATCGCCCCGGACGAGATAGAGGAGCTGCAGGTTTCGCTCGTCCGATCGCACGCCGCCGGCGTCGGCGAGCGACTCCCTCCGGACCTCGTGCGAGCCATGATGCTGTTGCGGGCTCGCACGCTGTCGCAAGGGCACTCCGGCGTTCGCCCCGTCATCGTCGAGCGGATCGTCGAGCTGCTGCGCCGTGATCTCCTCCCTTCCGTGCCCGCCCAGGGATCCGTAGGTGCGTCGGGCGATCTGGCTCCTTTCGCCCATCTGGCCCTCCCGATCATCGGGGAGGGCGAGATGACCGACGGCGGCGAGCCCGAGCCCTCAGCACTCGTGCTCGCCCGGCACGGGCTGGAGCCGCTGACGCTGGCCTCCAAGGAGGGGTTGAGCCTCCTCAACGGGACCGAGGGGATGCTGGCAATGGGCGTGCTCGGGACGGCCAGGGCTCGGCGGATCGCAGATGCGGCCGACCTCGCCTGCGCGTTGTCGATCGAGGCTCTCTTCGGCTCAGCTCGCCCGTTCGACGCCAGGATCCACGCCCTCCGCCCGCACCCCGGCCAAGCCGCCACGGCGTCCCTCATCGGAGCGCTGCTCGAGGGATCCGAGATCGGCGCCAGCCATGCGGACGACTTCGACCATGCGGTGCAGGACGCCTACTCGCTGCGTTGCGCGCCTCAAGTGCACGGCGCCGTCAGGGACACGATCGGCTTCGCTGCGGAAACCTTCACGAGAGAGCTCGGCGCCGTCGTCGACAATCCGATCGTGTTTCCCGATGACGGCGACGTCGTGTCGGCAGGAAACTTCCACGGACAGCCGCTGGCGTTCGCCCTCGACTACATGGCCATCGCGGTCACCGAGCTCGGGTCGATATCGGAGAGGCGGACCGACCGGCTGCTCGATCCGGAGCGGTCGGCCGGGCTCACGCCGTTCCTGGCGACCCGTCCTGGTGTCAACTCCGGGCTGATGTTGTCCCAATACACCGCGGCGGCACTCGTCGCCGAGAATCGCGTGTTGTCCCATCCGGCGTCCGTCGAGTCGATCCCGACGTCGGGATCACAGGAAGACCACGTCTCCATGGGGTGGGGCGCAGGCCGCAAGCTCTCGCAGGTGCTGGCCAACACCGAACGCGTGATCGCCGTCGAGCTCATGTGCGCCGCGGCAGGTGTCGAACAGCGCGCACCCCTTCGCCCGGCCCACCTCACGGGTCGCGCCCTCGAGATCGTGCGCTCCCGGGTCCCCCGACTGGACGGCGATCGCCCGATCGGAGCCGACATCGATGCCGTCGCCGCCATCCTGAGGGAGGGGCGATTCGACGACCTCGTCGCCGAGGCGAGGTCGTCGGGGCCGTGACGTACTCACGGGTCCGCACGATCAGTTCTCCGCCGCGTACAATCGGGCAACGATCAGCGACCCCGGGAGTGAGCAGTGGCATTCATAGACACCGTCAAGAAGTGGCTCGGCATGGCGAAGGATTCGGCAGGAACCGTGGCCGAGAAGGCGAAGCCGATGGTCGAGAAAGCAGGTGACGTCGCCGAGAAGGCCTGGGACAAGACCAAGGATGTCGCAGGCGACGTCAAGGATCGGTTCGAGGGCGACGACGACGGGCCAGATGAAGGCGAAGGCGAAGGCGGAGGCGAAGGCGGAGGCGGAGGGGTCTGAGTCCTCGGCGGATCGATGCGGCCGCCGCTCGTCGGCGGCCGCGGCGCGTCCGGGGTCGATCACGGGGTCGATCATGGAGCCTCCCGGGCATGTACGCCGAACTAGGGTGACGGCGTGACCGGTCCCAGGCTCGTCACGGCGCCTCGCGGCTCCCAGAAGTCCTGCAAGGGTTGGCTGCAGGAAGCAGCGCTGCGCTGTCTCATGAACAACCTCGACCCCGAGGTGGCCGAACGTCCTGAGGACCTCGTCGTGTACGGCGGTCGCGGCAAAGCGGCTCGCAGCTGGGAAGCGTTCGACGCCATCGTCCACCACTTGCGCGATCTCGAGGACGACGAGACGCTCCTCGTCCAGTCCGGGAAGCCCGTTGGGCGCTTCTCGACACACGAGATGGCGCCCCGGGTCCTGATCGCCAACAGCCTCCTCGTTCCAGACTGGGCGGACTGGGAGCACTTCTGGGAGCTGGAAGCGGCAGGGCTCATGATGTACGGCCAGATGACCGCCGGCTCCTGGATCTACATCGGGACGCAGGGCATCCTCCAGGGCACGTTTCAGACGTTCGCCGCCATCGCCGAGAAACGAGCCGGCAACACCCTGCGGGGCACCATCACGCTCACGGGCGGTCTCGGCGGCATGGGCGGCGCCCAGCCGCTTGCGGTCACCATGAACGACGGGGTCGCCCTCTGCGTCGAGGTCGACCCCGACCGGATCCGCCGCCGTCTCGAGACTCGTTACCTCGACGAGGTCGCCGAGTCACTCGACGAAGCGCTCGCCGTTGCGGAGGCCGCCAAGCGGGAGGGACGTCCGTTGTCGGTCGCCGTCGAGGCGAACGCGGCCGACGTGTTCCCTGAGCTGCTCGCTCGCGGCGCCGACATCGACATCGTCACCGATCAGACGTCTGCGCACGACCCTCTCAACGGATACGTCCCGAGGGGGATGACCTTGCAGGCAGCGGAGGAGTTGCGACGGTCGGACCCTGCCGGCTACATCAAGGCGGCGAGAGAGTCGATGGCGGTCCACTGCGAGGCCATCGTCGGCTTTCAGCGAGCCGGTGCCGAAGTGTTCGACTACGGGAACAACCTCAGAGGCGAGGCGAAGCTCGGAGGGTTCGACGACGCCTTCGCCTATCAGGGGTTCGTGCCCGCATACATACGAGATCTCTTCTGCGAGGGCCTCGGTCCCTTCCGCTGGGTCGCCCTGTCCGGCGATCCGGCGGACATCGCAGCCACGGACGACGCGGTTGCTCGCCTCTTCCCGGACAACCGCCCGTTGAACCGGTGGCTCGAGCTGGCAGCCCAGCGGGTCAGCTTCCAGGGGCTCCCCGCCAGGATCTGCTGGCTCGGGTACGGAGAGCGTCATCAGGCGGGCCTCGCCTTCAACGACCTCGTCGCTTCCGGGAAGGTCGCGGCGCCCATCGTCATTGGGCGTGACCACCTCGACTCCGGGTCCGTTGCCTCGCCATATCGGGAGACCGAGGCGATGGCGGACGGGTCGGACGCCGTCGCCGACTGGCCGATCCTCAACGCCCTGCTGAACACTGCATCCGGGGCGGCGTGGGTCGCGGTGCACCACGGTGGGGGCGTCGGCATGGGCAAGTCGATCCACGCCGGCGCCCAAGTGGTTGCCGACGGGACTGCGCAGGCGGCGCTCCGCCTGGAGCGGGTCCTCACCAACGATCCCGGGACGGGGGTCATCCGCCACGTGGATGCCGGCTACGCACGGGCCCGGCGGACGGCGGACGAGCGGGGCGTCACGATCCCGATGGATCAGGTGTGAGCGATCTCGTCCTCACCGACCTCAGCCAGGTCGTCACCAACGATCCAGCCCACGGGAGCAGGCTCGGCATCGTCACCGACCCCGCCATCGCCATCGTCGACGGGACGATCGCATGGGTCGGCAAGCGCGGCGAGCTCCCTGGTGACTTCCAGGCCATGCCGAGCGTTGCCTTCGAAGGACGATCCGCGGTGCCCGGGTTCGTCGACTCGCACACGCATCTCGTCTTCGGGGGCGACAGGGCGGGCGAGTTCGGCGAGCGGCTCGCAGGGCGCGCCTACGAGGAGATCCTGGCGTCCGGTGGCGGGATCGAGGCGACGGTCGCCGCCACCGTCGCTGCGGCGACGGCCGATCTCCTCGAGGCCACCCGGGCCAGGGCGGCCACGATGCTCGCAGCGGGCACGACGACCGTCGAGATCAAGTCCGGGTACGCCCTCGACGGCCCCGGTGAGGAGCGCCTCCTCGAGATCGCCGGGGCGGTGATGGAGCAGCTTCCGCTCGACGTCGCCTCGACCTACCTGGTGCACACGGTTCCACGCCAATGGCCGGGCGGCCGGGACGCCTACGTGGAAGACGTCGTCGGCGATATCCTCCCGAGGTGCGCCCCGCTGGCGCGGTTCTGCGACGTGTTCTGTGACGAGGGCGTCTTCACGGTTGCCGAGACGAGGCGGATCGTCGAAGCGGCGAAAAGCCATGGTCTCGTGCCCCGCCTCCACGCCTGCCAGCTCGCTTCGTCCGGCGGAGCCGGGCTCGCCGCCGAGGTGGGCGCCGCCTCCGCCGACCACCTCGATCATGTCACAGGGGACGAGCTGGCGGCGATGGAGAAGGCAGGAACAGTCGCCGTTCTCCTGCCCGGCGTCTCGTTCTCGATGCGGCTGCCTCAGCCCGACGCTCGAAGGATCGCCGCGGCGGGAGTGACGATCGCCATCGCCACGGACGCCAACCCGGGTACCAGCTACGTCCTCACGATGCCGTTCGTCATCGCTCTGGCAACTCTCGAGATGGGCATGTCCCCGGATGACGCCCTGTGGAGCGCGACGCGGGGAGGCGCTCTCGCTCTTCGGGAGCGCTCGAAGGGATGGCTGCGGCCGGGAGCCGCCGCCGACATCGTCGTCCTCGACGCGCCAAGCCATGTCCACCTGGCGTACCGCCCGGACAGCCCGCTCGTCCACGCTGTGCTCAAGGACGGCGTCACCGTCGCCGCGCCGACGCCGCTGCCCGAGTCGTTCGGCTGACGGCGCTCGTCGACCGTCGCATGGTTGCCAGACTGGGGGTGTGAGCACGATCCATCCATACCTCTCGAAGGAGCACCCCATCCGCCTTGCTCACCGCGGGAGCCGTCTGCTCTGGCCCGAGAACACGATGGAGGCGTTCCAGGGTGCGGTGGACCTCGGCTATCGCTACCTCGAGACCGATGTGCGCCTGACGAGGGACGGAGTCGTCGTGGTGTTCCACGACGCAACGCTCGACCGGCTCACGAACGGCACCGGGCGTGTCGCCGATTGGCGCTTCGACGAGCTCTCACAGCTCGATGCCGCCTTCACGTACCAGCCCTCCGGCGACTTCCCGTATCGGGGCGAGGGGATCGGGATCCCCGCTCTCGAGGACGTGCTGGCGACGTGGCCGGACGTGCACTTCAACATCGACTTGAAGGCCACCGGAACGCCCGAGGCGGTAGCCGAGATCGTCGAGCGCCTCGATCGTCGGCCCAGCGTGCTGATCGCCTCCTTCTCGGACCGCAGGATCGCGCGCTTCACGCGGCTGACCGGCGGACAGGTGGCGACCTCGGCAGGCTCGGCGGCGTCCGTTGCGATGTGGGTGGCGTCGCGCCTCGGCCGGTCCCCCCGGGTCGGGGCCACCGCGTACCAGGTGCCGTTCGACCAACGGGGCATGCCGATCGACAGGAGGTTCATCGACGGAGCCCACGCCACGGGAGCCCAGGTCCACACGTGGACGGTCGACGACGCGGCGGACATGCACAGGCTGCTCGACCTCGGCGTCGACGGGATCGTCACCGACCGGCCGGACGTCCTCAACGACGTGGTGGCGGCGAGGGCCTGATCAACCGGGCGGGCGGTAGGGGAGCCCTCCCAGACGAAGGATGCACTCGACGGCTGCAGTCCTCGCCTCCTCGAACGAGGCCCCACTCACTGCCGAGCGGATGTCGCCGCGGTCCTGCAGGTAGACCCGGTACGTATCTCCGTCGTCGAGGACGTACAACCCGTCCGCCGGGCCGACCACGTTGCGGCCGAGCGCCAGAAGGGCGGCGGGGGTGGTGATCTCGCTGATGAGGTCCACGAGCTCGAGGTTGAAGGCCTCTTCATAGTCGGAGGCCGTTCTGGCGTGCCTGCCGATGATCCGGGAGGCGAGGCGGGCCCCCTTCAGCTGGAGGATCGCCTGAGCCTGCTCGTGTCTCGTTGGCCGCTCCACCGTGTCCGGCAGGCTAGGACGGTGCCGACGCAAGCAACGGGCGGGATTCGGTTCAGCCGTCGACACACGAGGGGTACACGCCCATGAGCCGGGCTGTGACGTCGGAGAGACTGCCGCTCTCGACGGTCTCGGTGGCGCTCACCTCGGTGACGCTCGCCGCCGCCGGGTCGTACAGGTACTCGTGGAACTGCGCATGCACCTCACCGCCTTCGATGAAGGCGAGCACTTGGGTCACCCCGTCGGGGCTGCAAGAGAACCATCCGGCGTCGGAGTCGCGGAACCCGCGGAACAGTGTGGGGACGGAGCCGTCCGGTTCCGGCACGGCGACGATCTCGCAACCGTGGAGGGCGTACAGGCCGTATGCGCTTCCATCGCTGCTCTCGTCGAGACGGAGCAATACGACCGGCCCTCCCATGTCGACGACCCGCTCCACGCCGCCCGGCGTTGCACGGGCGAGCCTGGACTGCACGCTCCAACCGTACCCGAGGGCGAAGTGGAGATAGCCGACTCCGTCGATGTTGTAGACGGTGATCGTGTCCTGCCGGCCGTCCCCGTCGACGTCGCCGAAGCCGGCGTCCAAATCGGACACGCCGTCGGGGATGACGTCGCGGGGCAGGTCGCCGCAGTCGCCCTCGAACTGCGGGTGATACGCCACCTGCAAGCTCACTCGCTCCTCGTTCCCAGCGGAGTCCGTCGCCACGAACACCGCCAGGTTGCCTCCCTCGGTGAGGACGAGGACCACCGACCAGCTCCCGTCATCGGCCACGTCGGCCGCGTACCGGCCGGCGGCGACGACCGCGGCTCCCGGCTCGGTCGTTCCTCGGAACGTGTAGACGGATTGGAAGACAACCGCGTTCGGCTCGGGGTCGATCACCGTCAGCTCGGGCGGCGTGGTGTCCGGTTCCGTTGCCGTCGTCGCAGCGACGGTCGTCGAGACTGCCGCTTCGCGTGTCGTCGAGGTGGTGGCGAGCGTCGTCGTCTGATCTGCGCGTCCCCCACACGCAGCGAGGACGCTGCATGCGAGCACGATCGAGGGCAGGAGTTTCACCGACATCAGTGTGACTGAGAAACGACGGATCACCGCGGACCGGTTCCCGCCGGTGGCACAGACGGAACCGGGCCGGAGCCGCGGGCGTCGTAGCGGCATGGACGACGAACGTTTGGCGAGGATCGCAGACGCACTCTTGCTGGCGCTCCTCATCGGACTGGGAACATTCGGTCTGGCGGCGGCGCTCGACGCCGATAGCTCCTCACCCCGAGAAGTCGACGAGCCCGTCAACGAGCAGTCCGTCGTGGCCGATACCGGCACGCCTGAGATCGCAATCGATTCGCCGCTCGACGCACCCGACGTCGCAGTCGACCCGCTGCTCGACAATCCCGATGCGGCAGTCGATCCGATCTTCGGTGCACCCGACGTCGCAATCGATCCGCTGCTCGAGCTCCCGAGCGTGGCGGTCGATCCTCCGCTCGGTTGGCCGAGCGTGGCAGTGGACCCACCGCTCGCCGGCTGACCGGCGAGTCGGCGACGGCTACATTCGATGGATGGCAAACGTTGTGCGCGACTTCTTCGACAACTGGAGCACGTACGAGGCGTCGACGGCGAAGAAGCTGCGTTTGTCGCTCAAGAACACCGGGATCAAGCTGAGGACGGGGTCAGCCTGCTGCGGAAATCACGGCGAGCCCGGGTGTTGACGAACCGCTGAGGGCGAGCCCGGTCGGGGCTCCCGGGACCACCACCACGACCACGGCGAGAACCACGGCGAGAAATGAAGCTTCGCCCTGCTCAGGACGGCGAAGGCGCCGGCCCATTCATGCCAGAGACGGCTTGAAGGGCGGTCGAGCCGCTTCGAACTCGCCGATTGCGCCGGCATGCTGCATCGTGAGCGCGATGTGATCCAACCCGTTCACCAGGCAGTGCTTGGCAAACGGGTCGAGGTCGAACGTCGCCTCGAAGCCCTCGGCGATCACCTGATCGTTGGCTATGTCGATCGTCACTGCGTTGCGCGGATCTTCGGCGAGCCCCATGAGGTGGTTGACCTCGTGCTGGGCGAGTTGCACCGGTACGAGCCCGATCTTGTGGCAGTTACCGCGGAAGATGTCGGCGAACGACGGGGCGATGATCGCCTCGAAACCGCGGTCCTCCAGGGCCCACGGGGCGTGCTCGCGTGACGACCCCGAGCCGAAGTTCGGGCCGGTGACCAGCACCTTGGCACCCTGGTACTCGGGGCGATTGATGATGAAGTCCGGGACGAGCTCGCCCTCCTCGTCAACCGCCCAGTCGTAGAACAGGAACGGCCCGAAGCCGGACCGCTCGATGCGCTTCAGGAACTGCTTGGGGATGATCTGGTCGGTGTCGACGTTCGCCCGCGGCAGCGGGGCCATCTGTCCCTCGATGATCGTGACGGCTCTCACGTCCACCTCCTCACGTCGACGAAGTGGCCTTCGACGGCGGCGGCGACCGCCATCTCGGGACTCACGAGGTGGGTTCGCCCGCCCCTTCCCTGGCGGCCCTCGAAGTTCCGGTTGGACGTCGAGGCGCATCGCTCGCCGGGCGCGAGGATGTCCGGGTTCATGCCGAGGCACATCGAGCAGCCGGCGTCTCGCCACTCGAAGCCCGCCTCCTTGAAGACCCTGTCGAGGCCCTCTGCTTCGGCCTCCATCTTCACGAGCCCCGAACCGGGGACCACCATCGCCGAGACGTCCGGGTGGACCGTCTTGCCTTCCAGGAGCGGGGCGGCCGCCCGCAGGTCCTCGATCCTGGCGTTCGTGCACGAACCGAAGAAGACCCGGTCGATCCTTATCTCCTCGATGGCCGTGCCCGGCTCGAGGTCCATGTACGCCAGTGCTCGCTCGGTGGCGTCGCGGTCGAGCGGATCGTCGAAGTCGTCAGGGAAGGGCACCCGCCCCGTGACCGGGACGCTCTGTGCCGGATTGGTGCCCCACGACACGAAGGGCGCCAGGTCGGCGGCTCTCAGGTCGACCTCGGCGTCGAAGAGCGCCCCTTCGTCCGTTGGCAAGCTCTCCCAGTACGCCAGGGCATCGTCCCACGCGGCACCGATCGGGGCGTGAGGCTTTCCCACGAGGTACTCGTACGTCGTGTCGTCCGGGGCGATCATCCCGGCTCTGGCCCCGCCCTCGATGGACATGTTGCAGATCGTCATCCGACCCTCCATCGACAGAGACCGGATCGTCGAGCCCCGGTACTCGATGACGTGGCCGGTGCCGCCTGCGACGCCGATGCGGTTGATGATGCCGAGAATCACGTCCTTCGCCGTCACCCCGGTCGGCAGGGTGCCTTCGACGTTGATCGCCATGGACTTGGGCTTGGTCTGCGACAGCGTCTGCGTCGCCAGCACGTGCTCGACCTCGCTGGTTCCGATCCCGAAAGCCAACGCCCCGAAGGCGCCGTGGGTCGAGGTGTGCGAGTCGCCGCAGACGATCGTCATCCCGGGCTGGGTGACGCCCTGCTCCGGGCCGATCACGTGCACGATGCCCTGGCGCGGATCGTCGATCCCGAACAGCGTGATCCCGTGCCTGCGGCAGTTCTCCACCAGAGTGTCGATCTGCCGGCGAGAGAGCGGATCCTGGATACCGAGGGCTCTCCCCTCCGTCGGCACGCCATGGTCGATCGTCGCCAGGCAGAGGTCGGGGCGGCGGACCGGACGGCCGGACAGCTCGAGCGACTCGAACGCCTGCGGAGACGTGACCTCGTGGACGAGGTGCAGGTCGACGAAGATCAAGGCAGGGTCGCCATCCTCGACGAGATGGTCGGCCCAGACCTTGTCGAACAGGGTGCTGGCAGCCATCGTCGGATAGTAGGCAACCCGTCGAGAACCCTTGCCGACGGTAACCTGCCTCTGTGCCGACGCTGCTGGCCATGCTGCTCTCCGTCACGCTCGCCGCCCCGTTCGGTGAGGCCGAGGTGAGCGCCATCCGGGCAGGCAACGGCGAGCTCCAGCTCAGCGTGACGGTCGAGGTCGAGGTGGGCGCCGTTGCGGTCCTGGCGCGGACCGTCGGCGTGGATGGCGCCGAGCTTCCCCCGGTCGCCCTCTCGAACGTGCGGTCAGGGGTGTGGCAGGGGATCGTGACCGTTCCGATCCGACCCGACCTCCGCATGGGCTTCGAGTTGATCGCCGAGTCGGGGACGACCGCAGTCGTCTCCGAGGTGCACACCCTGGTCGAGCTCGGGGTCGATCCGGCCGCGCTGCAGCAGGTTTCCGGCGGAGGCACGACACGACCCATCGAAGATCCGGCCATCGAAGATCCGGCCATCGAAGATCCGGGCGACGGGGACACCCGCCGGTGGGGCTGGCTGGGGCTGGCTGCCGCGGCGGCTGCCCTCGCCGCTGTGGCGGTCTGGGTGCTCGGAGGGCGCGGCTCTCGACGTCCGGTTGACATTGGGTCGGGAAATCCCGACAATACGGAAGATGTCGACCATACCTCTGCCGGCACCTGAGAGCATCCCGGACTACAGCCTCGACGACTACGTCGTCGCCGACACACCTGAACAACTGAAGGCGATCGGCGACCCGACGCGGAAGACCGTCCTCGACATGCTGCTCGAGCGGGCCGCGACGACGTCGCACCTGGCGGCGGCGCTCGGCAAGCCGAAGGGCACGGTCGGCTACCACATCAAGGTCCTCGAGGATGCCGACCTCGTCCGGGTCGTCCGCACTAGGAAGGTGAGGGCGATGACCGAGAAGTACTACGGCAGGACGGGCCGCACGATCGTCTTCGGCGCGATTCCGGCGGAGGGCGAGATGTGGATGCTCAGCGAAGCTGCCGAGGAGGCCGTGGCCGAGGCCGGCTCGGCGCTCCCGATGACCACGCTCCGCCATGTCAGGATCCCGGAGGAGGCGGCCGCGGAGTTCTCACGGAGGGTGCTCTTGCTGGCCGAGGAGTTCGTCCGCATGCCGCGAGGCGGATCGCGGGTCTACGGGTTCGTCGCCGCCGTCTATCCAACAGACCGACCATCGCTCAAGGAGCCGAGGGAATGACCGACCAGGAGACCGCGGCTCGGGCCGCCGAGGGCGACCGCGCCAAGCTGGGTGGGAACTACTGGAAGCTCTGGACCGCAAGCGTCATCTCGAACCTGGGGGACGGTGTGGCCCTCATCGCCTACCCGTGGCTCGCCTCTGCCGTCACGCGCAACCCGTTGCTCATCGCCCTCATCGCCGTCGCCCAGCGGATCCCGTGGCTGGTCTTCACGCTTCCCGCCGGCGTCATCACCGACAGGGTCGATCGGCGCAGGATCATGGTTGCCATGGACGCCTTCAGGACGGTCGTCACCCTCGGGGTCGCCGTTGCAGTCGTCGTCGGCGCCGACTCGCTGCCCTCCCCCGACGAGGTAGCCGGCGGGATCGCGATCTCCACCAACATGGCGATCTACTCCGTTCTCGTCGCCGCCTCACTCCTCTTCGGCTTGGCGGAGGTGCTGCGGGACAACGCCGCCCAGACGATCATGCCGGCCATCGTCGAGCCGGGCGCTCTCGAGAAGGCGAACGGGCGGATGTGGGGAGCCGAGATGGTTGCCAACAGCTTCGTCGGACCGCCCCTCGGCAGCCTCCTCATCGCGGCGCTCTTTGCTCTCCCGTTCTTCTTCGATGCAGGCACGTTTGCCGTCGCCGCGGCTCTCGTCTTCCTCGTCGCCGGCGACTTCCGTACCAGGCGCGACGTGCCTGCATCGAAGAAGGTCGAGTGGCGCAGGGAGATCGCGGAGGGCTTCTCCTGGCTCTGGGGCCACTCGCTCCTCCGCCCGATGGCGATCATCCTCGGCCTGATGAACGCATTGTCGAGCCTCACGTTCGCCACACTCGTCCTTTTCGCCCAGGAGGTACTGGGCATCGGCTCGTTCGCCTTCGCCCTGCTGATGACGGGCGGCGCCCTCGGCGGGATCATCGGAAGCGTCAGCGCATCGCGGGTCAGCAAGGCGCTGGGGAGCGGCACGTCGCTCTACGTGACGTTCATCGGCGGGGCAATCACATCCCTCGTCATCGGCGTCACGTCTGCTTGGCCGATCGCCTGGCTGATGTTCGTGGCGTTCACGTTCACGGCGGTGCTGTGGAACGTCATCACGGTGTCGCTGCGCCAGACGATCATCCCCGACAGGCTTCTCGGCAGGGTGAACAGCGTGTACCGGTTCTTCGCCTGGGGGATGATGCCGATCGGCTTGGCGTTGGGCGGGCTCATCGTATCGGCCACCGACACGTTCGCCAGCCGAGAGCTGGCCCTTCGGATGCCGTGGTTCGTGACCGCGGCGGCGTACGCCTTGGTGTTCCTCTATGCCGCCCCGAAGCTGACCACCGCCAAGCTCGAGGCCGCCAGGGCGGAGGGGATCGCAGCCAAGGAAGCGGAGAAGGCGCCGGGAGCCTGAGCGGCATCCATCGGGCCTGCAGGCGCGGCCGCCGTCTGCGACGTCACGCCCTCGCCGCGGCGCGGCGCTTCAGCAGGATCACGGCCAGGGCGCCGATGCCCGCCGCCGCGATCGTCGCTCCGGAGATGATGGGGACGGGTCGAGCGAGACGCGTGCGCAGCGACACCTGCCGCTGGAACTCGAGGATCTCCCATCCCCGCTCCTCGGCGAGCTTCCTGAGGTCCTTCTCCGGGTTCACCGCCACCGGGTGGCCGACCAACTCCATCATCGGGAGGTCGGTCATCGAATCGCTGTAGGCGAACGACGAGCCGAGGTCGATGCCCTCTCGCTCGGCGAGCTCGTTGATGGCGTCCGCCTTGCCCGGGCCCATGGCGTACAGCGCCAGCTCGGGGAGGAAGAAGCCCGCCGAGTCCGTCTTCACCCTGGTTGCGATGACGTTGGTGACGCCGATGTGGCGACCGATGGGACGCACGATCTCGACCGGGCTCGCCGAGACGAGGTAGACGAGGCGGCCCTGCCGCTTGTGGTCGTCGATGAGGGTCAGCGCCTCGGCGTAGACGAGAGGATCGGCGACCTCATCGAGCGTCTCCTCGACGAGCTGTTCGATCTCGGCGCGGTGCCAACCCGAAGTGAGCTGCAGCATCTGGTCGCGGGCTCGCTGCAGCTGTTCCTCGTCCGCTCCGAACAGCACGTAGAAGAGCTGGGCGAATCCCATCTTCATGAGCGCTCGTTTCCCGACGAAGCCCGCCTTGTAGAACGGCTTGCCGAAGGCGAGCGTCGAGGACTTGGCGATGACGGTCTTGTCGAGGTCGAAGAATGCTGCCTCTTGCATCACCGGCGAGTCTACGTGCGACGTCGAGTTGTCTCCGGGAGTCATCGGGACACCGAGGCGCCGGCCCCGACCGGCTGCCCCTTGGCGGGCAGCCGGCTCGGGAGAGTGAGGACGAACTCGGTCCACCCCCGCTTGCGGCCGTAGACGAGCTCGCCTCCCATGAGGCGTGCCAGCTGCCGGGCGACGGCCAGCCCGAGGCCGACGGAACCCGGCACGCCGCCTTCCGGACGCGAGCGGAAGTACGGGTCGAAGATGCGCTCGGCGTCCATGCCCTCGACCCCGGGGCCGTCGTCGGCGATGGTCACGGAAGCGTGGACGCCGTGCTCTGTGCACGTGACCCTGACGGACGGGCCGCCGTAGCGGGCGGCGTTCGTGAGTAGGTTGCGAACGATCTGACGCGTCCGCAGCGGATCAGCGACGGCGAAGATCGAGCCCGGAACCTGAACGACGGACTTGCCGTCGAGCGGCGTCGTGGCCACCACGGACGCCACGGCGGTTGTCAGGTCGAACTCGACCGGGTTGACGGCGAGGTTGCCGGCGGCGGCCCGCTCGACCGTGAGCAGATCCTCGACGAGGTTGGCGACCTCGTCACTCTGCCCGGCGATGAGCTCCACCATCTCTCTGATCTCGGTCGTCGTGAGTCGCTCGAGGTTCTCGCGCAGCTCGGCGGAGAACCCGGCCACCGCCGTCAGGGGCGTCCGCAGCTCGTGGCTCACGGATGCCACGAACCGGTCCTTCGCCATGGCCAGGTTCTCCAGCCCCTCGCGGGCGCGCTCGCGCGTCCAGTACGCCCCCACCATGTCGGCGGCCCGCATGAGGGCATCGACCTCGAGGTCCGTCCACACCCCGTCGCGATAGAAGTCGGTGAACCCGATCGTCCCTATCCACGCGCCGCCGATCAGGATCGGGGCGGCGAGCTCGGATTTCACCCCCTCTGCCTCATACCGGCTTCTCAGCCGCTCCGGAAGCTCTTCGACGCGGATCTCGACGTGCTCTCCTGCACCGAGCATGTCGGCGACCCAGGGCATGTCGTCGTAGTTGCCGTCCTGGAAATCGCCGGGGCCGATCGGGACCCGCGAGCTCATCACGTCATGGACGATCCGCCATGTCACCCTGCCGTCCGGCTCGGACTGGTTCACGTCGACGTAGGCGTAGTCGGCCTCGGTGGCGTCGAGCAGGGCGCGCAACGCGCTCTCGATCGCCGTCTCGTCGTCGCGCGCCAGCAGGATGTGGGAGCACGCCGCCAGCGCCTTCTGGATCCTGACTCTCACGGTCTCCGCTCTGGCGTGGTTCGCCAGCCGCGCCGTGAGGTCGACGACGAGCCAGATCGCCAGTGCCTGGGTAGGGATCGCCACGAGCAGCCAGGTGACCGCGATGGCTCCCGACGGCCGCTCGATGGCCACCGAGAGCACCCCGAAGGCGGCGATGCCGGCGCTCATCGACCAGACGGGCCACATCCTGGTCGTCTCGCGGGTCGCCAGGTACATGACACAGACGAGGCCGGCGATGCCTGCAGTCGTCCCGGGGCCGAACCCGGCGCCTCGCTCGGGGAGGGCACCGTCTGCGAGTGACAGGACGCAGAGAAGCACCGCCGAGCCGAGCGTGAGAACCTCGACCCGATTGCCTCGGCGTCTGGCGTCCCACACGAGAAGCAGGATGACGAGGTATGCGGCTATGCGGAGCGGCTGCGGCTGGTACGTTCCCGATCCGAGGAGGAGCTCGAGGATCAGCGCGGCGCTCACCGAGACCGTGCCGGTCACGAGGACGGCGCGTCGGACCCGCCCGGCACCGGTTGCTTCGCTCACGGGTGTCCTATCGGCAGCATCCCACGGCCCGTGAAGCGGCAAAGGCGCAGTTCAGAACTCGTTGCGGCCCTCACGATGAACGTCGACGGCTCCCCGACCATGGAGGTCCCAGCGTGGAGTGGGTCTGGCGGCTGCCGATCGGGAGTCTTGAACGTGTCGCGCTCGTCCCATAGGTTTGCGGGGCCTTCCCCGCCGGACTCTGAGAGGTGGGCGCATGGTTGCGCTCTCGACTTGGGCACCGGAGGACGGGGTGCTCGGCGCCATCGCGCCCTTGGCGCTGGCCGCGGCGTGTGACACGGCGCTCGTCGTCGACCTCGACCCTGCCGGGCCCGGCTATCCCGGTTCGGGGAGCCTGGCCGCCATGGTGCGGGACAGCCCCACGGCGTCCGATCTGTCCCCACTGCGTCGCGGCGTCGCGGTGCTCCGCAACGGCGGCATCTTGCCGGACGAGGGGCGCGAGGTCATCGAGGCGCTCCTGGCAGGGTGGCCGAGGGTCGTCTTCAGGCTCGGGCGCCATCGACCTCCCGGCTTCGACGGGGTCGTCCCGGTGCGTCCGCTGCTCCCCTCCGAGTGGCTCGAGCCGCTGGACGTGGCCGCCGTCTACCAGCCGTTCGGGCTGCGCACCGAGCCTCCGGGGAGATCCATCGTCCTGCCCCGAATGGCGCTGGCGACCGCTCGGGCGCTCGTTGCTGGTGCTCTGCCACGGCGAGACCGCTGGCTGCGCGCCTGGGGCGACGTATGGGAGCACCCATGGCATTGATCGACCGCCTGACGCGCCGGCTCATCGACTCCGACGTCGCCCTGGAACGTGCCGCGCTCGTCGCCGCCGCGGAACGGCTCCTCCTGGAGGAGGCGCCGTTGGCCCCTGCGTCCGTCGCCGTCGACGCGGCCGACGCCCTGGTGGGCCTCGGCCCGCTCGAGTCCCTGCTGCGCGATCGTGAGGTGAGCGACGTGCTCGTCAATGGGCCCGGGGAGGTCTGGGTCGAGCGCGCCGGCGCTCTCGAGCGGACCTCGATTCGGTTCCCCGACGGCCGGGCGGTGCTTGCTGCCGTCGAGCGGGTGATCGCTCCGCTCGGCCTGCGGATCGACAGGGCGAGCCCGGTCGTAGACGCCCGCCTGCCGGACGGCTCGCGGTTGCACGCCATCATGGACCCGATCGCGGTCGATGGGCCGGTGGTCGCGGTGCGGCGCTTCACCGAGGCGGTCTCCGACCTGGACGGCCTCGTCGCCGCCGGCGCGATCGACGACCACGGGGCTCATCTCCTCGCCGAGGCCGTCTCCTCTCGCAGGAACATCCTGGTGAGCGGGGGGACCGGGTCAGGCAAGACGACTCTCCTCAACCTTCTGTCGCGAGTGATCCCCGCCGGCGAGCGGGTCGTCACCGTCGAAGACGCCGCCGAGCTTCGCCTCGCAGGCCACGTCGTGCGGCTGGAGGCTCGACCCGCCAACGTCGAGGGCCTCGGCGAGATCCCACTGCGTGACCTCGTGCGACACGCCCTCCGCCTGCGACCAGACAGAATCATCGTCGGCGAGGTGAGAGGCCCCGAGGCCTTCGACATGGTCCAGGCGATGAGCACCGGGCACGACGGATCGATGTCGACCGTCCACGCCAACGGACCCGAGGAAGCGGTGTGGCGCGTCGAGTCGCTCGCCTTGTCTGGGGACAGGAGGGTGTCGCCTGCGACCGTGCGGCGCCAGCTGCGGTCGGCGCTCGACATCGTGGTGCAAGTCGAGCGGCGAGGTGGTAACCGACGGGTGAGCCGGATCGCCGCGGTCACGCTCGACGACCTGGAGGAGGTCTACTCGTGGTGATCGCGCTGCTCATCGCCATGATGATCGCGACGGGTGTGCCGTGGTGGGTCATCGGCGTGGGCGTCGTCGCCGCACGCCAGCCTCTCGTGGCGGCGGCCATGATCACCGCCTGGGCTGTGGCTGTCAGCGGGCGGCGGGTCATGCGTAGACGGCTTCGGCCATCTCTCGAGGCTGAGTATTTCAGGGCGCTTGCCGCGGAGTTGCGGTCCGGTGCCTCGCTACGGATGTCCATCGGCGATGCGGCGGCGCGGGTGCCATCCCTCGACCTGAGCGGCGCTCAGCGGCGTGCTGTCGTCGGGGCGCCGTTCGAGGACGTGGCCGCGGCAGTGGCCGCATCGCTTCCGGCGAACGGCCGCGTCGCCGCCCCGGCGCTGCGGCTGGCGGGTTCCACGGGAGGGAGAGCGGCTGCGATCTTCGAGGTACTGGCCGATCGGGCAGCTCACCAGGCCGAGCTCTCTCGTGAGAGGGCAGTGCTGACCGCACAGGCACGCTTGTCTGCGCTCGTCGTCGGCGTGGCCCCACTCGGGTTCGCAATGCTGCTCCTCCTCACCGGGCGAGCCGGAGTCCTGATCGACCACGGCGTGGTGGGTTTCACGATCTTGGCGGCCGGTGTCGGGCTCGAGGTCGCCGGCATCGCGATCGTCGCAACGATGCTGGCACGATCGCGATGAGCGAGGCGTGAGCGACGTGATGGCCAGGGGTGTTCTGGCGGCCGTCTCGATGATTGCCATCCGCCGTCTCGACGACGTGGCACTCGCACCGTTGCTGGCGGCTGCGGTGGCGTTCGTCGTAGCTCCACTCGCAGGTGTGGCGTTCGTCGCCGCGGTGCCGCTTGTGCGCTTGCGGCGTCGCCGCACCGACCGGCTCGCCGACACCGGCGGCGCAGACTCCGACGTCGTGCTCCTCAGCGAACTGACGGTCTTGGGACTCGGAGCCGGCCTCGGATTCCGGGCGGCTCTGCGCCTCGCAGCCCGAGAGGTTCACCCCGAGCTGCGCCGCGAGGTCTTCTCGGTCATTCGGGAGGCCACTCGGTTTGGAGGACAGGCGACGCTCGAGGCAGCCGGAGGGCGGGCAACCGACCTCTACCGAGCGGCAGGACGCGCCTCCCTCACAGGAGCGCCATTGCTCGAGATCGTCGCCGCGCTCGTCGTCGAGCAGCGGGCCGAGGAGCGAGCCAGGGCTGTCGCCGCAGCCAAGCGGCTGCCCGTTCGGATGCTGTTCCCGCTCGCTCTACTGATCCTGCCTGGGTTCCTCGTGCTCACGGTCGGCCCCACGTTGCTGAGCGCCTTCGATCGCCTCGCCCTCTGACTTCCCGCCGCCCGGGGGCAGCCCGGGACGTCCGAGATGGAAGGAGTGTCACATGCACTCGATCATCCTCCGCCAGGAGGGGCAGGCGACCGCCGAGTATGCCCTGGTCATCGTGGCTGCAGCGGCCGTCGCTTTCGCTCTCATCGTGTGGGCTACGAACACCGACGCCTTGGCAGGTCTGTTCGACGCGGTGCTCGCCAGGGTCAAGGACTTCATGTGAGCAGCGAGCGGGGGAGTGCGGTCGTCGAGTTTGCGATCGTGCTCCCACTCGTGCTCCTCCTCGTCCTGGCGATGGTCGAGGTGGCGGTCGTGGCCCGGGCGCAGCTCGAGGTCATGAACGCTGCTCGCGAGGGAGCCCGCGAGGCGGCCACCAGCCCCGACCCCGCTCGGGCGGTCGCCGCCGCCAAGGCGGCCCTCGGCCGTGGCGGCTCCGTTGCTCGGGTCTCGGTATCTCGTCCGCACGTCGTTGGAGAGCAGGCCGCGGTCACAGTCCGGCTCACCCATCGGGTGGCGTCGCCCCTTCTCGGTGGCTTTGTGATCGAGCTCACCGGCAGGGCGGCGATGCGGGTCGAGGCATGACCGACGAGGGCGCCGCGTCGCTGCCGCTTCTGGCGGTCTGTGTGCTCGTGGTAGCGCTCACGATCGTCGTGGCGGACGTCGGCATGCTGTTGCAGGCGAGGGCGCAGGCAAGCATCGCGGCCGATGCTGCCGCCCTCGCCGCCGCCCCGGTCACGTTCCGCCCGTTCGGAGCCGCCGGCACACCCGCCCAGGAGGCGGCTCGGTTCGCCACGCTCAATGGTGGCCGGCTCGTGGCGTGCGCCTGCGCTGTCGATGAGTCGTGGAGCGAGAGAGCAGTGGAGGTGACCGTCGCCTTTGATCGCCGGCTCCTCGTGTTCGGGGTGGTGACGGTGGAGGCGCGCAGCAGGGCCGAGTTCGTGCCGGCGCGTCTGCCGGCATTCGAGGAGCGGCTGAAGGGTCGGCCGACCCGGGTCCGTTGAATCCTTCTGAGTCGCGCAGAAGGGGCCCGTCGCCCACGCGCTCGGGCCCCTCCTCCCTGGGTTCGACTACCTCTTCTTGGCCGCCGCCCGCGCCGCCGGCTTCCTGGCCGGGGCCTTCTTGGCCGGGGCCTTCTTGGCTGCCGGCTTGGCGGCGGCCTTGACGGTCGTCTTCCTGGCTGGAGCCTTCTTGGCCGGGGCCTTCTTGGCCGGGGCCTTCTTGGCCGCCGGCTTGGCCGCAGCCTTGTTCGCCGGTGCAGCCTTCTTGGCTGGAGCCTTCGTGGCCGCCGGCTTGCGCGCCGCAGCCTTCTTCGCTGGTGCAGCCTTCGTGGCCGCAGCCTTCTTGATAGCCACGTTTCCTCTTTTGGAACTCCCGGCCATGCATCGGCCGGTACTCGAATCTGGCAGCCCGGCCTTCACCGGACGCGTCGAGTGTAAGAGCGCCCGTGCGCCGAGCGGTTGCATTCCATTGCCCGGGGCGAGCTACCGGAGCGCGACGGCGAGCAGCTCGATGGCTCCGTGCTTGTCGAGCGGGTCGTTGTAGTTCCCGCACTTGGGTGACTGGACGCAGGATGGGCATCCAGACGAGCACGGGCAGTCGACGAGCGCTTGGAGTGTCGCGGCGAGGTGCTGTCGGGCTCGCTGGTAGGCGATGGGGGCGATGCCGGCGCCGCCGGGGTATCCGTCGTAGATGTAGAACCCGGGCCCGCCGAGGTCGGCAAAGAAGGCGGACGACAGGCCGCCGACGTCCCAGCGATCACAGATGGCGTAGAGCGGCAGCATGGCGATGGCGGTGTGCTCGATGGCGTGCATGGTGCCGGGGAGCGCCGCCGGCGTCACGCCGGCCTGATCGACGAGATCGGGCGGAAACGAGAGCCAGAGCGCTTGTGTCGTGAAGCTGCGCGGTGGCAGGTCGACCGGATTCGTGTCGAGCACCTCGCCGGTCGACAGCGATCTCCGCTGGAAGCCGAGCACCTCTGTCGTGACGGAGACTCTCCCGTGCCCGAGGTCGACGAGTCCGATTGTCGAGGAATCCTCCCGTGCGACGACGGTGAGCTCCTTGGCCGTCTGCGGCTGGGTGAAGTACGCCACCTCGCCGCGGCGTACCCGCACCTCTCGGACCTCGACGTCGAGCACCTCGACGACGTAGCCCTCGCCTTGGTGGAGGTACACGGCGCCCTCGTGGCATTGTGTGAACGCCCGGGCCTCGTCGATCGTGCCTATGTGGCGCGACTGCTCGTCGATGATCTCGTACGGCGGTCCGCCGGAGGTGCGCAGGTCCACGTCGAAGGCGGGCGCTCCGCCACCGGACCAGTACAACCTGCCTTCTCGCAGCCCGAGATCGCCCGACCGCACCAGGTCGGGAACGATCGTCTCGATGTCGTGCCCGAACCATTCGGCGTCCTCTGGGACGAGTGGTGCCTCGTATGCAGCGCACCGCAGGTGGTCCGCCAGGATCTGTTCGTTGGTGACGTTGACGACCGCCGCCTCGGCGGGTCGCACGAAGAGCTCCTCAGGATGTGCCATGTAGTGCTGGTCGAGTGCGTCGTGGCCCGCGACGAGCACGGCCAGCGACTCCCGGCGCGATCGACCTGCCCGTCCAGCCTGCTGGCGAAACGACGAGATGGTTCCCGGGAAAGTCGTCAGCACCGCGGCGTCGAGGCCGCCGACGTCGATCCCGAGCTCGAGCGCATTCGTCGCGATGACCCCGAGCAGCCTGCCGGAGAAGAGCTCCTCCTCGGTTCGCCGGCGCTCATCGACCAGGTAGCCGGCTCGGTAGGGCGCCACCAGCGCCCGGCGCTCCTCGTCGAGCCGGTCGCGGGCCCAGCGGTACATGAGCTCGCTCGCTTTCCTGCTCCGGCTGAAGGTGATGGTCTGCAGGTCGTTGGCGACCAGGTCACAGAAGACGTTCGTGGCGTCGGTGAGCGGGCTCCCCCGCAGCCCTCGAGCCTCGTCCTCGATCGGTGGGTTCCAAGCCACGTACGTCTTCGCCCCGCGCGGGGCGACGTCGTCGGTGACCGCGGCGACATCGAGCCCGGACAGGGCGCCTGCCAGCTCGGCAGGGTTGCCGATCGTCGCCGATGCGAACACGAACGTCGGAGTGGCGCCGTACTTCTCAGCCAGCCTCCTGAGGCGGCGCAGCACCAGGCCGACGTGGCTGCCGAAGATGCCCTTGAAGCTGTGGATCTCGTCGACGACCACGTATCGGAGCTGACCCAGGAAATGCCTCCAGCGCTCGTGGTGCGGCAGCATTCCCAGGTGCAGCATGTCCGGGTTCGTGACGACGACGTTGGCGTTGCGGCGGATCCACGCCCGCTCGTCCCGGGGTGTGTCCCCGTCGTAGGTGGCCGCCACCAGGTTCGACGTTCCGGTGCGGAGCAGGCTTCCGAGCTGATCCTGGGCGAGGGCCTTCGTCGGGAACACCGCCAGGGCGGTCGCTTGCCGGTCCGCCTCGATGGCCTCGGCGATCGGGATCTGATAGCAGAGCGACTTCCCGGAGGCCGTGCCGGCGACGACCACCGTGTGCTTCCCGGAGCGGATCGCAGCGATCGCCTCCGCTTGGTGCCGGTAGAGCCTGCCTACCCCGGCGGCCTCGAGGCGCCCCCGCACGGCCGCCCCTACCGCGATGTCGGCGAAGACGGCGTCGGCGCCCTCTATCCGCTCGATGTGGACGATCCGGGGCGCGATCTCCGGGTCGTCGAGCCATGCGTCGATGACGTCGGCGATCGATGATCTCTTGTCGTCGGCGACCACGCCCTCATTCAAGCCACCGATGGGCGGCGCCTCACTCGTCGAGGAGACCGTCGCGCAAGTCTCGGTAGACGTCGGTCGCATCGGCCGACAGGAACACGACGGACTGCCCGGCAACCGATCCGACTCTGCCGGGCAGCACCCGGTTGACGAGGTCGTCGGGATCCACGGTGTACATCGACGCCGCCAACGTGAGGAGCGCCTCCGTCGTGAGATCGGTGAACGCATGGGCCAGCAGCGCTTCGACCATGCTCGGCAGCGTGTCGATCCCGAGGTCGCGGACCATCTGCATCCCTGCGAGCATGATGAGGCCCTGGTTGGCGCTCCGCGTGAAGTCGCCGCCTGCCAGGGTCTTGCGGATCCGCGCCAGGCGAAGGGTGCGCACCGGCGACAGCTTCTGCTCGCCGGCCGGATAGCTCTCCCACTCGGCGACACCGCTGTTGACGGCGCTCGGCAGGTCGATGACGAGCCCGCCGAGCTCTCCGATCAGGTCGGAGAACCCCTTGAAGCCCGTGACGATGTAGCCCTCGAGGTCGAGCTCGGTCAGGCTCTCCGTCGTCTCGAGGAGAACCTCGGGACCTCGCCCCGCCAGGACGTTGGTCAGCTTCATGGTGCCTGCCGGACTGTCGACCCAGCTGTCACGAGGGAATCCGACGATCGTGCCTCCCTCGCTCGGTACGACCGTGACGATGTGAACACTGTCTGCCCTGAGACGCTGCTGGTTCTCGCCGACTCTGGCATCCGAGCCGATGACGAGCAGGCTGCGAGGTGGTCGTCCGAACCACGGGTCGGCGTCGGCGAGGTCGGCCCCGACGATCCGCCACGCAGGATCACGGACGGCGATCAGGAGATCCTCACCGGCGTGCACCACGGCGACGGATTCCCCGTTGTCGAGATCGGCGACGACGCCGGACGCTTCGATCTCGTCGGCGGGACGTTCGGTGTCGAGCAGGCGGAGCCAGAGGAGTGACGGGATGGCCGGGCGCGGGTTGTGGTGGTCGTGTATCCACGAATAGAGCTCGGCGGTCGCCGTGAGCAGGCCTTCGTCGAGATCCCCAGACACGGTGACGCCTCTCACGGCCACCGTCGTCGTGGGGGCCGGCCGGCTCGTCGTCGTCGACGCCGGTTGGGTCGTCATCGACGGAGCGGGAGTTGTGGTCGGCTCGGCCGCGCCCGAGCACGCCGCACCGACCACGGCGGCGCACGTGAGGGCTGCAAGGAGAGAGGTGCGGGCTCGCACGAGCCCGGATCGTAACGACGCTCCGGAGCTATGCCCGATCCGGGGGTCGTTGGCAGTCCGATGGCCCGGGAGGCTCCTCCTCTCCGTGCTCACGATCGTCGGGCGGCCGGCGGTGTCCCCGATCATCCTCCGCTTCACCAGAGGGCTCCGGCGCAGGTGACGTGAGCGGCGACGGTGCGACGCGATGCCGCGACCCGCCCGGCACCTCGTAACATCGCGGGTCGACCACTGGGAGTGCGATGCGGATCGTCATTGCCGGCTGCGGCAGGGTTGGGAGCGAGCTGGGGCTCACGTTGTCCGAGGAGGGCCACGACGTGTCGATCATCGACTCGGACGAGTCGCGTTTGAGAGCCCTCGGCTCGACGTTCAACGGCGCCACCCACGTCGGACTGGCATACGACGTCAGCGTGCTGCGAGACGCCGGCATCGAATCGGCGGACGCCTTCCTTGCCGTGACGTCGTCTGACAACGCCAACCTCATGGCGGTGGAGGTGGCCAAGTCGGTGTTCGGGGTCCCCAAGTCGATCGCGCGGCTCGACGACCCCGCCAGGGCGAAGGCCTACCGCACGCTGAACGTCACGTACGTGACCGGGGCGCAGCTCGTGAGCAAGGTGATCCACGAGCAGATCGTCGACGAGGAGTTCCGGTATCACGTCACCTTCGGCGGCGGAGACGTCGAGGTCATCGAGATGGAGATGGGCGCCAATGCCGATGGATTACCAGTGAAGCAACTCGAGAGCCCGAACATGTTGCGCGTCGCTGCCGTCCGGCGCGGCTCCACCACATTCGTCCCGGACGCCGAGTTCGCCCTCCACGCGGGCGACCTCGTCGTAGCGGCGGCGAGGGCGGGTGCTCGCAGGAAGCTCCACAAGTACCTGGCACGGGAAGGATGAGTGGTCGGCGGTGCGGGTGATCGTCGTCGGAGGCGGCAAAGTCGGCGGGTATCTCGCTCGGGAGCTGCGCGACGACGGCCATGTCGTGACCGTCATCGAGTCGAACGCCCGCCTGGCCGAGCGGTTGACCGACGAGCACGATCTTCTCGTGTTCCAAGGCGACGGTACGGACGTGCGCCTTCTCGAGGCGGCGGACGTCGACCGGGCAGACTGGCTGCTGGCAGTCACCGGCAAGGACGAGGACAACCTCGTCGCCTGCCAGCTCGCCACGACGCTCGGTGCCGAGAGGGTGCTCGCCCGGCTCAACGACCCGCGCAACAGGCCGACATTCGACGCCCTCGACCTTCCTGTGGTGGCGGTGACCGACCTGATGGCTTCGATGATCTCGCGGGAGATCGAGTTGACGACGCTGCGCCGCGTTGCGCTGCTCGGCGATGGTCAAGTTTCGCTCGTCGAGCGGGTGGTACCGGAGGGCTTCCCCGACACCCCTCTTGCCGAGCTGCGATTCCCTGCCCCTTCTGTTCTCGTCACGGTGGTTCGCCATGGGAAGGTCTTCGTCCCAGGCGCCGACACCCGTATCGAGCCGGGCGATCGCCTCCTCGCCGTCACGTCCATCGACAACGAGCAGGCCTTCTGTGACGCTTTCGACGCCATGGCGTCGGCGGCGGATGCTCCGTGAGCGAGGAGCCCCACCGGCGGGTCGAGACGATCGGGAGCCGCTTGACCGGCCTGCTGGTGACGATCGGATTCGAAACGCTCTTTGTCGTCGCGGTGATCCTGGTCGGCCTCGCCGTGGCGGCCCTGATAGTGGCCCTCTCGTGACATGTTGATTCGACCGGTAGCCGAGGACTTCAGGATCATCGGGTTCTTCATGGGCCGGGTGTTCGCGATCTTCACGGTGGCGAGCCTCGTGCCTCTGCTGTGGGCCGCCCTCGCTCGCGAGTGGCACCCGATGAGCTCGTTCGCCCTCATGGCGGGCTGCTACGCCGCTCTCGCCGCCATCGGTCTGCGTTCCAGTCCCAAGGTCAGAAGGCTCGACTGGAGCCACGGGATGACCGTGGTGGCGTTGACGTGGGCGCTCGCTCCGCTCGTCGGCTCGATCCCGCTCCTGCTATCGGGCCACTGGTCGGGGCCGCTCGATTCGTACTTCGACGCCATGTCGGGGCTCACGACGACCGGGCTCTCGCTCGTCCACGACCTCGATCATCTCGCCTCGTCGATCAACTTCTGGCGCCACTTCCTGCACTTCCTCGGCGGCCAGGGCATCATCCTCGCCGCTCTGAGCCTCTTCGCGGCCGGTGGTGGCCTGACCCTCTATCACGGGGAGGCACGCGAAGAGCGGATCATGCCCTCGGTGACCTCGACTGCCCGCTTCATATGGGGCGTCGCCATCGTCCACCTCGTCGGCGGCGTCGTCGCGCTCACTCTCGTGGGCTGGGTCACTCTCGGCTTCTCTCCGATGCGGTCGGCGTTCCACGGCTTGATGATCTTCTTCGCCGGGTTCGACACGGGGGGGTTCGCCCCTCAGAGCACGAGCCTCGGCTACTACCACTCCGGGATCTTCGAGGCTGTCACGGCTGTGCTCATGGTCGCCGGGGCGATGTCGTTCGGGGTCCACTACGCGCTGTGGCGGCGTAACCCTGGATCCGTCCTGCGCAACCTCGAGACCCGCACGATCCTCGGATCGCTCGGGTTCACGCTCGTGCTCACCATCGTCGGGCTGGCCGTGACCGGGGTCTACTCGTCGATCTCCGGGCTTGCCAGGGCCGGCACGTTCCAGCTGCTCAGCGCGCACACCGGGACGGGTTTCGCCACCGTGAGCAGCGCCGAGCTGCGTGGCTGGGGAGGCCTCGAGTACGGCGGCATCGCCATCGCGATGGCGCTGGGGGGAATGGGCTCGTCGACCTCGGGGGGAGTCAAGGCTCTGAGGATCGGTCTCACGTTGAAGGCCATCGGCAACCAGGTCAGGCGTGTCCTGCTCCCGGACGGGGCGGTGGTCGGTACCGGGTACTTCCAGGGAAGCCGGAAGCGCCTCACCCCTGAGCTCGCCCAGTCCGTGATGGCGGTGTCGCTCCTCTACGTGGCGCTGTTCCTGCTAGGAGCGGGTGTCGGCATGGCGTACGGCTACTCGCTGCAGCATGCCCTGTTCGAGTCGGTGAGCGCCGGAGCGAATGTCGGGCTCTCGGTCGGGGTCGTGGATCCGACGATGATGCCTGCCGTCCTCAAGCTGGTCTTCATGCTGCAGATGTGGGCCGGGCGCCTCGAGTTCGTCGCCGTTTTCGCGCTCATCGGCTTCCTTCTCGCTTGGGTGAGGGGCAAATGAAGCGGGCCGTGGTGATCGTCTGGCTGGCCGCCACGTCCGCCGTGGTCGGCGCGGCTGCGCCGGCGGAGGCGCAGGCGACCAGCGTCGAAGCGATCGTTCTCGGATCGGCCGAGTTCGACGGGATCGAGATAACGGTCGAGGGGGAGCTCGTGGGTGACTACGGCAACCGTGACGACGGGACGACGTGGGCACAGCTGAACGGCGGTTCGTACGTGACCATGCCGCTTCGCGAGGGAGGAGCCAGATCCGGGTCGAACACCGGCATCGGGGTGATGATCCCTGCGGGGCTGGCGGAGGGGCTCGACCCTGCCGGCGGCTACGGCACGAGAGGACCCGTCGTCAGCCTCACCGGAGTGTGGCACCACCACGACCCGGACCGCGGCGGAGAGTCGTATCTCGAGGTGGTCGGCCTCGACGTCATCGAGGAAGGCAGGGCGCTCAGTCAGCCGATAGCGTGGTGGCCGCTCCTGGCGGGGCTCGGCTTCTTCGGGGCGGCGATCACGCTGCGGGTGCGGTCGTCGACCGGCGAGTCGTGAGCCGCCCGCACCGGCAGGCAGCACTCAGGTCGCCCACTGCGGCGGAACTACACTCCCCGCCCGGTCGTGGACCCCGAATGACTGAGGAGCCTGGCGCGTGAATCCGATCATCTGGCTGTATCTGGCGATCGCGGTGTCGGTCGCGGCACTCGGTCTGGCGTACTTCTTCGCCAACCAGGTCAACAGGGCTGATCCGGGCAACGAGCGCATGCAGGAGCTGATGGCTGCGATCCGTGAGGGAGCGATGGCCTTCATCCGGCGTGAGTACATGGCGGTGGCCGGCTTCGTCGTCGTGCTGGCGATCCTCATCCTCGTGTTCCTGGATTGGGGCCGGCCGTGGGGTGCGATCGCCTATGTCTTCGGAGCGGCGCTCTCGGCGTCGGCGGGCTACATCGGGATGCGGACCGCAACCGGAGCCAACGCCAGGACCGCAGAGGCGGCGAGGACGGGCGGCATCAGCCGAGCGCTCCCGCTGGCGTTTCGAGGCGGCGCGGTGATGGGGTTCACGGTCGCCGGGCTCGGGCTGCTCGGCCTGTCGCTCGGATACCTGGTCTTCGTGGAGCTGCTCGAGGTGAACCAGCCGTACAGCGTCCTGACTGCGATCGGGCTCGGAGGTTCGTCGATCGCTCTGTTCTCCAGGGTCGGCGGCGGGATCTACACGAAAGCTGCCGACGTCGGCGCCGACCTCGTCGGAAAGGTGGAGGCCGGCATCCCTGAGGACGACCCGCGCAACCCCGCAGTCATCGCCGACAACGTCGGCGACAACGTCGGAGATGTCGCAGGTATGGGCGCCGACCTGTTCGAGTCGTACGTCGGGGCGCTCATCGCCCCGATCGCCTTCGCCGCCTTCGCCTTCAGCGGAGCAGCGTTCCAAGAGGAGGCGTTCTTCTATCCGCTCCTCATCGCCACGCTCGGCATGGGGGCGTCGATACTCGGGAGCTTCTTCGTCAAGCCGGGAGGCGGCAGCCTGGCGAGTGCGCTCCACAAGGGTACGTGGGCGGCGATGGGGGTCACCGTGGTCGGCACGGTCGTGCTCACCCCGCTCCTCTTCGGGAGCCAGGACGGTGTCGAGAACAACGCCTGGGGCCTCGTCGTGTCCGTCGTCTCCGGCCTGCTGCTCGGCTGGCTGATCGGCCAGGTCTCCGAATGGTTCACCTCCGACCACCACAAGGTGGTGAAGGAGGTCGCCAGGCAGGCGCAGACGGGTCCCGCCACCGTGGTCCTGGCCGGCATCTCGGAGGGGATGCGATCGGCCGCATTCTCCGTGGTCCTGGTGGCGTTCGGCATGCTGGCGGCGTTCTGGGGAGGCACGGTCGCCTTCGATGTGCCCGACGCCATCGCCGGCGTGTACGGCATCGCCATCGCCGCCATCGGTGTGCTCTCGACCCTCGGCATCACGGTGTCCGTCGACGCATACGGACCGATCGCCGACAACGCAGGAGGGATCGCCGAGATGGCCCACCTGCCGCCTGAGGTTCGCCAGGCCACGGATGCGCTCGACTCGCTCGGCAACACCACGGCGGCGGTCGCCAAGGGGTTCGCCATCGGCTCGGCGGCCGTCACGGCCCTCGCCCTCTTCTTCACCTTCCGCCAGGCGGTCAACGAGGCCGCCATCGCCGAGGGATTGGAGCCGGTGCTGACGACGATCGACATCCTCGACATCCCGGTCACCGTCGGACTGTTCATCGGAGCGATGTTCCCGTTCCTGTTCGCGGCGCTGACCATCCAGGCTGTCGGCCGCGCCGCCAATCGCATGATCGAGGAGGTTCGCAGGCAGTTTCGTGAGATCCCGGGGCTCCTGGAGGGGTTGGACGGTGTGCGGCCCGACTCCGCCCGCGCCGTCGACATCTCGACGGCGGCCGCCCTCCGGGAGATGGTCGTGCCGGGGACCCTCGCCGTCGCCTTGCCCCTCGTGGTGGGGTTCATCTCGGTGCGGGCGCTCGGCGGGTTGCTGGCGGGTGCCCTCGTCACCGGGTTCCTCCTGGCGATCTTCATGGCGAACGCCGGCGGCGCATGGGACAACGCCAAGAAGTTCATCGAGGCAGGCGCTTATGGCGGCAAGGGCTCGGACGCCCACAAGGCGGCGGTCGTCGGTGACACGATCGGCGATCCCTTCAAAGACACCTCGGGACCTGCGATGAACATCGTCATCAAGGTGATGACGATCGTGAGCCTCATCTTCGCCTCGGCGTTCGTCTGAGGTGGGTCAGCCGGGGTCGTCTTCGTCGGAGGGTGGCGCCATGTCGGGATCGCTCTGCTTCAGCTCCTCCTGGCGTGCCCGCCGACGCCAATACTCGGCATCGGCTTTGCGTCTGCTGGCTCGGTTGAGGCGATAGAGGCCGAGCAGCAGGGCGGCGACCACGATCCAGATGATGACCTGTCCGGCGCTGACGCCGTTCGAGGCGGCCTGGGCGACGAGGGCGGGTGCCGGCACCGGCTCACCCTACCGGCCCGACGCCAACCCTCCTGGCCGGGCTGCCCTACCGGGCCACCGATGCCGGGTGCTCCACCTCGACCGTGGCCGGCACGGCGGCGCGGCGCACCCGTCTCGCGGCCGCCACCAACGCCTTGGCCCGGCTGAGCATGCCTGCGCCGCTTCGGCGGTGGGACCGCATCCTCGCCAACTCCTCGAGTCCCTTCACCTGGGCGGCGGCGGGGAACGGGAGCACGAACCTCTGCTCTTCTTGCATGTATGAGCCTCCTTCCGCCAGACGATGCGGCCCGCCGGCCCGTGATACCCAGAAAGGGGAGAAGGGCATCGGAAAGCCCGTGGTATGTTCCGCATCCCGCCCTCCCGGAGAGCCCCTTGCCGCCTGAGATCGTGCTCGTGAGACACGCCGAGACCACGGCCAATCGCACCAGGGTGTGGCAGGGATCGACGAACGCGCCGTTCTCGCCGGAGGGTGAAGTGCAACTCGAGCGGCTCCGGCTGCGATTCGCCTCCGAGCGCTTCGACATCGTCGCCTCGTCCGATCTCGGCCGAGCCGAGGCGACCGCGGCGGCGATGGGACTCGTTCCTGAGGTCGATCCTCGCTGGAGAGAGCCGAACATCGGCTCGTGGGAGGGGCTCACGTTCGAGCAGATCTCTGAACGGGAGCCGGAGCGTATCCGCAGGCTGCTGGCAGGCGACGACGTCGAGCTCGGGGGCGGCGAACGCCTCACGGACACCGCGGTCAGGCTGGGCAACGCCCTCGGCGACCTCGTCCGGCGCGTCGGCGAGTCGGGGCGGGCTCTGGTCGTGAGTCACGGCCTCGCAATCCTCACTCTCGCCTCGCAGCTGCTCGGCACGTCACGGCCTGCCCCGTTGGCGCTGCCGTTCAACACGGCGGTCGTCACCCTCACGCCCGACCCACATGGCATCCGGCTCGTGCGGTACAACGACTCGACCCACCTGCTCCCGGACCACGTTCCGATGCCTTCCGATCAGGAGACCCACTTGATCCTGATCAGGCACGGCGAGACCGTCGCCAACATCGAGGGCAGGTGGCAGGGGCACCAGCCCGGCGAGCTCACGGAGCGCGGCAGTCGGCAGATCCGATCGGTGGGCGCCCACCTGCCTCGGCTGGATGCGATCTACTCGTCGCCCCTGGCGCGCGCCGTCCACACGGCAGAGGCGGTCGCCGACTCCCTCAGCATGCAACCGGTCCAGGTCGAGGACCTCAAGGAGATCGGGTTCGGCTCGTGGGAGGGCCTGACGGTCGACGAGATCGGCGAGCGCGACCCGGAGGGTCTGGCTCTGCTGCGAGCAGGAGACGAGCACGTCATCCGCGGCGGATCCGGCGAGGCGTTTGCGGGCGTCCGCCAGCGGGTCACGACCGCCATCGACGAGATCGCCGCCAATCACCGGGGTCAGACGGTCGGCATCGTCTCGCACGGCGGGGCGCTGCGGGCATTCGCGTCCGGCCTCCTCGGCATGGGTCCCGCCAACCGCCACCGGCTCGCCTCGATGGACAACACCGCCTTCTCGCGCGTCGTGTACTCGGCCAACGGGCGGCGGCTCGTCGACTGGAACCTCGCCCCCCACTTCGTCGCCTGATGCGGCTCCTCGTCATCACGAACGACTACCCGCCGAAGCCCGGCGGCATCCAGCAGTATCTCGGCAACGCCCTCGATGCCTTCGACGGTGAGTTGCTGGTCGTCGCGCCAGCCGACGACGCAGCAGCCGGCACGAGACGCGGCGAAGCCGCAGTGGTGCGGAATCGGCGGCGTTTCATGTGGCCGACGAAGAGCCTCGCCCGATGGATCGTCGAGCAGGCGGCCCCTTTCCGCCCGGATGCGATCCTCTTCGGCGCCCCTCACCCGCTTCCGAGGCTCGGTGCAGAGCTCCGCCGCCGGCTCCATGTCCCATTCGGCGTCATCTGTCACGGCGCCGAGGTGACGATCCCGGCGGCGGTGCCCGGCGCCAGGCAGGCCCTCGCCGGATGGCTCAGGCAGGCCGACGTGGTGTTCGCCGTGTCGGAGTACACCCGCCGCGCCGTGGGAGCGCTCACCGGACGGGAGGTGGTGTACCTGGGCGCCGGGGTGGATCATGAGGCGTTCCACCCCGGGACGAAGGACGGCGGGTCCTTCGTCGTCGGCTGCGTCAGTCGTTTCGTGCCCCGCAAGGGCCAGGACCGCCTCATCAGGGCCGTGGCGCTGCTGCACCGGCGTGGCGTCGAGGTCGACCTGCTCCTGGTGGGGAAGGGCAGGACGGAGCAGCGGCTCCGCAAGTTGGCGGTCCACGAAGCCGTGCCCGTCAGGTTCGAGGTGGCAGTGCCGTGGGAAGACCTCCCGGGCCTGTACCGCCAGATGGACGTCTTCGCCATGCCGTGCCGGTCGCGGTGGGGCGGGCTCGAGATCGAAGGGCTCGGGCTGGTGTTCCTGGAGGCGGCGGCATCGGGGCTTCCCGTGATCGCGGGCGACTCCGGCGGGGCGCCCGAGACGTTGATCCCCGGCGAGTCGGGCTACATCGCCACATCACCTGCCGCCATCGCGGAGGCGATCGAGCTGCTCATGCCGGCTGCCCGTGAGTTCGGCGGACGCGGCAGGGAGCTGGTGTTGTCCCGCTTCCGCTGGGAGCTCGTCGCCGAGCGCCTCAAAGCCGGGCTCCTCACTTCGACGGAGCAGGGATAACGCCAGGTCACGTTGGGTCCGGCACATGGAAGTGCCGTGCGACTCTGTTCAGTCTTCGACGGCAGGTGTCGATGCGTGGTCTTGACAAGACGTCCAGGCCTTCGATACAACTGCACTCCGTTTCTCCAGTCAGGGGCCCATTGCCCCGGTCACGGAACTCCCTATGAGCACGAAACTCGTCATCGTCGAGTCGCCGGCAAAGGCGAAGACGATCGGTGGCTATCTCGGCAGCGGGTATGTCGTCGAGTCGTCGATCGGTCACGTTCGTGACCTGCCGCGCTCGGCGGCGGACGTTCCGGCGTCGATGCGAGGAGAGCCGTGGGCCCGCCTGGGTGTCGACGTCGACAACGACTTCAAGCCTCTCTACATCGTTCCGTCGGAGAAGAGGAAGCAAGTCGCCAGGCTCAGAGAGCTCTTGAAGGCCGCCGACGAGCTCTACCTGGCTACCGACGAGGACCGTGAGGGCGAATCGATCGCTTGGCATCTCATGGAAGTGCTCAACCCCAAGCTCCCCGTCAGGCGCATGGTCTTCCACGAGATCACGTCTACGGCGATCCGAGAGGCGGTCGAGCACCCGCGAGACCTCGACAGGAGGCTCGTCGATGCCCAGGAAGCACGCCGCATCCTCGACCGCCTCTACGGGTACGAGGTCTCACCCGTGCTCTGGAAGAAGGTGCGTCAGGGCCTGTCTGCCGGCCGCGTTCAGTCGCCTGCGACCCGCATCATCGTCGAGCGAGAACGCGAGCGCATCGCATTCGTGGGTGCAGGCTATTGGGACGTGCAAGGCCGGTTCACCGCACCGAGTGACGAGACGCCCTTCGAAGCGACCCTCGTATCGGTGGACGACGCCAAGGTGGCGACCGGCCGCGACTTCGATTCGACCGGGACGCTGGCGTCGCCCGGAGTCGTCGTCATGTCGGAGGTGGAAGCAACCGAGCTCGCCTCCGAGCTGACGGGAGCACCGTTCTCGGTCCAGTCCGTCGAAGCGAAGCCGTACACCCGCAAACCGTACGCTCCGTTCAGGACTTCGACACTGCAGCAGGAGGCGGGCCGCAAGCTGCGCTTCGGTGCCCGGAGGACCATGTCGGCGGCCCAGCGCCTCTACGAGAGCGGCTTCATCACATACATGCGAACCGACTCGATCACCTTGTCGGACGCCGCCATGGCGACGGCTCGCCGGCTGGTGGCGACCAAGTACGGCAGCGACTACCTGCCCGACAGCCCGCGTGCGTACCGGAACAGCGTCAAGAACGCCCAGGAGGCGCACGAGGCGATTCGTCCGGCGGGCGAGGAGTTCACGGACACGGAGGTCGTGGCGTCGCGTTTCGGTCCGACGAGCGACGAGGCAAGGGTCTACGACCTCGTCTGGAAGCGCACCGTCGCCAGCCAGATGAAGGATGCGAGGGGCGAGAGCGTCCAAGTGCGCATCGTCGGCACCGGCGCCCGGACCGGCCGCGTCGCCCGATTCGCAGCCTCGGGGACGACCATCGAGTTCCCCGGATTCATGCGGGCGTACGTCGAGGGCAGCGACGACCCCGACGCCGCCCTGGACGACCAGGAGCGGTTCCTCCCTGCCATGGGCGAGGGTGACCCGCTCGACCTGCTCGCCATCGAGGCGAGAGGGCACGAGACGAAGCCGCCTGCTCGGTACACGGAGGCATCGCTCGTCAAGCGCCTCGAGGAGCTCGGCATCGGCCGGCCCTCCACCTACGCGTCGATCATCTCGACGATCCAGGATCGCGGGTACGTCCACAAGAAGGGAACCGCCCTCGTCCCGACGTTCACGGCGTTCGCAGCCATCACCCTCCTCGAGCTCCACTTTCCCGACCTGGTCGACTACGCCTTCACTGCCAGGATGGAGGACGACCTCGACGAGATAGCCACCGGAGAGCAGGAAGCAATACCGTGGCTCAACGCCTTCTACTTCGGGAATGGGCACCCGGGCCTCAGCCAACTCGTATCGGCAAACCTGGAGGAGATCGACGCCAGGGCGATCAATTCCATCCCGGTGGGAGTCGACGCCGAGGGTCGCGAGATCGTGGTCAGGGCAGGGCGCTACGGGCCATACCTGCAGCGCGGCGACGATACGGCAGGCGTACCGGACGACCTCGCACCGGACGAGCTGACCGTCGAGAAGGCGATCGAGCTGCTCTCGATGCCGAGCGGTGACAGGGAGCTCGGCGTCGATCCCGACTCGGGGGTCGTCGTGCTCGCGAGGTCGGGCCGCTTCGGGCCATACGTGCAGCTCGGCGAGCTCGAGCCCGGGTCGACGCTGAAGCCGAAGACGGCATCGCTCTTCAAGGACATGGATGTGGCGACCGTGAGCCTCGATCAAGCGCTGGCGTTGCTCAGCCAGCCTCGGCTCGTCGGCCTGCACCCGGACGACGGCGCAGAGATCGTCGCCCAGAACGGCCGCTACGGGCCGTATCTCAAGTGGGGTAAGGAGACCAGGAGCCTCGAGAGCGAACCACAGATCTTCTCCGTCACCCTCGAGGAGGCCGTCGGCATGCTCGCCCAGCCGAAGAGCTCCCGGGGCAGGGCGAGCTCGCCGCTGCGGGAGCTCGGCGAGGACCCGGTCAGCGGGGGAGCGGTCACGGTGCGCTCCGGTCGCTTCGGTCCGTACGTGACGGACGGCGCACACAACGCGTCGTTGCGCGTCGGCGACACCATCGAGGGCATCACGCTCGAGCGGGCCGCCGAGCTGCTCGCCGAGCGGAGAGAGAAGGCGCCTGCCGAGAAGGTCCAGGAGAAGCCGGCGGCCAAGAAGAAGCCGGCTGCGAAGAGGAAGCCGGCTGCGAAGAGGAAGCCCGCTGCGAGGAAGAAGCCGGCTGCAGTTAACGAGACGGCGTCGAGCAAGGAAAGCTCCGAGTTCTGAGTGGCCGTCCCGCTCGGGTCACCTTGCTCGGGTTGAGTCGAACTTCGACCCGGTCGACCTAGCCTGGCCCGATGACCTCCCCCGAGGCCGCCCGCTCGTCGTTCTCTCTCGTCACCCGCGGACCGTTCGCCCGCCTCTGGTGGACGAGCGTCATCAGCAGCACGGGGGACTGGATCACGATCTTCGCCACGATCGCCCTCGGGGACACGATCGCGGGCGGGCAAGGGATCCTCCTCGCCGTGCTCTCGCGAATCCTCCCCGGACTCTTGTTCGGCGCCGCCGTCGGCGTCATCACGGATCGGGTGGACAGGCGAGTCCTCATCGCGGTCGCCGACTTCGGCAGGGCGCTCCTCGTCCCGATGCTCGTGTTCGCCACGACACTGCCGTTACTCGTCCTCATCGGGGTCGTCTCGGAGCTTCTCAGCCTCCTCGGCCAGTCGCCACGCGCCGCCGTCGTGCCTCGCCTGGTGGCCCGGGCGAATCTCGTCAACGCCAACAGCCTGATTCTCGGTGCCACCTACGGCACGATCCCGATCGGCGCGGCGGTCAACTGGCTGGTGACCGCCCTCCCGAATCCGGGCGGAGAATTCTTTCCGGACGAGACGGCGCCGTTCGTGCTGGCGTTCTTCAGCGACGCGGCGACCTTCCTCGTCTCCGGTCTCATCATCCTGTCGCTGCCGACGCTCCGGAGCGGGCTGGCCGACAGAGCGAAGACGCACGGTCGACAACCCGGATCGACGCGGCAGGACCTCTTCGAAGGGCTGGCGTTCCTCTGGACCGAGCGGACGGTGCGCCGGGTGATCCTCGGTATCACCGCCTCTCTGTTCGGGGGCGGGGTGATCATCGTCATCGGGAAGCCGTTCGTCGAGGACGTGCTCCGCGCCGGGGCGACGGGCTTCTTCGCAGTGGTGACCACGCTCGGCATCGGCGCCGGCCTCGGGTTCCTGTCGGTGTCCCTCTACGGCGCCCGCCTGCTGCGCCGCGACGTGACGTTCGCGATCTCGGTGCTCGTCACCGGCTTCGGGCTGTGCGCCGCCGCCCTCACGTCCACGGTCTTCGGGGCCTCTGGGTGGATCTTCCTGTTCGGGCTCGGGGCGGGCTCGGCGTACGTCATGGGGCTGACTCACCTGCACGAGACGGTCGACGACGCTCTGCGCGGCCGCATCTTCGCTTCGTTGTTCTCCCTCATGCGGATCGCCCTCTTCGGTTCGATGCTCATCGCAGTGCCGCTCGACAGCGCCATCTCGAAACTCGACCTGGGTGGGCCTCTCGATGCGCCTACGCGAGCCGTCATGTTCCTGGGCGGAGCGGTGATCGTCCTGACCGGCCTGGTGACGCTGTGGAGCATGCGAACCGTGTTCGGCACGCCGGTGCTGGAGCCGGCGACCCGTGAATTCCTGGAGGAGGCGTCGAGGCGGAGCCGCCATAGGTCGTCCGCTGAGGAGGAGGACTCCGAGTGAGCGGTCGCTACGTGGCGTTCGAGGGGATCGAGGGGGCCGGCAAGTCGACGGTGTGTCGCCTCGTGGCAGCGGCCCTCACCGAGCTGGGGGAGCCGGTGCTCGTCGTGCGCGAGCCGGGAGGCACCCCGACGGGGGAGCTGATCCGCGACGCCGTCCTCAACGGTGTCGAGCCGGTCGCTCCTTGGGCGGAGGCGCTGCTCTTCGCGGCAGCACGCGCCCAGCTGACGCGCCGGGTCGTCGCCCCGGCGCTGGCCGTCGGTCGTTGGGTGCTCTCCGACCGCAGTGTCTACTCGTCGCTCGCCTACCAAGGCGTCGGCCGGGGGCTCGGCGTCGAGGAGGTGCGGGCGATCAACGAGCCCGGGCTGGCGGCGTGGCCGGATGTCGTCGTGTTGCTCCGGGTACCCGCCTCGAGGGGGATCGAACGCCAGCATGAGCCCGATCGGATCGGGTCGGAGGGTCACGACTTCCAGCAGTCGGTCGCCGACGGCTTCGATTCGCTGGCTGCAGCCGAGCCTGACCGATTTCTCGTCGTCGATGCCGACCAGAATGTCGCCGGCGTCGTCTCCGAGGTGCTCGAGGAGCTGAAGGAACGGTCATGGGGACATTCGACGGAGTCATAGGCCACGCCCAGGTGCTGGCCCTGCTCGCCTCCGAGGTCGACGCTCCCGCGCAGGCGTACCTCTTCGTCGGGCCCGAGTCGGTCGGGAAGGCGACGGTTGCCCGACGCTTCTCGGCCGACCTCTTGTGCCGGGGCGACGATGACGGGATCCGGCGGGTGCTCGCCGGGGTGCACCCGGACCTCGTCGTCGTCGAGCCGGACGGCAAGGCCGCCATCACCGTCGATCAGGCGAGGCTCACGGTCTCACACGCCTCCCTCACCCCCCTCCAGGCCGAGAGGAAGGTGTTCGTGTTCGAGGAGGGAGGCGCCATGAACGACGAAGCCGCCAACGCCCTCCTCAAGACGCTCGAGGAGCCGACACCGTCGACCGTCTTCATCATCGTCGCCGAATCCGTCGACGACCTCCCGGACACCGTGGCCAGCCGATGCAGGACTGTCGTGTTCGGGCGGGTCGGCGAGGACGACGTATCGGCCGGCCTCGCCGCTCGCGGCGTCGAGTCGGGACAGGCCGACCGAGCGGCTCGTATCTCCGGCGGGCGGCCCGGGCTGGCGATCGCGCTGGCCACGCGGCCGGAGGTCGCCGAGTTCAGGAAGGTGTGGCTCTCGATACCCGAAAAGCTGGCGGAGCATCCCGCCAGGGCCTTCCAGCTCGCCGATGCGGTCCAGGCAGCCGCCGAGCCACTGCTGGCGGCCCTCAGGGAGAGGCAGGGCACAGAGACGGATGCCGCCGGCGATGCCGGGAGGGTCGTGAAGGATCGCCACGACCGCGAGGTGAAGAGAGCCACATCCGCTCTCTACGTGTCTGGCCTCGAGATCCTCGCCGGTTTCTATCGCGACGTCGCCGCCGCCCAGTTCGGAGCCCCGGTCAGGAACATGGACGTGTCGGCGGCCTCGCTCACCAGGGTCCTCCCGACGACGGCCGTCGCCAACGCCGAACGGGTGCTCGAAACCGTCGAGGCTCTCGCCGCCAACCAGCGCCCCCAGCTCGCCTTCGCCAACCTCTTCGCGGATCTCGGTGCGGCTACCTGACGCCAACGAGGTCGCCCGGGCCGCCGTCGTGGTCCTGCGCCACCCGGTCGGGTGGTTCTCGAAGGCGTGGTGGCGCCTGGAGGTCCGCGGTCGGGAGCACATGCCGAAAGCGGGGCCGGTGATCCTGTCCGCCAACCACTTGTCGTTCATCGACCCCGTGATCGTCACGCTCGCCGCGGGGCGCCGCTCGTATTACCTCGCCATCGACGAGCTGTTCGGGAAGTCGGCGGGGTTCGATCGAATGACGCGGTTCTTCGGCGCCGTGCCGACGCCGCGAGGTCGGCCACCCATCGCCGCCCTCCGGGAGGGGATCGCCAGGCTCGAGCAGGGCGAGCCGCTCGTCGTCTTCCCGGAGGGGAGGAGAGTCGAGCAGTGGGGGACGGATCACCCGGCGAATGGGGCCGCGTGGCTGTCGCTGCTCACCGGAGCGCCCGTCGTGCCGATCGCCATCGTCGGCACCGAGAACGTGCTCTCCAAGTCGGAGCCTCGCTTCAAGCGAACCGCCCTGACGATGTGGATCGAGGAGCCACTCGATGCTCTCGACTTCATCGATCACGCCGATCCGGTCGGGGCGATGATGCTCCGCTGGCACGAGGTGGTCGCCGCTCGTGTCGCAACCGGAGACGGCTTGGCTGCACAGCCCGGCGAGGCGTAGCAGGCCCGCCGGTCAGGCCGAGCGGGCGAATGTCATCTCACGTCGGAAGCGCTTCCAATCCGAGCGCTTCGTCGACCACACGAGGTCGAGAACGACGTTGGCGACTCCGAGCGCGATCACCCCCCAGACTGCCCAGGCAGGGAGATCGGCGGCGATGGCCGCGCCGACGAGGGCGAACGGGACGAGCTTCGTGACGATGGCGCCCGAGGCGTGCATCCAGGCCCGGCGTTTGGCGGCCGCCCTGAGGTAGGTGCCGTAGTCGATCTTGACCCCACCCGTCAGCGGCACGGACAACGGACCCACGAACCATGTCGTGAACCGGATGCCGGCAAGGCGGCCGACCACGAGGTGGGCGAGACCGTGCGTCGTCACGAGCAGCGCTCCGAGCCCGACGGCGAAGACGGCCACCGCCGGAAGACCGTCCAGTGCGTACGTCCACCCGACGAGCGCCAAACCCGCGAGCGTGGCTATGGACATGAGCGTGGTGCCGAGACCGAGCGGCACCGTGAGCATCGCCCAACGCTGCAGAGCTTCCTGGTCGATGGCGGCGATCCGGTCGGCGTATCGATCGACGAGCGGGCGGTCGGCTTTGACCAGCGCAACGGCTCCCCAGAACCTGGTCCCGGAGAGCCCGCTGCCTGCAAACACCGATCGTTCCGCCGCCTCGAGCACGCCGTCGATCTCTGCCGAGTCCATCGAGACAACACTAGGACCGGCGATGCCGGCACCCTGGTGGCGACCGCCGCCGGATCCCAACGGTCTCGGCCGGCGCGGGCGTCGCCCGGGTCTGCTCCACCTCCTGGTCGCAGGTTTGTTCGCCTCGAAGGGAATATTGCTCTAACTTGGCTGACTGCCCGCGGCTTTGCGGTGGGCGGAGGAAACAATCCGGAGGGATAGACACATGAAGCAGACCAAGTGGCTGGTGCTGCTCGCCGTATTCGCGATCATTGCGGTCGCATGCGGCGACGGCGGCACGACGACCACGGCCGGGGCGGGTGACGACGGAACGACGACGACTGCCGGCGAGGACATGACGGTGGGAGCCGAATTCACGATCTTCGGTGCACCGACGGGCGTCGAGCTCGAAGCACTCGAGGGGTTCGTCGGCGTCTACAACGAGACGACAGACTCGAACATCACAGTCATCGGATCCGACGGGTTCGAGCAGGAGCTGCGGATCCAGGTCGACGGTGGCAACCCGCCCGAAGTGGCATTCGTGCCGCAGCCGGGCTCGATCTGCGAGTTTGCGGACGAGGGTGCACTCGTGTCGCTCGAGGACATGGGGTTCGACATCGCCGAGATGGAGGCGAATCACTCCAAGTTCTGGATGGATCTCGGCCTGTGCGCCGACGGCAACCACTACGGGGTTCCGTGGTTCCCGAACTTCAAGTCGATCGTGTTCTATCACGTCCCGACGTTCGAAGAGCAGGGTTACGCGATTCCTGAGACGTACGAGGACATGGTCGCACTCTCCGCGCAGATCGTCGCCGACGGCATGACGCCGTGGTGCTTCGGCTTCGAGAGCGGTGACGCGACCGGCTGGCCGGGTACCGACTGGATCGAGGACATCCTCGTTCGCGAGGCGGGCGCCCAGACCTATGCCGATTGGTTCAACCACGAGATCCCGTTCAGCGATCCCGCCGTGGCCTCTGCGTTTGACACATTCGGCGAGATCTTCTTCGGCGAGGGTTTCGTCCTCGGTGGTCCGGAGAACGCGGCAGGCGTGAACTTCAACGACTCGCCGGCACCGCTGTTCGATGACCCGCCGGGATGTCTCATGCTGAAGCAGGGTTCGTTCATCTCGAACGTGTTCGAGCAGGCCCCGGGCTTCGAGGAGGGCGAGGCGGATGAGATCGCCACGTTCCCGTTCCCGACGATCGACGGCAACCCGGGCGCCATGGGCGGCGGTGACACGATCATCGTCTTCGAGGGCGACGATGCCACCGTCCAGGCGATCACCGACTGGATCACGCCCGAGTGGCAGTGCACGTTGGCGTCTGAGACCGGCGGCGGTATCGCCGTGCACGGTGGCCACGGTGTGGCCGGCGTCGAGCGGCTCCCAGGCCACAAGGACGTCGACTCGAACTGCTACGACTCCGACGCGGCGAAGGCGTTCGCCGCTTCGGTGACCGATGCTCTGGCTGCGAACACGTTCGTGTTCGATGCCTCAGACCTGATGCCTGCGGCCGTTGGCCAGGGCTCGTTCTGGGAGGGCATCGTGAACTGGAGCCGTGGCACGTCGACCCAGGAAGTCGTGGACGCCGTTGAGGCGAGCTGGCCGTGAGCCGAATCGACTGAGCAACCTCTGGGAGGGGCGGCCTGCAGGCCGCCCCTCCCTTTCGCTATGGTCTTGGCTCTGAGGCGATTGAGGAGGGAGGTGCGATGACGACACCACCGGTAACGACTCCGGACGAGCCGGTCACGTCGACGCCTTTGAGGGAGCTCGAGCAGCCGGGAGGCTTGGGCGTCTGGGCTCTCAGGATCGCTACAGCGCTCGTCGTCCCGGTCGTCATCGTGGTCTTCTTCTTCGCTTTCGGGTTCCTCAAGGACGAGGAGGCCAACAAGGCCATACAGGTGTTGGTGGCCCTCGTTGTCGGCATCGGAGGCGTCTGGGCCCTCTACTGGGGGATGGACCGCCTGGTCGACCGGCTCCCGCTGAAGGCGGGGATCGGCGTCCGCCCCTTCGCTTTCGTAGGACCGGCTCTCGTGCTGCTGGCCTTCTACCTGGTCTACCCGGCGATCAACACCACGATCATCTCGTTCCAGGATGCCCGGAGCGAGTCGTTCGTCGGTTTCGACAACTACGTGCGAATCTTCACGGAGAGCGAATACCTGGTCTCGCTGCGCAACAGCGCCATTTGGGTGCTGGTCGTCCCGCTGGCAGCGGTCGGCATCGGACTGGCGTTCGCCACGCTCGCCGACAAGCTCGGCAGGCGTATCGAGTCGGCCACGAAGTCGCTCATCTTCCTCCCGATGGCGATCTCGTTCGTCGGGGCGAGCGTCGTGTGGACGTTCGTGTACAGCTTCAGGCCGGAGGGGTTCGGAGACCAGATCGGCATCCTCAACGCCATCTGGACGTCGATCGGCAACGAAGCGACGAACTGGCTGGCCCAACGGCCTTGGAACAACCTGTACCTCATGGTGATCTTGGTGTGGCTACAGACCGGGTTCTCGATGGTCATCCTCTCGTCCGCGGTCAAAGGTGTGCCCGAGGAATTGCTCGAGGCGGCACGGATCGACGGGGCTACAGAGTGGCAGTCGTTCTGGCGGGTCGTGTTCCCGTCGATCTTCTCCACGGTCGTGGTGGTGTGGACGACCGTCGTCATCACGGTGTGGAAGGTGTTCGACATCGTGTGGGTGATGACCGGAGGCCGTGAGGGCACCCAGGTCGTCGCGCAACAGATGGTCCAGGAGTTCTTCACGAACCGCAACAACGGCGTCGGAGCTGCCCTCGCCGTGGTGCTGTTCGTTGCCGTGGTGCCGATCCTGATCCTGAACGTGCGCCGGTTCCGAGCCGAGGAGGCACTCCGATGACGACGACGTCAGAGGCTGCGGCAACCACTGAAACAGGCGCTCCGAGCGGCCCGCGAGCGTCGCGGAGAGGTCTGATCTACCTCGCCGTGACCGTCATCGTCGCCTTGTGGACCATCCCTTCCTTTGGGCTGCTGATCAACTCGCTCCGTGACCCGCGCTCGATCCGGGCGTCGGGCTGGTGGTCGGCCTTCACTGATGTGTTCGACAGCGCTGCGTGGACGTTGGAGAACTACCGAGTCGTGCTGGATCAGGGGTTCGGGAATGCTTTCGCCAACACGGTGGCAGTGAGCATCCCGTCCGTGGTGATTCCCATCACCATCGCCGCCTTCGCGGCCTACGCCTTCGCGTGGATGGAGTTCCCTGGTCGCAATATCCTGTTCGTGACGGTCGTCGGGCTGTTGGTCGTGCCTCTCCAGATGGCGCTCATTCCCATTCTCAGGATCTACGTCGACTTCGACGTGAACGGGACCTTCCCGGCGGTGTGGCTCGCCCATGCCGGTTTCGGGCTCCCTCTGGCTGTGTACCTGTTGCGCAACTACATGGGGTCGCTCCCGAAGTCGATCGTCGAGTCGGCGAAGATCGACGGCGCTGATCACTTCGCGATCTTCGCCCGTCTGATCCTGCCCCTGTCGGTTCCCGTGCTGGCGTCGTTCGCCATCTTTCAGTTCCTCTGGGTCTGGAACGACTATCTCGTCGCACTCGTCTTTTTGGGCAACGACCCGAGCGTCGAGGTGCTCACCGTCAGCCTGGCCACCCTGGCGGGCCGCGGCGAAGGGGCGCTGAACCTGTTACCCGCGGCCGCCTTCGTGACGATGGTGCTCCCGATGGTGGTGTTCTTCTCGCTGCAGAGGTTCTTCGTGCGTGGGCTGACGGCCGGGTCCGTGAAGGGATAGGCCGCGACCGCGCCCGCCGGAACACCGATCGAGAAGCTGCGGCGCCGCAATTGGCTGGCGATCGCCACGGCGACGGTGGTGATGGTCTTCAGCTACTTCTCGTATGGGTACGCCTTCGCGGCGCCCGAGGACGAGGTCGTCCGGATCAACGTGGGGCTCATCGCCATCGCCTTGACGATCGCCCCGTTCGTCTTCGTGGTCCTCGCCTTCGTCTCGCGCAACCCGCGGGCCCCGGGAATGGTCCTGCGCGCCATGGGGCTCCTCTTGCTCGTCGGGTTGTCCGTCGGGCTCCTCTCGCCCGCGCTCGGAGCATCCGCCGCATTCGGGGCAGGGGGCGCCATCACCCTCAACCCCTTGCCCCTCGACAGGGTGTACCGGCGCCGGGTGTGGGCGGTCGTCGTGAGCACCATCTACACGCTCGTGCTCCTGGTGGTGGCGACGCCGGCGGGGGTGTTCACGGGGGGTCTGCTCCCGCTGCTGATGCTCGGCTTCGCAGACGAGTACACGGCGTGGAGGGCGGGGCAAGAGGCGGGCTGAGGCCTCGGCACGTTCGGAAGGGCGACCAGGCAACCCGCCGCGTGGAGCCGAACTCAACTCGATGCTCTCGAGACGTGCGGGAACGCCCGCTCAGGAAGTGCCGATCTCGTGCACTCGTCGAGGTGTGCGTTCTCGTCCGGTATCAGGTGATCGGCGTGCGCAGAGCGTGAAAGTATAGGTGTAGACAGAACGCATACATAATGTAGACTGCTTCTATGGGAACTACGACGATCCGAGTGGACACCGACACCCACGCCCGCCTCCTCGCATTGAGCCAAGCGACCGGGGCATCGCTCATCGAGACAGTTCGCGACGCCGCCGAAGCGCTCCGACGCCAACGCTTCGCCCATCAGGTAGCCGCAGAGATTGCCGAACTCCGAGAGGACCCCCGGGCATGGCAGACCTACCTCGCCGAGGCGGATGACACGTCGGTGCCCGATGGCATCGGTTGATGATCTCTGGCTCGTCGATTTCGGCGAGCCGTATCCCGGTGAGCCGGCCGCGCACCGTCCCGCATTGATCCTCGGTCCGCCCGACACGTTCGGCCCCGGGTTTCCGTTCGTGATCGTTGTCCCGCTGACCACGGTCCGGCGTGGTCTCTCGCTGCATATCGAGACCGAGGCCAGCGCCGACAGCGGTCTCGATGCCACCAGCTACATCCAATGCGAGCTGATCCGGTCGATCAACAGAAACCGTCTCGTCCATCGCCTCGGCGCCATAGAACCAGATGTCGCCAGCCAGGTCAGCACCGCTATCAAGACGCTGCTCAACTACTGACAAGCACGTACCAACGCAATCCCTACGATTGCCCGCCCGAGCAGAGCAGCCGGATACGTGACGACTTCTGAGCAGTGGCGCATCGTGATGCGGGTCGCGGCCGTCGTCGCTCCGTTGGGAGCGCTCATCGGAATGATCCCCGGCTACTTCCTCGGCGATGGATCAGCCCGCTCGCTCATCACCGGAGCGCTGATCGGAGCTCTTGTTTCGGGTGGCATGGTCGCGTTCGAGGTGGCCTGGGCGGTTGACCTCATTCCCCGCCAATGGCGGGAGGCTCCGTTCCTGGTGGTTCTCGTCACGCGGAGCCTGGCCTGGCTCGCCATCATCGTGGCCGGCATCGCCGTGCCCTTGTTGACGGTCGGCGGGGTGGCGTGGAGCGACCTGGCCGATCAAGGATTTGCCTGGTCCGTCGTCATCAGCTTCCTCGCTGCCCTTCTGTTCAACTTCGTCGCCCAGGTCAACCGACTGCTCGGTCGGGGCGTGCTCGTCGGTTTGATTCTCGGCCGCTACCACCGACCACGCCAGGAGGTCCGCATCTTCCTCTTCGTCGATCTGCGCAGCTCCACCCAGATCGCCGAGCAGCTGGGCAACCTGCGCTATCACGCCTTTCTCAAGCGCTTCGTCGACGACATCTCTACCAGCGCCACCCGCCACGGTGGCGACGTCCACCGGTTCGTCGGTGACGAGGTTGTTCTCACCTGGACCGAACGCAAGGGCCTGGAGAACGCGGCGTGCGTCAAGGCCGTCTTTGCCATGGCTGACACAATCGACCGGTCGTCCGGCGACTACCTGGCCGATTTCGGTGCGGTGCCCAGCTTCTGGGCGGGCTTGCACATGGGGCCGGTGGTCGCCGGTGAGATCGGGACGGTCAAGCACGAGATCGTCTACCTGGGTGACACGCCGAACACGGCGGCACGGATCGAGCAGGCGTGTCGGGACTTCGAGCGCACCTTCCTCGCATCCGCAGATGTGGTCGAGGCGGTCACCATCCCGGACGGGATCGCAGTCGAGAGCCTCGGACCCATTGAACTGCGCGGGGTCGCCACCTCGGTCGAGCTGTTCGCGCTGGACAGATAGCGCCTGCGCGTGACGGGCCGTTGTCACCGCGGTCGATACACGTCCCTGGCGTGCTGGGCCCGGTGGATCAGCACCACCTTCTCGTCCTCGATGATCTCGTAGATGATCCGATCGTCGCCGCGCTGGGCGTATGTTGGGCTGTTCGACGACGCCGCGGACGACGTGATGGAGCGCCTCGACCGCCGACAGTCCGAAGCTGCCGCGCCCCCGGCGCGCCCCGAGCGCGCGCCCCGGGTTGGTAGCTGAGGGTCTTTGGAATCGCTGAAACTCGTGCGAGGACAGGGTTTCAGGTGGAGCCGGAGACGGGAATCGAACCCGTGACCTACGCATTACGAGTGCGTCGCTCTGCCGACTGAGCTACCCCGGCGGGAAGCTGGATTGTAGACGGCACGGGCGTCGCGCCTCCGACGCCGAGCGCGCCGTCGATCGCCCCGCGTGGCCTGCTCGGGGTCAGTCGCCTGGCGCTCGGTCCGGCACCCGACCGCTGCCGCCTCGTCTGGGACCGTTCGTATACTCGCCGGGTGGCCGATCAGGCGAACTTCGAGAAGGACGCGATCCAGTACGCCCCCCAGCTGTACTCGGCCGCGCTCCGGATGACCCGCAATCCTGCGGATGCCGAAGACGTCGTACAGGAGACATACCTCAAGGCGTACAGGGCCTACGACTCGTTCCAGGAGGGAACGAACCTGAAGGCGTGGCTCTATCGCATCCTCACCAACACGTTCATCAACCGCTACCGCAAGCAGCAGCGCAGGCCGAGCGAGGTCGAGCTCGGCGAGCTCCAGGACCTCTACCTCTTCAGGCGCCTGGGCGAAGAATCCGGGGCGACCCGGTCGGCGGAGGAAGACGTCCTCGAGCACTTCGTCGACGAGGACGTCAAGGCGGCGATGGAGTCCCTTCCCGAGCACTTCCTGCTCCCGGTCTACTACGCAGACGTCGAGGGTTTCTCGTACAAGGAGATCGCAGAGGTGATGGACATCCCGATCGGAACCGTGATGTCGCGGCTCCACCGCGGAAGAAAAGCACTCCAACAGAAGTTGTGGAAGCTTGCAGAGGAACGCGGCCTGACAGGACCACATGCATGAGTAGAGCCTGCAACCACGCCGTCGCCTACGTCTACCAGTACATCGACGAGGAGATGACATGGTCGCGGCGGCTGCGCATCCGATGGCATCTCAACCGTTGCGGCGGATGCGCCGACGCATTCACGTTCGAGCAGCGCGTGAAACGGATGATCAAGGACCGCTGCCAAGATGATCCACCCGAGGAACTATTCGACCGTCTTCGAACGTTGATACGCGAGGAAGCCGCAGGAGATCCAGGCGCGCCATGAGAGGCCCGGGGCTCCTGCGCCGACGATCAGGAAGCACCAATGGCTGAGAACGTTCAAAAAGGCAAGCGGATCATGGGCACGAGTCGTGCCCCCAAGACCTACTCCGAGACACGTACCTGCGCCCAACGGGGTTGCGCCACCACTCTGAGCCGGTACAACAGGCGGGACCACTGCTACGCACACGCTCCAACGAAGTTCCCTCGCCTTCGCGGCAGGGTCGTCGCAGACAGCTGAACCCTTCGTCCCGGTGAACGATCGAGCCATGGGCTCGATCGTTCTGCGTCGAGACCATCCCTCCCAGCCCCCGGCACTACCATCCCGCCCCCATGAAAGCCAGCCAGGTATCACTCGCGGCGGCGCTGGCGGCGACGCTCGTGCTCGGGTCGCCCGTGGGCGCTCCCGCCTCCGCCCTCGACGGGCGCACGTCTCTGATGGCGTTCACCGAGGAGCCGACGGCCACGACGACCGAGGCCCCCTCGAGCGGCCTCACCCCGGCGGTGGAGGCGCCCCCCGAGGAGGAAGAGGGGGAGGAACAGCCCTGGACGGCCCGCTTCCTGGCACCCCTCGTCCTCGTGCTCGGCCTGGCCGCCCTGATCGGGGCGATCGCGTACTACGGGGTGCGCATCAGACGGCGCTACCGCGTCATCAGCTGACGGCTGCGCGACCGGCGCGGGCTACATTGAGCCCATGAGCACCGTCAACTGGGAGTCGGTGACGCGTGTCGCCGGCAGGCTCGCAGGCCGTTATCCACTCGAGGGCACGTACCACGAGGCTCGTTACGCAAGGCAGGCGCCCGGCCTGGTGGCGAGGGCATCGGAGCTCGTCGAGAGCGAGACGGGGCTGACGGGGACAGGTACCCCCAAGGTCGCAGTGGTCAGCCGACAGGATTGGGTCGCCAACAACGTCGAGTCGTTCGCCCATCTCATCGCGCCCGCCGAGGAGCGGCTCGCCACGTCCGCAGGAGTCGGCGCCGGCATCGGCCGCCGCTTCGTCGGGATGGAGCTCGGCGTGGTCCTCGGGCTGCTCTCTCGGCGCGTCCTCGGCCAATACGAGCTCGTGTTGCCGAGCGACGACGACGGGTTCGGCGACACCGTGCTCTTCGTTGCACCGAACGTCTTGCAGATGGAGCGACAGCACGAGTTCCGGCCGGACGAGTTCCGGTTCTGGGTCGCGCTGCACGAGTGCACGCACCGGCTGCAGTTCGTCGGGGTGCCGTGGCTCCGCCAGTACTTCCTGGATCTGGTCAACGAGCTCGTAGCCTCGTCGGAGCCGGAACCCGGCAGGCTCGCCAGGGTGGCAGCAGAGATGCGAGAGGCTTCGGCGTCGGGCACCCCCCTCATCGGGCAGACCGGCCTCTTCGGCGTGTTCGCTTCGCCGATTCAGCGGGATGTCATCGAGCGCGTCCAGGCGCTCATGTCGCTTCTCGAGGGCCACGGCCACGTCGTGATGGACAGGATCGGGGCTCGCGAGCTCGTCACCCAACAGCGCATGTCGCAGGTGCTCAAGGCTCGTCGCCAGGATCCGAGGACCGCCCTCTTCATGCGCCTCGTGGGGCTGGAGATGAAGATGCGGCAATACGAGGACGGGGCCCGCTTCATTCAGGGTGTCGAGCGACACGCCGGCTGGTCGGCGCTCGACAAGGCGTGGGAGCGATCCGACAACCTCCCGACGCTCGGCGAGATCGAGAATCCCGTGCTGTGGCTCGAGAGAGTCGCCTGACCCCCCTCGCCGCGTCGCTCGTCGAGGCAGCTGCCCCGGCTCCCGACGCCGCCGCCTTCGCCGTGGCGGTCAGCGGTGGCCCGGACTCGGCGGTCGCCGCCTTCGTCACGGCCTCCGTCGCAGACGGGAGGCCCGTCAAGGCGATCCACGTCGATCACGGTCAGCCGGCCTCGGCGAGCCTGCGGGTGGCGGCGGCCGCCGTCGCCCGCCACCTCGAGCTCCCGATCGAGACGGTCGGCATCGACGTTCCCCCTGGCGCCGGATGGGAGGAGCGAGCGCGGATTGCGCGGCTTGCGGCGCTCGAGGTCGCCGCCGTCGATGCCTTGCTCGTGACCGGCCATCACGCCGACGATCAGGCAGAGACGGTCCTGGCCAACCTGCTGCGCGGCGCCGGTGCGCACGGCTTGGCCGGCATGGCGAGAAGACGCGACAGGTGGTGGCGGCCGCTGCTCACCTCGTCCCGGGCCGAGATCAGAGAGGTCGCCGACGAGCTCGGCTTGCCCTACCTGGATGATCCCGCCAACGAGGATCCGGCATACGGTCGCAACCAGCTGCGGCACAGGGTGCTGCCCTCGCTCGACGAGGTGCGTCCCGGGGTGGTGGAGCGCCTCGTGAGGACGGCGGCCCACCTGGAGGCCGACGAGGCGGCCCTCGAGGGCATGGCGGGCGACGTGCCGATCAAGCGGGATCGCGACGCTTGGCTGGTGCCGATGTCGATGCTCAGGACGCTGGCGGCCCCCGTAGCCACCAGGGTCATCCGCCGCGCCATCAGGCTGGCGCGCCCTCCGTACCCCGGTACCTCCGCCGAGATCGAGAGAGTGACCAGGGTCGCCGCAGGGCTCGCCCCGGCGACGGAGCTCGGTGGCGGCCTCGTCGCCGCCGACGAGGGGGCGTACCTCGCCCTGTACCGCGACGAGACCCCGGAGCCCCCGGACCCGGTCGAGCTCGCCATCCCCGGGTCGGTCGAGTGGAACGGGTGGCGTCTCGCCGCGTCGGGAGCCGCCACGTGGCGGACCATCCTCGGTCGGAGCAGGGCGCTGGTGGATCTCGGCGCGGCACAGGTGAGCGAGGTGCGGGCGGCGCGGCGAACCGACAGGATCGCCATCACAGGAGGCTCGAAGCGTGTCTTCGACGCCCTTGCCGAGCAAGGCGTGCCCAGGAGGCTGCGGGCCGGTTGGCCTGTCGTCGCCGTGGATGGGAACATTGCCTGGGTGGCAGGGGTCAGGGTTGCCGCATGGTGCCGCCCGACACCAGGAGGTGAACCGATCACGCTCCTGGCGCTCGATCCGATCGTGGAGGAACCTTGAACCCAGCCAACCGTCTCATCACCGAGGAGCAGATCCGCGACAAGCTCAGCGAGATGGGCAAGGCGATCACCGAGGACTACCGCGGCCGGGACCTGCTCATCGTCGGCATCCTCAAAGGCGCCTTCATGGTCATGGCCGACCTGGCCCGCCACATCGAGCTTCCGGTTGAGTTCGACTTCATGGCCGTCTCCTCGTACGGCTCGGCGACGAAGACGTCGGGCGTCGTCAGGATCCTCAAGGACCTCGACACCGAGATCTCCGGGAGAGACGTGCTGATCGTCGAGGACATCATCGACTCGGGGCTCACCCTCCACTACCTCATGAGGAACCTGCGGGTCCGCCAGCCGGCGTCGCTCGAGCTGGCCGCCTTGCTCATCAAGGACGGCATCGAGCGGCCCCCTCTCCACGTGAAGTACGAGGGGTTCCACATCGGCCCGGAGTTCGTGATCGGGTACGGTCTCGACCACGGCGAGAAGTACCGCAACCTCCCGTACATCGGCACGTTCGACCCGGAGTGACGCCCGCCCGCCCGGGCCGTCCGGGACCCGGTGGCGCCCTTCGCGGTCGGGCCGAGCGGCATCGTGCGCCGGTCGGCGAACCTGGTGCGACCGGCCCGGTTCCGGTCGGTTAGCAAGTCGGACGACATAAGATGGGGCATCCAAAACGTCTAAGCAAGCCGACCCACGACGCCGACAAGGAGCAGCGTGAGCCGTACAGCACGCACCGTGCTCGTCTACTTCGTAGTGGCGCTCGGCATTTTCGCGCTCGTGAGCCTGTTCACGCCCGGCGCCGTCGA